>Ga0075030_100006434_pt1 | contig 10500 bp, 9 predicted proteins | sample LitLauG_LLR_2012_FD_71393 | JGI IMG/M metagenome (GOLD analysis project Ga0075030, IMG submission 71393) | Freshwater sediment microbial communities from Pennsylvania, USA - Little Laurel Run_MetaG_LLR_2012 | ecosystem: Environmental > Aquatic > Freshwater > Creek > Sediment | place: USA...
GAGAATCTCCATGATTTCCACCGACGTGCGGCTATCCAGGTTGCCGGTAGGCTCATCCGCCAGCAGAATCGAAGGCTTGTTTACCAGGGCGCGCGCAATCGCGACTCGCTGCTGTTGGCCGCCAGATAGCTGTGAAGGAAAATGTGTTGAGCGGTCTCCGAGTCCGACAAGATCAAGCGCCTCCCACGCCCGCCCTTCACCCTCTTCCTTGCTAACCTGTGCGTACAAGGTCGGCAATTCCACGTTCTCCAGCGCTGTGGTCCGTGAGAGCAGGTTGAATCCCTGAAAGACGAAGCCAATCTTTCGATTTCGTATCCCTGCCAACTCGTACTTGCTAAGGCCTGATACGTCGATCCCGTCGAGGAAATATCTTCCGGAACTGGGCTTGTCAAGGCAGCCCAGAATGTTCATGAAGGTAGATTTGCCACTTCCGCTTGCGCCCATAATGGCTACGAACTCACCGCTGACGATGTCCATCGTGAGACCGCGCAAGGCATGGACGCGAGTTTCGCCCAAGTCGTAGTATTTGTGGACATCAAGAACGCGAATCGTCGCTTCCGGTCGTTGTATCGCGACGTCGATCTCGGATTGGCTCATCGTGACCACGAGTTTCTCCGCGTCTGTCCCTAATGCCGATTTGCGTTTGCTGTCCCGGGCCCCATCTTCGGCCCGGTGAGAACAGCGCCTGTAACTAGGTCCTCATCATTGTTCAGCGACCCGTTGAATACCTCGGCGACCTCCGTCACAGTGTGGTCGGTTATGCCGGATCGGATCCTTACCGGTTCTACGGTCCGGTCCGGACGCAGTTTCCAGAGGACAACCGCATCCGGGCTATGAGCAATTGACTTCACCACTCCATCAATGTATTCCGAGCCTTTGTTTGCCGCCCCATGATTCCCAGCGGACGGTGGGCCTGGGTTGTCGAGGCCAAATTTCTGATATATAGCCCGAATTTCCTCCGCCTTCATGTCGGGTTTGTAGCGGAGGGCACTATTAGGAACTCGGAGTACGTCAGTTGCCGAAGCCACAGGAATCGTGATGTAGGCGGTCATGCCGGGAAACAGCTTCATTTCGGGGTTATCGAAATCGATGATCGTGTTGTAGGTAACGACGTTCTGAACAGTGGTCGCATTCATCCGCACCTGCGAAACCAGGCCGGTGAACGTCTCCTTAGGATATGCGTCTACCTTGAAGGTGACCCCTTGCTTTTGCCGGATCGCGCCTACATCGGATTCGTCAGTGCTGGCATAGACCTGCATCTTGGTCAGGTCTTGAGCAATCGTGAAAAGGGTGGGTGCTTGTAACGAAGCCGCAACCGTCTGGCCAACGTCCACGTTGCGTGCAATGACGGTGCCGTCGATGGGAGCACGGATGGTCGTATAGTCCAGGTTGGTCTGGGCCACTCTGACGGCAGCTTCCCGCTGCTGCACCTGGGCTTCGGCTTGCTTCACCTGAGCGTCAGCTGCAGACGCGCCGGCCACGGCAGAATCACAGTTGGCCTGGGCCAAGTCCAGTTGCTGCGTGCTCATGACGCGTTGCGCTGTCAAAGCTTTCGCTCGTTCGTAATCGGCCGTGGTCTGAATCTGCAAAGCAAGTGCTTTTTGGAAATTTGCGTGGGCGGTGGCGACATTGGCCCGTGCATTGGATAGGTCGGCTTTGGCCTGTAGCAACGATCCTTCGAAGAGTGCGGGATCGATTTGCGCTATAACTTGCCCTTTCTTTACGCGGGAATTGAAGTCCACGTACAGACGAGAGACGGTCCCCGAAACCTGAGAGCCGACCTGAACAGTGGTTACAGCATTGATGGTGCCAGTGGCCTCGACCACTTGGCTGATGTCACCGCAGTCGACCTTAGCCGTGAAATATTGCGGATTGTCGTTCCCCTTCAATTGGAATGCGGCAATGGCAGCGACTGCCAGCGTGGCCAGGATCGCGATCAGCCAATGGCGCTTAAGAATCCTCATAACATGTCCTTTAAACAACACAAGCACCCTCTACCCTCGGTGCATGCTGAGTGCCGAGTAGGAGTGAAGGAGGGTGTAATTACAAGTCTTTACTCTTGGGATTCCGTCAAGAATGGGAGATGCTAACTGACAGACAACAAAACTGATAGGCCTGTCGCCAGTCGGTCATTGCGTTCCCCAGCTTGGACGCCCACTTAAATGAATGATTAATCGACATCAGACGCCTTGTGGCGTCCGATGGTTCGGACGTCCCCTGTCCGATTCTTCTGACAGGCAGTGAACTGCGGCCATATCTACGCGGCTCTTGCTGTTTGTTCTGTGTAACTTGGCGAAAGTCGATGCTTGGCCCACGCCGTGCCCTTCTCTTCGCGAGCGACCTCCATGCAGGTCGCCATTCGCTGAAACTGAAATGGAGAATACCGGGTATGAAGAAGTTCGCTTACAGTGCGCTTATGCTGACACTTGCCTTGATTGCTCTGCCAAATGGGGCAATGGCCACAACGAAAACACTCGATAACCTGCAGGCTGGGTTCAACGGCGAAAGCAATGCCCACGCGCATTACCTCGCGTTCGCAGAAAAAGCAGACCAGGAAGGGTACGGTGAAGTTGCGAGTCTGTTCCGGGCTGCAGCGAGGGCAGAGGAAGTTCACGCCGCTAACCACGCCGATGTGATCAAGAAGCTGGGCGGTACACCCCAGGCAAAGATTGAGACTCCGGTCATCAAGTCGACCCAGGAAAACCTCGAAGCTGCCATCAAGGGAGAGTCTTACGAGCGCGATACGATGTATCCGGAATTCCTCAAACAGGCTCGCGCCGAGGGGAACAGAGATGCTGTCCAGACCTTCAACTACGCAAAGACAGCGGAAGGCGAACACGCCAAGCTGTATTCCGAGGCCTTGAACAATCTCCGCAAGCTGAAAGGATCCAAAGCCAAGGACTACTTCGTGTGCACGGTGTGTGGCTACACGACGTCGCAACTGGATTTTTCGAAGTGTCCATCGTGTTTCACCCACAAAGACAAGTACGAGAGAGTCAGCTAACAACCGGGCCGTCGAAAGGCGTCCCGCTTCTTCGGATTAAGGAGTTTCTATGCTTCAATTTCCGGCGATTCCAAGTTGGGATGCCTTGCACCCATTGATCATTCATTTTCCGATTGCTCTTTTACTAGTTGCCCCAATCTTCATAGTCGTTGGTGCTGCGCTGACGCCAACGAAGGGCCGTTCTTACCTGATTGCGGCGATGGTGTTGCTGTTGGTTGGAACAGCGTCAATCTTCGTGGCGGTCGAGACAGGGGAAGCCGCTGGCAAGCTCGCCGAACGTGCCCCAGGGATGCAACAAGTTCTCGAAACGCACGAATCCCTTGCCGAGCGCACGCAGGCCGTTTTCAGTGTGCTGTCGGTGATATTCCTTGCGCTGCTAGCGGTGCCATGGTTTCTGAAAAGAGAAGACACCCGCCTGACGACAACCACTCTGCCGCTGGCTTTCCTTGTCCTGTACAGCGCGGGCGCCTTGCTGCTGGTCAATACCGCCCACAACGGAGGCAGGCTCGTGCACGAATTCGGCGTGCGGGCGATGGTAACTTCCGCTCCCGAAGACGCCAACGCAGCGCTTCCAGCGGAGACACAGGATAAGGACTAAGCCAAATGAAGGCTGGCTCACGAGCGATCCGAATCATTGAACGCGGACTGCTCCTGTTAGGTCTGCTGCTCGTTGCCATTTTCGCATTCGCCTACATCCACAGGTTCATCATGTTCCGTGTAGAGATGGCGAAATTCGAAGCCCGGCAACTTGAGTCCACTAACAAAGGCGCCGCGGGAAAAGAAGCTACCGATGGAGCTACCCACAACGCTGACCTTCATCAGGCGCAAAACCCGGACTATTCGCTCTGGTCAAATCGGCGTACTAAGTTGCATCAGGCGAGTCTTCGTAAGCCTGTTGAATCGCTTGCTGTTTTACGGATTCCCGCGTTGCAGTTGGAGGTTCCGGTATTCGAGGGCACAGATGAGGTCACATTGAACCGCGGGGTTGGGCGGATTGCCGGCACTTCACTTCCAGGACAGGGCGGCAACATCGGCATCGCCGGACACCGGGACGGGCTCTTCCGCAGATTGAGAGACATCCGAACCGGAGACACGATTGAGTTGGTCACACTCTCTGGAACAGATGTCTTCATCGTGGACCAGATCCGAATTACCAGCCCATCCGACGTCAGTGTCTTGCGGCCAAGAGCGAAGCATTCGGTTACGCTGGTGACGTGCTACCCATTTAATTTCATCGGCCCCGCTCCAAGTCGCTACATAGTCGAAGCGTATTTGAAGCAATAACCGCGTACAAGATGAATCGGCAAATACAAATCAAGTCTGATAGAAGGAGAAAACCAATGAAGCAATCCAAGCACACATTACTTAGCTTAGCGTTCGTCGTGCCGGCGTTCCTTTGCGCCATGTCCGCGGGCATCGCCGCCCAGGACGTAACGCACCCATCAACCACGAAAACAATAGAACCGCCGACGCACGAGGTTCAAACGACTCATGTCCAGAATGCGGAAGTCATCCACGTTTCAGGTCATGAGGTTGTTGTAAAACTTGAGAACGGCAAATTTGAGCTGTTGAATCTGGGCCCGGATTTCAGGTTCCAAGTTGATGGCAAGGACCTGACCGTACATGAACTAACGCCTGGGACGAAGCTGTCTCAGGAGATTCACACGATCACCACTCCGAAAGAAGTTACAACGTTGAGAACGGTGAATGGAAAGGTGTGGCATGTCAACGCACCGCACTTGATCTTGTCTTTCCCTGAGGGCGAGAACAAAGCGTACACGGTACCGGACGGAATCGTCTTCCACATCGACGGTCGGGACAAGACGGTATTCGACCTTCGGAAGGGAATGAACATTTCAGCAACGGTGTTGACTGTTGAGCCTTTGCAATCTGTGAGCATGCACACTGTTGTGACCGGTCAAGCGCCGCCACGGCCGAATGTGACGTTTGAAGGGCCGATGCTTATTGAACCGACTAGAGAGGTCCCCGCCTCAACCGCCGCCGTGGAGGAGCCAGGGCCGCAAGTACTCCCCAAGACTGCCAGCCTCGTGCCGTTGGCTGGAATGCTTGGCTTCTTGTCACTGGCCCTGGGCACAGGTCTGAGAATTATCCGCGGGAACGCTCGCAAGAACTCGTGAGGACATGACATGGCGGCCAGGCTTGCGAAGCTGACCGCCGTCTTTTGGAACTAGGGTCTTGTTCTTGACTCGACCATCAGGAGAGTACTCTAATCGAAAGTGGCACAAGACAGACCAGAGTCGCGAACCGTCCACGTGCTGGCGCGCTTCGACGAATCGTCCCGCCAGCAGGAGATGGTTTTTGCAACTCTGAACCTCTTTGTTCTGGCTGCACTCCTGCTTCTCCACTCCCTGTTTTCTTCTCTGCTAGGCCAGCCCTCACCCGCCTTGTTGATCACCCTAGGGGCTGCGTTTCTGTTCAAGATGTTGGAATTGCTCTGGCTCTGGGCCGGGGCCCGAACTATCAGTGGACTCCAGGACGTCATCCTCGTTTGGTCTTCAATTTCCCTGAATATCGCCCTAGCCTTGGTTCTTATGTTTCTTACCCATCAGGGAAATAGCCCGTACTTCGTCCTGCTGGCTTTGCCTGTCTTGCAGGCCGCCTATCGTTTCCGCCTTCCCACCTGTATCGGCGTGATCGTAGTTGCTGATTCGATGACTTTCTTCTGGGTTTGGCGTTTTGCGAAATTTCAGCCGCCGAACTACGCAAGCGAGTACCTTGAGGCCGGAGTTATTTCGGTTGTGTATGCGCTCACGGGGCTGTTGGTCTGGCTGCTTGTCAATCAGCTTCGAAGCGATCAAAGGAAGCTAGCTGATAACCTCGGCGAACTGGAGCGCACGCGTGAGCGACTAGTGGTCGAAGAGAAACTCGCCGTGGTGGGCCGCCTTTCGAGCGCAGTGGCCCACGAAATTCGCAACCCGGTTTCCATCATTGCGAGTTCACTGGTCACCGCCGACCGCCCTGAGGTCGGGGAGCAACAACGGCGAGAGATGCACGCTATCGCACGCAGCGAGGCCGCTCGGCTGGAAAAACTGACCAGTGACTTCCTTTCCTATGCGCGTCCGAGCGAACCGAAGCGTAATCCGACAGCCATGTCGGAAGTGTTGGGCTATATCGCGGAGATTGCCGGGGTGCATGCTTCGAAAAAAGAGATCAGCGTCTTGGTCGAGAGTGACGGGGACTTGCGGGCGAACATTGATCGCGAGCAGTTGCAGAGGGCTCTCCTCAACCTGCTGCTCAACGCGATCGATGCGACGCCCGTTGGGGGACAGATCGTGATCCGTAGTAGCCGTCCGTCGGCCCAGAGTGTGGAGCTTCAGGTCGAAAATTCTGGTAACCCGATTCCGAAAGAAGTGCTGTCCAGAATCTTTGAACCTTTCTACACCACCAAACCGCACGGAACAGGTCTTGGACTGGCGATTTCGAGAAACATCGCGAGAGTTCAAGGCGGAGATCTGATCGTAACCCAGAATGAGCCCGGCCACGTATGCTTCACCATGACGATTTCCGACGAAGGGTCACCCGACTCTGGAGCAATCAGCCATGGCTAGATTATTGATTGTGGATGACGAGCCTAATTTACGCCGCGTCCTGAGGTCAGAACTTCACCTCGACGGCCATACGGTCGACGAGGCGGACGGCGTCCTAGCCGCTCTGCCTCTTCTCGCAGAGCGCGAATACGAGGCAGTGATCACAGACCAGAAGATGCCGGATGGCGACGGACTGAGAGTTCTATCGGTCGCTCAAGAGAACGATCCATCGTTGCCAGTAATCTTCCTCACCGCGGTTCCGACGATTGAGCTTGCCGTCGAGAGCATGCGGAAGGGAGCCTTTGACTTCATCACAAAACCCTTCAGCCCTGAGGTTGTCAGAGCGACTGTGCGGCGCGCTTGTGAACGGACGAATCTGCTCCGCGAAAATCAACTTCTCAAATCCACGGTCGGCAATCTCCTTGGAGCCGACACCATTTACGGAAATAGCGCCGAAATCAAGGAAGTACGCGACCAGATCGGCCGCGTTGCCCCCACGGACGCAACTGTACTGATTGTTGGCGAAACTGGAACGGGCAAGGAACTCGTCGCCAGAGCAATTCATCGGAACAGCAACCGAGCCAAGAAGGCCTTCATTGCAGTGAACTGTGCGGCTTTCACTGAAACTCTCTTGGAAAGTGAACTTTTTGGACATGAACGCGGAGCCTTTACTGGAGCGGATCGAGCCCGCCAGGGTCTGTTTGAAGCCGCGCATGGGGGAACTCTCTTTCTGGATGAAGCCGGCGAAATGTCGGCAGCAGCACAGGCCAAATTACTTCGCGTCCTGGTCGACGGTCAGGTGCTACGGGTTGGATCGACCCAGACCCGCACCGTCGATGTGCGGGTCCTGGTTGCCACCCACCGCAACCTCGAGGAACGAGTGCAGCAGGGACTCTTCCGGCAGGATCTCTACTACCGTCTGGCCGTTGTTCCGATTCGTATTCCTCCGCTCCGCGAACGCAAAGAAGACATTCCCGGCCTCTGCGAGATCTTGTCAGCCCAGATTGCGAAAGACTTGAAGGTCCGGCCCAAGCGCATGAGCCCGGAGGCCCTGCAGAAGATCGCGAACTACACATTTCCCGGGAATATACGGGAGCTGCGGAATCTTTTGGAGCGGGCGCACATCTTGGGGCGTCACGAGGAAATCGCTGCCGAGGAACTCCCCGCGGAAATCAGCGGTTCTGCAGCAGGCGCATCCCAGTCGATTGAGATGCGCGATTGGCTGCGAACTCTGCCAGCCAGTGTCGATCTCCGCCAGTTACTCGTCGCCTTCGAGAAGGGCCTTATTGAGCGAGCATTGGAACAGGCCAATGGCGTGCAGGCCGAAGCAGCTCGCATGCTGGGAGTCTCGCGCAGCGACATCGGCTACAAAATCTCCAAGTATGAGAGAGAGCGGCCAGCAGATGCCACGTAGGAAAGAATATTCCCGCGGTTTTACTCACGACAAGATCCGCCTCGTCGAGGCTTCCGATGGCATTCCAGGCGCCGTACGCATCACCGGCCGTTGTGCGCAGGATCACATCGGACCGCTCCATCCCGGGAGGAATAATTGAATTAGCGCGCGAGGAATAAGGAGAAATCTATGTCGGAGAGCGTACTGACGGAACCGATCAGTGTCGAAAAGGAACCTTCGAAAGTGGCTCCTGGCTCGCCTGCCCGAAGGTCCTCCAAGGCGTTCAATTCATTCCAGATCGCACAGGCTCAGTTCGATAAAGTAGCCGAATACCTGGGGCTCGACTCGGCTACGAGAGATCTCTTGCGGTACCCTCTGCGCGAGTTTCAGTTTGCTATTCCTGTGCGCATGGACGACGGGATCGTAAAGATCTTTCGTGGTTTCCGCGTTCAGCATAATGACGCACGCGGACCCGGCAAGGGTGGCATCCGCTTCCATCCGCAGGAGACGATCGATACAGTGCGCGCACTATCGATGTGGATGACGTGGAAGTGTGCCGTGGTGGATATTCCTCTGGGCGGAGCGAAGGGCGGAGTGATCTGCGATCCGCACAATCTCAGCGCTCGGGAGCAGGAACAGATTTGCCGTGGCTGGGTTCGTCAAGTAGCCAGGGAGGTCGGTCCGGTAACCGATGTACCGGCGCCGGATGTGATGACCGACGCGCAACACATGCTCTGGATGCTCGACGAGTTTGAGAAGATCCATGGCGGCCGGTTTCCTGGCTTCATTACAGGCAAGCCTGTCGGCATGGGCGGCTCCCTTGGCCGAACCGAGGCTACGGGCTATGGCGTCGTGATTACGCTGCGCGAGGCGCTCAAAGAATTGGGCATGCGTCCCGAGAATACACGGGCGAGCGTCCAGGGCTTAGGCAACGTGGCCCACTACGCGATCGAGCTCTACCAGCGACTGGGAGGAAAAGTGATCTCCGTCTGCTGCTGGGATCAAACGGACCAGTGTGCCTACACCTACCGCAAGAGTGAGGGGATCAATCTCAGCCAACTATTGGCGATTACGGACCACTTTGGCGGAATCAATAAAACGAAAGCCAAGGAACTGGGTTACGAGGTATTGCCGGGAGAAGAGTGGATAGAGCAGGATGTCGACATTCTGATCCCGGCGGCGATGGAAAACCAGATCATCGGTGACAACGTTGGCCGCATCAGTCCCCGTGTGCGCATCATCGCGGAGGGTGCCAACGGGCCAACGACGCCAGAAGCCGACACTCAGATCCAGAAACGGAACATCTTGCTGATCCCCGACTTTCTAGCGAATGCCGGCGGCGTGACCTGCAGCTATTTCGAGCAGGTGCAGAGCAACATGAACTACTTCTGGGAGAAAGAGGAAGTCCTCGGTAAGCTCGATGTCAAGATGACATCTGCATACTTTGCGGTCTCCGATCTGGCTCGCCGGGAGAAGTTGTGCATGAGAGATGCTGCTTACGCCATCGCGATCGGTCGCGTGGCCAAGGCGTGTCACGAACGCGGCTGGGTGTAACGAGCAGTCCCCCGCTTCACGAGAGACGGGCCCACTCTAGCCCGCGCGCTGAAACGTCAGCATCCGCTGCGATGCGGTGGGAGGTGTCGATGAGCAGTCTGAAGCCTCTCGTTGCTGAGTTGCCGGTCTTCGACCGCAAGTTCTGGGATGGAACATTCCGCTGTACCCAGATTGGCTCCGGGTTAATCGGCGGCAAAGCCAGCGGATTGGTATTTATCAAGGATCTCCTAACAAAGCAGATCACCTCCTCTTCCTTCCCCGATGTTGAGATCAATGTCCCGACCATGGCGGTCATCGCCACGGACTGTTTCGATCAATTCATAGCGCAGAACCATCTTGCCGAGCTGCGCTTCGACGAAATGTCCGACGACCGCATCGCCCATGCCTTTCAGAAGAGCGAGCTTCCGTTTGAGCTGCTCGGCGATCTCCGCGCGCTGATTGTTCAGGTTAAGAGCCCTCTGGCGATCCGCTCCTCAAGTTTGCTGGAGGACGCACTGGAGCGTCCGTTTGCCGGCGTCTATGCCACCAAAATGATTCCCAACAACCAGCCCGATCCGGACGTACGATTTCGCCGGCTGGTGGAGAGCATCAAGTTTGTGTACGCGTCGACTTACTTCCGTGAGGCCCGCGACTATATCCTGACGACGGGGACCAAGCCAAGCGAAGAGAAGATGGCAGTGATTATCCAGGAAGTAGTCGGCCAGCGAAGAGGGGATCGCTTTTATCCAGATATTTCTGGCGTGGCGCGTTCCTACAACTTCTACGCGTTTGAACCCGCCCGCCCTGAAGATGGCGTGGTTACGCTGGCCTTGGGGTTGGGAAAGACGATTGTGGACGGGGGCAAAGGCTGGACCTTTTCACCTACCTATCCGAAGAAGCCGCTACCTTTTGATTCCGTCGGGGAACTGCTGAAGGGTACCCAAACAGAGTTTTGGGCGGTCAACATGGGCAAGGCCCCCGCTTACGATCCAATCAGCGAAACTGAATACATGGTGCACGCG
>Ga0075030_100006437_pt1 | contig 10496 bp, 9 predicted proteins | sample LitLauG_LLR_2012_FD_71393 | JGI IMG/M metagenome (GOLD analysis project Ga0075030, IMG submission 71393) | Freshwater sediment microbial communities from Pennsylvania, USA - Little Laurel Run_MetaG_LLR_2012 | ecosystem: Environmental > Aquatic > Freshwater > Creek > Sediment | place: USA...
ACGCGATTCCGGAAGAGCAACGTCGCGCAGTGAAAAGCGTGGAGAGACATATACTTGGACCCAAGTTGATCCGATGCCGGGCATACAGCAGGAACTAGCCCGATTGCAGTGGGACGGAGAAAGCGCCGTTTTGCTTCGACTGTCCTGTCCTCCACTTCCTAATTCCATTTCCGTTGCGGCCTACCAGCCGAAGAACTTTTCTGCGCCTGCAACCATGGCGAGGGTGAAGAAAGCAATCACCACTTCGCCGATGGCCCCCACGGCGAAGGGCTTGAGGCCTTGATTCCGCATTACGCGAAAGTTCGTGCGCAGGCCAACGCCTGCAAACGTTAGAAGGAAGGCCCAACGCGAAAGATTGGCAAGTCCGGTTATCTGATCCTTCGAGAAAAATTGGTAGGTGGCAAGCACAGAAATCAGGAGGAAACCGAGAACAAATTTTGGGAATTTCTGCCAAAGAAACGCCGTCTTATTGCCAATCGTGCTCGCTTCCCCTCGTCCGGCCCAATAAATTGCGTAACCAAGAACGACAAATCCGATCATGGCGTTGCGTGTGGTCTTGGCAAGGACCGCAAGCTTCCCAGCCGCATCCGAATACAAGGCGCCTGCCGCTGTCGCTTCGGCGGTATTGTCCACGGCAAGACCTGCCCAAAGGCCATACGCGCGATCACTTAAATGCAGCGCGTGGCCAATGAGGGGGAACGTAAAAAGAGCCAGCGCGCCGAGTGCAAGTATCGCCGCAATGGCAAAGGAGGAATCTTCCTCGTCCGCTTCGATTGCCCCCTGTGTGGCGATGATTGCGCTCACGCCGCAAATAGCTGAGCCCACAGCGAGTAGAGATGTGAGCTTTGGACGAAGGCCAAAGGCGCGGCCAAGAAAAGTCATGAACGAAATAGCGACTAGCAGTTCGAGGGCAACCAGAACCAAGCTTACGCCACCGAGCTTGAGTACATCGCCGAGCAGAAATCGGGAACCCAAGAGTACGATTCCGACCTTGAGCCAAAACTCATAGGTTGCAACGCCTGCCCGAAATATTTCAGGGACACCAATGGTATTTGAAATCAGGAGACCGAGGACGATGGCCCACAGAACGTATTCGATGTTCGGAATGGTCCAGTGATGCACCTTTGAGTAGGCGCCCACGTTTTGTTCAAGCAGTTTGCCCGCATAGCCGACTGCTGCAAGAAGCAGCACGCCTGGAATAACCCGGATGAAGCGGGGCACCTGTTGGAAGGAATGAGTTTGAGGTACTTCAATCGCTTCTCTCAAGTTTAATCTCCTATAATGACCTAGAAGCTTATATAGACGTTACCAGGGTACATGCCTGAAAATTCCAAGGCGCACCAGTAAAGCGAGGACGAGTGCCACCAGAACAGCCCAGCCATCGAGAGATAATCCCCAACCTCTGCTCGCCGTCACTACCTTCGTTCGTGAATGCATCCAAATTCTCCTCCCCGCCAAGCCTGAAGACTCCGGCACAACTTGCTCATCTTTTCAATTCGGGCAAAACAATAGGACCATTTCAGGATCTTTTGTGCCAGCGATTAATTTGCCGACAACAGCATCACCTCTGAGCAACCTCCTCGACCGGCCCGGTCGGCATTGCTTGTAGCCTACCGAACTACTTTCTACGGCGGCATGACGCGTGTCCTGTGATCCGCGCTCCTCGGTAAGCAGTGGTTTTTTCTCCTCCGAACTCTACTCCATTCTGTCGCACGCTCATTAAGAAGTCAGTCTCACTTGTTCGTTTTCAACTGCATACCGTCCTTGGCTCATTCCATGCCCTCGTTCCTCCTTGTAATAGAAAAGCGAGGCTCATGTCAGTTCTGAGCAGGGCGAGTTCATGGCCAAAGGACACAAATGGATATTCAAGAGAGCATATTCGAGAGCCCCCTGCAACCCCTAATGACTTCGAGACGCCACGGCGGAGCGCGACAATTTCGTCTCAAAAAAATCCAAGTGTTCCCGGTACCATTCCGTTGTGAGTTCTAAACCCTGCCGGAGGTCAAAGTGCGGCTGGTAGTCGAGGATCTGGCGGGCTTTCTCCAGCGAGGGGACTCGGATCTCGATATCTGGAAACGGCGGCTCCGTAAGCTTTAGCGGCACGGGTTTACCTGTCACCCGAATTACCTCCTGCGCGAGCTGAAGAATCGTCACTGTATTCTGCGGGTTGCCAATATTGAAATCTTCGCCAACCGCTTTCGGACGAGCGATCATTTCGATCATCGCGTCGCAAAAATCCTCGATGAAACACCACGAACGAATCTGCGACCCATCACCATGAACTTCAATCGGATTCCCCATTAAGGAATTGAGAACAAATCCTAGAATGGCGTGAGACCCTAGACGCCTAGGCCCAAAAACATTGAAGGGCCTCACTGTCACGACCGGCATTCCTCCTTGACGGTGATAGGCTTTTACCAGATGTTCGCCGGCCAGTTTGGCGATGGCGTAACTCCACCGAGCCTCTGCAGCCGGTCCGACCGCGGTCGGAGTATCCTCATGGACTCGAAATGAGTTTACCCCAAAAACTTCGCTCGTCGAAAAATAGACGAACCTTTCGAGACGTGAACTCTTATCTAGTGCCTTTAGTATGCGTGATGTACCCGTAAAATTCGTCTCCAACGTCTCGCGCGGGTAGCTGCAAACCCGGCCAACGCCAACAATGGCTGCTGCGTGGATTACGATATCCGCTTTCCTTGCCAAATCTGCCACCTCCGGGCCGTCAAGAATGTCAGCCTCAACCATGCGAACATTCGGGTTGCGGTGAAGAGATGTGAAAGCAACGGGCTGGTCTCGGAAGAAACGATCCAAGAGTACTACCTCATTGTTCTTAGCGAGTCGCTCCGCCAACGTCGAACCGATGAAGCCCGCCCCACCGGTGATCAGAACGCTCTTGTTCGTAATTTCAGAATGTCGTGGCAGAAGCGGTGCTTGCCGCGACGCAATTTTTACCGCATCGCCATTCCCTCCTGCCTCAGAATGCCCAAGTGTGAGGTGTAGGCCATCTTTAGACTCAAGAATCTCGGTAATTGTTGGGACAAACTTGCTGGTCACCGGCAATCCGTCAAGGAGTGCCACTAGACGGTTGAACGACCCTCGGGCGCTGGGTGCGATACACACCAAAACCGCGTCCACACTCTCCGTCCGAACGATCTCCGGTAGTTCGGAGGTGGGCCCCAAAACTTTTACGCCTGAAATAATACATCCAAGTTTGCGTCGGTCGTCGTCCAGGAAACCTACGATTTGGACCGAAGAATCCGACGCCATCTCTTTTGCGGCATTCGCTCCCATCATGCCAGCTCCGATCAAGAGCAATCTCCGCGGTCCTTCGGTCTTCGTAGAAGGAGCCTGTTTGGATTGGATTTCATATACGTGTCGGCGAGCGAACCGGACGCCTATCGCGCCAAATATGGAAAACAGGAGTTCAATTGAGATCACGCTGGCAGGAATTCGAACGATCCCCGCCCGCTCGGGAAGGAAGAACCGGAGCATCAGTAGAACGGCAGAGAACGCGAGATAAGCTCGACTCGTACTGAGAACATCGCCAAAGCCGACATACCGCCACTGAATCCGGGATAAGCCAAACATGTAGTTTGTCAACAAACGTCCTGCGATAACTGGCACAAAAAGCGCCCAAAACTGATACATGTGGTAGGGGGGTATTGTGCCTTCGTACCGGATCAAGAACGCCAAATAAAACGAGATTCCAACAACAGTTCCTTCGAGAATCTGTTGATTCGTTCTTGAGTATGCGTCGTATGGCATCTGTCTCTCCTGAACTTTCCTTTTTGCTGGGAATGCGACAACGGGCCAAACCCTAACCTAGCTTCTCGGTCTCGTTGAGCCTCACGGCCAATTCGAAAAAGAAGGTGTAACGTAACTTACTAGCGCTGCTCCTGATTGCAAAAGTACCCGCGAAAACCTGATGAGGCTATCCTTCGACAAACACTCGTGATTTGTGCTCGAGGCTAGACGAAGAGAGACTTTATCGTTAGACAAATTAATTTCACATCGAAAAACAGAGACAACTCTTTGATGTACTGCAGGTTCAATTCCAGTTTGTGAGGTAGAACCACGTTTCGGTAATACTCTTCCGGGTTTTCGCTCTGGCCAAGGATTTCTTCTTCATGCCGATAACAGATCGAAGCGATATCCGTAATGCCGGGACGCACGCAGAAAACACGCCCCTGCTCGCGCGTGTAATTTGCAACATACTGAGGCAGTTCGGGGCGCGGTCCAACGAGACTCATTTCTCCCAACAGGACGTTCCACAACTGAGGTAGCTCATCGATCTTGAATTTGCGTAGCATTGCTCCGAAGCGAGTTACTCGAGCATCCCCAGACGAAGTGATACTTGGTCCTTTTTTGTCGGCCCCGGCTACCATCGATCGAAATTTGGCGATTCGGAACACTTTTCCTCCTCGCCCTACACGGTCCTGCCAATATAAGATTGGACCTGGTGACGTGCACTTAACCAAGAGGCTGACTGCGATCAACACCGGCGACAGTGCAACAAGGCCCGCCAAGGACGCGGCAACGTCGATCGACCGCTTCCCAACTATACGATAAAAACGATTATTTGCTTCCTCTATTTGCCTCATCGCTTCTGCAGAATATTGCTGTAACCACCTGTGATGTGGGTCGCGGTCGGATGACTGCACAATCGTTTCCCTATCGCTTCGCGGCCGTTGAAATTTTGATGACAGTGTCAATGACGTAGTCCACCTCTGTGTGACTCATGCTCGGATAGATCGGAAGAGAGAGACACCGCTCGAACTGCGCCTCTGCGACAGGAAAATCCCCTCTTCGGTACCCATACGCCCTCTGGTAATAAGGATGCAGGTGCAAAGGAATGAAGTGGACACTCGAGCCGATTCCGCGCTCTTTGAGCTCGTTTATGAAACCATTCCTGTCGATCCGCAGCTGTTCGAGGCGCAGTCGGAGGATGTAGAGATGCCAGGAGGTCACTCGATCAGATTTGATCGTAGGAGTCTCAAGCATACTTACATCTTTGAAGGCGGATGTATACCGTTCGGCGACGCGGTGCCGGGCCTGATTCAGATCATCGCATTTGGCCAATTGGACCAGCCCAAGGGCGGCCTGCAGGTCCGTAGGATTATATTTGTATCCGGCCTCCATCACCTCGTAGTACCACGATCCATTCTTTCCATAACGTTTCCATGCGTCACCTGCAATTCCGTGCAATCGCATCAGGCGCATCCGGGCAGCATAATCATCGTTGTCAGTGGTGACCATCCCCCCCTCGCCGGTCGTCAGGGTTTTTGTTGCATAAAAGCTGAATGCTGTCAGCTCGCTGAGACTTCCAACCCGCCGGCCTCGGTACTCGGATGGAAGAGCGTGTGCGGCATCTTCAATAACGTGCAGTTTGTATTTCTGTGCAAATGAATGGAGCTCGTCTAGATCGCATGGCTGGCCCGCCATGTGAACCGGGATTAGAGCGCGCGTCCGCGGCGAAATTGTTCTCTTTGCTGCAGAGACCTCAATATTCAACGTGATGGGGTCGATATCAACCAGGACAGGGCGCCCCCCTACGTAAGTGACAGCCTCGCCCGTCGCCGTGAATGTCGTGGCAGGGATCAGTACCTCGTCTCCAGATCTTAGCGCGGCGGCTTCTAGGGCCACGTGAAGCGCGGCCGTTCCTGAACAAACAGCCACGGCATGTCGCGCCCCAACGTATTTCGCGAATTCCTTCTCGAACTCAAACGTCTTCGCTCCCATCGTGAGCCAGCCGGAGCGGATTACGTCGACGACGGCTTGAACCTCTTCCTCACCGAGCGATGCGCGATGAAACGGAATCATAGCTTCGAGGGGTTTGATATTCATATGTGTCTCAGACTTTGTTCCGCTCATTGCGACCCCAGCGCCCTTTAAGGCACAGAGGACAGTCATGGTTTCTCACGGTGACGCGGCAACGAAGAATCGTGGGCCGAGCATTAGCCGAGCACCCGAGAGGCACCACCCGGCGACCGACATCGCGAAGTATCCAGCTGCGAGTCCATTGCGGAGAAAACTTCCCTGGTCGATGGCAGGCAACGGATGAATGGAATCGATACGAAAGCCAGAACGGCTGAGAGTGTCCCGTATCGCGGGCGGGTCGTAGAAAAACACGTGGTGGCTCTCAAATAGCGAGCCTTGGGAGCCTCCAAGCACTCTAGTTCTCCATCCGGTATTTCGCCAAATGTGACTCCTCGCGGAGGTCAGGACCAGGACAAGCAGGCCGTCCGGTTTCAGAATTTTTCGAATGGCCTCTAGCTCTCGCCGCGGCTGGGGGAAATAGTAAAAAGTATCCAGGACGGTCACGACGTCAAACGAGAAAGGCGGCAAGGAAGCGGAATGAATATCGCCCGTATGCATGCGAATCGACTTGGTCATTGCTGTTTGGGCCGCAAACTTTGAAAGGTCCACTCCCCATTTATCCCAGTCAGGCGCGTGAAAAAAAGCATCTAAAAAATGGCCGCCCGCACACCCGAGGTCAAGAATCCTGCCGTGTATTTTTCGTTTGTGGATGTATCGAGCAACTTTCGAAAGACTTTTCTGAGGACGGGTACCGAAGCGCACTTCCACATCCTCATCGGTCGAAATGTATTCCTCGGAAAAAAAATCGACTCGCTCACTCTCGGGTGGCTGCGGGCACAGGTAGGCTACTCCGCAGTGGGAACACTTCACCAAGCTTCTGCTCATCCCTTCGAGGATGATCAATGGCTTGCGCCCAGAACAGAGTGGGCATTGCTCTTTCAGTTCCTGACCGAGTAGCATGCCCGTCTTCCCGGCCCGGGCAACGAGGCCTGAGGCGCAACGCCAACGTCGAAATTTCTTTGATCTCTCACGCGATTTCTGCACTCCTTCGTAAAGCCTCGCCAATAAACTCGATCTGAGATGCCGAGAGGCACGCATGATTGGGCACCGTGCACACCGTCTGCGCGGCCTCTTCGGCTTTAGGACACTCGCCCGTATAACCGAACCGCCGAGCATCTACGATGCAGTTACGGTACAACGGACCTGTATCCACTCGAAATCGCCTAAGGAGTTGGCGACCCACAGTCCGCCGATTCGCATTGCCATACCGCACTGGCAGAAGGAAATGATTCCATACTCCGTGTGATGGCTCGGCGGGAATTTCTAGCGAGGCATTCTGGAGAGCGGAGCGGAGGAATTGCGTGTTTCGTGAAAGAGCGGGAAGCTCATCTCGAAACCGTCCAATTCGACTCTCAAGCAAAGTCTGATCGCTCCATCGCATTCTCGCGGGGGAATACGCCTTCACCTCCTCGAGCGTGCCATCCTTGCCGACACAGCTTGCCTGCCGATCACGGAACCGCCCTAGCGCTGAGGCTAAGAGCGCTCCATAGATAGGTCTACAGTACGCGAGCGACCGTGCCCAACAAATCAGCACGTGCCTGAGTTCACGCCCCACACTCTCGGAGGTCAACTGGCATGACTCGCGAGCTGCACTTTGTGCAAGGTCGGGATCATTAAACACTGCCAAACCTCCCCCGCCGACTGCCGCCGGCTTGTGAAGACCAAAACTGAAAAATGACGCCTGCGTTTGGGTACCGACAAAATGACCCTCGCTCTCACTGAAAAGTGCTTGCGCACAATCCTCGACTATCGGTACTTGGTGCGAGCCCAGACATGCGCGGACTGCTGAAAGGTTTGCGGGATACCCGAATGTATGTATGACTACTATCACGTCCAACGAAGTCCTGATGCGTCCTAGGAAGTCGAGATCGACTGAATATGTATTGAGATCCACGTCGAGAAATACCGGCACGCAGCCGGCCGCAGCAATGGATTCAAAAACGGCCCCACAACAATAGAGCGGAACGCCCACGCGCGCGCGCGCGCGCAGCTTGAGTGCCTTCAGAATTACGAAGAGGCACTCCCGGCCACTTCGAAATAAGATTCGTTCGGCTGCAGGGAAATGCTCGACAGCGGCCGTGTCGGGAGCGGTCCTAGTCGACAGGACAGAAAGAACTCGCGAGAAGTCTTTGAAGCTATACTCGCGCTCGTAACGCGGAATTGTCTTCCAGAATGGCAAGCTCTCTGGGCCGCGGGTTGAGGCGCGCACGATCGGAGCGTCTTGGATGGGCTCGTCGTCGGGTAGCATCTTCAATCGGTAGCTATAGTCAAATTTACGAGAGCGACCATTGTCGGCTTGCGTGAGAACACCTTTACCTGATGCGTCTGCCGCTAGAAGGACACAACAGTAAGCTGAAGTCGACCGCGATGCAGCACTAACCAGGTGACGTACATCAACAAACCGGCCACGATCGGAAGGACAGCGTTACCGAACAATGGGGCGGACGTGAACACATTCAGGCGGACAGTGAAAATCAAAACCAAATGCATCCCCACCGCTCCGATTATGATGATAACGGCACGGACAAACAACTCCGCTCGGGCAACCCGAGGTATAAACTTTGCTAGTAATCCCAACAATAAAATGCAGTAAAAGAACGAACCGATCGAGATAGCCACAGCTATCCCAGGCGCCTGGTAGCGGTGCCAAAAGACCGCCATCAGCAGCGCATCAATGGCAGCAGTTGCAACTCCCGCACCGATCAATGCTCGAGTCTGTCTCAGTGCAGCCAGGTAGCTATTTAGAATGTACACGAGGACGAGTCCGATTACTGCTCCGGCATACGCCCTTAGGATTGCCCCGAGCTGCTCAAGTTGATTCGGTGTAAGAGCCGTTCGCTCGAACGCCAATCGGGCCATCGGAACGCCAAGGTCGAAATAAATGACAGCGATGGGACAAACAGCAAGAAATGCATAGGACATCGCCTGTGCGAAATCCCGCGAGGCTTTTTCCCAACTCTCCTTAGCGATCGCAACAGATAGAGAGGGCAGTAGCGCAAGCCCCAAAGCAGCACCGATGAAGACAACCGGCAGCGCCATTAACTTATTGCCTAGAGCCAGAAGGGTAATGCTTCCGGGTGTAAGGCGAGAAGCAAAGAGACGGACAAGAAAAATGTCAACTTGCCCGGTCCCATAATCCCCTCCCAGCCCAAAAACGAAGGCAAAAGGTATCATGCTTGCGAGAATACTCACGCCCTCGCCACGGCGAAAGGGACTTACCCAAGTTTCGCGAAACCCATCGAGCCGAGCCACGCGAGCCTGCACAATGAAAGAAAGTAATGCTCCTGCGATGGTCCCAAATAGCAATATCTTGGCGCCGCCCATGCGGCCTAACAAAAGCAAAGCAACAACCAGTGTAACGTTCTGAACCACTGTGATCAGCGCCCAGTTTGATGTTCGGTCCCTCGCGCAATGGAAACTTCCCAGGGCAAAGGTGATCACAAATATAAATAAAAGGGGCGCCAAAGTACGTACGAAACCCAACGCAACCGGGGAGGCCGCCATTCCGGGAGCGAACACGTGCACAAAAACTCGAGGAAAGAGAAAAATCATGGAAGATGCAAGGCCGCTCCACAGGGCCGCTGCACTCAAGAACTGGGCAAACACTTGCCGGCCTCTTGTGGCATCTTGGCTGAGCAGGGTCGACAGGCGCGGGACAAGAGAAACATTCAGACCGGAGCCGAAAAATAGTACGTAGATTAGCATCGGGACAGAGAGCGCGACAAGATAAGAATCAGTCACGTGCGAGGCTCCGAAGTCGCGAGCAATCAGAACCTCGCGTGCGAATCCGAGGACGCTACTGACCAAGGTCAAACTTCCCAATCGGGCCGCCTGAACCAGGAAATGGTTATATTTTCTCAACTGAGAGAGAATCCATTCTGCAGCCTACTCAATTGCACATCTTAATTTGCTCGGGGGCAGGGCACTGACGTGGGCCCACCGGCCTCCCACGTCAACCCGCGAAGCATACAGACCTGGAGGCCGAGTAATGTGGCAAAAAGAATCGCAATTGAGCTGCCTCCAATTGTGAGACCCGCGTTGAACAATTCCTCCGTGAACAAAGAGACTCCGATGCTGTTGATCGACGCCAAGATCCACTTGGTCTCCAGAGTCATGGAATTCGTTCGCAAGCACTTCATCGCTGTCTTGACAAACTTGGCGAGAAAAAGCAAATAAGCGAAACCACCAAGTAGCCCTTGCTCAACGATTGCTTTCAAGAACCCGTTATGAGGGTGCAGCAGCGTATCCGATTCTCCTTCGATCCCACGAGAGACCTCCTGGAATCCGTAAAAGCCGATACCGACAAAAGGATTTCTACGAAAAATCGACGCTGCTGCCCGCCAGGCGTCGACTCGGGTGATCGAAGTGGATGCGACGTCCGCGCCCAAGCGCAGATATCCCCGAACGCCGTCAAACGAAAGCGCTAGCCCCGAGAGGATCACGGGAATGGACAGAATCAGCACCATACGCCGCCACCGGACTTTGGAGTGCCCCAAGGTCCAAAAGGCGAATCCGAGACCGCTGAGCAGTCCCACCAGGGGGCCCCGGGCAAAAGTTGCCAAAATACCGAAGAGGGACAGCACAGCTAAAAGAGCGTATCCTCTTCGATTCTTTGGGAA
>Ga0075030_100006441_pt1 | contig 10492 bp, 8 predicted proteins | sample LitLauG_LLR_2012_FD_71393 | JGI IMG/M metagenome (GOLD analysis project Ga0075030, IMG submission 71393) | Freshwater sediment microbial communities from Pennsylvania, USA - Little Laurel Run_MetaG_LLR_2012 | ecosystem: Environmental > Aquatic > Freshwater > Creek > Sediment | place: USA...
GAGGAAAGAATTTTTTTGTTCCCAAACTTTGCAACCACTGTGCCGACTCGCCGTGCACTCAGGTGTGCCCAGTTGGGGCGACGTTTGGTACACCTGACGGCGTGACACTGATCGACTACGATTATTGTTTGGGATGCCGCTATTGTATTCAGGCCTGTCCCTACGGGTGCCGCTTCTTTCATCCTACGAGGCACACCGCCGATAAATGCACGCTCTGCTACCACCGCATTACCAAAGGACTGACCACCGCATGCTGTGAAGCGTGTCCGACAGGAGCCCGGCAACTGGCGGATCTGAAGAATCCCAAAGATCCGATCCATGATTTTCTGAAAACCCACACGGTGCAAGTTTTGAAGCCGAATCTGGCTACCGGCGCAAAGGTCTTCTACAACGGCCTGGACGGTTCGGTGCGCTAAGGAGACTCTGCTGATGGACGGATTCATGTATCCGAATGAAGTGGAGCTTCAGTGGAGTTTGCTGATCGTCCTTTACCCGTTTCTCACCGGATTGGTAGCGGGCGCTTTCATCCTGGCCTCACTCGAGCGCGTTTTCCGCGTAGATGCCGTGAAACCCACTTACCGGCTGGCACTGCTCACCGCACTTGCTTTTCTCATTGTCGCCCCGCTTCCACTGCAGCTCCATCTTGGGCATCCGGAGCGTTCGCTGGAGATGTACTTCACGCCGCATCGATCTTCAGCCATGGCGATGTTCGGCTTCGTTTACTTGTGGTACCTCATGGCGGTTCTGGTGCTGGAAATCTGGCTCGACTACCGGCAGGACATTGTGTTGCTGGCGCAATCCAGCCATGGCTGGAAGCGGCCTATCTATCGGTTGCTTACACTGGGTTCCTATAACATCAGCCCGGGGGCGTTGCGAGTGGACGACAGAGTTGGCTGGATCATTACCCTGATTGGCATTCCTTCGGCGTTCCTGCTCCACGGGTATGTCGGTTTTATTTTCGGCTCCATCAAGGCGAATCCCTGGTGGTCTACACCCCTAATGCCGGTCGTATTCTTGTTCTCCGCGATGGTGTCCGGGATCGCGCTGGTTCTTCTCATGTACATGGTCACTTCTTTCTTCCGGCGAACCACCATTGACATGCGCTGCCTGGACACTATTGCCAAATATCTTCTGTATGCGTTTATTATCGATTTCACTTTGGAAATGCTGGACCTCATCCACCGCATCTATGAGTCTGACGAATCCTTCCGGAGTCTCGACTTCATGGTGCACACGCGCCTCTTTTTTTCTCAAATCCTTTTGCAGATCATCCTGGGCACCTTGGTTCCTATAGGCCTGCTTGGAGTAACACAGGTCGTAAGATTCACGGAACCGGCTCGCAAAAGGATTTATGCGGTTAGCGGGATTCTGACTATGGTCGGCATTTTCGCCATGCGCTGGAATGTGGTCATCGGAGGCCAACTTTTCTCCAAGAGCTTTCTGGGCTACACATCCTACAAGGTGGATTTCGTTACGCGTGAAGGGCTGCTTCCCGCGGTCATTTTGCTGCTTCTCCCCTTCGTCATTCTCTACGTGCTCATCAAGATCCTTCCTCCGTGGCACGAAGAAAATGTCGGTGCACTCCACGTTGACAGCTCAGACTGAACGCCACTATCTGTAGATACGAAAAACTCCTGCAACCACGGGCTAAGATCTTCATAAGACGATCAGCGGAAGCTTCCCTGCTACCCGCCCTGGGTTGCTAGGTCACACCTGGAGGTGATCGTCGTCACAGCCAGTCCAAGTGTGGCGGCGTATTTCTTGAAGCAGGGAGGTGGCCTATGAAAGCAGCCGAAGCAAGAGAGAGAATTGCACTAAAGAACATCTTGTTTGCAACTGACTTTTCGTCTGCCGCGGAAGCGGCCGCCCCGATCGCGATCCAGATCGCGCAGCGTTACGGAGCGAAAGTAATCGGTCTACACGTAAACCCGTTCGATAACTACACGGCGGCGCCCGAAGCCTGGGCATCGATGGCCGAGGCAACGGAAAGAGAAAACAAGGAAGATGCCCAGCGCCTGAATGAGCAACTTAAGGACGTCGAACACGAAGTGGTGATTGGCGAAGGAAACATCTGGGAAGTAATCTCCAGCCAGATTAAAGACAAAGGAGTTGACCTGATCGTTTTAGGGACACGCGGCCGCACCGGGTTTGGAAAGACGGTGCTCGGTTCAGTGGCAGAAGAGATTTTACGGAAAGCGCCGTGCCCAGTGCTGACCGTCGGTCCACATATCAATCTCTGGTCCGAAGAGTACGCCAAGATGCATGAAATCCTTTACGCCACGGATCTGGCGACAGACTCCCCCACAGCGGCTCCTTACGCCATCTCCCTGGCCCAGGAGAATCAGGCGCATCTCGTGCTGCTGCACGTGATCGAAGGGCCGAAGGCTGGAGAACTGATGGATACTCCCGAAGTGGTGGATCTCAAAGAGCGGAAGCTGCAGCAATTGGTACCGCAACAAGCCGGTTTGTGGTGCGACCCAACCTACATCGTGGAACAGGGGCCTGCGGCAGAGAAAATCCTTGACGTCGCGAAGCGTCGCCACACGGCTCTGATCGTGCTGGGCGCCAAGCCGGCAGGCTGGCTGTCGACACATTTTAACGTTGGAATCGTGCACAAGATTGTGGCTGATGCTGCTTGCCCGGTTCTCACGGTTCGCGGCTGAAGAGCACCGTCCTCGGTTGCAGGCAGGGACACCTTGCTCCAAGAGGAGCGAACCGGAATGCAAACTCTGAAGGCGGGTGTGCTCTATTTTGCGGTAGTTTTCGGAGCAGGGTTCGTGCTCGGCCCTATTCGAGTCATGTGGGTCGTACCGCGACTCGGCACGCGGACAGCCGAGATTCTGGAAGCGCCGATCATGCTTTGGTAACGATTGTGGCGGCGGGCTGGATCGTTCAAAAATTATCCTTGGTGCCCACACCATCGAAGCGACTCGGCATGGGTGGCATCGGACTTGCCTTGATGATCGTTGCGGAGTTTTTGCTCGTGCTGCGGCTACGAGGCCTCTCAATTCGAGAATACTTTGCAACTCGCGACCCTGTGGCAGGCATGGTCTACTACGCGGCGCTTGCGGCGTTCGCGGTGATGCCGCTCCTCGTGGCCAGGAAACAAGCTCCCATCCAGGAACCCGGCCACGCTGCATCTTGACTACTTCACGTTTGCACTGTCCGGGATTCTCGCGGTCATCAGCCTCCAGCAGTCTCGTGCAATCGCCCAATCTTCCTGGGCGCGTAGGATAAAGACGCGAACTGTCGATTCCGGCTTCGAAATTTCCTGGTCCCCAACAAACTTCTTGTTCTTTCCAGTGTCGAGTTTCAGCCCTAGAAATCCGAACTTCGCGCAAGCCTCGGCTCTCACCTCCGCAGAGTTTTCACCGATACCCCCGGTAAACACCAATGCATCGATGCCGCCCAAGACCGCAATCATGGCGCCGATGCCGGCCTGAAGGCGATGCACGAATATTTCAAAAGCGAGCTTGGCTCGTACATGGCCGTCCTTCATCGCTGCTACGATCTGCCGCATGTCACTCGAAATCCCTGAGATTCCCAATAGGCCCGATTTGGAGTTCAACAAGTTGTCGAGCTGCTCGCCGATGTGCCGCCCTTGCCGCATTAAATAGGTAAGAATGCCCGGGTCCACCGAACCCGCTCGCGTTCCCATCATCAGCCCTTCCATGGGAGTGAAGCCCATCGTCGTATCCACGCTCTGGCCATCGCGAATGGCTGCCAGGGAGCAACCGTTCCCAAGATGGCAGGTCACCAGCTTCAGGGAGCGCAAATCCTTCCCGAGCAGTTGCGCGACACGTTCCGCACAATACTGATGATTGATCCCATGAAATCCGTAGCGCCGAATCCCCTGGGAGAGCCATTCATACGGGCCAGGATATACGGCGGCGGGTTCAGGCAATCGGCTGTGAAAACCTGTATCGAACACCGCCACCTGGGGGATGCCTCCAAGGCGGTTCCCGATGATCTCGATCCCCTCAAGTTCAGCGCGATTGTGGAGCGGCGCAAAAGCAGACATGCGCGCGATTGCGGACTTCACTTCAGAGGTAACGAGTGTTGGTTCGACCAGGTCTTTGCCGCCGTGCACAATGCGATGGCCAACAACATCGATTTCGGAAGGCGACGCAAGGACGCTCAGGCTTCCATTCCATAAAGTGTCCAAGAGTTGTTCGATAGCGTGAGAGCGCGAAGCAACCTTGACGCGCTCGTCTAGCTGTGCTCCCCGCAAATTACGCACCTGGATGCTGGCATCATCGCCGTCCCATTCGATTTTGCCCTCCCAGGTTGGCTTCGGAGGATGTTCCGGAAGTGTGCTCCCGATTTCGTAAAGACAACTCTTCTGGCTGCTCGAGCCCGAATTGAGGACAAGGATTTTCATGGCCTAATAGGGCCATTTCCAATCCCGGATCTCCGGCATGTCGTCTCCATGGATGCAGATGTATTGCTTGTGTTCGACAAGCTTGTTGCGCAGGTACTGCTTGAAATGCCCACCCACGGGTTGCAAGCGCGGAACGCGATCGACCACATCCCCCGCAAGATGAAATCGATCCAGATCATTCAGGACGGTCATGTCGAAGGGAGTGGTCGTCGTCCCTTCCTCTTTGTACCCGCGGACGTGCAAGTTGTCATGATTGGTGCGCCGGTAAGTCAGACGATGAATCAGCCAGGGATAGCCGTGGTAGGCAAAGATGACCGGTTTGTCGGTCGTGAAGATCGAATCGAAATCTCGGTCAGATAGCCCGTGCGGGTGTTCCGTCGGGGGTTCGATGGTCATTAGGTCAACCACATTGACGACCCGAATCTTGATGTCCGGAAAATGCTGGCGCAGCAGGTCGACGGCCGCCAGCGTCTCCAGTGTCGGGACGTCTCCGGCACACGCCATCACCACATCCGGCTCGCTTCCCTGATCTGTTGAAGCCCACTGCCAGATTCCGATTCCATTCGTGCAGTGCTCGATGGCGGATTCCATGTCGAGCCACTGCAGCGCCGGCTGCTTCCCGGCAACGATGACGTTTACGTAGTTCTTGCTGCGCAGGCAATGATCGGCCACGGAGAGCAGGGTATTGGCGTCCGGGGGCAGGTACACGCGCACAATGTCCGCCTTCTTGTTCACAACATGATCGATAAAGCCCGGGTCTTGGTGCGTGAATCCGTTATGGTCCTGGCGCCAGACGTGCGATGTGAGCAGGTAATTCAGAGAGGCGATCGACCGTCGCCACGGAATATTTTTCGTCACCTTGAGCCACTTGGCGTGCTGATTGAACATGGAGTCCACGATGTGGATGAACGCTTCGTAGCAGGAGAAGAATCCGTGCCGCCCGGTGAGCAAATAACCTTCCAGCCAGCCCTGGCACATGTGTTCACTCAGAACTTCCATGACTCGGCCGTCTCTTGAAAGGTGTTCGTCGGTAGCAAGTGTCGGCTCCATGAAAGTTTTGCCGGTGACTTCGAAGAGAGCATCAAGACGATTTGAGGCCGTCTCGTCTGGGCCGAACACCCGGAAATTCTTCGTGTCCGCATTGTATTTCATAACATCGCGCAAAAGATTTCCCAGGACGCGAGTGGCTTCCGCAATTTCAATACCCGGCTTGGGCACGCTCACCGCATATTCACGGAAGTCCGGCATCACCAGGTCTTTCAACAGGAGTCCACCATTCGCATGCGGATTCGCGCCCATCCTGTGGGTATCGCGGGGCGCGAGTTCCGACAGTTCTGGTATCAGCCTGCCGTTTCCATCGAAAAGCTCGTCCGGTTTGTAACTCTTCAGCCACTCTTCCAGTATTTTTATGTGTTCCGGCTGGGAAGCAAAATTTGTAACGGGGACTTGATGCGCGCGCCAGGTGCCTTCCACCGGTTTTCCATCAACCACCTTCGGCCCGGTCCAGCCCTTCGGCGTTCGCAGGATAATCATCGGCCAGACCGGAAGTCCTTCCGCACGGCCTGCCCGAGCGTCATTTTGTATCGTGCCAATTTCCGCCAAGATAGTGTCGAGCGTCTGAGCCATCAACTGATGCATCTCTTCCGGCTCATGGCCTTCGACAAGATGCGGTTTGTAACCGTAGCCGGTGAAAAGTTGGGTCAAGTCCGCATCACTCAGGCGACTCAGGAGGGTTGGGTTCGCGATCTTGTAACCGTTCAGGTGCAGGATAGGAAGCACGGCGCCGTCGCGAGTGGGATTCAGGAATTTGTTCGAGTGCCAACTGGCCGCGAGCGGACCCGTCTCCGCTTCGCCGTCGCCAACCACGCAGCAAACCAGGAGATCCGGATTGTCGAAGGCGGCCCCGTACGCGTGCGCGATCGAATATCCCAGTTCACCTCCTTCATGAATCGATCCGGGCGTTTCCGGCGCGACATGGCTTGGAATCCCTCCCGGAAACGAAAACTGTTTGAACAGTTTCTTCAGGCCCTCTTCCGTCTGCGTGATGTTGGGATAGAGCTCGCTGTAAGTGCCTTCCAGATAGGTGTTGGCAACCAATCCCGGCCCGCCATGACCAGGTCCCGCGACATAGACGACACTCAAGTCATGTTTCTTGATCAACCGGTTAAAATGGACGTAGATGAAATTCAACCCTGGCGTCGTTCCCCAGTGACCCAATAATCGCGGCTTGATGTGTTCGATGGTCAGGGGCTCGCGAAGCAGAGGATTGGCATAGAGATAGATCTGCCCGACGGAAAGGTAGTTTGCCGCGCGCCAGTAGGCATGCATCTTGCGCAGTTCTTCTCCAGACAGAGGCTTTCTGGATTCATGAGGTGCTGTTGATCCGGCGGATGCTGCGGAAGCCATGTCGTTGCCCTCCCGGTCTGTCGCGGAAGCCATTCATTGCTGAATGACCTTCGGTCCCACAAGGTCATCATCATAACCTCGCAATTTTGAACAGACCATTACAAATGGCTCGCGGCTCATTGCACGAAACTCCAGCAAACAAAAGAATTCGCCGCGATCAAAAGAGAAGTTTCAACCAGGTCTTTTCTTCATGCGTTTGGCAAATCGCAAGGCAGGTTGGCAACGAATGGAATGCAGCGTTTACAGCACTACAGGATTCTCTACGCCGCTGACAATTCCTTGTGACCTTCGGTGGTTGGCAGCTCCGGCCAGAGCAACTTCAGCACGACACCGTACTCTTCCTCATGAACCAAAGTGAAAACCAGGGAGCAACGCTCGCAAAGCCAATAGTGCTTGACCCCGTGGCCTCCCTCCACGGGAGTATCTGCCGAAGCATCTGTCGGAGCATCTGTCGGAGCATCTGTCCAAACGCTTCCGCTTGCCGCGGCCATCTCCGGCCGAAAACGGAAAAACTTGCCTCCTCCCGTCCAATGAAATGCTGCCGGACATACGGGGTTCGCGCACTTTGGATGTTGCTTTTGATAGAGAGGCGTTCCCTTTGTTCGTTCAGCGCTCGCCGTGCCCATCCTGTTGCGCTCTTCTCGAGTCGCCATCCGCTCCTCTTCCAATCGTTGGATCGTGGCCTGCAGCCACTCTCCGGCCATTTCTTCGATCTCTTGTTGCGTGCTATTCCGGTACAGGGAAGCCAGAGTTTCACCAAACACATTGAACGGAATGTGCCGGCAAGGGATCTCTTCGCCCCGTTGTTCCGGCGGAACCAGTTGCATCAGGACGCAATCACTGCAAGGCGCCGGATTCTCTTTCGAATCGAAGTTCATGCAAGTGAGGGAGTCTTCGAAAATATATTGTGGCCGCCAGGGTGTCCTTGGCGAACGCCCATAGCCTCCGTCGTTCAGAAACTGGAGCTCAAATCGCAGAACGTCCAGAAGATCGCGTTCATCTTTTTGCATGCAGCACCCCCCACACCTCAAAACTGTGGCCCAATGCGCCGGGCGTTTCTGTAATCTACGTCACATTGAATCGTGACGGCAATCACAGCCGGTAAACCTCCAAATCACGTAGAAGGGTGACTAGCGGTTTCTAAAGCAGTTGCCAGGTGGCCCTGTATGCCAAGTGCGTTTCGTTTCGTCTCGCGCCGCGAGGGGAGTATACTTCGACCAGGTGAATCCATGCGTGCCCCTTACGGCCTCGAAATCATCGAGAATTGCATGTCCTGCCCTCACCGCGAGGATAAGCTCTTTTGTAATCTTTCCGCCCCGGCGGTCCAGAGGCTCTCTGCTATCACTTCGGCGGCAGCCTATCCGAAGGGCGCGACCCTCTTTGTAGAGGGGCAATCACCCCGTGGAGTCTTTATCGTGTGCAGTGGCCGCGTTAAGCTCTCGACCTCTTCCGCGGATGGGCGAACTCTAATCTTACGGATATCCGAGCCTGGAGAGGTCCTGGGATTGCCGGCCACTGTGACAGGCATGCCCTACGAACTCACTGCCGATGTGATTGAGCCTGCCCAGGCCAATTTTATCTCCCGCCAGGATTTCCTGTTGTTCCTTCGCGAGCATGGCGAGGCCGCGCTGCGTGTTGCCCAGCAATTGGGAGAAACCTATCACTCCGCGATTGCCGAGATGAGAACCATCGGCCTCTCTCATTCCGCCGGTGAGAAGTTGGCTCGCTTCCTGCTGGATCTGGCCGCAGATCATGATGCAAGCAAGGGTGATATCAAGCTCACGCTGACCCTCACCCACGAGGAAATCGCCCAGATGATTGGTGCTTCCCGCGAAACGGTGACCCGCCTGTTCAGCGATTTCAAGAGAAAGCAACTCTTGCAAATCAAGGGCTCGACACTTATCATCAAAAATAAGGTCGGACTCGAAAGCGTCTTGAGCGCTTAGTTTCCGGCTTCTCCTTCCCGCAAGGTTTCCCCTTCTCGTTTCACCGTGTGACGGCCGTCACATTAAACAGTGACGCGTGTCACGGTACGATTGTGCAGCGAACAGTGACAATGCTCACGTTCAATCAAGGTGTTCAGTTTGGGAACTTGGCCTACGGTTCTTCGGGCAAGATCTGGAGGGTAAAGAAATGAAGGGTCGCGTACTAAGCACCAGCATTTTGGGGAGTCTGACCGCCGTTGTGCTCGTTCTTTGGATGCTGCTGGCATCGGTGCCGAAGAGTTCGGCAATCCCCGCGTTTTCAAGGAAATACCAGACGTCCTGCACTACGTGCCACAACAATTATCCGGAGCTGAACGACTTCGGGGAGGCTTTCAAGAAGAACGGGTTCAAGTTCCCCAAGGACGACGAAGTTTTTGTGAAGGAGCCTCCCGTCCTGCTCGGGTCCAAGGCCCAGAAAGAAGCGTTTCCTGGCGCCGTCTACCCTGGCGAGATCCCCGGATTCCTGCCCATCGCTTTCCGGTACGAGGGGAATTTCACTCTCAATCGCAAGCAACCCGCAGGCTTTATCGCCCAGAACGGTTTCACCCCGCGAACAGACCTGTTCGCTCCTAACACCTTCACAATCCTCGCCGTGGGCAGCATGGGGCAGAACCTCTCCTTCTGGATTGATGATGACATCTCCGTCGGAGCGGTCAACGCAAATGGCGGTATGGGTGACGGCTGGCTGAAATACAGCGATCTGGGACATGGCATCGGCTTGCCAAAGAACGCGCTGAATGTCCGCTTCGGTCAATTTGAATTGGACCTGCCCTTTACACAGGCAAAGAGCATCTATCTCTCTCCCTTTGATATCTACAGCGAAGGAGCCGTGGGGATAGGTGGCCCCTGTGCTGCTGGCGCGACCGCATGCCAGACCGCAAACAATGCTACGATTTTTGGTTCGCCGCAGCGAGGCATTGAGTTCGGTGGCACGCCAAACAACGGCAACTTCGATTGGTCGGTGGCCATCACAAACGGGAGCAACACCGGGACGGCGGCGCGCAGCTCGAAGGACGTTTACGTTCGCCTCTCTCAGAAATTCAACCTTGAACGCGATTCCGAAAGCCGCAATGCTGTCCAAGCGGCCGGACCGACTGGGCCTCGGGACCACACTTCGGTCCGGCTCGGCTTCCTCTATTACTACGGTAAGAATCAGCAGAACCAGGACGGCGTACTCTTCCCGGGTTTGGCGACTGTCGAGGAGCCGTTCTATCGCGTGGGCGGGGATATTCGCTTCAAATACCGTCAGCTGGAGCTATTCGGACTTGCAATGATCGGCCATGACGACAATCACCTGTTCACTGCAGGAACGCCTTCTACCATCGTGGCCGCGCCGCCGGTGAAATTCTCTGGCGGATTCGTGGGAGCCAACTACTGGTTCTATCCCTGGCTGATCGGAACTTTCCACTACGACGCTGTGAATTCGCACGCCGACTTTGCGAACAGCTCACTGCCATTGAACTACCACACGAGGAACCGCTACAGCCCGGGCTTTCAGATCCTCGTCCGCGCCAACATCAAAGTGATTGGTGAATATCAATATACGTATGGGCATCCTTACACGGACCCCGTCTCAGGCAACACGGTTTACTTCCGTCCAAACACGTTTCAAACCGGAATCGACTACGTCTTCTAGTAACATCGGGCTTGGAAATACTGTCGCACGAATATCAAATACGAGAGGAATGTCATGAATCTATCGAGAATGGCAGCAAAGGCA
>Ga0075030_100006442_pt1 | contig 10492 bp, 12 predicted proteins | sample LitLauG_LLR_2012_FD_71393 | JGI IMG/M metagenome (GOLD analysis project Ga0075030, IMG submission 71393) | Freshwater sediment microbial communities from Pennsylvania, USA - Little Laurel Run_MetaG_LLR_2012 | ecosystem: Environmental > Aquatic > Freshwater > Creek > Sediment | place: USA...
ATCCCGAAGAACTGGTCGCCGCAGTCGGCGCGGCCCTCGCCCAAGTCACCCCCAACGATGCCCTCGGCTGGTTCGTCTCCTGCGGCTATAGCTTTTGTTGAACTGCTCTAAGTTATCCAATAAAGTCCTCAGGACGGGAAACTGGCAGGGTTGCCGAAACGTGCAGCGGGAATCGCGTGACCTGATTGATATCGCTGCAGGGTCACTCCTTTTTCGAAGCGAGCTTGGGAGCCGTCGCTGACTTGCCGGGGGCGGCTGAGGTGCGGCGGTGATGCTCCTTTTGCTCCAGCAGCTTCGCATAAACCTCGCACTTCGCGATTTGGGTCTCCGGAGGATCGTCAACGACGACCGCGTTCGCGCGGATGATGCCCAGCAGGAGTGCCTCTGCCAGCCATTGCTGGCCTTCAGCCGACGCGAAGTTTGTGGCTTCCGCCTTGTTACTTAGGAACCCGCACTCGACAAGGACCGCGCTTCCCAACGTGCGGACAAGCACGGCGTAGTTTTGGGCGCCGATGCCACGATCGGGAGTGCCGTGCGATTCGGCGAGCGCCTCCTGGATGGTTTGGGCAACGAACCTGCCCGAGGGGCTCTGGGAAAAGTAGTAGGAGGAGAATCCGGATGTGCTCGTGTTGGACGAGCCGTTGAAGTGAATGCTGACCAGGAGTGAATTGGACTGGCGATTGGCAATCTCCACGCGCTCGTCGAGCGAAACATACGTGTCCGTGCTGCGAGTCATCACGCATTTGATGCCGCTTTTTTGGAGAAGCTTTTCCAGCCGGCGGGCCACGGCCAGTGTCACGTCTTTCTCATTCACATGATACCATGCCGTGCCCTCGTCATTGCCGCCATGACCTGGATCGATGACGATGGTATCGAATGCGTTCGTCGGCACTGCCGCCATAAGCAACAGAAACAGCGCGGCTAGAACGATTCTCGTTGGCGGGACGTTCATGAACGTGACGGCATCATGGAACCCCTGCTGACGGTCCTTTGCAAGCAATTCCGCGCCTGGTTCAATACGGCATTCGGAAGGAAGAAAGTATGTGTTGCTGTGGAATGTCAGGCGGTAGATGCGGGATTGGCGGATGAATAAGTCTGGTTTTGCGTCTGTAACCGATGTCTGGTTCCAAATTAATGCCAAAGCATCCTCATGAATCTGCACTGGAATCCGAAACGAACGATTCATGAGTTTTGGGCTCATCTTCGCGCATTGAGGGATGCACCGCATGCCGTTGCCGGCGGTGTTGCGGTGGGCATGTTTTGGGGATTCACGCCGTTCACCGGGCTCAAGACCCTTCTTTCCATCTTTACGGCTTGGATCTTCCGATGCAGCAAACTCCCGGCCGTAATTGCAGTCGCATTGCACGACGTATTGCTTCCGGTCTGGCCTATCATCCTCCGATGGGAATATGACTTGGGATATTGGATTTGGAACCGGCCGCACCGTTTTCCTCCCGATCTTTCAATCCACAAGATCCACCTAGCGGAGTTGTGGCGCTGGAAGACAATCGAGCTCTTATGGCCGACATTCATCGGCTCCTGCTTGTTCGGCTTGCCGGCGGCGCTTGTGACCTACTGGATTGTCGAGCGATTGCTTGAACGCTATGAGAAAACGCACCATCGGCATCTGACGCCTCCGCCTTAAAGCGCCCGCAGGGAATGACTCGTCGCGTTTTGCAACTGAACGGGATATCAGAGCGGCGGCTCTCATTTGCCAGTTGGGAGCAGCCTTAGCGGCAGTTGCATCAGTTCATCACGCGTCAATTCGGCATTCTTGTTCGCATCCAGCTTCGCAAAAAGCTCGTCCATCGCTTTCATGAATTCGTCCCGCGACACGGCGCCGTCTCCATTGGCATCCATTGCCATAATCAACGGCTTGATCAATTGCGACACCAACGCGCCGACGGCTGTGCCTGCTTCCTCGGCGATCGGGTCGCTCAATCCATCAATCTCGGCTGGGGTGATTTTCCCGTCCCCATCTGCATCAATCTCACTAAAAGCGGCCGCTGCTCCTTTGTGCCACTCGTCAGTGGCGATCTTGGCGTCGCCGTTGGTGTCGAAGAATTTTATGATCAGGTCCGCCAATGCTCCGGTGCCTGGCAACTCAATGGCATTCGAGTGCCCAACGAAGCCCAGTGCCAGACACATGGAGACGATGAACGCGCGAAGACGAATGTCGGTGGAATGTTTCATAGTGGAACGATGATGAGTGGATACTCGACGGGACGATTGTCCGATTCACGCCGAAAACAGGCAGGATTCCTGGCTTCCGGCTTCAAAATGAGCCATAGCCCGAAAGCAGGCTGCCAAGGGTTAGATTCGCCGGCTGAATCGGGCCGGCGGGATTTGAACCCATGACCTCTTGAACCCCATTCAATCAGTTTATGCCTGAACGATTTGAGTTTCCTCTGTGGAAAGCCCCTATACGACTCCATAAAACGCAATTCCTGCTTGTGATAAGGGCACTTTAGGGCACTTTCGCCGCATGGCCAGGAAAGCTTGTTTCAAACCTCTCAGGACTACAGGGCGAGTTGCCGAATGGGCCGTGAACATTCCTGCAAAATATTCTGAGTCGGGAAAGCGTGAGCGGCAGTTTTTTGCGACAAAAGGGGAAGCTCAAACGCTCTGCGATCAGATCACGACCAAACTGGAGAATTATGGAACGCAGGCGAGGCTTCTCACGCCGGCGCAGAGTGAGCAGGCTCTCCACGCATTTGAAAAGCTGGCTCCACATCGGGTCACATTGAGCGAAGTGGTCAGCGATTGGGTAGCCCGAAGAAACGCAGCGAATTCATCGATTTCATTTGAGGCGGCGATGGATGCGTTCATGGAGTGGGGGCGGCGCAGTCCGAGCTACGTTCGCAGCATCAGGCAAACCCGAAATCGGCTCACGTCGCTTCACGGAAAACTTTTGAATGCAATCACATCGGCGGATCTCACGCTCGCGTTAGATTCAATGCCGGGCAGCGTGCGAAACTTCACGCTTCGCATTCTCGGCGGTTTGTTCAATTTTGGCATCAAGCGAGATTATTGCGCGCACAATCCCTGCAAGAAAGTTGATCTCGCCCAGCGGAAGATCTCCGAAATTGAAATTTACACACCCCGCGAAGTTGCCGCGATTCTGTCAGCGGCAGAGGTGCACGATCCACAAATCTTGCCGTTCCTTGCCATTTCGTTCTTCTGCGGAATCCGGCGCTCTGAAGCGTTGCGAATGAACTGGTCTGCCATCGATCTGCACGAGAATTTTGTGAAACTTCCCGCAGCAATCACCAAAACAGGGCGGGGGAGGCATGTGGACATTTCTGACAACTGCCACGCATGGCTCTCACCGCACTCGAAGGACGAAGGTCCTCTTGCACCGTGCACCACGGATGTGTTGCGGAAACGAATGGCCACGTTGAAATCCGTTCACAAAGTCAGGACGATTAAACACGGCCCGAGGCACTGCTTTGCGTCCTACTGGTTGGCGAAGCATGGTGACATCAATCAGCTGTGCCGCTTCCTCGGTCATGATGATCCCGAGACGACGTTCAAGCACTACGCGAAAGTTGCGACAAAACGGGATGCTGAAAAGTTTTGGGCCATCGAACCAAAAGAGACATCAGGAAAGAACGTCGTCGAAATGCGAAAGGCAGTTTAGACAACGCCGGCTGCTCACTCCGCAGCTCTCTAAATTCAAAATCTCGAAGCCCGAAAAAGCACAATTTTGAAGCATCGAGTGTTCACCGAAATCACCGATGTTCACCGATGTTTGGAGACCCGTATTTCGCTGATTTCCGGCCAAGTCCTCACCGCGCCCGCCGAATGAAAATGCGCTGGCGGGCATTTTAGAGCGTTCGGTTTTTCGGGGTCGGCGGAGCACGGCGTTGGCGAATATCCTGCTCACTGCCTGTTCGCTATGGCTTCAAAATCTGGACGTGCGGGCGTTTCGACAAGAGCACTCGCAGAACATCGCAGGTTGATACGAGCAGGCTTCGGCATTGTTGCTCTGGTGATGTCGTGGGTGTTCTTCAAACTGCTTCCACATGCGCAGGCAGGAGGCATCGGCGCGCTGGGAGTTTTGTTTTTCGTATTCAAAGCGGTGATGAACCCGCTGGAATCACAAATCGACACGAAGATTGCCGAAGAGAAGCAAGCAATCCGTGGTGCGGTGGCTGAGGAGAAGATGGAGATGATTTTGGATCAGCTCGGTGATGAGCATTTGGTCCTTCACGATATCCGCTGCGAGTTCGGCAACATCGACCACATCGTTTTGAGCAAACGGCACGGTGTCTTCCTCATCGAAACGAAAGCCCACGGTGGCAAGGTGGCTGTTGTTGATTCGACAATCCGCGTGAACGGCAAACCACCGGAGAAAAACTTCATCTCGCAAACGCTCCGCAACACCTACTGGCTCGCCGAACAGTTGCAAAAACTCACGGGCATCAAGCCGTGGGTTTCATCGTTCATCGTGTTCACCACTGGATTTGTGGAGCGAAGCCCGCGTATCAAAGGCATCACCATCACGAACAAGAAATTCCTCGTGCAGAACATGCGGGGTGTGAGGAAATCCATGTCACCGGAGATTTGGAATGCACGGATACGAATTGCCGATGCTCTCAAACCGAAAAAAGAAGTCTGAGAAATTCACGGCGTTGTTTTCAATCATCGAATCCGGCACTGTCGATGAGTGAGCACGACATCACGCCGCTCTGAGTCTGAAGCACATCTCGCACTGAAACGTGTTGCGTTGAAGTGGGCACAGGAAAATGGATTCACGATTGCGGCCACCGAAGTGACATTGCCGAATCGTGGAGTGCGAATGGACGTTGCTGCATATCGACCACAGCGGATGAAGAAGCAAAAAGGCACCCGCATGATTTCGTGTGCAGCAGTCGGTGTCACAGCCGTCTTCGAGTGCAAAGTTTCCACGCCAGATTTTCGGAGGGATGCACGCTCGATTGCTGCCACCACAGAACGGCTGCAAATTCTCCACGCGAAGAAGCTGAAGTTGGAGGACGAGCTGATGATTCATTTCCCGTCGATTAGAAACGGTGATTCGTTGTTTCAAGAATTCGAGACGCTGAATTTTGAACGACCTGGATACGAGCGATACGAGAAGGTGGTCTGTGAAATTCGTCAGCTCTCGTCACACCTTCACGAAAACACCAAATTTGAAAAGCTGACGAAATACGGTTCGGCAAATCTCTTCTATCTCGTCGCTGATGCGGATGTCCTGGCACCGCACGAGATGCCCGCTGGATGGGGCTGGTTGTGTCCAGTGGGTGATTCACTCGAACTGGTGACCAAACCCATCTGGCATGACGTGGATGAGGATCAGCGGCTCGAATTTCTGCACCGGATTGCGATGAAGGCGACACGTCCGGCCTGGGCCCCAAAAGTATTGTGTGGTTTACTTGGCAAAGACGTTCAAAATGGCCGTTGTCAATAAATGTTTCACCTACCTGCTCTTCAGGAGTATGCCGAGCGTTGAAAGAATCAAATGTGAGACGCATATTTTACGGGACAGGTCTTCCAATCATTATTGGTTCAGCAGGATCTGTGTCAGCTTTTAAGCGATGAACGCTTAAGAGGTGTCGCGATATCGCCTCTACATCGGTTGGAATCAAATAGGCCAATTGAGGAATGGACGTCACTATATCAGTCCACCGCAAAAATGGAAGCCCGGCTTGAGCGAAATATTCCGCGATTTGTTGCGCGAGCGACTCAATCGATGATCGGAAACCAAATCCCGCTAACCCGGGAAAACCAGATGATTTGCGTGTAGTTCGCGTCCAACCCGTTTCCAGTTTTAATTCCCAAGTATGGATCTGGCCGTGGATATTGTTCACAACGGCCCCTGGTGTATTCAGGTCAATGATATGAAAGGTGTTGCGGCAATCGCTCCCTGTTATTGGATCGATTGCGGCGGATAGACTTCCTGCGGCAAACACGGGCAACAGCCCTGTTGTTGAATATCTTAATCGCGGATGATGCTTATGGCCATGGATTACCAAACAAAATCCAAGTTCTTCAAGAAGGCGCAGCAGTTCCTCACCCCCTACCATCAAATCTTTTGCTCCCAACTGTAGTTGCTCGTGGGGAATTACATGATGGTGGACGAGGCACAAATTGAACGCTTTTGGAGGAAGCCCAGAAAGTGCCGCACGAAGTGCTGCCAGTTCAACGGGACTTGCTAGGCCCGCTTCGGATGCATCCTTGGTTGTGTGACTAATCACACTGTTTACCAGGAGGACTCTAAAATTCTCTCCTTCGAGAATGGCAAAGCCTTGATTGAAAAACGAGTTCGACTGTGCTCTGTCGGAAATCGGAAAGTCAGGAAACATTTGACGAGCTGCGTAAAACGGGCCGAGCCCTATTGATCCGCGAGAGTCCACGTCATGGTTCCCCAATGTTGCCGCGATCGCTTTTGCACCAAGTAGTGAAGCAACCTCGCGGAGGGAATGGACGGCGACAATATAACCGTGAAGGTTTGCTTGGTCGGTAAAATCACCCGGAAGTGCAACAAGATCCACTTGCAGCTGAGGAGTTTCAGTTGCGATAAGGTCCACAAGCCATTGTATAGGATGACGATTTCCTTGCGTGCGCGGACCATCTGAAAAGAAATGAGTGCGGTTCTGCCCTTGCGTCCCGTCATTTTTTGGGTGGCAGTGAAGATCGCTGAGAACGGCTATACGTAGGGGCTGCGGCAAAACAACACTCCTGAAGATGCTCACCGTTCCAGCGAGAAAAGCGTGGGCCAAAAAGTGCGGTCGGGAATTTCCTCATTTGGGTTTCGCCGCCATCTACATTCCCATGGATGTTCATTTCCAGGATCAAATGGAACGCGCGGAAGCAGCATTTGCTTCGTTACCACAGTTGAAAGATCGCATTTCTCAAGCTGCCGTAACAGTGACTGCGCAACTTGCATGTATTGAATGTTTTTTAGATCGCATCAAATGCGAGAAACTTACTGACCCGAAGAAGGAATGTGCCCTCGCGACGAAACTTATTCAGACTTGGTATCTACCCGCCCAAGTTCCAAGTCTTCTCATACTCCGTGTTTCACTACGAGAGCGAATGGTTCGCTTAGCGGAATTGGTAAATCGGGCGGTCGCAAGGAATCTAGTCGGTGACGATCTACCCAATTGGGTTTTCCTCGAACTTCTCACCAGCACAAGCTTCGCATGTGAAGCTTTTGATACAGCTTTCGACTTTGATTTGCGAAGTCGATGGGCACTTTGCTTTGATGAGCTTGAACTAGCTCCTAAATGGCTACTAGATCTACTTTTCCGTAGCCTTCGGAGCACAGATCCGAGAATTTTATTCAAGCTCGGAACCAGCCCGCATCCTAACATTTCTACTCCAGGACATGCTAGCGCATTGAATGATTTCGACCCAATAAAGCTCTGGGCTCCATCAATGCAAAACAGAAGGCGTTTCTGTGAACAACTAGCCCAACAAACTATCTCACAACGCCTTAACGAATCAGTGACCCCATCGGCATTACTAGGTGAATCGGCTCTATTTGGTGATGACGAAGACGAAAGCACAAATATCACAGCTCGTCCCTATGGAAGAGGTTCTGAAGAATGGCAACTTATTCTTCAAGAGAGCCAAACCGATAACACACTGAGTCAGTATTTACAAGATAAGGGTATTGATCCAACCGATCCAAGTCCTCCTCCGGGAGCTTTGAGAGATAGCGTTATGCGGAAAATTAAACCATTGGTCTTCTTTCGTCACAACTATTCCAAATACGATAACTCTCGGAATAAGCGCGTAAGAAAAGCGAGAAAAATCAGAAGTGAATTTTTTGGCATACCTGCGGTTCTTGATATCAGCGACGGGAATCCACGCTTCTTGAAGAGAATATTCGAAGAGATGTGCGCGGCTGCTAAACGTAACGAATCTGGAAAGTTAATCGTCGAAAAGAACAGCCAAAGCCGCATTTTAAGTTTGGTTTCTTTGCAATTTCACAATTATATTCGTGGAATACCGGGCTCCCAATCAGATTAGTTAGGCGAGCAATCCGTTTTACTCTTTTCGATGCTTCATAGCATCGGTAAGTTCTTTTCAACAAAACTGCTCCTTGAACCATTTTCCGCTGATCCGGTTTCTGGATTTGTTGTCACTTCTGACTTACCCGCGGAGCTAATTCGTTTACTCACGATTGCAGCGGAACACGCAGCTATCATCCGCCTTGATGCCGCGGAGGCGCCTTACGACCCTGACATTCGCGGAAAACGTTTTCGGCTCTCATATCTGTTGGCTCCATTATGTCAACTGCCTTTGCGCAACTACAATGCGGTGTCTATTCGGAAGTGTATTGCCAATTACGCGCCGCTAAAATCATTTGCACAGCCACGTCCCACTCAAGACGACTCAGGAGAGCCTGATCTTTTCGCCCGATGAAAATCATTTTCTCTGATCAAGTGGAGTCAGTAATATGGCCTTCAGATGCGTCGAGTTATTTTTTAGCGGCGGCAGGATTTGAAAGCCGGGCGCGTTTTGCTGCCGAGACGCTTTTGAACGCAAATGTAGTTTGCGAGCGGCGGGTATTCGGATTTGCGGAAAGAAAACTTTTAGCGCGAACTGCTAACGAGGACGCGTTTAACAAGTTGGGCTTCATGCTTATGGACGATGTTGCTGCTAAAGATGGTGCACCATTGGGCAATTATGTGCGTGAAGTAATTGCCAATAGCCTAAAGAGGGAGATTACGATTGCGAACGACTATTCGTGTATGACCAAAACATGGTATGCCGAAATCATTCGTGTTTTGTCTGAATGCTCGAAAGCAGGCTGCGTTGTTCACATATACTTTATTTATTCACCAGCTAAATATACTCCGCCTGGCCCTCCAGGGACAAATCGTGTTGCGGGTGCTATTAGTGGCTTTTGTCATTTAGCATCCCCTACGTTTCCAACAGCCCTTATTCTCGGATTAGGTTACGAGGCTGTTAGAGCAATGGGACTGCGGGATTATGTAGACCCTAAAGCTACTTTTGCATTTTTTACAAATCCTGGACTGGAGCCGATTTTTACTCAAACGGTCATGAAGAATAACCGAGCGATCATATCAACGCTTGCAAAAGATTCCAAATTTCCATATCCAATGGCTGACTTAAACTATACGAGTGCGCTACTTGCCAACCTCACACGGAGCCTTAAGGATCAATTCCGAGTTATCATTGCTCCACTTGGGCCGAAACCGTTTTGTCTGCTAAGTTTACTTCTTTCTGCGGAAACACGATACGTTGATGTATGGAGAGTCAGTGGAGCTGAGCACTCCGTGGCAGAAGAGCGCGCACCGTTTGGACGATTGCTGATATACAAAGTCAGCTACGCCACCTAAAATTTCGTTGAGCCATAAGTAAAGACCCTCGCTCCGCGGTCTCCCGAAAAGGGAAGCTCTGAACTATGAGTGTTTGAATTGATTACTTCAACAACTTCACCGTAGGCCAAGCACCCTTCCCACCAAGCTGTAAAAGCGCAGGATTGGCTTTTGCGAGCGTTTTGATATTCTTCAGGTCATATCCCTCACTGCGAATGCTGATGGTCTTTCCGGGGGCCGCAGCAAGGATTTCTTTCAGTGATTGAAGCGAAGGGGATTTGAGAGTCTTCGAGGCCGATACGCGAGCCTTCTTTGCCTCAGCCGGCTTTCCACTCAAACGGGCAATTTCAGCATCCACGGAAGCAAGTTCATGGCTCAAAGTGTTGCGCTTTTCCATGAGCTCTTGAAGCGCATTCTTTTCAAGGGCTGCAATTTGGGCTTTGAGGTCGGCAATACGGTCGACTGTGGTGGACATGTAGGGCGGCGACTGTATGAGTGCTTTGCTGGGTGTCAAATGGATGTTCGGCAAAGCGAAGCTCAAATAGCCTCACTTCTTCGTGTTTCGCAGCCTAAAAACGTCGACCTCAATAAACAGTCAAAAGACGCATAAAGCGCTTCTGACCGGGATTAGTGACAGTTGCGGTGGACATCCCATTCGCATCTGGGCCAGAGATTTGCACTCCTGTTGTGTTCCAATTGATTAAATCGGCGCTTGTTTGAACTGTGTAGGCAACTCCTGCGCTCTGCGAATAGTAGTTGATGCTGAGTTGATTGCCGATGACTTGTGGCTTAGGAAGGCTCTTGCTCTGGTTCTTCGTCGGGTCAAGATTCAACGCATAATCCAATAGAAGACTCACACCGTCGCCATTTGGAGAGCTTGCGAGATTTGTGTTAAAGGCATACCCATTTGAAACCAACCACGGCGCAACTGCAGAAGAAGGACCCATATCGACTGCCTGATATGTATCTCCCGAAGAGTCAGTCCACGGCGAATTAAAACCGGGCGCGCCATGAAAATAATAAACCGCAAAACCATTCGCGGGAAAAATCAGGAATACACTTGACCCCATCGATGGAGCACCGCCCATAAAAATAGCGCTCTTAAGTCCGCTGCAACCGACAAATGCTTGATCTCCAATAACGGTAATAGTGCTTGGGAAGATCATGCTGGCCAAGCT
>Ga0075030_100006449_pt1 | contig 10486 bp, 4 predicted proteins | sample LitLauG_LLR_2012_FD_71393 | JGI IMG/M metagenome (GOLD analysis project Ga0075030, IMG submission 71393) | Freshwater sediment microbial communities from Pennsylvania, USA - Little Laurel Run_MetaG_LLR_2012 | ecosystem: Environmental > Aquatic > Freshwater > Creek > Sediment | place: USA...
AAACGGACGCGGACGTGCATCCGGACCGCGTCGCGCACGAGATTCGCGAGGACGATCTGCGCGTGATGCGGACGCAGCAGCCGTTGATCGACCGGGTGGAGGCGCTCTTCATCCGCAGCAAGGCGAAGGACTGGTATGCGACGACGAAGCTGCCCATTTTCGGCAGGCGCGGCGAAGTCATCGGCGTGATGGGTTTCGTGCGACCGTATCGGAGCGGTGAACTTCAGCAGTCGGGCATCGCGCGGCTCGATTCGGTTGTCTCATACATTCAAAAACACCATGCGGAGAAGATTGAGATATCGAAGCTGACGAAACTCGCCTGTGTGTCGGCGCGGCAGCTTCACCGGCTTTTCCATGCGGCGTTTGGAATGAGCGCGCAGACCTTCATCGTGCGGACGCGCGTGCAGGCGGCCAGCGATGATCTGCTGTTGACGGAGAAGCCGCTCGGGGAGATCGCACTGGATCATGGGTTCTGCGACCAGAGCGCTTTCAGCCGTGCCTTCACCGAGCACACGGGCGAGACGCCGCTCCGTTTCCGGCACCGGCACCGGTAAGGAGCAGGCGGCATTTTGTCGTGCCGCACAGCCAAAATGACCGTGGCCGATGGATACAAAACAACGGCTTATGGGTTCAATACAACGCACGCCGAGCGTGATTGTCTTGGAACTAACGCTTGAACCGTTTTGAAGCCCCCAGCTCCCTCGTTCCTCCATCGCATGGACATCTCACCCCCTCAGCATCCGCTCCCGCGATTCCCCCGAGCGCACGCGCACGCCTCCTTCGTTCTCTGGTTGCTGATGCTCGCCGGTCTCGTCGCCACGAGCAAAGGCCAGACGACTTTCATCAAGGCTGACAACACCGATGCCATGAACCTGGCGACCAGCTACACGGCGAACAGCGGTGTTCCAGGCGCGGCGGATACGATCCAGTTTGATTCCACCCTGACGGCGGCGCGCACGGCGGTGCTCGGCGGCAGCTTTTCTATCAATGCCATCACGGTGCCGACGAACTATGCGCAGAGGTTCACGTTTGGCTCGACGACCGGAGCGGCATTGACCATTGGCGCGGGCGGCATCACCAAGACGAACACCACGCAGGGACTCTATTTTTCATGCTCCGTGGCTCTGGGCGCCAATCAGACATGGAACATCGCGGGCAATAACCTCGTCTTCAATGGCCCGACGCCGGCGATCACTGACAATGGTCACAATGTGAATGTCACAGGAGGGGGAACCCTGGAACTTCGGCCGGCTGCTGCGCTTGCCTGCGGTTCGAATTGGACCATCAATTGCAATCAGGTGAACATCAACGCCGCCACGGCAGATGTTACGTTTGGCGGTGCGAACACCTTCAAAACGTTGTTCATAATCGTTGGCACGGCCGAGGGCTCGAGTTTTCCTGTGGATACGAATACTGCGACGAGCAGCAACTTCGGCAACGCGAGCTCCGGCACGATCATCTTCGGCCTGAACACCACCACGCCGGCGACGCTTATCTACAACGGCAATACGGCGTCCACGCCAAAGACTTTCACTTACGACACCCGCAGCACTGGCACGGCGACGATCAATGTGAGTACGGCGGGGCAAACATTAACGCTGACGTCCAACCTGCTGCTTTCGAACGGCACTTCCCAAACAAGCGACAAGAGCTGGAACTTCGGCGGCGCGGGCAATCTCACGCTCAATGGGGCGGTAACGAACGCGTCCGGTTCGAGCTTCAAGATCGGTATCACGAAAAACGACGCAGGCACTCTCACCCTCGCCGGCGCGAACACTTACAGCGGGAACACGAATATCAATGGCGGCACGTTGGCCATGACGGGCACCGGCTCGATTGCCAACACGCCACTCATTAGCCTCGCGGGCGGGACGACATTCGATGTTTCTGGGTTAAGTTCGGGGAGCTTCACTCTCGGGTCGGGGCAGACGCTCGCCAGCAGTTCCGCTTCAGCGGCTGCATTGAAAGGAAATGTGAATGCGAGTCAGGGAACCCTTTCCATGTCGGTCAACGGGACTGCGCCAGCATTCACCATCGGCAGCGGCACACTCACCGTCTCTTCCAGCACGGTGTTCCAGATTAATAGCGGTATTGGCGCCCCGGGCACCTATCCCCTGATTGCTCCGACAACGGGGGGCAAGGTGACGGGCACGGTGCCGCCCATCACCTAGTATCGCGCCACAGGCTATCTCCAAATCAACGCTGCCGGCGGCCTCGACCTCGTGGTGCAGACATCAGACTTGCTGAACTACTACGTCTCTCCGAACGGCAGCGATGCCACAGGAGACGGCACGCGCGGGAATCCCTGGCAATCTGTGACCATGGCCCGGGATGCCCTTCACAACCTCGGCGCACAGAGCGGTGACATTAACGTGTATTTGCGCGGCGGGCGTTATGAGATCGCCAATACCATGACGTTCACGTCTGCCGACTCGGGTTCAAATGGGCATTACGTCGTTTACCAACCATTTCCGGGCGAAAAGGTGACGATCTCCGGTGGAAAGCAAGTGACTGGGTGGACGCAGGTGCCCGGCAAACCGTATTGGGTGGCCAGTGTGCCGACCAGCGGCGGCTTCCCGAACTATTTTCGTCAGCTTTACGTGAACGGCGTCCGGGCCGAGCGCGCCCGTTCGGATTGGCTTCCCGGGTCCAAGTATTTCTGGGTAACGGGAGGAACCACCTACAATTACAGCACCGCTTCGACCGGACTCACACAGGTGGACGGCATCGCCTTTGCCACCACGGCGGGATTGAAGACTTACACCAATGTCAGCGACCTGCGGCTGTTGCATATTTACCATTTCAAAGTCGACGAGTTTCCCATCGGCAGTATCACCACGAACGGCAGCAACATCTGCGTGGCGCTGCAACAGCCCTACTGCCAAACACGCTACGCCTATGGCAGTGGGGCATTCGGTCCGACCGATCAGTTTATGATCGTCGGTGCGTTCGAGGAACTAGATGAGCCGGGCGAGTGGTATCTCAATCGAACTACGCAGCAGGTCTATTACTACCCCAACTCCTTTGAAAACATGAACACGGCGGTCGTCTATGCGCCTGTCGTCGAACGTCTCGTGGATTTGAGCGGTGACTCGACCAGCAACAAGGTCCAAAACATCCGCTTTCAGAACCTGACCTTTGAGCACAGCAATTGGTTCCTGCCGCGAGATACTTACATTGGCGGCGGCGAGGCTGAGGGGTTGCTGGGCGTATCAGGCACCGGCTCGGTTTATGCCAACATCGAAGTCCCCGGCGCGATCAAGGCGACCAACACGTCCGGCATCCAGTTCATCGGCAATACGATTCAGCACCAGGGCACTTGTGGAATTCACCTTTACGAAGGCACGCAGGACACCCTGATTCAGGGAAACCTATTTGCCGATTTAACTGGCGCGGCTGTTCTCAACGGTCACCAATACGGCATAACAACCCTTTGCACGAACACCATGGTGGTGAACAATGTGATCCGCAACACCGGCGGTGACTTCGCGGGATCCACCTTTCTCGACAATCTGGGCGGCAATGGTTTTCAGGCCCTGCACAATGACATGGCAGACTGCCAATACGACGGCGTTCACCAGCACAATGGCGTCTCAAGTTTGGCCGGCAACACGCTCGGTCATGGCGCTACCACGATCGGATACAACCGGATGGCGTTGGCATTCAGCGGTGCCCGTTATGATGTCGAGGACGGCGGTTACATTTATACGAGCGGTGTGTGGCCCAATTCCTTTTTCATTGGCAACGATCTCAATGAAATGAATCAGCCCTCTGCTATCTGGACCTTCGGACTCTACCAGGACTACGACAGCTACGGCCTGACCTGGCAAGACAACGTGATGCGCAACTGGTATCCGGGGATCAAGGGTGGCAACTGGCAGGGCTCTGACAAGGCAGAGTGGCCTGACGATTTGATGTATAACACCTATACCGATGCCACGATTTACCTCTCCACTGGGCTGACAACCTTCTCAAACTATGTGCAAATCACGAACGGAATCTGGCCAGCCGCGGCGCAGAACATCATCAATGCTGCTGGTCTCCAGCCGGGTTACACCCATTTGCTCGGCAGCGTCCATACCGGCATCAATCTGGCCAGAGGAAAGACCACTTCGTCTTCCAGCGGCACCAGCCAGGCGGCGGTGGATTGGAATTACGGCACTGCATGGCACTCGGACGCGACCGACACGAGTCCCTGGTGGGCTGTGGACCTGGGCGCGCCTTATGCGATTCAACGCCTCGAATTGGTTCCTCGCACGGATCTCGACGAACCTGCTGCGCGCAGCAACTTTCAGGTGCAGGCGTCCAATGATGCCACCTTCGCCACCTACACCGCGCTGGCCGAGCAAAACGGTGTGCCCTATGCCTACAAAGCTGTCAACCTGCGCAATTCATGGGTCAAATACATCAACAACCAGAATGGCTATCGCTATCTGCGGGTGAAAACGACCAGCGGCTCGACTTTGGGCTTTTCGGAGTTTCAGGTCTATGGTTATACGCCGCAGGTTGCATCCAGTCAGTTTGTTTGGGACGCGGGAGCCGCAGGCAATGTGACAGACGGCGGCGGCGAGTGGAACGCTTCCAACCATTGGTGGAATGGCAGCGTGGATCAGGCCTGGGGCGGCAACAATGACGCGATCATTGGAACCAACTATGGCGCGGCAGGCAATATCACGGTCACCGGTGCCAGCCCGCAGGTCACCAGCCTGACCTTCAACCCAGCGAGTAGTGGGACTTACATTTTAACCGGCAGCGCGATCCAACTAGTCGGGAATGGAACGACCGTCATCACGGCCAATGCAAATGCGACGGTAAACAACAACCTCGTGTCCCTGGGGCCGGTCGTAAAAATGGGCGGCGGGGCACTAACACTTTCAGGTTCAAACAGCTTCGGCGGCGATGTGGACATTGTCGCGGGAAAAATCGTCCTCGGAAACGCTCTGACGCTGCAAAGCAGCGCGTGGGACACGACATGGGCGACGGGCACCATCGGTTTGGATGTGACCGGCATCACGACGCCCACGCTCGGCGGCTTGAAGGGAACCGTCGATTTGGCGACGGGCATCACCGGCTATGGCGCAGTCACGAGCCTGACCCTGAACGTGCAGGGCGCCGCGATCCCGGCCTATTCCGGAGGGATCGCGAATGGAGCGGCCGGGATGACTCTGACCAAGAACGGCTCAGGAACCCAGGTTCTCGCCGGCGCGAACAGCTACACGGGGGTCACGAATGTCAGTGCCGGCGCCCTGCAACTGAACATGGCCACGGCCGCCGTGATGAATGCCTGGGCATCGAGCACGACGACGGTGAACACTGGGGCAGTTCTGGTTGTCAACCCCAGCGGGAATTCCTCCCCCATCACGACCGGCGCAGTTATGGCATCCTCGCATAGCGTGGTCATCACGGGTGCGGGCGTGGTCCAATTTATCGGGACTGGCTACACAGTCATGGGCGGTGCCTCCGGCGCAGTAAAGATGAACATGCAAAATGGGGGCTGGCTGGATATGCAAAGCGGGGATATTCAGTTTGGCTGGGGTCATGCTTCGCAAGCCACCAATCTTGGCTCGCTGAATTTGGCGGCTGGCGCGAGTTTGCACAACAGCGATACGGCGTTCCAATTCGACGCCTTGACCGGCTCGGGAACTCTCGGCAATGCCTTCAGCAGCGCGGTCACGATCACTCTGGGCGTCAACGGGACGCAAAACAGTTCCGCTTATTGCGTGGCGAGCAACACCGCGACATTCTCCGGCGCCATTAAGGACCACGAAAGCTACGACGGGATAACGACCGGCTCTGTCAATCTGGTCAAGACCGGAGCAGGGACGCAAGTGCTTGCGGGTACGAACACCTATACCGGGACGACGACTGTTAGCGCCGGCCAGTTGAACGTCAATGGCAGCATCAACAGCACCGCTGCGCTAACCTTGGCCAGCGGCGCGACCCTCGGTGGCACGGGCACGGTGGCAAGTCCAAGCACGGTCAACGGCACCGTGTCGCCCGGATCGAGCGGAGTTGGCGCGCTTACCTTCACCGGCACGCTCAGCTTCGGAGCGGCGAGTCACCTTGCGTGGGGACTCGGCACTAACACCACCGCTGGCGACTATCTCACCGCCGCCGCCACGACCGTGACCGCAGGCGCGAAGATTGACCTCTCCTTCGCAGGCCCCGGCAGCACGGTGAGCTTCCTTGATCCGTTTTGGGGAACGACGCGCAGCTTCCCCGTTCTCGCTGCCACGTCGCTCACGGGGACGTTCACCCTCGGCACCATCGGGACCGACAGCGGCGGACGGAACCCAAGCTGGATCGGCACTTTCGCCCTGCAACAAAACGCCACCGGCGTGAACCTCGTCTGGACGCCCAACGCTGCCTGGACCGGCACCCCGTGGCAGCAGTGGCAGTTGACGAATTTCAGCGCGAATTGGAACAGCGCCACCGCTGCACTGAATGCCAATCCCTCCCGCGATGGCATCACCAACCTCCTGAAATACGCCATGCTGCTGAACCCCAACGCCAGCGTCACTGTCCCGCAATCCGCGACGCTCAACGGCAGCGGGATTGACTTCATTTACACCAAGAACAAAGCGGCCACGGATGTGACCTACATCGCCGAGTGGAGTAGCACGCTGAATGGCACCGACTGGAGCACGAGCGGCGTCAGTGCCCCCGTCGTGCTCAGCGACAACGGCACAACGCAGCAGATAAAAGTGACGATGCCTGCTGGCAGCGGAGTGACGCGGCGCTTCGTGAGATTGAGGGTTACGCATTAGGTTAAGCGAGAAACGTCCGGCTTCATCCCCACCGCTTCATTGGCCATGATTCACGGTGCCGACGTGCAGTCGCCGCTTGCACTCCGACCAAGGATCCTCCCGAAGCGTTTCCACGAGGCCGCTTTCTGGCTGCCCTCGGTGCGGACGATTCAATGTCGCCGCCGTTCGCCTTGCGCTTTGCGCATCGCCTCATACGTATCAGCGCCTATGAATCCCCCTGTCTATCCCGGTACGATGAAAGCGTGCTTGGCCCTCCTGCTTTCGATGATGTTCGCGGCTGCGGCTGACATTCCGCTGGTCGTGAAGGGTAAAGTTGAGTCGCGGATCGTTGTGTCGGACAATGCCAGCGAGGTGGAGCGGTTCGCGGCGGCGGAGTTGCAGCGATACGTCGCGTTGATCACCGGTGGCGGCGGGCTTCCGATCATCGAGGCTTCTGCTGCAAAGAATGACAGGCCCGGTGACATTCTGCTGGGCCGGCCTTCGACGCACGCGCGGCTGGCGCAGCTCGACGCCGTGGCATTTCCCGAAGCGGACGGCTATCGCATCGCGACGACGCTTGAAGGCACGGTGATACTCGCGTCCAAGGAGGAGCGCGGCGTGCTCTTTGCGGCGTATCAGTTTCTCGAAAAGCTTGGCGTGCGCTTCTTCGGCTATCGGGATCGCGATGGCGAAGTCGTTCCGCGTCGCGACACGCTCAGCGTGCCGCCACTCGACGTGACGGAGCGTCCGGCGTTCCGCTTTCGTTTCGTCAGCGACAATGGTTTCGGCGCGGAGGACAAGGCGAAGTTCGTCAACATCGCCGACTGGGCGGCGAAGAACCGCTGCAACATTTTCATGCTCACGCCATCGCGCGCCGGCGAAACTTGGGAGCAGTTCGCGCTCGATGAAGTGCGCAAGCGCGGGATCATGATTGCCGGGCCGGGGCACATCCTCGCACGGTTCGCGCCGGAGCGCGGAATGTTCGCGGAGCACCCGGAATATTTTCCCCTGCTCAAGGGCGCGCGTGTCGCGAACTTCTCCGAGGCATGGGGCGGCGTGCCGTCGTTCTGCTGGTCGAATGAAGACGCGATGCAGATCGTCGTGGCAAATGCGATGCGCTACCTCGACGCGAATCCGTTCATTGAGGAGTTCGCCATTTATCCGCCCGACGGCCCGCAGCGCGGCTCGCAGTGCCAGTGCGAAAACTGTATCAAGCGCCCGATGAGCGACTGGTATCTCGCGCTCATCAACCGCATCGCGCGCGAGTGCGCCGCGCGGCATCCGCGCACGAAGGTGATGTGGATTTCCTACAACGAGTGCAGCGTGCCGCCCGTGCGCGAGCAGCCGTGGGAGCATGGCAAGAACATGGTGCTCTTCTGGTGCAACGAACTGCGTGATTTCGCCGCGCCGATGGACTCGGACACGAACCGCCGCGCGCCCGCATTCCTCAAGGAGAAGCCCCGGCTCATCGGCACCAAAACCGACGGCAAGAAGAACCCCGGCGACACCGATCTCGCCGCGTGGCATCGCTGGCAAAAGTGGTCGGCATGGCTGAAACGCAACGGCTTCGAGGGCGATGTCGTGCTGCTCGACTACTACAACGCGCACGTCGGCCACTCGCTGCATTTGCCCATGCTCCAGCACTGTCAGAGCGGCCCGTGGCCCGATGGCCTCATGCAGCGCGACTTTCAATTCTACCGCGCGCAAGGCATCACCGGCTGGCAAAACTGCACCGACTACTACAACGACTCGCCGCATCCGTATTGGAACCGCCTGAGCGCCCAACTGCTCTGGAATCCGAATGCAAACGTCGGCGAAGTGGACGCGGATTTTTACACACAATGGTTCGGCCCTGCTGGCGACGTGATGCAACATCACGACGCCGCGCTGTGGCATGAGCTGTCGCTCGAACATTCCGCCGCTGAGCGAACGAGTGAGCTTGATGCGCTCGGCACTTTGCTCGACCAAGCCCAATCGCTCCTCGCCCCATCTTCGAATCCGCAGACGACGAACCACCTCAAAGCCGCGCGCGATTTTCACGAGCGCGCGCGAAAGTGAACTCAACACCCGAAACAAACTCCGTATGAAACAGACCCTCACGCTCCTCACCGCCCTGCTGTTCGCACCGTTCGCCGTGCTGCACGCGGCCCCAATCAAGCTGGAACCGGATGCGAAGCTAACTCTGGAGTTTCCTGATTTGCCCGCAACTTACTACGAGCAGAAGACCGGCAAAAAGACCGTGCCCGTGCTTTCCGCGCAGTTGCCGGAGAATTACGCCGCCGGCAAAACTTTCCCGCTCTTTGTCTTCATTGATGGCGGCAATGGCGGTCCAGGCGGCAACGCATCGTTCGCGCGGCGGATCATCGGGCCGCGTGACTTCATTGCGGTGAACCTGCCATTGTTCAAGGACGCGAAGGCCAAAGCGCCGACGTTGCCGGGCGTGCCGATGAATCTCGGCGGGCTGATCAATTCCAACGACGCAGCGGTGCTCGGCAGCAGCTATCGCGTGATGTTGGAAAAGCTCGCGCAGACGATTCCCAACATCGCCACTGAGCGCAGCACGCTGGGTGGGTTTTCCAACGGAGCGCACGCCACCAGCGTCCTGGTCTCGGCGAAGGACGAATTCATCCTCGGCCACTTCACGGGATTCGTGCTGCTGGAGGGCGGGATCGGCTTCGTGCTGAACCCCACGGTGCTGCAGGACGCGGCGATGAAAGGGCATCGCTTCATCCTTTTGCTGGGAGACACGCAAAAGGATCCGCTCGAACAGGGGCTGCGCACCTTGTTTCTTGGGCCGAAAATCCAAGCGCTCGAACAGCAGGCGAAGGAAGCGCAGATCGATCTCACCTCCGTCATCATGCACGGTCGCGGGCACGAGCAGCCGCCGGAGTATCTCAAACTCATCGGTGCCTGGACGCGCGGAGAAACGCTGCCGGAGATTCCTGTTTCTTCCGCGAAATGAACCGAGCCATCTCCGCTATGAAGCGCGCACTCACGCTCCTCACCGCCCTGCTGCTCGTGCCGATGGCCCGCACGCTCGCAGCTGAAAGCGCTGTTGCCCCGCGAGTGCTCTTCTTTTCCAAAGCCGCGTCGTGGGAGCATAAGATCGTGCATCGCGATCGGCCCGGGGAGTTGAGCTTCGTCGAGCAGCGGATGGCGAAGCTCGGGCGCGAGAGCGGGATTGAATTCACCTTCAGCAAGGACGGCTCGGTTTTCACGAGGGAGAATCTCGCGAAGTTTGACGCGCTGTTTTTCTACACCTCGGGCGATCTCACGGCGCAGGCACGGAATGGGCGCGGCGACAATTTTCCGCTGATGACGCTAGAGGGGAAACGTGCGTTCCTCGATGCGATCGAGGGAGGGCTCGGCTTCGTGGGCTGCAACACGGCGAACTACACCTTCCCCGAGCGGTTGAGTCCGGGCGAAGCGGACACGCCGGAAAATGCGTGGCGCTACACGCGCATGCTCGGCGCGGGTTACCTCGGTCACAACGAAGTGCAGCGCGGTGTGCTCACGCATCTCGACGGCGCCTTTCCAGGCATGGAGAAAGTGCCGGCGGATTACGCACCGGTGGATCAATGGTATGCGTTCAATCGGCTCGCGCCGGACATGCATGTGATCATGGCGCTCGATGCGCGGCGGCTGACGGGCAATCTCTACGAACGCGAAAGCTATCCTGTCGCGTGGGCGCGGATGCAGGGGAAAGGGCGCGTCTTTTACACGACGATGGGGCACAGAAC
>Ga0075030_100006454_pt1 | contig 10484 bp, 7 predicted proteins | sample LitLauG_LLR_2012_FD_71393 | JGI IMG/M metagenome (GOLD analysis project Ga0075030, IMG submission 71393) | Freshwater sediment microbial communities from Pennsylvania, USA - Little Laurel Run_MetaG_LLR_2012 | ecosystem: Environmental > Aquatic > Freshwater > Creek > Sediment | place: USA...
GTCTGGGTCACCGTCAATCTCTTCGCGGCATTATGTCAGAATTGAACGGGGCGACCGGCCGCCGCGCGGGACAGGCCCGGCCCCCGCGGCATGGATACCTTCGAGGAATCGCGATGAAGTTTGCGACACCGCTCGCGCGGACCGTCATCAAGCTCGCCCCGGCGGCGGCTCTGATCGCCGCGACGGCCGTCGTCCCCGCGGCGCTCGGTGCCGGTCCGGCCGCCGCTGCCGGCCCGGCCGCCGCGCAGCAGGACGCGGCGCGCCCGCCGAAGGTCGAACCCGTTCCCGAGACGCCGCCGCCGATCGGTTTCGCCGATGATACCCTCGAGCGCGCCGTGCGCGTCATCCCCGACGTCGAAAGCCGCGAAGAGCGCGTCGTCGACGGCAAGCGCACCATACGCGTCAAGACCAAGTCCGGCGCCCAGTACCTCCTGACCGAGGACGACGGTGTGGCGGTGACCACCGTCCTGCAGCCGGAGACGCAGCGCTTCCGCGTCCCCGCCTGGATTCTCCTCGAATGGTGAGCCCGCGCGCCGGCGTGCGGCGCCGGCCGCCGGCGGCGTAGTCGACGAATGGCCGTCTTCACCGCCGTCACCCGCGACGAGGCGGCCGCGTGGCTGGCCGCCTACCCGGTCGGCGCGCTGCTGGAGCTCCAGGGCATCGGGGCCGGCGTGGAGAACACCAACTTCTTCGTGACCGCGCCGGGCGGCCAGTACGTGCTCACGATCTTCGAGAAGCTGTCGCGGACGGAACTGCCGTTCTATCTCGACCTGATGGCGCACCTGGCGGCCCGCGGAGTGCCCTGCCCGCAGCCGATCCGCGCGCGTGACGGCGCGACGCTGGGCGAACTCAAGGGCAAGCCGGCTGCCTTGATGACCCGGCTCCCGGGCGAGGCCGTCGTGTCGCCATCGGCCGCGCAGTGCGCGCAGGTCGGCGCGCTGCTCGCCTCGATGCACGTCGCGGCCGGCGATTTCCCGGACGGTCCGCCGAATCCGCGCGGTCCGCAATGGTGGTGCGAGACGGCGCCGCAGGTGAGCGGGTTTCTCGACCCGCCGCGGCGGGCGCTGCTGGCGCAGGAGCTGGCCTTCCAGGCGACGATTTCGCGCCTCGACCTGCCGCGCGGACCGGTTCACGCCGATCTGTTCCGCGACAACGTGCTGTTCGCGCCCGATCGCATCGGCGGCGTGATCGACTTCTACTTCGCCGGCGTCGACGCCTTCCTGTTCGACGTCGCGGTGACCCTCAACGACTGGTGCATCGACCACGCCAGCGGCGCGGTCGTGCGCGAGAAGGCCGTCGCCTTCCTGGACGCCTATCGCGACGCGCGGCCCTTCGACGAGGCGGAGCGCGGCGCGTGGCACGCGATGCTGCGCGCGGCGGCGCTGCGCTTCTGGCTTTCGCGCCTGTACGACTTCTATCTGCCGCGACCCGGTCACCTCGTCAAAGCGCACGATCCGGAACACTTCTTCCGCATCCTCGAGCTGCGCGCCGGGCCTGCCGACGAAACGCCCGATCTCTGAGGTCCGCGTCCCGGGCGCGCGGTCTGCGCAGACGTCGCGTGGGCTACAATCGAGCGCTCGTGCCGCATGCCGCGGTCCCCGCGTTCCCGTTCGACCAAGCCCATGACTGCGCGCCTGCGCCAAATCCCCTACAACTACACCTCCTTTTCCGATCGCGAAATCGTCGTCCGGCTGCTCGGCGAGCAGGCCTGGCAGACGCTCCTGGAACTGCAAGGAGAGCGGCGGACCGGTCGCTCCGCGCGCATGCTGTTCGAGATCTTCGGCGACATCTGGGTCGTCGATCGCAATCCCTATCTGCAGGATGACCTGCTGGAGAATCCGGGACGGCGCAGGGCGCTGATCGGCGCGCTCCACCACCGCCTGAGCGAGATCGAGAAGCGCCGCCAGCCCGGCGGAGACGGCGACACCGCGAGCCGCGATGCGCGGGTCAATTTCGTCCTCGAGCGCACGCGCGAGGCGATCGACCAGTTTGCGCGCTCGTTCGACGAGACGGGCCAGCTGCGCAGGCGGGTGGCCCGCCGCCTGGCCCGCGTTACCCGCAAGGACAACGTGTGCTTCGACGGCTACGCACGGGTCTCGCACGTCACCGACGCGACCGACTGGCGGGTCGAATATCCCTTCGTCGTTCTGTATCCGGACAGCGAAGCGGAAACCGCGGAGATGGTCCGCGCCTGCATCGAGCTCGGCCTCACCATCATCCCCCGCGGCGGCGGCACTGGTTACACGGGCGGCGCGGTGCCGCTGGATCCGCTTTCCGCCGTGATCAACACAGAGAAGCTGGACCGCATCTCCGCCGTCGAGATGCGACGGCTGCCCGGTGTCGAGCAGGAAGTGGCGACCGTCTGGTGCGGCGCCGGCGTCGTCACCCGGCGGGCCATGGATGCGGCGGAAGCCGCCGGGCTGGTGTTCGCGTGCGATCCGACCTCCGCTGACGCATCGTGCATCGGCGGCAACATCGCCATGAACGCTGGCGGCAAGAAGGCCGTGCTGTGGGGAACGGCGCTGGACAACCTGGCGTCGTGGCGGATGGTGGATCCGGACGGAGCGCTGCTGGAGGTGACCCGGCTCGACCATAACCTGGGCAAGATCCACGAAGCCGAAACGGCGCGATTCTCGGTGCAGAAGCTGACCGGGGACGGTGAGGCAACGCAGGCGCCGCCGCGGATCCTGGAAATTCCCGGCGCCACGTTCCGCAAGCGCGGCCTGGGCAAGGACGTCACCGACAAGGTTCTGGGCGGCCTGCCGGGCGTGCAGAAGGAGGGCTGCGACGGCATTATTACCGCGGCGCGCTTCATCCTGCACCGCATGCCGCCCCACGTGCGCACCTTCTGCCTGGAGTTCTTCGGCCAGGTCCGCCACAGCGTGCCGGCCATCCTCGAGATCAAGCGCTTTCTCGACCGCAAGCCGGGCGGCGCCATTCTGGCGGGCCTCGAGCATCTCGACGAGCGCTATCTGCGGGCGGTCGGGTATTCGACCAAATCGCGCCGCGGCGCGCGACCCAAGATGGTGCTGATCGGCGATGTGGTGGGCGAGGACGACCGCGCGGTGGCGTCGGCCTGCTCACAGGTGGTGCGCCTGTGCAATGCGCGCGGCGCCGAAGGCTTCATCGCGGTGTCCGCCGAGGCGCGCCGGACGTTCTGGCTGGACCGGGCGCGCACCGCGGCGATCGCCCGCCACACCAACGCGTTCAAGATCAACGAGGACGTGGTGATCCCCCTCGAGCGGCTGGGGGACTACTCCGACGGCATCGAGCGGATCAACATCGAGCTGTCGATCCGCAACAAACTGACGCTGCTGGACGCGCTGACCGATTACTTCGACGGCCCGCTCGCGCTGGCGCAGCACGATGTCAAGCTCGCGCCCGAGCAGGTGCTGGAGGACCGCCCGCAACGCGCCCTGGCGGCGATCGAGCAGGCGCGCGCGCGCTGGCGATCCCTGCTGGCCCGCCTCGACGAGCCGCCGGAGCCTGCCGAGCTGAGCGCGGCCGCGGGGCCGCCACGGCCCGCATCAGCGGCCGCAGCGGGGGAGATGGACGGGATCGGCCCAGCGCCGCCGGCGCGCACCGTGTTCGAGCTGCTGCAGGACTATTCGCTGCGTGTGTCGTGGAAGCAGGAGGTGCTGGCCGAGCTGACGGCGATCTTCTCCGGCGAGGTGTTCCGTCCGGTCCTCGAGGGCGCGCGGGCCATTCACCGCCGCGTTCTCAAGGGCCGGGTGTGGGTGGCGCTGCACATGCACGCGGGCGACGGCAACGTGCACACCAACATTCCGGTCAACTCGGACGACTACGGCATGCTGCACGAGGCGGCCGAAGCGGTCGGGCGGATCATGCGGCTGGCCCGGTCGCTGGGCGGAGTGATCTCCGGCGAGCACGGCATCGGCATCACCAAGCTCGACTACATGGAGCCGCAGCAGGTCGAGGCGTTCCGCGCCTACAAGGACGACGTGGATCCAGAGGGCCGCTTCAACAAGGGCAAGCTGCTGACCGGAGGAAATCTCGACAAGGCCTACACCCCGTCGTTCAGTCTGCTGGGCGCCGAATCGCTCATTCTCGAGCAGTCGGAGATCGGCAGCATCTCCACCTCGATCAAGGATTGCCTGCGCTGCGGAAAGTGCAAGCCGGTGTGCTCGACGCACGTTCCGCGCGCCAACCTGCTGTACTCGCCCCGCGACAAGATCCTCGCGACGTCGCTGCTGATCGAGGCTTTCCTCTACGAGGAGCAGACGCGGCGTGGCGTCAGCCTGCGCCACTTCGCCGAGTTCGACGACGTGGCGGACCACTGCACGGTCTGCCACAAATGCGCCAACCCCTGCCCCGTGGACATCGACTTCGGCGACGTGTCCATCGCCATGCGCAACATGCTTCACCGTCAGGGGCACAAGCCGTTCAACGCGGGCACCGCAGCGGCGATGCTGTTCCTGAACGTGACCGATGCCCGCACCATCAAGATTCTGCGCAAGACCATGATCGACTGGGGCTACCGCGCCCAGCGGCTGGCCAGCTCCCTCGCCCGCGCCAGCGGCCGGGCGCGCGCGCAGACGGCGCAGCCGGCATCGACGACCGGCAGGACCCCGCTGCGGGCACAGGTTGTCCATTTCATCAACAAACCCATGCCGGGCGGCCTGCCCAAGCGAACGGCGCGGGCGCTGCTCGATGTCGAGGACCCGGCCATGGTCCCGGTCATCCGCGATCCGGCGAAGGTGACCGAGGATTCCGAAGCCGTGTTCTATTTCCCCGGCTGCGGCTCCGAGCGCCTGTTCAGCCAGGTCGGCCTGGCGACGCAGGCCATGCTGTTCGAGCTGGGCACGATCTGCGTGCTGCCGCCCGGCTACCTGTGCTGCGGCTACCCTCAAACGGCGGCCGGGCACGACGATCGCGGGCGCAAGATCGTCACCGACAACCGGGTGCTGTTCCACCGCGTCGCCAACACCCTGAACTACCTCGACATCCGCACCGTGATCGTCTCCTGCGGGACGTGCATGGATCAGCTGCAGAAGTACGAGTTCGAGCGCATCTTCCCCAACTGCCGCCTCCTGGACATCCACGAATATCTGCTCGAGAAGGGCGTCCACCTGGAAGGCATCGCGGGCATGCGCTACGTGTATCACGACCCCTGCCACTCGCCGATGAAGACCTATCAGCCCTCGACGGTGGTCAGCCGCCTCGTCGGCCAGCCGGTCCCCACCAGCGAACGCTGCTGCGGCGAGTCGGGCACGCTGGCCATGACGCGACCGGACATTTCGACCCAGGTCCGCTTCCGCAAGGAAGAGGAACTGCGCCGCGATGTCGGCAAGATCCGCGACCAGGGCCACGACGGAGCGGTAAAAGTTCTCACTTCCTGCCCGTCCTGCCTGCAGGGCCTGGCGCGGTATTCCGGCGACGTTCCGGCGACGGCGGACTATATCGTCGTGGAAGTGGCACGGCGGCTGCTGGGCGAGACCTGGATGCCCGACTATGTGGCGCGCGCGAACCGCGGCGGGATCGAGCGGGTCCTGCTCTAAGCCGACGGCGCGCCGCGGGCCGTAAGGGATTGCAACCCAATCCTGGCGGCGCACCGATCTGGTGACCTAGTTGACTGTGCTCGGTGTGGAACTGTGCCATGCTAGTTCGCTACGAGCAGGGCAAAGGCTCGCAATGTTCCTGGCCACGTAATGCCGTCTCCCGCGCTAAAAACACGCTTTCTCGAACTCCCGCCGATGGTTCCCGGTACCAAGCCGCCCTTCGGCGACGCGACCGGCGCCCGGCGCTGGGTCGCCGAGCTGCCGCTGGAAAACGCGCGGGCTTCGAACGACCTGCTGCGGCGCCAGCTCGACCAGCTGACGGGCAGCGAAATGAACCCCGACAAGCGGCTCGAGATCGTCGAGGTCCTGCGACCGCAGCTGATCGCCGTCCAGAACGAGCACGCCAGGAAGTACCGCGGCAAGCCTGCCCCCCAGCTGCCCCACCGCAAGGAATCGCTGTCCGAAGTGGCCGCGCTCTGGGATGGCCTGTGCCTCGCTTATCAGCGCTGCCTGGAGGGCTGGCCGAAGGCCGACCGCACCTCGGGGCCGTCGCAGGCGCTGGCTCTGCAGCGCGCCCTCGACGCCACCGCGCGGCAGATCGTGGAGTACTACTACGCGTACGTGGTTCCGCCGCGCTCCGTGTACTCGACCCTGCACCGTCTGTACGCGCACGGTGAACGGCTCGGCTGCACGACGCTCAGGGTCCGCGATTCCGCCGGGGACGCCGGCGAGGCGTCGCCCCGGGACACCTACGTGCGCGCGCTGCTGTTCGACGCGGCGCTGCCGCGCGAGCACCGGCCGCACGTGCTCGCGGTGATCTTCCGCCTTCTCGCCACCTGGACGGCCAAGGTGACCGTCGAGCCCGTGGGCGATCCCCTCACCGGCGACGTGACGCCGCTGTACGTGGACCTGGCCAAGGATCGCGGGCTGCGCCACGTCCTCGAGCCCGCTCTCACCGCACGCCAGTTCGACATGTCGAGCGTCGGCGCCATGATTCACGACCGCCTGCATCTGCTGCGCCATGGACGCAATCCGGCGGACATGGATCTCGGCAGCGAGCTTTCCACGCGGGAACTGGAGACGCTGCTCATCGCCCTGCACCGCCAGTGGTGCGAAGGCACGGTCAAGCGTCAATTCGAGCGCCAGCCGATGGAGGCGCTCGCGCACGTCAGCACCGGGCTGACGGCCGCGCACTTCTACGTATCGCGGCAGCCGTTCCGCCAACCGTTCACCTCGCCGGCCCTGCCGCCGCGGCGCAGCCGTGGCAAGGGTGACCAGACGACGGAGCGCATCAAGGTCACCACCGAATACCTCCTCGGCAGCAAGGTTATCGCCGAGGAATGGCGGATCCGCGACGAAAGCCTGACGGGTATCGGCCTCATCCGCCCGCAGAGCGAGCAGGGCGACGCATGGCTGAGCCACGGCCTGCTGATCGCCGTGCGGCCGCGCGGCGGCAACAACGCGCTGGTCGGTACGATCCAGTGGCTGGAAGAGTCGAAGACCGGCGACCTGCACGTCGGCGTGCGCCTGCTGCCCGGCGTCCCCTCCGCGATCGCCGCGCGGGTCATGGGGACCGAAGAGTACTTCCCCGCCCTGCTGCTGCTGCCGCTGCCGCCGCTGGCCGCGCCCTCGTCGATCGTGCTGCCGCCGGGAAGCTTCGCGCCGCAGCGTGTCATCGAAGTGTTCCGCCAGGGCGTGGATCGGATCCAGCTGACCGCGCTGCTGGAATCGGGCGCGGATTTCGAGCGCGTTGCGTTCATGCCCGCCGGCAGTGTCTACGTCCCCATCGAAGTCGAGGCAGAATCATGAGCGCCGTCGTCGACCGCAAGAGCTGCGAACGCTGGGTCGCGGAAGCGCCGCTCGGCGATCCGGTCACGGCGTGCGAGTCCATCGCCCGGCTGCTGGAATCGCTGGAAGACGCGCCGCCCAAACGGTCGGCCGCGCATCTCGACATCCTGGACTGCCTGCGGCGCCCGATCGTGCTCACCGCCGAAGCCCTGGCCTACCGACTGAGCGGGCGCGCCCTGCCGCTGACGCCGAAGGAAGCGGAGGCCTTCACCAGCGGCTGCGACATGTATATTGCCTACGGGCGCGCTTACCGCCGCCTGATCCGCCTGGCGCACGCCGAGGCGGACGAAAGCCTGGCCGAGCAGTTGCCGGTCTTGCTCGGACGCGCCTCGGAGTGCGTCTGCGAGCTCATGATCATGCACTACCGGGTGCGTCGCGAAATCGACGGCGAGCACTGGCACGACCTCCACGAGATCTATCGCCTGGCGGAGTCCCTGGGCGTGGCGGCGGCGCCCGCCGCGGGATCCGAGCGCACGCCGAGCTGCGCCGACGGCTACGTGCGCGCGCTCCTGCTGTCCCTCGCAACCCCGTACGGCATGACGCCGCGGTCGTTCGAGTGGGCGCGACGCTGGGTCCGGCGCTGGGCCGGCAAGGTCACGCTGTCCGCCGAGTCGGGTGCGCGCGACAGCGTCGCGGTCAATCTCAACAACGACTTCGCACCGCGGGCGCGGTCCGGGAGCGACGGCAGCGAAGAGCTGCTGCGCTTCCTCGACCTGTCTTCGCTGCGCCGCTCGGTCAAGAACCGCATCCGCGCCCTCGAGGAGGGCGAGGACCCCCACGCACTTGGGCTGGGCTCGGAAGGCGCGCCCGAAGAGCTGGCGGAAACGCTGCGCATGCTGTACCAGCAGTGGTTCGAGACGCCGATCGCCCGCCAGTTCAAGCGCCGCCTGGTGAGCAGCCGCGCCGAAGTCCTCAGCGGCTTTGCCAGCGCGCACTCCGCCATGTGCGAGAACACCCAGACCGCGCACCGGCACGAGTGGGAATTCAGCCGCGTGGAGTGGGAGCGCTTGGCGGTGACCGGCAGCCAGCCGGTCTATCAGCCGCCGCCCGTGTCGGTGGTGCCCGAGCGCTGGGATCTGCTCGAAGAGAGCGCCATGGGCTTCCGGCTGCGATGCCGCGAGACGGCGCTGCGCTTCTTTCACCGCCAGCTCATCGCCGTCCGCCCCCAGGGCGACAGCCGCTTCATCCTGTCGGAGATCCGCTGGCTCACCGTTGGCATCGACTCCACGGTCACCATGGGCGTGCGCAATCTGCCGGGGCTGGCCAACGCGCTCCACTTCCGCCTGGCGTCCAGCCCCGAAGGGACGCGGTTCCGCGACGCCTTCGCGCTGCCGGCGAGCGGCAGCGCGCCGCCTTCGCTGGTGCTGCCGGGGGGCACCTTCAAACCCGAGCTGGTCCTGGAGGTCAAGGTGAACGACGGCATCCGCAAGGTGTCGCTCACCCACCTGGTCCACCGCGGCTTCGATTTCGATCGCGCGCAGTATTCAGCGGTGGTAGGCTGAGGCCATCGCTGAATAACAGCCGCGATGTCATGCCCACACCCACCGAAATCAATCTGCACAGCAAATCCCGGCGCCTGGAAATCTCCTTCGACGACGGGCGCACCTTCGAGTTGTCGTACGAGTTCCTGCGCGTGTACTCGCCGTCGGCGGAGGTTCGCGGACACGGTCCCGGCCAGGAGACGCTGCAGACCGGCAAGCAGGAGGTGGACATCCTGGCGGTGGAGCCGGTCGGCCAGTACGCCATTCAGCCGCGCTTTTCCGACGGGCACGACACCGGGATCTACTCGTGGGATTACCTCTACTCGCTCGGCCGCGACCGCGACCGTCTGTGGCGCGAGTATCTCGACCGTCTGGCGGCCGCCGGCGGAAAACGCTGAGCGCCGTCGCAGTACACTGTGCGATCACCCCGTGGACAGCAACGCAGAGCATGAACGATGAAGGACCCGGCGCAGACTCACTTCGGATTTCAGACCGTCCGGCCTGAGGACAAGGCGCGCCGCGTCGCCGGCGTGTTCGATTCGGTCGCGGGAAACTACGACCTGATGAACGACCTGATGTCGCTCGGCCTGCACCGCGTCTGGAAGGCCTTCGCGGTCGAGCGTGCCGGAGTGCGGCCGGGCCAGCGGGTGCTCGACGTCGCCGGCGGCTCCGGGGATCTCGCCGCGGCGCTGGCGCGCCGCGCCGGCCGCGACGGCGAGGTCTGGCTCACCGACATCAACCGCCATATGCTGGAGGCAGGGCGCGACCGGCTTCTCGACGAGGGGCTCGCCGCGCCGGTCGCGCAGTGCGATGCCGAGCGGCTTCCGTTCCCCGACGGCGCGTTCGACTGCGTGACCGTCGGCTTCGGCCTGCGCAACATGACACGCAAGGACCGCGCCCTCGCCGAAATGCGCCGCGTGCTGCGCTGTGGCGGGCGTCTCGTCGTACTGGAATTTTCGCGCGTGTGGAAGCCCCTCGCGCCGGTCTACGACCGCTATTCGTTCCAGGTGCTGCCGTGGCTGGGCCGCAAGATCGCCGGCGACGCCGACAGCTACCGTTACCTGGCGGAGTCGATCCGCATGCATCCGGGGCAGGAAGAGCTCAAGGCGATGATGGAACAAAGCGGCCTGGAGAACGTCGAATACTGGAACCTGTCGGCGGGAGTGGTCGCGGTTCATCGCGGCGTGAAGTACCGGTAGCATGATGCGGCGGCGGGAAGCATGCGGAGCCGCCTGAAGACGCAAGCACGGGAGACATGATGAAGAAGTGGTCGCTGGCCCTCCTCGCTCTGGCGCTGGTCTTGGCGCTGGGAGTCGACGATGCATCCGCGCGCCGGCTGGGAGCCGGGCGCAGCATCGGCCAGCAGCGCGGGAGCGTGGCGCCGGGCGCGGGCGCCGCGCAGGTGGCGCCGCAGCCGCTGTCCGGCCCGGCCGTGCAGGCGGCGCGCCCCGCCGGGCGCAGCTGGCTGGGACCTTTCACCGGCCTCGCCCTGGGGCTCGGCCTCGCCAGCCTGTTCGGCCACGACACCGGAAACCTGATCGCCGCCCTGCTGTGCGCCGGCGTGCTGGCGGCGGCGGTGGCGTTCCTGATGCGCCGGATGGCGCGGCCGCGCGCGGCCGCGCCATCCGGCGCATCA
>Ga0075030_100006456_pt1 | contig 10483 bp, 8 predicted proteins | sample LitLauG_LLR_2012_FD_71393 | JGI IMG/M metagenome (GOLD analysis project Ga0075030, IMG submission 71393) | Freshwater sediment microbial communities from Pennsylvania, USA - Little Laurel Run_MetaG_LLR_2012 | ecosystem: Environmental > Aquatic > Freshwater > Creek > Sediment | place: USA...
TGTTCCAGAAAAGGATGCATCGCCTGTTATAATAGCCACTTCCCATGCCGGAACTCGATATTCTGGAAATCCGCGACATTCTCCCGCATCGCTACCCGTTCCTCTTGGTGGACCGGATCATCGAACTGGAGGCCGAGCGCATCGTTGGCATCAAGAACGTGACCATCAACGAGCCATTCTTCTTGGGCCATTTCCCGGATTTTCCGGTGATGCCCGGTGTGCTGATTGTGGAAGCCATGGCGCAGGTAGCCGGCGTGCTGGTGCTGAGCCAGATTCCCGACCGCAAGAACAAGCTGGTTCTGTTGGCCTCTGTCGAGCAAGCGAAATTCCGGCGGCCGGTGCGCCCCGGCGATCAACTTCGGATCGAAATGCAGCTGACTCGCCGCAAGGCCAGCGTTGCCAAAATGCACGGCAAGGTTACCGTGGATGGCTTGGTGGTGGCCGAAGCCGAGATGATGTGCAAACTGGCCGACCGCACGGCGCAGGCGCAATCTGAACCGGCGGCCGTCGCCGAATAACCGATGGCGATCCATCCGGCTGCGATCGTGGATCCGCGGGCGCGGATTGCGGAGTCCGCCGAGATCGGCCCCCATTGCATTCTCGGTCCCGACGTCGTGGTGGGTGCGCGCACGCGCCTGTTGGCCCACATCTATACGGAGGGGCCGCTGGAAATCGGCGAAGACAACGTCTTCTTTCCCTACTCCAGCATCGGCGTGACGCCGCAGGACCTGAAGTACCAAGGCGAGCGCAGCCGGACGCGCATCGGACACCGCAATCAGATTCGCGAATTTGTGACCATCAATCGCGGCACGCAAGGCGGCGGTATGCTCACAGACGTCGGCAGCGATTGCTTGCTGATGGCCTATACGCATATCGCCCACGACGCACGCATCGGGGACCACGTCATTCTAGGGAATGCGGTCACCTTTGCCGGCCACGTGGTGGTGGAAGACTGGGCGGTGATCGAGGCCTTCAGCGGTGTGCATCAGTTCTGCCGCATCGGCCAGCATGCCTTTATCGGGGGCTACAGTGTGATCACGCAGGACGTGCTGCCTTACTCGATGACGGTGACGCCGCGCGAGTCAAAAGTGTTTGGCGCCAACAAAATCGGCCTGGAGCGCCGTGGCTTTGACGCCGGCCGTATCGACCAGTTGCAAAAGGCGTTTCGCCTGCTCACCCGCGCCAAGCTGAACACCACCCAAGCAGTAGGACGCATCCGCGAAGAGATTCCGGCGAGTCCCGAGCTGGAGGAACTGCTCGCATTTATTAGCTCGGCGCAGCGAGGGTTTATCAAGTGAACTACGGATCGGGAAGGTTGCTGAAGCGCAGGCTAAAGCCTAATGCCATTTACTTTTCCCAGGACCGGACAGGGGGCAGTTATTTGTGGGGCGGACCGCCTGGTCCGCGGCCGACGCGCTCGTCGGCCTGGAGCCCTCAGCAGGAAATTGATTCTGTTGAACCAGCAGCGGGTCCGGGGGGACTCGCGCGGACCAGGGGGTCCGCCCCACAATTCTGGGCAGGATTTCGCATGTTGGGAAAAGTAAGGGACATTGGGCTGAAGCCTGTGCCGCCTGGTATGGCATTCGGTGGCCTGCAGTTTCTACCTATCTACCCTGGACCACAGGCTAAAGCCTGTGCCACGAAGCTGCTGAATGCCTGGCCTAGGGTGGCACAGACTATAGGCGCAGGCTTTAGGCTTTTTCAGCAACTAGTGCGACAACGCGCAGCCATAAGGTATGGGGCGGAGTTCCTCCAGTGAAGTACGGGATGATCGCGGGCAACGGGCGGTTTCCCGTGCTGGCATTGGAGACGGCGCGCAAACTAGGCGACGAGGTAGTGGCCATCGCTTTGCGCGAAGAAGCCGCGCCCGAAGTGGAGCAGCTTGCCGCCAAATGCTACTGGATTTCCCTGGGCGACCTGAGCAAGCTAATCGACATCTGCAAGAGCGAGCGCATCAGCGAAATCATTATGGCGGGGCAAGTGAAGCACACCAGCATTTTTTCTTCAATCCGCCCGGACTGGCGGCTGGTCAAACTGTTGGCGTCGCTGAAGGGAAAGAACACCGACGCGCTGATTGGCGGCGTGGCCCGCCTGCTGGAAAGCGAGGGAATTCGACTGGCGGACTCCACGCTCTTCTTAAAGCCACTGCTGGCGGGCAAGGGCGTGCTCACCAAGCGCAAGCCGACGGACGAAGAGAGCAAGGATATCCGCTTCGGACGGCGGATCGCCAGCGCCTTAGCGGGAATGGATGTCGGCCAGAGCGTGGCCATATGCGAGCGCGCCTGCGTGGCCGTGGAAGCCATGGAAGGGACCGACGCGATGCTGCGGCGCGCCGCAACTCTCGTCAATGGACGACCGTTGACGCTGGTGAAATCGTCGAATCGGCGCAAGCACCTTCTCTTTGATGTGCCCGTGGTGGGCGAAGGCACCATCCGAGCGATGGCGGAGACGGGAACCACCGCACTAGCGGTGGACGCCGGCCGCACGCTGATGCTCGACCGGGAGACGATGCTGGAACGGGCCGCCGAGCTCCAGTTGGCGATCGCCGGCTATGAGGCGGAAGAGAATTGACTTTGCACCGAGCACGGATCGCGGTACAGCGCGGATGGGGACACTGCGGGCTCGAGTCCGAACTCCTTCGTTTGAGAACTATCGCAGCAGTGTCCCCTTGGCGCCCGTGGGGTCACAGGATCATTGCCCCACAACAAAATGGCGAGTTGCCCATTTTGAGTGGTTTTGCCAATAGGTTTCTGGAAAGCCTGTGCAGTTTGCGAACAAGCCCGGATCGCGCACTCAGCCGGAATCGCAGACGGCGATCGCGACGATGGCCGAAATGGGCCGCACACTGATGCTCGACGCGGAAGGGGCGTAATGGATCCAATAAGAATTGTGGTGATTGGCACGGGATCGTTTGGGCGAAACCATGTGCGCGTTCTCCACCAAAGCCCGAACGCGCGCTTGGCGGGCATCGTGGATGCGGATCGGGACCGGGCTGCGGCAATCGGCGCTGAATTCTCTTGTCCGGTTTTTGCTAAGCTCGAAGAACTCCGCGGCAAGATTGACGCCGCGGTGGTGTCGGTGCCGGCCTCTTTGCACGCCGAAATCGGGTGCGCGTTGATGGCGCAGGGCATCGATGTCCTGATAGAAAAGCCAATCGCGGGCAGCATGGAGCAGGCGCAGACTCTACTAGCCTCCGCGCGCCAGCACAACCGCATTCTTCAAGTGGGCCATCTTGAGCGGTTCAACCCTGCCGTCATTGCGCTTAAGAAAATTTGCCGCCTGCCGCTTTTCTTCGAGATTCACCGCATGAGTCTGTTCAGTCCGCGCAGTCTGGACGTGGATGTGGTTCTCGACTTGATGATTCACGACCTGGACATCGTGCTCGATCTGGTGGGCAAGATGCCGGAGGAAATCCGAGCGGCCGGTATCTGCATTCTTTCCGACAAGGTGGATATCGCCAACGTGCGTCTGGCCTTTCCCGGAGGCTGCGTCGCCAACCTCACCGCTAGCCGCGTGTCCACCGAGCGCGTGCGCAAGGTGCGGCTCTTTCAGCCGGAACAGTATGTTTCGCTCGACTACCAGCGGCAAGACGGCGCGGTGTTCAGCGTTTCCGGAGACCGGCAAATCGGCTATCAGCCGTTGGCCGTAACCAAGGATGAGCCGCTCAGACTGGAGTTAGAGTCGTTCCTCGAATCCGTGGCCAAGCGGCAATCACTCGGCGTTTCCGGTGAAGAAGGCGCGCGGGCGCTTGGTGTGGCGCTGGCGATTCTTGATAACATAGAAGAGCATACCAAGACGGTTGCCAAAACGCTCCAGGCGCTTCGGTAGCAGCGTCGAGAAAGCAACCACGCACCTTCTTTCGACGTCATTTCAGTTCCGATCGATGAAAACACAAGTCGATAGCGGTCCGAATCTCCTGTTGGACTGGAACGCGCAGAGTTACGCGCCACACTGGGTTTCAGCCAGCGCCGGCTCGCTACTTGTGCATGTCTTAGTTGTTCTTTTTGTTACGGTTATGCTGAATTTGCCGGTGCCTGTACCGCCGCCCGAGCAGCAAATTGAACAAGTGACCCATCGGGTCACGCCCCTAGTGGCGCCCCGCTTTCACTTGACTCAGAAAGATCCGAATCAGGGAAAACCGAATCAGGAACTGAGCGTCTTGAACCTGACGGCGCAGGTAGCGGCGAAACAGACCACCCAGTCCACTCCAGCTCTCAGAAAATTTGAACCGCCGCCTAGTCCGGCGCTCCCGGCACCCCCCAGATTCAACGAGCCCCCGCCGGCGGTGCAAGCGCTAAATACCGCTCCCGCGCTGATACCGCAGGCCGGCGTCATCAATGTGCCGCCCCCCAAACTTCAAACGGAAGAGCCGAAATTGGCATTTGAGACGCCTGGACAAGGTGGCTCGGCGCCAATAGCTGGAAAGCCCAGAATCGCGCCACCGAAGACCACCGTCGACGACGCAATAAAGAACGTGGCGCGTGGCTCCAAGGGAAATGGTACGGTGCGTGAGATGGAGCCGGCGCCTGATTTGCCGGACAGCATGCGCGCGCCCCAGGTCAGCGGTGCGTCCAAGATTATGCCGGAGTTACTCAGCGATCCACAGGGCGTGGATTTCAAGCCTTATATCATCCAGGTTCTGACTCTGGTAAGGCGCAACTGGATGGCGATTATTCCGGAGAGCGTTCATTATGGCCGAAGGGGTGTGGTGACGCTGCAGTTTATCGTAGACAGAGACGGGCTGGTTCCCAAGTTGGTGATTGCTAGTAGTTCAGGAGCGGACGCTTTGGATCGGGCTGCGGTTGCGGGGGTGAGTGCTTCGCAGCGGTTTCCGCCATTCCCGCCGGGGTTTCAAGGCAAGGAAGTTCGGCTTCAGTTTTCTTTCAAATACAACATGCAGTAGCTGCGCTTTACGCCAGATTTGGAATCTTGATGATCTTCTTTTGAATAGCGTATTGCACCAGCGTCGCTTTGTTGTGGATATCCAGCTTGCGCATCAGGTTGAACTTATGAGCTTCCACAGTTTTCACGCTGAGGTTGAGATCGCAGGCGATCTCTTTGACCGAATTTCCTTCAGCGAGCATCTTTAATACCTCGCGCTCGCGGGTAGTGAGCGTAGCGAAGCGTGGAAGGCGGTTGGCTGATTTGATGCGAGACCGGAAATCGTCGACTAACTGCGAAAGCATGCGGGGACTGAGATAACTGCCGCCACGACAGATGTCGCGTACAGCGGCCACCAGTTGCGCCGAAGGGCTGTCTTTGAGGACGTAGCCGCTGGCGCCGACCTCCATGCCCTCCACCAGATAGTCTTCGTCGTCGTACATGGTCAGAAACAGGATCTTGGTTTCCGGCCGGTTTTTCTTGATTTGGCGGGTGGCTTCGAAGCTGCTGAGTCCGGGCATGCCGATGTCCATCAGCACCACGTCTGGCCGGATCTCGCCGGCTTTGTCCACAGCATCCCCACCATTAGCGGCTTCCCCCACTACTTCCAGGTCCGCCTCAGCCGAGATGAGTGTGCGAATACCCTGGCGGAACAGGGTATGGTCGTCGGCCAATAAAATTCTTATCTTTGCCATAGTGCGTTGCCTGAACTAAACTTCGTTGCCTTTCCTTGTGGGTCCGCCTAGATGGCGGAGACCCTGAGGTTTTTTGCCGCTCGAACGATCGCCGCCCGAGTCTCGCGTGACCGGATCGTTTTATCCGGCCGAATTCCAGCGTCCTTCGCGATCGGAAGGACTATGCTGATCCGCGTGCCCCGTCCACGCTCCTTTTTGCTCCCTATCCCCACGGGGAAACTAAGTACTTCAAAATGACCACCCAGCAGAGCAACGCGCTCGCGCATGCCGGAAATCCCGAATGAGTCTCTTCTGGCCAGCGCCTCTTCCACCTGGAAGCCGACTCCGTTGTCTTCTACGGCCAGTCTCACTTTTCCATCGGTCGAACTTACGGAAATGTTTACACTTGTCGCCTCCGAGTGCTTGCCGATGTTGTTACAGCACTCTTGCACCAGCCGATAGAGGATAACCTCCGTTTGCTGCGGCAGGCGCCCTAGGCGGCCCAAGTTGAGCCGCACCCGCATTGGGTGAACCTTGCGAAACCGATTGACCAGTTGCCGCAGGGCAGCGCCCAAGCCCAATTGTTCGAGAACGGCGGGGCTCAGGGCCGCGATCAGCCTGCGCATTTCCAGAATGATGTGCTCGGTCATCTCCCGAGCCTCCCGCAACCTCCCAATCAGCTCCGGACGCTCACTGGGCATGGCTTGCTCGATCATTTCAAGCTGCAGCCGGATACAAAGCAGGGACTGGCCCGCTTCGTCGTGTAGCTCACGACTGATGCGACGCCGCTCCATCTCTTCCACGTGAAGCATGTGTTCGGCCAGCTTGCGAATCTGGTCTTCACGGGCGGCGAGGTCTTCCAGCAAGCGGGCTTTCTCGGCCGCCACCAGACAGCGCTCAGCGGCCGCCGCCAGCAACTCCTGTTCTCGCGGAAGCCATTCATACGCCTTGGTAAACCCAAACTGCATAACGCCGGCAGTGCGGCCGCCCGCAGCCAAAGGCACCGACCAGCAGGACTGAAAGCGATCCTTCCAGGACGGGTCCAGCAGGGCTTCATTCTTTAGCGCCAGGTTCTTATTGGAGCCAATCTCGATCTGTTGCGGCCGGCCCAAGGCGTGCCGCATGGAGGCTCGATTGGCGATGACGTTTAGCGCCAGACGCGGAGGGGCACCCAAATCGGCCTTCGCCCGAAGTTCCCAGGCCGTGCGCGCATCGTTCAACATATAGAGATGCCCGGCATCGGCGCGGCAAACCTCCATCAAGGTCTGCAGGAACTGCTGCAGCAGACCGTCCAGATTGCGAGATTCCAATTCCACCCGGAATAACTCGTAAAATGCTTGAGTCTCGGCCTCCCGTACCTGGTAATAGGCGTTGTTCAGGGTAAGGATGACGCAGAACTGCAATTGCTCGCGGACCCAATGAAAGTTCAGCAACTCAGCCCGTTTCAATTGCTTGAGAATCGGTTTCAGCAGGTGGTCATACTCCTGGAGTGCTTCAGCCACGCTGGCCGGCGAAAGATTGAGCTTGGCCAGGCGGCGTCCGTGATACTCCACTTGTTCAATGAACGTCAGCACAGGCTTGCCAGCAGCCAGAATTCGCGCGGCCGAACCGGGAGTCAGCGCACTGAGAGCGGTTCGGATTTTGGGTTCAACCCCGCGCTTCTTGAGATGGGCCAGAAAACGCCGATCCAGCGACCCCGCATGCGGCGCCAAAAAGCTGGCTAAGCGTCGCAAATGGGCATGCAACTGGTCGCTGAGTACGTCGGCGGCGTCTGCTAGCCTGGGTGAGAGTTCGTTCATGAGCGAAAATGCCCGTTTGCGAGCAAGTCCCATTCTTACTATCGGCGTCTAAGGGAAAGCCTTTAGTTTTAAGGGGCAAAAATGTGAGATGGGCTACTGAGTGGGGCAAGCTCATGAGCTAATTTGCCATGGATTTTCGCTTTGCTAGCCGCAAAGGCGGGCGACACAGGCGGCAAATCCACGCTTTAGATACCCCTCACGGCTGCGTAACGTACACGCTGATGGCGGTGCTGCAGGTTGGCGCTCCACCGGCTTGTCCACACACCGACAGATTGACAGTGTTCCCACTGATTCCCGAAGGCAAAGTTACATTCACCTGCTGCACTCCCACCAGACCGGGCGCGGCGCCGGCATAGGAGAGTGAATTCGCGGTCTGGCCGCCGATTTGGGCGGAAATGATTCCGTTACCCGAAAGCCCCGTGGCGAAGATCTGCAGAACACTGCCCGGCGCAGCAGGATGCGCCCCGGAATTCACCGTGTTGTCCTGATTGAGTACGCCGCCGGAAAAAATGGCGGGCGAGAAGATCGCCAGCGAGACCGTCTGAGGCGGGCTGGACACTCCATCCACAGTGACCACCATTTGAGAACTGGCCTTACCCGACAGTCCCGCCGGAACCAGAACATTGATTTGCGTACCGTTGCTGAAGAGAACCTGTGCCGGCATGCCATCGAACGTCACCGCGACTATTTTGCCGGCAAACAGGGTTCCCATGATCGAGGCGAGAGATCCTGGAGACACGGGTCCATTCGCAAAGCTGGCGGCATTCACCACGGAGGTGATGGCCGGTGGCGGGACGGGATTCACCGTCAACGTAACCGGAACCGTCTTTTGTCCTGCAACCGGACCAGCGTCGATAGTGATAGAGGCTTGATAGATTCCGGGCGCCAGGTTGGCGGGAAGCGCATCCACGCGCACGGTGCCGTTGTTGGTTCCGGAGCCGGGATAGAGCTTCAGCCAGCCCGTGCCGTTGGCATAGCTGATGGTGGCCGTCCACTGCATAACTCCGCCGCTGCGGTTGTTGACGATGAAGTATGCGACCTGATCGCCCGCGCCTGTCTGAGCGCTGTAACCAATCGGCGTGGTATCGACGTAGAGCGCTGGATTGTATTTCGCGTTGCAATCTCCCACGATGGTGCAGTCGGCTGGCGGAGTGATGGCGAGGAAGCGCGGGATGGGATCGGTGGCGGTAGCCGTGCCGGCGCTGGAGACTGCCGCGAACGAAACAGATTCGGATGTCTGGATGGACGCACTGGTGCTCGACGGCGGAAGCACCAGAAAGGTGGGAAATTGCGCGCTTTCCTGGACTCCGTTGTTGGCGTCTACTACTTCATAGACTGCGTAGCCGGAGCCGGTGCTATCGAGTGGAACTTCGCTGACCGAGTCAAAGGCCGCGGCGGCGGCCGGAGCGGGCATGGCGGCGGCGCCCTTTACGCGGGAGAGCAACAGCGATCCGCCCGCCGAAGGAGCATAGCTTCCACCTGAAGCCGGCGGCCCGAAATCGCCGCCCGCCGTGGGCTGCAGGGCATCCGCGCCGGCTACCATGTCAGGCACGTACAGATGCGCCCCCGCGGGGAACCCCGAGTAGCTTATCAGGAATCGATGTCCGTTGTCGGCGCCTGAATTGGCGTAGGATCTCAAGGGTTGAAAAGCATCTCCAAACCCCTCTGTCAAGCGAGTTGTTGCGAAGACCGTTCCAGCGGCCAGAAACGAACCCAAGCTGCCCGCGTTGTCAGGAGCGGGAGAACCATGGACGGAGCAGATTAACTTTCCGGAACTGCCCGCATACAAACCGGGGCGAACATAGGCAACCGTAAACTGAGGACTCGAAAACAGCAAGGCATTGCCTGGGTTGAAGGCTATGTAGAGGCTGACAAAGTTGTCCTGCGCTATCGTAAATCCCGTCACATTCAGGCGCAGGTTAGATAGTCGCAGCGTTACACCGCCGCTCGGCGAAAGCGTAAACGAGACATTGTTGAATGCGATCGAATTCGCAGAAGCCAGCGTCGCCGGCGCCGTCGATTGCGGGCCGGATCCATTGTCGTAAACGAGACTGACGCCACTCAAGTTAGTGCCGGAAACCCGATTAGTGACGAGCGCGCTCGCAAACACCGTGAGATTGCCACTCACCTGGGCAGAAGGATTGCCGCCCGAGCAGGCCAACAGAATGTCTCCGACTCTTTCCGTCAGCCCTTCCGCTCGAACGACCGGAGGGTTGGCCGAGGGAACGCACGTAAGAACGCTGATCTGTCCGGGTAGGCTGGCGCATCCAAACCAGAGGGCCGTGGTAACAAGGCGGAAAACTGGAACCACGCCCCAATTGTACAGAATGTTACCGTTAGACAGAGTGAGCAGTTCCGCATTGACCGATACCTTCGGACGACTTCACGATAATCTCCGGATCAGCGTTACCGATCGCTGCAACATCCGCTGCTTCTACTGCATGCCGGAAGACGGCGTGAAATTCATGCCACGCCAGGAGATTCTGTCCTTTGAAGAGATTGAAAGGTTTGCGCGTGTTGCGGTTTTGCTCGGCGTCACCAAGCTTCGCGTCACCGGCGGCGAACCCCTGGTTCGCAAAGATCTGCCGGAGCTGATCGGCCGGCTGAACCGGATTCCGGGAATCCGTGATCTTTCGCTCACCACCAACGGCGTCTTGCTGGCAGCCCAGGCCGAAGCCCTCTATCAGGCCGGCCTGCGGCGAATCAATGTTCATCTCGACACATTGGATCGCGCGCGCTTTTTGCAGATCACTCGCCGCGACAGTCTGCCGGAAGTGCTGGAAGGTATCGAAGTGGCCCGCAGCCTAGGCTTCGGGCCAATCAAGATCAACGCTGTTGCGGTGAAGAATCTGGTTGAGCCGGATTTGGTCCCGCTGGCGCTGTACGGCCGCCAGCACGATATGGAAGTGCGCTTCATCGAGTTCATGCCCCTGGACGCTCAGCAACTGTGGGACAAGAGCAAGGTGCTACTGGCCGACGACATACTTGCGGTGTTGTCTCGCGAGATTTCTCCGCTGCTGGAAATACCCGATCAGGACCCGCGGGCGCCGGCCACTGAATACCGCTTCGCCGACGGGATTGGCCGCATCGGCTTTATCGCCTCGGTCAGCCGGCCCTTTTGCCTGAACT
>Ga0075030_100006462_pt1 | contig 10480 bp, 14 predicted proteins | sample LitLauG_LLR_2012_FD_71393 | JGI IMG/M metagenome (GOLD analysis project Ga0075030, IMG submission 71393) | Freshwater sediment microbial communities from Pennsylvania, USA - Little Laurel Run_MetaG_LLR_2012 | ecosystem: Environmental > Aquatic > Freshwater > Creek > Sediment | place: USA...
AATGTGGCAGAAGTATTCAAAGCCAACTCTGATATTCCAAATGGAACGTTATCCATAAATAATGCGGGAATTGCACGCTTATATTTCAAGAGCGACAAATATACCTGCACCTATTACCAATTTGCAAACAAGAAAATATAATATGAGGCCGCAGTTCAACATAACGTCTGACACGCCAATCGTCATTGATAAAATCAATGGCTGTATTAAAATTTGGGATGATGCCAACAAGGAATATTTTGTTTGCTCGAAAGAATTTTGGATGGATGTAACCGAATTGATTAAATCCACTCGAAAAGCTCCGCATATTGTGCGGATTACAAAGAAAAACATAGACAAAATTGACAAGAAATATTTATGATAGAATTCACAAAATCCTACAAAACGGCTGATGGCCAAGTATTTGGTTCACTTGAAATGGCCCAGTTACACGAACTTGAAACTCTTCTCGGAGGGGTTGAGGGGGAACATAAATAGTTTGGTCAATATTTCCAAGCATCTTTTGAAGCATAAAGACCTTCTCATTGATGTCTTGACCACTACGCCCAACAGCAAGCCCAAAGCTCGTTCAACTCACGGTGGCACTAAGAACCGCAAGAAGACTGTTGTTACCGATGCGGCAGTGAACGCTCTTCTGTCGAACACTAACGCCCCCACAAGTGTTCAAGGAGTCCGAGTATAATGAATACCAAACTTAAAGCCACGATTGAGGAACATATCCAAAAGGCACTGGATATTCGTGCTGAGGATGGATGTTGGGAATACTATATTCATCCTGAACTTGTAAAACAAATGACTAACGCAGCCGAAGTAGTATTTGACGCCGCTCAAGATGCCCAAGAGTATTTCGAACACGAGATTCAATAAATATATGTTTGACCCATCCACATTTTTCGAAATGGAAGATAAAGCCCAAGTGCCAGACCATAGTCTATGGGTTGAGCGTTATCGTCCAAAGTGTCTTGACGATTTCGTTGGTAGCCCATCGGTTCGTGAGACGTTAAAAATCTGGTTGGAAAGCAAGGACATTCCCCACCTGTTGTTTTTCAGCAGCCCCGGCACTGGAAAAACTTCCCTCGGTAAGATGCTCGTAAATCTTATTCCGTGCGACAGTTTGACCATCAATGCTTCTGATGAAAACAAGGTGGATGACATTCGCAATAAGGTGCAGGACTTTTGTATGACGATGGGAATGCAGTCGCTCAAAATTATGTTCTTGGATGAAGCCGACAGGTTGACTCCTGACGCCCAAGGTGTATTGCGTAACTTGATGGAGACATATTCTCATTCCACTCGCTTTGTTCTGACCTGTAACTATCAGGAGAAAATCACTCCTGCTATCAAGTCTCGGTGTCAGAGTTTTGAAATCAAGCCTCCGTCTAAACCCGAAATCATGGCTCATCTTGTCAAGATTCTCGAAAAGGAGAAAGTTACATTTACTCCCAAAGATGTGGCGTTCATTGTGGCAAGTTATTATCCCGACCTTCGGAAGATGATTAACTTCGCCCAACAGTCATCATTGACAGGAGAGTTGAAGATTGCCAAGGCAAATGCGGCTGACCAAGATTATCGTGAAAAGCTGCTCGAATTGCTTAAAAACCACAAGAAAGCGGGTATCTTTGATGAAATCCGTCAATTGGTTGCTGATGCGTCATTCTCCAATTATGAAGAGGTTTACAAGTATCTCTTCGAGCATGTGAATGATTATTCTGGTGTCAAGGCACCCGAAGTAATACTTAATCTTGCTGATGCCGTGTATCAATCAGCATTGGTGTTCGAGCGTGAAATCACATTCGTTGCCACAATGCACAAGATACTTGCGGTGCTCAATGCCAAGTAATATAAAAACTTTACTTCCATTGTGGAAGTGATAAACTAACACTAAAATATGCCTCATATACCCACTCCTCAAAAACGTGCTATTCTCGAAGATGTTGTCAAAACATTTGGTCAACAAGAATGGTTTCGTGATGCAACCGTTTACGACTCCCATCCTAACAACGGAGAACCAACCTTGGAATTCAAGGTCAATTATGTCCCGATTCTTGGACCAGTCCGTAAAATTGTAATGGACTTTGCCGCCAAGCATAATTTGACTGAACGTTTTGTCATTGTTGATAAAAACGGAAAACCTGTTGACTAATGCGTAAGAAACCCGTCATTGCCCTCGCCGATGATTCCCTTGCGGGGGAACCAAAGAAAAAGGTGGCCGAGCTAATTACTCGTAAATACACCAATGTCTTGAAGGATACTCGCTGTTATCTCATTGGACATATGCAGTATGCCAATGGGCGTGGCTGGCGGGAAACTGTCAAGACTACATTCAAGGACAGTGGCATTAAGTTCTACGACCCTTACCACAAGCCATTCATTCACGATATTCCAGAAGATGAAGCTGCCCGTGCGGATATGCTCCATTGGATGGAGACCGAACAATATGACCTTGTGGCTTCCCGAATGAAAGAAGTTCGGGGATGTGATTTGCGGCTATGCGACATTTGCGATTGGTTTCTCGCAGTCATCAAGCCAAGCATTGCTTCGTGGGGTTCGGCAGAGGAAATCACAACTGTCATCCGTGAGAAGAAGCCATTATTCCTTGTCATTGATGACCCTCGGGGTAAGAAGGCCACTCCGCTTTGGCTTATGGGTATAATGCCCCACAAATATATTTATAACACGCTTGATGAAGCCATTGAGACCATTAAGTATATTGATAATGGTATAGTCAAGTTGTCTTCTGACCGATGGAAACTATTACAGCCCGAACTTCGATAATATGACTCAACCATTAAAAATTATAGCCCACGGAGATTCTTGGTTTGATTATCCAAGCTTCTTGCTTACTGGCGGCGGCATCCCATCACATCTTTCAAACCTATTGGGAATCCCCATCACAAATCTGGCTAGGCATGGATATGGCACCGAGCAAATGCTTTCAATTGTTAAACGCAAAGAATTGGAAGCGGCATTGCCAAATACTGATATTTTTCTATTCAGTGGTGGAGGCAATGACATCGCAGGAGACCAATTTTGTATCTGGTTGAATGACAATGTGGATGGAAACATCAAAAATGCTATTTCTTTCGACCGTCTTGACAAGGCATTGGACCTTATCATTGCCGATTATGATGATTTGGTTCTAATCTGCAAAGAATTTGCGCCGAATTGTTTGCTCGTGACTCACGGATATGATTTTCCGCCTCCAAATATGTTTGGCGTTGGTATTTTTGGTGGACTTCTTGGACCTTGGTTGCAGCCATCCTTGAATTATTGTGGATGGACTGACCCAAAAGACCAATCTCTCATTGTTAAGATGGCATTGGAACGTTTAAATGCCCATATGATTGTTTGGTGTGATGCAGACCCTTCTCATAGGTTGCATATTCAAACTCAGGGCATTCTAACCCCGACCGACTGGGCAAATGAAATGCATCCTAATCGAAGTGGGTTTGAAAAAGCGGCAAAACAATTCTATTTTGGAATAATGCCCCATATCAAATCTTTAAAAGAACGTAAAGCCTCACCCTAAACATTCAACCAAACAGGTTGTTCTTTCGCCGACACGAGATGTCGGCGTTTTCTTTTGTAGATATGATGAAAATGGCTATATTTATAGCTATGAGCAATCATCCTATTAAAGAGAATTCCTTCGATGGAGCACCGGGAGGCGGAGCAGGGGCAATTAGCTATGCTGCACCCTATGGAACTCCGGGTGGACCTGACAATTCTCAAAACCCTACCGCTTTTGATAGTAATAACTCCAATAAGAATCGTGGAAATAAGGGGGCAAATACAAGCAATTTGCCAGAAACGGGGTCAATGGAACGAGATTTGGATAGTATTTATGCCAAACGACCCACTCCAAGTCCCGATGAAATCATAGCTGGCATCAAGTATGAGATGGGACAACAAACTAAGAAGGACAAAGGCGAGGCCAAACAGATTGTTCTTCAAAACCTCAAAAAAGACCCGAAATTTTACAGCGAAATGAAAATGCTCGGAGTCACCGATGCAGACATGGTTAATAATATGAATGAAAACACACACCCCAATGCAGGAATAGATACACAAGTATATCTTAAATTACAAGAACTCAAATCGTTCAAGCTTGGAGATTATATCGGTCTTCGAATTATGCGAGAACAGTTGAATAATAGTCTTATCCGATTGGCAAACGCCAAAAAGATTTATTTTGATGGGACAACTGCTACCTCCAAAAATTTGAATGAGTCTCGCCATCCAAATGATGCTCCCGAGAAACCCAAAGTAACTCCAAATATAGAGGAGACCAAGAAAATTTTTGCGGATATGGCTAAGGGACATGACCAAAAATACGTTGTGAATTCTCAGATTTGCGATGTGATGAAAGAAATGTGGGCGGCAAAACAACAGCGAAGTTCTTGGAAGACCGGGAAATAACAATAGAAATAGGCGGCTATTTGCCTATCTGGAACGATATTTATATTTATGAATGAGACCGCCGATTATAAGAAGTATGTAATGCGTCAAATGGGCCTTCAAGAAGCTCAATTTGTTCCATTGCCAAAGAAAGAAGCCATTGAACCCCAGATTTCTCCTACCGCTCGTCCTCCAACCATTCTTGCCTTGGGTATTCGTGGTAGCACCACGGGCGGACTTCCGAGTGGTGCCGACCAACAAGGAGACATCAGTCCTACCAAAGTTGGCGGATATGACCGTGTTCAACCAAAGAATTTGAATAGCAAATTGGTGGATAAGACTCCTGATAACCCCGAGATTCATCAATCCAATCCTATCAATGACAATCCAAGCACAGAGGCAGGAGTAACTCACCCTCACCAAATTCAAGTCACTGCCCACGAAGAACCTCAATCGGTAACTGGTGCTTCGACTGATAGTGACCCAACTCTCACTTTGAAATCAGCATCACCAAAAGGAATTGAAGTTGACATTCCCGGTGAGAATCAAGAACCAGAACAAGCTGTTCATGACGAAGATGACCATACGGCAATGATTCCCGCCACTTCACTTTCCGAAACATTTGCTCGTCATCGCAAACTAATGCTTGAAAAGCTTGGATTGTGTTCGTGTGGGTGCAAACCATCTGAATGCACTTGTAAGCCAGATTGCAAATGCGGTTGCAATAAAAAAGTAGAAGAATGTGCTACTTGTGGTTGTGGAGACCCCACTGATACGCATGACTATGAGGAGGAAGAAAAGACGCTTGATGAAATTAAAGACTTTAGCAATCGTTCCGATGATGAAGTTCCAGAATGGGTGCGTCAGCATAGAGAGCGAAATCGAAAGATTCAGTCTGACCGCCAAAGGTGGGAAGCTCAGAACAAGAAAGATTCTGATAAAAAGAAGGAAACCGATTCGGAAAAAGTTAATGAACAACAGCGTCTTGATGAAAGCTACGCCACTCCGTTTCAACGTATGCGTAGTCTCGCTGGTGTTGGTAACATGATTCTTACCTCCAATGGTTTGTTTGAAAACAAGAATGACCCCGGAGCCAGCAAACCATTCAATACTCATTGGAAAATGGATAAAAAAAAGGCAGGATTCGTTAAGATTGATGAGGACAAGTTGAAACAAGTCAAGGCCAGCCTCGAACGCAAGTCCAAGCGTGGAACTCTTTCAGATAAGGAAATGGAACTCGTCAAGCGAATGGATGAAGTATTGAAACGCCGTCAACTCTCCGAAGGTCAAGGCGGTAAGTGCCGCATCAAGGGATGTGGTGGTCAAGTAAAATCCCCGCCAGAGACCCGTGCGGGTTTGGGTGGACTTTGTGCCAAGCACGTTGCGTCTCAGCAAGACCAAGAACATGCGAGCGGCGAACATAGCAAGATGATAAATTGGATTCATACTGGAAAACACGAGTTTCCAAAATAATATGTATGGATGTTTCGGAACAAGAAAAAACATTAACGAGTCCTGAGTTCAAAAAGAAACTCGGTTCATTACTTGCGTATCTTGTAAAGCATCTCCAGCTTAAAACTCTTCCTTCGGCACTTAAACTAATTAATAGTAAGAAGAACGCCGATAATCCATTTGGTTTAACTGGTCATTATGACCATAAGACGCACGGAATTACTCTTTATATCACTGACCGCCACGATACGGATATTCTTCGTTCGTTCGCTCATGAAGTAATTCACCATTGGCAGAATGAACGTGGTGTTTTGCATCCCGAAGATTCGGGGGTTAAAATGCCAATTGATAACGAGACTAAACCTCATTATGCTCAGGAGAATGATTGGCTTCGCAAGCGAGAAATGGAAGCTTATCTCTTTGGTAATATTCTATTCCGAGACTGGCAAGACGAACAAAGAATGGGTCCACCTACGAAAGAACCATTTTTGCCTCAACCATATGATTAAGTATGAGTGAAGAATTTCCCACAATGCCCGGGTTTGAAAATATGCTGCAACAGCGTTTAGCTCAAAAAAGTGGAGTTACTGGACCATTACCTCCTCCCGGGACAGTTGACCCATATCAAGTAATGCTTCAACGTAAGCGTGGCGAGACTACGCCAATTGACCCTTCTACGATACAACAATGGCCAGAGGCTGATGTCAAAGAACTGGACGACTTCTGTAAACGCAATGGTATTCTTGGGGTTTCATCTCGAATGAATCCAAAACTCGCTTTGATGCAGTTAAAACGGCAGATTGGCGATTATAGTGGGGTTGCTCTTGAAGACCGTGTTCCCGAGGGATATGAGCGTGCGGGAACTCCAAACAAGTTTGGACCCAATTACCCTTACTCGAAAGCGGTGGTAAAAAAGCAAATTCTACATGGATAAGCAGATATTTATAACTATGAGCACTGAAACAAATAAAATGGTCAAAAAAGATTGTGGCATTCACTCGGGGACTGAACCCGGTCCATGTAAAAAATGTCAATCCAATCAAAAAATTAAAGCCTCGGGGGGTTTACAATATGGCGGAACTCCGTGGTCAGCGGTTCGTGGTGACGAAGCTCCTGAAGGTTCTCCGAATCCATATATTCATCCCGATTTATTTGGCCACCGAACTATTCGAAAACCTATGAAACTGAAAAAATCTCAACTCAAAGAAGCTATCAAGTCTATCGCCCGTGATTGTTTGAACGAACGTCATGATAATGGACAGCGAGCAAAAATCAAACAAATTGTGGAGTTTGTTGTCCGCAAGGCTCCTGCTGCCAAGCGCAATCCGAAAACACTGGCTGAGGTTGCGGGACAATTGTTTAAGAAACAGTTCGGTGTTGCTGCCAAGCCTAATCTCTTGATGGAAGCTGCCTATAAGGTTGTCGCTCCACGCTCTGCCACAGATGCAAAGGAAGATAAAGCCCGTCGTATTCAGCACGAGCCAAAAGTGAATGAGACCCAAACCTTGCCACCAAACAAGGGTCAATATAAGACCGTTGCTCCACATGCTTATACTACGGCTGACCAGAACAAGGCTTTGACCGTTCAAAGTGACCCAGAAGTCAATGAAGAGGGAAAGAATTGGATTCAAAAGGCAGTTAAACATCCCGGACGTTGTGCCCATATGGGAAGCCCAGAATGCCCCGAAGGAAGTCCGCAATACAATTTAGCAAAGCGATTCAAGAAGGGTGACATTCATAAAGCCAACCTTGAAAAAGAATGTGGTTCTTGTGAAGAAGCTGGTTTAACCAGTGAAACTGAGCCTTGCGAACCTTGCGGTGAAGAAGGACAGTATGATGAGCGTGAAGAGATTAAGCTTATCAAAGTCATGAAGCTTGCTGCCGAGAAGCTTGAAGCAATGCATCGTGGTATGCCGGGTGATGAAGAACCAATTGAACTTCCTCCCGAAGTAGATGGTGGTCCAGAAGGTGCCGATGAACCAGAAGAACCCTCGCCTTTTGGAGAACCAGAAGAAGAACCCTCTGCCGAGGAACCATCCACAGAAGAGCCTTCGGAAGAAGAGCCATCGGATGAGGAACCAGCCGAAGAACCCAAGGATGAGGAACCTCCTTTCAAGAAGAAAAAGGAAAAGAAAGAAGAAGACCCGACCGAATTCACCAAGAAGCTGGCGAAGGAAAACTATAAGGTTCAGAAGCGTTCGTATGCAACATCGAATGATACTCCTGCTAACCCAAAGAATGTTCGTGATGCCGAAGTTCCAATGACTGAAACTGCGGATAAATCGGATAAGTTTGGTTCCTGCAAATCCTGTGGGAGAGTAGTTGATAAAGGAGAAGCTAAGTGCCCTAAGTGCCGTGAAACTAAGGACACCAAATCACTTCCGCCCAAAAAGAAGCAACTTGGGGCAAAAGACCCAGACCGAGTTCCCGGCGTTCGCAATATGCGATAAAAACGGTCGGAAACAAATAAAATAAGTTGCCTTAAATACCAATTTACGCTACAATCCGTGGCGTGATAGAGTGTTATAACATAAACACAAACACACAAAGGAAACATGAATACAATATTCTACGTAATAGATAAGACCCTAAATCCGCCTGAACAGCGAGAATTCAACTCATATCAAAACTTGGTTCGATACCTTGATGTAATGAGTCAGCGTGCATTTAAACAGAACAAAACTCAACGCACACAATTGCTTGAAGAATGTGGTCACGGCACTGATGATTACAATTCAACCCTATTCGTTCGTTCAATGCAAGAACAGTTTGAACTTGGAGTTATTCGAAATGGCCGACGCACTCAATGTGATGTTACTACATTGGTTGCTTACCAAAAGCCTGAATACGGCGATTAACGCCTATTCATAAATAAGTTATGCTGGACATCACTTGGAGTCCTCCCTATACGGTGCGAGAAGGATTCGCCACAAAATGGCGACGAGAGTGGTGTATTCCTCCCCAAATGCTTTCTGGATTTTTTGCTTTCTGGAAACCCAATCGGTTTAAAATGTTAGCCGATGGATTTACTGTCAGTAAGAGCGAAAAGACGGGCAAATGGTATCTTTATGAAACCAAGGATAATGTAGCGTTATTCAAGGTATTTGGTAATTCCCCTGCCAAAGACACTCCCGAAGATAACTTTGTTCTTCCTTCTTATACCATTAAAGATCAAAGTGGTTTAAGACCGTGGCAAATTGATGCTGCGGGTAAGTTATGTTCTGCTATCAATCATTGGGGGTCTGCTATTGACGGGTCAGATACCGGAACAGGAAAGACCTATACCGCTTGTGCCGTAGCCCGAGAACTTGGATTGAAGATATGTGTGATATGTCCCAAAGCGGTTATTAAGTCTTGGAATAAAGTAATAAAAAATCATTTTAAAATGGATGACAAGCTTATCGGAGTTGTCAACTATGAAAAACTTCGCACGGGCAGAAAAGATTCTCCGATAGCTTCTTATATTCTTCGTCGTCATAAAAAACGCCCCACTTTCGAATGGAAACTTCCTACAAAGACTTTGATTATATGGGACGAATCCCATAAGCTTAAGAACTGGAAAACCAAGAATTCCAAAACTTGTCAAGCGGCCATCAAGGCGGGATACCCAATGTTATTCTGCTCGGCAACCAATGCTACCAATCCTCTTGAGATGCGGGCAGTGGGGCTTGCTTTGAAGCTATTCGATAATTCCAAATCCTATTATGCTTGGGCCACCGAAAACGGTGTGTATAAAGGTAGTTGGGGGTTGGAATTCAACGATGACCCTAAGATACTTAAACGTTTAAACAAACAAATTTTCGACCAGCGTGGCATTCGTCTTCGTAGGGATGATATTCCAAACTTTCCAAAATGTGAAGTCATTGCCGAAGTGTATAACATGGATGATGAAGATGCTCTCAAAATTAATGAGACATATGCGGAAATGGAACGTGAGTTAGAAAAGCTTGCTAAACTTCAAAAGAAAGACCCGACGATGGAGGCAGTAGTTCAACTGCGTATGCGTCAGAAAGTTGAACTCATCAAAGTCCCGTTGTTTGTAGAAATGATTGAAACGGCATTGGAAGAAGGTTTCTCGATAGCAGTGTTTGTCAATTTTACGGATACTCTAACTGCCATTGCCGAACGACTGAAAATTAATTGTATTTTTGATGGGAAAACTCCCGATAAAGTTCGAGAAAAAAACGTCGAACTATTTCAAGCGGATAAAGAACGAGTTATCCTAGTAAATATTCAATCTGGCGGAGCCGGATTGAGTTTACACGACCTAAATGGAAAATTTCCTCGAATGAGTATCATTTCTCCGACCTTCTCGCCAATATTTATGAGGCAGACACTCGGTCGTATATGGAGAGATGATGCCAAAACCAAAAGCATCCAGCGTATTGTGTGTGTTGCCAATACAGTAGAGGAAGATGTATGCAAAAACGTGCAACAGAAACTAAACAATCTGGATTTGCTTAATGACGGAGACTTGTCTTATGGAAAAAATTATGAAATCATCAGCGACTAAAAAAATTGTGGTTCGCTTAACTGCCGACGATGTTCAGGAATTTGACATTGACGTCAAACTTTTTGACGACCCATATATGGAAGCCGCTACGAGGGCAGTTGAGAAGAGCAAGAATCA
>Ga0075030_100006463_pt1 | contig 10478 bp, 7 predicted proteins | sample LitLauG_LLR_2012_FD_71393 | JGI IMG/M metagenome (GOLD analysis project Ga0075030, IMG submission 71393) | Freshwater sediment microbial communities from Pennsylvania, USA - Little Laurel Run_MetaG_LLR_2012 | ecosystem: Environmental > Aquatic > Freshwater > Creek > Sediment | place: USA...
CGCGCGTTGACCCCCATCATCAGGTCAAAGCGCTTCATCTCGGTCGCCTCGGTGCCGGTCAGCGAAATCGCGCTGGCATTGTTGAGGCAGACGTCGATGCCGCCGAATGTCCGCGCGGTTGTGGCGACGGCGGCCGAGAGCTGCGTCTCGTCGCGGATGTCGCATTGGATCGGCAGGGCCCGGCCACCGGCCGCCTCGATTTCGGCGGCTGCGGTGTGGATCGTCCCGGGGAGCCGTGGGTTGGGCGCGTCGGTCTTGGCGGCGATGGCGATATTGGCGCCGTCGCGGGCCGCCCGAAGCGCGATGGCGAGCCCAATGCCTCGGCTTCCGCCGGTGATGAACAGGGTCTTGCCCTTGAGGTCCGCCACGTCCCTTGCTCCTTGCCGTTGGATCGGCGTCATGCGCGCATCTGCCTGCGCCGGAATGGCCAGGCGATCAAGCGCCAGACGCCGACAAACTGCCCGATGATCGACATCGCCATCACCGCCAGAAACGCCCACGGCCCGCTCAGTGGCGTGAACAAAAGCCAATAGGCCGTTTCGTATCCGATGCGCCAGGGCATGGCAGGCGGTTTGGCGCGGGTCCGAGTGAGTATTCGCCACCACCGCCGGGCTTGCGCGAACCCGATCAGTCCCATCGCCCAGCTTGCGCCATACCACCACGGCACCCATGCCGGCAGGCCAGGGATCAGCCGACTGTCGATATCGGTTTGGGTGTCCCTGATGTTCAGGGTGGCGGCAGCGGCGCGCGGGACCACGTGACCGGCGAGCTTGACCGCCAGTTCGCCCGAAACGTCGGTGATCTGCGAGGCGACGCTTCGGCCGGCGGCCTCGCCGCTGGCCGCTGGTGCGTCGGCCGCGACCGGCGATGCGGTCAACCGGAAATGCCAGTTGTCGATCGTTTCTGTCGCGATTTCCATCCGGCCCTGGCCCCGGCTGAGCGCCATGATGAAGTCGCCGAGGCTAGCCTCCGCCATGGCCTTGTCGAGATGGGCCACGCCACGCTCTTGCCACAGCCAGGTCGTGGTGCCGGGCTGCTTGGGCGTGCCGGCGTCCAGCAGCAACAGATTGACGTCTTGGCTGCGGGCCGCCTCCATCAGGCTGGCGATGGGCACTGAGCCGGCGTTTCCCGACATGCCGGTGAATTTGAGCGCGTCACCCTCTAAGTCACCCGTCACAATGAGCGTCTGTCCGCGGATGGCCGAAAGCGCCTTGCCGAATGCGGCGGCGTCCACGGCCTCGGCCTGTGGCATCCCCTCGGCGGTGCGCTTGCCGACGGTCGGCAGCAAGCTCGGCCCCCCCTGATCGAGCGAGGCAATGCGGATGCCGGACTTTCCCAGGGGACGCTTGAGTTGCCACATCGCCTCCCCGAACAGTTGCGGGTGCAAGATGGAGACGATGACAGTGTCGCTGAGTTCGGCATAGAGGCGCACCGCCTCACCCTTGCCCGCGAACAACAACGGATAGGCCTCGTCGCCGACGATCACATGCAGCTTGCTGCCTTCGGGGAACGCGTCGAGGGCCACTCCGCCGACATAAGCCGATTCCTCGCTGAGATAGAACGACAGCTTATCGCCGGACTTTATCGCATCAGGCGCAAGGCCCGAGAGAGCGCCCCGGATACCCTCGGGCCCAGTGGCGGTAATGGTCTCGCCGGCCGCATTGCGGAAGCGCCATGCCCCGCCGTCAAGGTACTCCGCGGCGACCGCGCCCTTTCGTGCCGCTTCCGGCAGCTGGGCGACAAGCCGCGCCGCGTCTTCGAGGCCGACGGGTACCTCTCCCGCCAGCTTGCCGACTTTGCCCGACGACGCAGCGAGTTCGCCCAACTCACTCAACAAGCCGGCCTCGGCCGAAGCCGCGGCCATCAGCAAAAAAAGCGCCAAGGCGATGGTGCGCAACCCAAGCATGACTAACCCCAATGCCAAAAATCCTCGCCCTCCTTGGCATAGGCCCGAGCGAGGATCATCTTGTGGACCTCGTCGGCGCCGTCGAGGATGCGCGCCTGCCGCGCATAGCGGTAGATCCACTCCAGAATTGTGTCCTTGGAATAGCCGCGCGCGCCATTGAGCTGGATGGCCGTATCGACGGCACGGTGGAGCAGGTTGGCGGCATAGACCTTGGCCATCGAGGTTTCCTTCAAGCCCTTCTGGCCTTGGTCGAGGGTCCAGGCCGCGTGCATCACCAGGAGGCGGCCGATCTGGATGTCCTTGGCAACATCACCGAGCATCATCTGTACACTCTCGCGGGCCGCCAGCTTCTGGCCGAAGGCCTCGCGGCGGCCAACGTATTCGGCGGCGGTCGCCATCGAGCGGCGGCAAAGGCCGAGCCAGCGCATGCAGTGGGTCAGGCGCGCCGGCACCAGCCGCGCCTGGATCACCTTCATGCCCTCGCCGACACCGATTAGGCGGTCCTCGTCGGGGATTTCGAGATTGGTCAACTCCAGTTCACAATGGCCGCCATGTTCCTCGGGCCCCATGATCGGCACCTTGCGAAGGATCTTGAAACCGGCCGCGTCCTTGTGGAACAGGAACGCCGTCAGCTCGCGGCGCGGTTCGTCCGAGGTGCGGGCGAGCAGAATGAAGTGCGAAGCCCAGCCCGCGCCCGTAATGAACCATTTGCGGCCGTTGACCACCCATCGATCGCCGTGCCGGACCGCCGTCGTGCGGGTCATCGTCGGGTCGGACCCGCCGCCGGGATGGGGCTCGGTCATCACGATGGCGCCGCGCACCTTGCCATCGATGATCGGCTGCAACCATTTGGCCTTTTGCGCCTCGGTGGCGAGCTGATTGAGGACGCGCATGTTGCCATCATCTGGAGCGGCGCAGTTGAAGCAAACCGGTCCGAAGATTGAATAATTCGCCTCATCGTACATCGCGGCCTGCGCGGTCATCGGTAGGCCCATGCCGCCGCGCGCCTTGGGCACTTGCGGCGACCACAGCCCGACGGTACGGGCCCTGGCCCGCAAGCCCTCCAACAGATCACCACGGATATTCTCGTGCTCGTCGTAATTGCCCCGGTCGGTTTCGAGTGGAATGATGTGCTCAGCGACGAACGCCTTGGTCCGCTTGCGGACGTCCTCGGCCTCGGGCGACAGCGAAAAGTCGATCATGGTGATTACCCCGCAACCAGCAGCGTGCCGCCGTCAACGACCAGCGTCGAACCGGTAATATACGAGCCTGCGTCAGATGCGAGCAGCAGCAGCGCGCCGTCGAGCTCTTCCAGCCTGCCCGCCCGCTGCATCGGAAAGCGCGCAAGCATCTTCTTACCGCTCTCGGAGGCGAGAAAATGCTCGCTGAGTTCAGTCGGGAAATAGCCCGGCGCCAGCGCGTTCACACGGATTTTGTATGGCGCGAGCTCCAGCGCCATTGCCCGCGTCAACTGGATGACGGCGGCCTTGGTGACCGAGTAGGTGCTAAGCCCCTTGGCGACCAAGATGCCGGCGATCGAGGCGGTGTTGACGATGACGCCGCCGTTGCTGAACGTCACCATGCGTTTGGCCACCGCCCGGCCGACCCGAGCGACGCCATCGAGATTGACACCAAGCTGATGGCGCCATTGCTCCTCGGTGCCCTCGAGAAACGCCGCGGCCTCGCCGATGCCCGCGTTGTTGATGAGGATATCGATGGGGCCGAGCGTGCTGATCGCTGCCCCGACACCATCCTCCACCGAACGGGGATCGGTGACGTCCATGGCGATGGCGCTGGCCGTACCACCTGCGGCCGCGAGCCGATCGCAGAGCGTGGCCAAGCGGTCGCTGCGCCTCGCGGCGACCGCTACTTTGGCACCTTGGCTAGCCAGCGTCGCCGCGAAATGCGCGCCGAGCCCGCTCGAGGCGCCGGTCACCAGCGCAGTCTTGCCGTCCAGACGGAATAAGTCGGAGATGCTCACCTGAGGCCTCCAAGTGATCTTTGGAGGCGGTAGTTGACCAGACTGGTAGAGCCGCCGCAAGCAGTGGTCATTCTGCGCGTCGCGATTTGGCTCCTGACGGCGCTCGGGCGCGGATGGGCGACTAGATGAGCAAAGCGCCCGAATGTACGAGATCAGCGATCGAGAGGCCGTGCTGGGCATCGAGTTCGACGACAGCGGTGAAGGCACCCTTGGCAGCGAACTGAACCGAAATCACTTCGCCGCCACTCTGATCGGTGATCTCGTAGCGCGCGGCGTGGTTCGTCGCCAGCGACTTGAGCACAGCGCTCATGTCCATGGTGTCGCCGGCCTGCCAGTTCGTTATGTGATCGATCGCGCCCGGGGCGGCCTTGGTGATGTCACCCTTATGCCAAACGAACAGGTCGTGGCCGCCGCCGGTCATCGTGTCGCTGCCCAAGCCGCCACGGATCGTGTCGTTGCCGGACCCGACGGTGATAATGTCATTCCCCCGGCCCGCGACGATGAGATTGTTGCCGTCGCCGCCGTGGATCGTCACGTTGCCCGTGCCGCCATAGAGACTGTCGTTGCCGGCGCCGCCGAAAATCGTGTCGTCGCCGTGGCCGCCATAGACCGTGTTATTGAACCAAGCGCCACTGTAGCCTGGAGGCGGATTGTCGGTGAACGCGTAGATGAGATCGGTGCCCTTGCCGCCGTAAATCACGTTGTTGCCGGCATCGCCCATGATGGTGTCGTTGCCGGTGCCGCCGTAGATGGTGTCGCTACCGCCACCGCCCCAAATGGCGTCGTTGCCCGAGCCACCGTAGAAATGGTTGTTGCCGCCACCGCCGATCAGCACATCGTTGCCGCCACCGCCGCGTAGCGTGTCGTTGAACGCGTTGCCGTTGATCGTGTCGTTGCCAGAGCCGGCGGACACGTCAACCGGGCCAGTGGCGGTTACGTTGTAATAGACAGCACCGTTGCCAAGTTGGATACGCATTGCAAGTCCTTGATCGGAGAGCGTCAATTGACCAGTTGAGGGGCTAGACCAACAAGGCGCCGGTGTGACTCGGATCAATCACCGAAAATCCGTAAACACCGTTGCCGTTGGCTATTTGAATAGGCATTGAAACTCCAGCTCTCTACATGCCAGGCGCGACCCGACCGATATGCGAGTTATGTCACGCGAACCGTTAGGACGCCGTGATCTGAATATTTAAAAGTCTAAGGTTTAGCTCCTTTTTTTCCGGTCGAGGGTCTGCGCAGCTCACCCAAACCGACCCAAATCTGTTCCGCCCGGGCAACAGGACTAAATCAAATCTTAACAATTCGTTCCCTCGCCTTGACCGCATACCCCGAATCAGTGAGGTGACTTAAGTCATAAAACGACATTGTTTGGTCTTGGAAGATCACGAATCTCACATTCAGCCGTAAGAGGGGTCGATGCCGGAGCATTCGAGAGGTTCCAATCCAAGGTCGGCGACGAATGCGCCCAGCACTGGACCGACAAAGTGGCTCGCCGCCGCGGCGGGTGCCGCGTTGTGCATTGGACTCGCAAGTTGCGCGGCGATTCCGACGCCCCTTAGCGAAACGGCGCGATTGGCGAGGCTGGAAGTCGATGCGCGCTCGATGTTCGCGGGCCAGGAACCCTTGACGGGCCCCGTTGACCTATACGAGGCGATCGCTCGCGGCCTCAAATACAATCTCGACAAGCGATTGAAGCTGATGGAGCTCGGGTTCGCCGACGCGCGGCTGCAAGAGGATGCCACCGGTCTGTTGCCCAAGGTGGTCGTGGATGCCGGCTACAACGCCCGCGACAATTTCAATGGTTCGTCAAGCCGATCGCTCATCACTGGCGCGCAATCGCTCGAGGTCTCCACATCGGAGGATAAGCAGCTTTCCAACGCCGACCTCACGATGGTCTGGAATTTGCTCGACTTTGGTCTGACCTATCTGCATTCGCGCGAGGATGCCGACCAGGTGCTGATCGCCGAGGAGCATAGGCTGAAGGTCGTGCAGAACATGATCCAGGATATCCGCGATGCCTATTGGCGCGCGGTATCGGCCGAGCACATGTTGCCGCGCGTCAACGAGTTGGTCGGTGAGATCGAATCGGCGATCGACAGCTCGCGCACGGCGCGCAAGTCGGGAGATGCCGAGCCCTCCGAACAGCTCAAGGTCGAACGTGACCTTCTGACAAACCTCAAGGATTTGACCGAGGTCCGCCGCAAGCTGCTGCTGGCCAAGGCCGAGCTTGCCGCGCTCATCAATGTTCCACCGGGAACTCCCTTCAGTGTCGCCGTTCCGAACCTCATGCATCTCTCCAGCCCGCATCTTGTCGCCAAGATTGCTGACCTACAGCGCATCGCTTTGCTCAATCGTCCAGAATTGCGCGAGGAAGATTACAAGAAGCGCATTTCACTGACGGAAGTGGAGGCGGCCTATGTGCGGTTGCTACCCGGCATCGAATTGAAGATCGGTCGCAACTACGACAGCAATTCGTTCCTCTACACCAATGCCTGGTCGCTCGCCTCGGGGTTCGTTACCAAGAACTTGCTGGAGCTTGCCACCGCTCAGCGATCGATCGACCAGGCCAGGGCGGATGTTTCGGTAGCCGACGCGCGGCGCACCGCGCTCAGTATGGCGATCATCGCGCAAGTGCAAATCGCCGTGCAACGATACGCCCTTGCTGCGGACAACCTAAAGGTTGCTGGCCGGCTTTTTGGCGTCGATGAGGAGTTGAGTTCGATCGCCTCGGGCGGGGCGGTGGCATCCTCCGGCTCGCGGCTCGATTCGCTCACCGCCCTGTCACACAAAACGGTGTCGGAACTGCAATATCTCATCGCCTACTCCGATCTTCAGAATGCTTACGGACGCATCCTCAACTCCGTGGGAGCCAATCGGCTGCCGATCGAGATCGAGCACCGAAGCGTCGCCAGCCTCAAGGCAGAGATTCGCAAGGTGATCGACAATTGGAAGATTGATCTGCCGACGGCGCGGTTTGCCGCTAACTGGAAGGTTGCAGATTGACCGCCTCGCGTGGGATTTGCCGCGGTCTTGTCCTTGGCTCGGCGCTCGCCGCGGCGGCGGCGCTTGGCCCTGCCTGTCCCGCCTGGGCCGAAGACGCCGTTTCCACGGGCGTTTCGGCCCAAATCGCTCCCGATCATATCCGGGGACTGGTGGTTCCGCTCAACCACGCGCGACTATCGAGCCGGCTGCAGGCGACCATCGAGCGCATCGGCCCTGAGAACGGCGAAGCGTTCAAGGCCGGCGACGTGCTCGTGCAATTCGATTGCTCCTCGTTCGAGGCCGAGCGTGAGCGGGCCCGCGCCGAGGCCGAAGGCGCCGACGCCTCGCTCGCCGTCAAGCGCGAACTGGCCAGCGGTGGAAACGCCAGCAAGCTGCAGGCCGTGCTGGCCCTCGCCGATCTGAAGAAGGCCCGCGCCGCCGTCGACGTGGCGGACAAACAGGTGGCCAACTGCCAGATCCTCGCCCCATATGACGGGCGGGTCGTCGAGCGGATCGCCAATGCGCACGAAACAGTCGGCTTCCGCGATCCACTCATCGAGATCGTCGGCGACAGGGCGCTCGAATTGCGCGTGTACGTAGCCTCCCGCATGCTGCGTTCGATCGATAAACAAAGTGCGCTCGAACTCGTCGTCGATGAGACCGGGGATCACATTCCGGCACGGGTGACGGCACTCGGTGCACGCATCGACAATGTGTCGCAACTCATCGAAATTCGCGCTGCCTTTGTTGGGGACATCGACCGGCTCGTGCCCGGTATGAGCGGCAATGTGACGTTTGCGGGCGGTGTCGCGGCGGCCGGGAATATGCCATGACGCAGCCCGAAGTCGCCATGTCCGAGCCATCGCGGCAGTTGCTCGGCCTTTCGCGACTGATCCAGCTCGAAGGTGAATTGCGCGGCGCTGGCAAATCGGAGGCCATCGACTTCATCGCCGTCAATGATATCCACCGCGTGGTTGCTTACGATCACGCCCTGATCTGGCGGGCGCGGACCGGCGGTGTCACGGCGGTTTCGGGCGGCCTGATCGTCGATCCGCACGCGCCGCAGATCGTCTGGTTCAACCGGCTCGGGCGGCGACTTTTCGCCGGTGACGGAAGCACGAGGTCGGTCGATGTCACAGCCATGGACCTGTCCGTCGCGCTACGACCTGGCTTGGCCAAGTGGGTTTCCGGCGTCCTCCTGTGGGTGCCGCTGCCGGTCCCACGCGGAAACAGCGAAGGCGGCCTCTTCCTTATGCGCGCGGATCCATTCACCGATAGCGAGCGGCGCATCCTCGCGCGTCTCGGCGGCGCCGTCGGACACGCGATCATTGCGATCGAGGGGCCGCGGCGGGGCCTTCGGCTCGGCTTCAGGCCGCTGGCCGGTGTCGCCGTTCTGGCGGCGTGCCTGGCCAGCGCCGTGCCCGTGCCGATCACCGTGCTCGCAGAGGCCAAGGTCGCGCCCATCGATCCAACCATCGTGGCCTCGCCAATCGACGGCGTGATCAAGAGCATCTTGGTCGAGCCCAATGATCTGGTCGAGGCGGGCCGCAGCCTGGTTGCGTTCGATCCCACTGAGCTTGATGCGCAGCGCGACGTAGCAGCGAAACACGTGGCGGTGTTGACCGCCGATTGGCAGCGCTTGGAGCAGAAGGCCTTTGCCGACGACAAAGCGCGGGCGGAGGTCTCTGTCGCCCGCTCAAGGCTAGCGGAAGGCGAGGCGGACCTTGCCTACGCCATCGACAAACTCAAGCGTGCCGACGTCAAGGCGCGAAATACCGGTGTCGTGATGATCGAGGATCGCAACCAGTGGCTCGGCCGACCTGTGAAAGTCGGAGAGCGGATACTGTCGCTCGCCGACCCCACTAAGGTGCGTTTGGAAATCCAGGTACCGGTCGAGGACGCGCTGGTCGCGGAAACCGGCGCCGCCGTCGAGTTCTTTCTCGCCATCGCTCCGACCAAGCCGGTGCGCGCGCGGCTGACGCGCCTCAGCTACGAGGCCAAACTGCTACCAAATCAAACGTCCGCGTTCGTCGGCGAGGCGGCATTCGCGGACGGAGCAGGGCCGCTGCGGCTGGGCCTGACGGGTACCGCGAAGATTTATGGTGAGCACGTACCGATTGTCTACGCACTGTTGCGAAGGCCGCTGGCGCAACTGCGCCGCGTGTTGGGCTTTTGAACCACAGAGACTCAACCCTTGGCTCAGCGCAGCTCGCATTTCCATACGGTCGCTGCGGCCCCTCCTCGCCCTGCGAGGCCGAGGCTTGTGGTGCCGTCGGAGGCAGCGCAAGAACCGTCGCTGTCTCCATTGCGCCATGACATCGCCCTCTTTCCCGGTCCGCGCCGGGCGGACGGCAGCCCGGGCTGGGTGCTGGAGGACCCCTCGGCCAACGTCTTTTTCAACATTGGCTGGCGCGAATTCGAGATCATCTCGCGTTGGCAACTCGGTTCACTCGAGGCCATCGCCGATGCGGTGAGCATGGAGACAACGCTCGCGGTTCTCCCTGAGCATGTCGGAGCGGTCTCGGGGTTTTTGGCCCAGAACGGCCTCATTCGACTGAGGGCAGCAAAGCTCATGGAATTGACCGCCAAGTCCAAGGGTATCGGCTGGATGGGCGCGGTCACGCGGGTGACGGGGCAACTCCTCTTCCACAAACTCCCGCTGCTATCGCCCGATGCCTTCCTTTCCCGCACTCTCTTTGTTGTGCGGCCGCTGCTCAGCGCGGAGTTTTTTGCATCGGTATGCGTGCTGCTGGTCCTCGCGCTTTATCTGATCGGGCGGCAATGGGCCGAGTTCATCGCCGCTTTCGAGCACCTTTATAGCGTGGAAGGAGCTATCGGCATCTTGCTCGCGCTCACGCTGGCCAAGGCGGTACACGAACTTGCGCATGCCTATGTCGCCAAATTGAACGGCGTGGAGGTTCCGATGATGGGTGTGTCACTCATCGTGTTCTGGCCCGTTCTCTTTACCGAGACGTCTGGTGCCTGGCGATTGCCCGAGCGTCGTCGACGGTTGGCCATCGCCGTCGCGGGTGTCGCCTCGGAATTGGTATTGGCCGCGCTGGCGTTGCTCTTCTGGCCATTCCTCGATGCGGGCTGGATGCGCGACACTATGCAGTTCGCCGCCTCCAGTCTCATTGTCTTGTCGCTGGCCATCAACGCCAATCCGCTGATGCGGTTCGATGGCTATTTCGTCCTGTGCGATCTGACCGGCATCGACAACTTACAACCGCGCGCCCTCTCGATGCTCGGTTGGGTCTTCCGCCAGCTGATGGCGGGAACTGCCGATCCATCGCCCGAACCCGGGTTTTCGGCGCGTGCGCGGGTGGCCCTGATCGCCTTCGGTGCCGCGCTCGGGGTCTACCGGGTTTCACTCTATTCCGCCATCGCCTACAAGCTGACGATTGGCGTGTTCCCGGCATTTGGGCTGACGATGGCCGTGCTGGTGATCGTCTGCTTTTTGGCCCAGCCAATCGCCCGCGAGGCAGGGCGTTGGTTCGGCGCCGCGGTCAAGCGGCTTGGGCCAATCTGGGGGCCGGCTCGCGTTCTGGCGATGCTCACCTCTCTTGCTCTGCCGTTCCTAATTCCTTGGCGAACCTCGCTAATGGT
>Ga0075030_100006464_pt1 | contig 10478 bp, 4 predicted proteins | sample LitLauG_LLR_2012_FD_71393 | JGI IMG/M metagenome (GOLD analysis project Ga0075030, IMG submission 71393) | Freshwater sediment microbial communities from Pennsylvania, USA - Little Laurel Run_MetaG_LLR_2012 | ecosystem: Environmental > Aquatic > Freshwater > Creek > Sediment | place: USA...
TTCTTCGCCATCGCCTGCAACATCACGTCCTGTACTTTCATCGCCCGCTCCATCGCGGCCCTCGGATAAGCTTCCATGCTCCGCATGGTCTCCCATCCTCGCCGCCCGCAAAGCGGACATATCACTTGCTATCTCAACCGGACATATCATGTGCTACCGACACGCAAACTCTTTCATCTTGACAGGGAGGCCGCCGGGAATCATAATTTTGCGCCAAGAGTTGCAGGCTCCTACTCCTCGCTTGCGTGGCATCTTTCGTCTGTTTTAGCAGCATTTCGACCCCGGTAGAAAGACCATTACACAGTAAGTCGACCGGAGAAACTATGTTTCCCAGACTTACAAAAGTCGCGTTTCTTAAGCTTTGGGATCGTATCGGCCGGGAGGAAATGTTGGCGCCACAAACAGCGCTCGCCCAAAACGATATAACCATCAATTACTGCGAGCGACGACTGGGCCTGTTTCTCCCAGTAATGATTCGTCAAGGAGACTTATGAACAGCGCAACGCAGAATCGGAGTTGGATTATTGGAACGTGCGGACGATCGGCAACCGCTGCGCTGGCTTTGGCGATCATGCTTGTACTGACAGTTTTCACGACTGGGTCGGCCCTAGCGCAAGCTTTCGCCACGCTGGCGGATTTCCAGGGCAGCGCCAATGGAGCTGAACCCTTATATGGCAATCTCATCCAGGGCACCGATGGGAACAATTACGGCACGACTGTCCGAGGCGGCGTCTACGAACAAGGGACAGTCTTCAAGGTCACGCCTGATGGAACGCTGACGGCGCTTTATTCGTTTTGCTCCCAAGTAAACTGCACGGACGGCGCAGAACCTTTCTCAAGGCTGGTGCAAGCCGGAGGGAACTTCTACGGGACAACCGCAATTGGTGGGGCCAACGACGGGGGCACGGTCTTTGAAATCACGCCAGCAGGCCAACTGACCACACTTTACAGCTTCTGCTCCCAAACCAACTGCACGGACGGCGCTGAGCCCTTCTCAGGGCTGGTGCAAGCCGGAGGGAATTTCTACGGGACAACCGTATCCGGAGGGGCCAACGGCCGGGGCACGGTCTTTGAAATCACGCCAGCAGGCCAGCTCACCACGCTTTACAGTTTTTGCTCTCAAACGAACTGCGCCGACGGCGAGTTGCCTTATGCCGGGCTGGTGCAAGCCGGAGGGAACTTCTACGGGACAACCGAATATGGTGGGGCCAACGCGGGTCGCTACGGCTTTGGGGGCACAGTCTTTAGAATCACTCCGGGCGGTCAACTGACCACGCTTTACAGCTTTTGCTCCCAAACCAACTGCGCGGACGGCGCTGAGCCCCTCTCATCGCTGGTGCAAGCCGGAGGGAACTTCTACGGGACAACCGTAGAGGGTGGGGCCAACGGCTTTTATGGCACAATCTTTGAAATCACGCCAGCGGGTCAGCTGACCACGCTGCACAGCTTCGCCTACACTGACGGCGCTGACCCCACCGCAGGGCTGATCCAAGCCACGGATGGGAACTTCTACGGGACGACCGAAGGTGGTGGGGCCAACGGCCGGGGAACTGCCTTTTGGAGTCACGCCAGCCGGCCAGTTGACCACGCTCTACAACTTCGACTTTACTGACGGCGCTGAGCCTGAGGGCGGGCTATTCGAAGACAGCAACGGGGAGTTGTACGGTACATCGAGCTTTGGCGGCAGCAGGTTTGACGGCACGGTCTTCAGCCTGCCGGTGGGTCTCGGCCCGAAAGCGAAAACGCAGTCCAGCTTCGGCAAGGCTGGAGCGAATGTCATGATCCGCCGGCCCGATCTGACGGGCGCGACCAGCCTCGGACTTGGCGGCCAAGCGGCAGCGAACTTCATCCACCAGCGCGATCCCGCGAATGCGACCGGCATCAGACTTGGCGGCAATTTGGCAGCGTTTCCCGGCCTTCCCAGGACTCAACTCAGGACGCGTGAACTCGTCGGCGCAGCAACTGGCCACATGAAAGTGACTGCGCCTGCCGGCAAGACGAAATCCTTTGCGCAGACCCTGGCGACGCTGCTGAATTTCGACGGAACAAATGGCGCTTATCCTTACTCTGCCTTCTTGATTCAAGGCACGGACGGCAACCTTTATGGCACGACTCAGGCAGGCGGCGTCTACGACCAGGGCACGGTGTTCAAAGTCACCGCCGGGGGGACACCAACCACGCTTTATTCGTTTTGCTCCCAAATAAACTGCACGGACGGAGCCGAGCCGGCAGCAGGATTGGTGCAAGCCACCAACGGAAACTTCTACGGGACAACGGTCGAGGGTGGGGCCAACGGCATCTACGGCACAGTCTTTGAAATCACGCCAGCAGGCCAGCTCGCGACGCTCTACAGTTTTTGCTCGCAGCCGGGCTGCACTGACGGCTTCTACCCTTATGCTGGGTTAGTTCAGGCCAGCAACCGGAATCTCTACGGGACAACCTTGTATGGTGGGGCAAGCGGCAGGGGCACCGTCTTTGAAATCACGCCGGCAGGCCAACTTACCACGCTTTACAGCTTTTGCGCCCAAACAAACTGCACGGACGGCGCTGAGCCCTTCTCAGGGCTGGTGCAAGCCGGAGGTAGCTTCTACGGGACAACCGAAGGGGGTGGGGCCAACGGCAGGGGCACGGTCTTTGAAATCACGCCGGCAGGCCAACTTACCACGCTTTACAGCTTTTGCGCCCAAACAAATTGCACGGACGGCGAGTTCCCGTATGCCGGGCTGGTGCAAGCCGGAGGGAACTTCTACGGGACAACCCTAGAGGGTGGGGCCAACAGCTTTGCGGGCACGGTCTTCGGGATCACCCCTGCGGGCCAGCTCACCACGCTTTACAGCTTTTGCTCTCAAGCGAACTGCGCCGACGGCGAGTTCCCTTATTCCGGGCTGGTGCAAGCCGGAAATAACCTCTACGGGACGACGGAGGAGGGAGGGTCCAACTTCGATGGCACGGTCTTCGAGATCACGCCAGCGGGCCAGCTCACCACGCTGTACGCCTTCGGCCTCACTGACGGCGCCTTCCCTGCCGGCGGGCTGCTGCAAGCCAACGGAAATTTGTACGGGACAACGGACGGGGGCGGCAGCAGGTTTGATGGCACCATCTTCAGCCTTCCGCTGGCGCAACAGGGGCTCACGCTGAGCTGTCCAACCTTCACGGCGCAAGTGGGTGTTGCTTACAGCTCTGCCCTAACGGCCACGGGTGGGGTCGCTCCCTACACGTTCTCGATCACCAGCGGCTCTCTGCCTCCAGGCTTGACCCTCAACACCTCCACCGGCGCGATTACGGGCACTCCGAGCACGGGGGGCACGTACAACTTCACGCCCCAAGTCGTGGACTCGCAAAGCAACACGGTCACAACCAATTGCGGCATCGTCGTCTCGCCGATCCCGCTCACGCTGAGCTGTCCAACCGGCACGGGGCAAGTGGGAGTTGCGTACAGTTCGGCACTAAAGGCCATCGGCGGAGTCGCTCCCTACACGTTCTCCATCATTAGCGGCTCGCTGCCTTCGGGTCTAACGCTTAACGCCTCGACCGGGTCGATTACCGGTACGCCGACCACCGCAGGCACGTACAACTTCACGTCTCAGGTAGTGGACTCGCAAAACAACAAGACCACAGCGGGTTGCAGCATTACGGTCAATGCGGCGAACTCGTGCACGAACAATGGGAACCTGAACGGCAATTACGCGTTCCTGTTCCAAGGGTTGTCCAACATCAACGGCAACGGTTATGTGCTCGCGGATTTTGCGGGCAGTTTTGTCTTCGATGGCAACGGTAACCTCACCAGCGGACAATACGACGTGAACGATCCTGTGAATGGCCCGAGTCAAGGGACTCTGACGGGCACGTACTGTGTTCCCGCGGACAATCTGGGGACGATGACGATTACCGGCAGCGGCCTCCATACCGAGACGTTTGCCTTCGTGCTGCAGCCGAATGGCAACGGAAGCATCATTCCCTACGACGCGAATCATTCGGACGATGCGTCCGGCATCTTCCTGAAGCAGAACACGAACGACTTCTCGACCAGTAACTTCACCGGCCAATACTCGCTTGGATTCATTGGCGTGGACAACGCCAATAGCCGGTTCGGGCTGGCCGGCGCATTCTCCGCCAATGGGACAGCGAACCTGACAAACGGAGAGTTGGACGGCGATGACGGTGGAAACTACTTCAATGGGACATTCAGCTCCTCGAACTTCAACGTCACCTCAAGCGGCCGCGGCACGGTGACCCTGAACGTCAGCGGCGTGGGTACTGGGAACTTCGCCTTCTATGTGGTCAATTCGTCGCAACTGCTCGTCCTCCAGATTGATCCGATCGCGCAGGGGCTGCAAACGCTGTTCAGCGGGCAGGTCGTGCAACAGCAAGGCCTGACCTATAGCGATTCGGACCTCAATGGTGTGAGCGTGTTGGGACTGCAGGGGCTGGACACGGGCTGTAACCCGGCGTGTGCGACCGCGTCATTGGTTTTCGTCACATGGAACGGATCCGGCTCGGAGTCGCACAGCCAGGACAAGAACGACGGAGGCACCCTAAGTTCCAATATCGGCTCGGGAACGTACAGCGTGGGCCCCAATGGACGCGTGACCGTCAGCGGGGATGGGGAGCATTCTCCAATCTTCTATCTGACGGGAAAGAATGCCGGGTTCGTCGCCCCCAGCGGGGGAAGCACAGTGGAGTTCGGCTCGATGGTGGCGCAATCGGGGAGCAACTTCAACAACAACTCGATTTCGGGGAATTACTACGGCGGGAGTTGGGAACTGGTGTCGTCGAGCGCTTGCGGTGAGGTGGATCTGGCGAACGTCACCTCGGGAAGCGGGAACGACATCGAGGAGCGCAATTGCGGCGAAAGCCCCACGAGCAGGACCAACTCGTTCACCTATACGGTGTCGTCCAATGGGCGAACGGTCGTCACCGCAAACGGTCTCCCGAGTGGGATTGCCTACATCGTTTCGCCCTCGAGCGGCGGGAGCGGTGGCAGCTTCATCTTCCTGCCATGGGAACATAATAGTAATCCCACGCTGCTGTCGTTCGGGGTATTTTCGGCTACGCTCACACTCAGCTCTCCAGCGGGCACGGCCCAAGTGGGGGTAGCTTACACTTCGGCGCTGGTGGCCAGCGGCGGTGTCGCTCCCTACACATACTCAATTGCTATCGGCGCACTGCCTCCGGGGCTCTCACTGAACTCATCGACCGGGGCGATCACGGGCACGCCGACCATGGCGGGCACGTACAATTTCACCGCCAAGGTCATGGATTCGGGTGGCAACACGGCCACCGCCAGTTGCAGCATTGTGGTCGCATCGGCGGCGCTCGCGCTGAGCTCTCCAACCGGCACGGCGCAAGTGGGGGTTGCGTACAGCTCGGCACTGTTAGCCAGCGGCGGAGTGGCTCCCTACACATTCTCGATCGTCAGCGGCTCGCTGCCTCCGGGCTTGACGCTCAACACCTCGACCGGCGCGATCACGGGCACGCCAACCTCGGCGGGGACGTACAACTGCATGGCCCAGGTCGTGGACTCGCAGGGCAGCATGGCCACGGCCAGTTGCACCATCACGGTCACCAGCGCTGGGACCAGCTCTACCACGACCAGCCTGACTCTTGCGCCTTCGAGCGTCCTCATGGGCTCGGTGGGGCCGATAGTGATGACGGCAACCGTCACCCCCATCGGGGGCGGCACGCCCACCGGAAGTGTCACCTACTTCAACGGCTCAACCCAGGTGGGGACAACTACCCTGAGCGGCGGAGTCGGGACGTTTAATTACAACCCCAGCAGCCTGGCGGTGGGGATCTACTCGATCACGGCCGTCTACAGTGGCGACAGCATGTTCTCCGCTTCAACCTCCCCGTCGCAGACACTTGCCATTACCCAGAATGGTCCGTTTGCCTATGCGGCCAACATGAACGACAACACCGTCTCGGTGATTAACATTCCTACTGCGTCAGTGGTAAACACGATCCCCGTGGGCTCTGCACCTTCGGGAGTGGCTATCTCTCCCGATCAAACCCAGATCTACGTCACCAACAATCACAGCAATAACGTGTCGGTGATCGGCGCTTCGAGTAACAGCGTGGTGGCCACCATTCCGGTGCAATCGTCTCCCGTGGGCGTGGCGTTCACCCCCGACGGAACTGCGGCCTATGTGGTGAACTCGGCTTCCAATAATGTTTCGGTGATCAACAAGGCTTCTCAAACCGTGACGGCTACGGTGCCGGTGCAGAGCAGTCCGGTTGGGGTGGCCATGGCGTTCACTACAAATGGGACGTTCGCTTACGTAACCAACGAAGCTTCCGACTCGGTTTCCGTGATCGCGGTGGCAAGCAACACCGTGATGCAAACCATCCCCGTGGGCGCCGCTCCTCGTTGGGTGGCGGTGAGTCCGAACAGCAGTCTGGCGTATGTCTCTAACTCGGGGAGCGGCACGGTCTCGGTGATTTCGGTTGCCAACAATAATACTGTGACGGCAACCATCCCAGTTGGCATGAGTCCGTTCGGCGTCGCTTTCACTCCCGACAGCAACTTTGCTTATGTAGCCAACAGCGGTTCAAATACGGTGTCGGTGATCGACACGGCAAACGCCAAGGTGGTGGCTACGGTGGCAGGCTTCAATAACCCGGTTCAGGTCGCGATCACCGCGGACGGCACGGTCGCGTACGTCACGAACCAGAACACCAATAATGTGTCCGTGATTACCACGTCGAGTAACAAGATTACGGGCACAGTCGCCGTCGGCTCGGCCCCGATGGGGGTCGCGATTGCTACCGCGCCTCCGGCCCAGTTACAAATCACGATGCCCTTGAGCCCAACCCAGCCCAATATGTTCAACTTCGGGACCAACAACCAAGTCGTGCAGTACCCGCCCGGCACGCAGTTCTCTGGCGTCAACATGACCACCACTGTCGTCCAGATTACGCAGGCCCAGTTCCAGCAAAGGGTAGCCGGCACGCAATTCGCCAGCGCCGCTTGCATCGTTTATTCGGGGGCGGGAGGCAACTGTGTGGACTACGAGGTAACGTGTTCCGACAACAATGGCAACGCGATAGCGTGCCCGAGCGAGTCGCAGCCGACGATTGCGGTGCAGACTGGATTTAGCACGCAGCAGGCGATTACGAATCCCGGCTATCTCACCACACCCATCGGGCAAAATCTCTGGCAGAACATCTTCACCGGATTCGCCGATCCCACGGTGAAAGGAAAGACCCAGGGCTTCTCGGAATTTGTGGCGGTCGATCTGGGGGCTAACAACCCGCAAGGCCTGGCTCAGTTCAAGCTGCTGCACCCGAAACTTCCGAGGAGTTATCGACTGGGGACGGCGGAGATCCCAGTGGCGATCAGCTTGAAATCGGTAGCCACCCGAAAGGAGATCACCGACGCGCACGTTAGCATCTCGGTGGTGATGATTGCGGACGCCAACGGGAATCCGACGCAACAAGTTTTTCTTTCGGCAATCGACGCGTTCACGCAGGGTCCTCCGGGTCTTTACAAACTGAATCTGGACTCGGGAAACTGGGGCGCGGGCACCTACGACGTGACGATTTATGGGAATGCGTTCCCGGCTTACCAGGGACAGTTCACCATACGATATTGAGTCCATCGGAGACGCGGAGGTGAGGGGCGAGGTGAGGGGCGAGGTACGCCCTTTGCACCTACAACACGACGGTTTGCGGGAATGCGTTCCCGCTTATCTGATTTTTCATCCGGCGGCGACGGGAAATTCACCGGCTTGTAACCTGCCTTGCAGCAGCACCCGTTATGCTTTTGAGGGGAAAGTGTGGCAGACTCTGATTGATGCCGCTTGCGTTGGGCGTCTAAGCAGAGCGGATTCCTCATCCTTAGAGCAGGGTGGTTTTGACTAATGAGCACAGCCAGCGTAAAAGCGCAGCCGCCTGAGCCGTCGCACTCCGGGCTGGTGCAGCGGACGGTGGAGGCTTGCGAACTGGCGCGGCAGGCTGCGGCGATTGCGGCTGAGGGGATTGCTACGGGATCCATGTCGCGGCTGAACGCCATCCGCGAATGTGAGAAAGAGCTGGATGCGATCGATCTGGAAGTGGATTCCGGTGTGACCTCGACCATTACCCGCGTTCCGGAGGCCGAGACCCGGCAACTGCTGGCTTGCATGAAAGTGATGATCGGGTTGGAGCGCATTGGGGACCTGCTGCTGAGTTTTGCCACCAGCGCGCAGGCGGCAGGATCCCACCTCGACTCGCAGGATGCCCGCGATCTGACCCAGATGGCTACGGTCCTGGAAAAGATGCTGGCGGATGTGGGGCAGTCGTTTTCGCAGAAGGATGTGAAGAAAGCCATCGACGTGCTTCGCGCCGATGCCGAGATGGACCGGTTGCGCAATCTTATTTTTCTGCGCCATATCGAGAATCCGGAGAACGTGGCGCACCACTCCAGCCTGCAGGTCATCTTCATGACGCAGTCTCTGGAACGCGCCGGCGACCACGCCAAGAACCTGGCCGAAGAAGTCTGCCACTTTGTCAGCGGGCGCAGCATCCGCCATCTGCTGATGGACTACGACAAACCGAAAGAGCAGATGTTCATCGAGTGGCTGCGGCATAAGGACGGGCGAGCGCAGTAGGTCCCTATTCGCTCCCGGTAGCGGCCCAAGTTCATTCACCACCGGTTCATTCATCGCAATTTCTTTCACCATCAAGGACACGAAGGTACACGAAGGCTTGAATCCGGACCCATCGCCCCCCGGCTCTTGACAGCCGGAGTCTCGGAGGCGAGACTCGGTTCAGTTCTTCTCGGTGCGATCATTGTCGATTCTTGATTGTCGAGAAGGGACTTGGACCGCAACTCCATGCATGGATCCTCCGGGCCCGAAGATCGATTTCCGCCAGCGACAGCCGAGAGCGCGATCACGGAAGGGAAGCAGAACTCAACAACGGACGTGATCCCCGGCAGATTTCGGGAGCCGTCCCGTGATCAGGCCAATGCGAGCCGCGGACTAGCAGAAACCGAACTCGACTCCGCCCTGCAGTTGCTGGTGGAACGGGCGCAGTACATCACGGGTGCGACCGGAACTGCCCTTGCTCTGCCGCAGGGTGAGGAAATGGTTTGCCGCGCCAGCGCCGGGTTGTCAGCGCCGGCAGTGGGGGCGCGCCTGCAGGTGCGATCCGGATTGACGGGCGAAAGCATTTCCCGGCGGCAGTTGCTGCGCTGCGATAACGCGGAAACCGACCCGCGGGTGAATCTGGAAGCTTGCCGGGCGCTGGGCATAGCATCCATTGTGGTGATGCCGCTGCTCCGGCATAACGGAGAAGTCGGCGGCCTGTTCGAGCTTTTCTCCGACCACCCTTACGCCTTCGAAGAGCGCGATCTGACCGCCCTTGAACGGATGGCTGGCCTGACGTTGACGGCCCTCGATCTGGCCGAGCAGCGCGAGAGTTCCGCAACCACGCCTGCGCTCCGGCGGGAGACGGGAAAGCCGGTCGAATCTTCCGCGGCGAGCGGCGCTTCTGTGATTCCCATCGATCTTCCCCATGTTCTCGCCCATGACCTTCCCCGTGAGGCGGGGCCGGCCAAACCAGAGGCGGCCGAAACCGAGAATGGCAAGGCCGAGCCGGCTGAGTCCGTCGCGCCTGCGGTTGAGCCGCCTGTGAATCCGCAACCTCCGACCGCTTCCGTTCCGGAAGCCATGCTGCGGGTGCAAAAATGCGAATCTTGCGGATTCCCCGTCTCCGAGGGAAGAACCCTGTGCCTTGATTGTGAGAAAAAAGATCGGGAGAGAAAGGACAGCGAGAAGAAGGACCTGGAGAAGAAGCAGCATGGGGCGGAGGAGGATGCACCAGCTGTTGTGGCGGTCGAAGCAGCGGCGCCCATGGCGGAGGAGCCGGTGCCGGCCTTCCTCGCCAACTACGCGCCCGCGCACGAATCGTGGATGGCGAACCACGTTAATCTGCTGGCTCTGATCGTTCTGATTCTGGGCATCCTGGTGGCGATCGTGGTGTTTCGATAAGAATGGGGAGCCATCTCGAAGCTAAGATGCCGTCCCCGGCGGAGTCTGCGTTATGGCTTTGGGCGAACCAGGTGGGCGAAGCAGGTTGGGGCGAACCAGTCTTGCCGAACCGACTGTGATTTTGATCCGCAATTTGCAAAGGAGTGCAAATGAACTATGCAAGTCTCGCGCTGGCGGCGCTTGGTGGCACGGTCGCGTATTTTGCCTTTGGTTTCATAGTGCTTTGGCTGGTGCCGGCCCTTATCAATGAAGCCCACAAGTACCCGGCCGTATTCCGACCTAAGGAACAAATGATGGCTGTTATGCCAATTGGAATGGTCGCAACTCTGATAGCGATCCTGGTTATCGCCATACTTTTAGCCATGATACATCAGGGCGGATCGGGCGCTACGGAAGGTGCGCGCTTCGGCGTTCTCATTGGCATTTTCGTGGTTTGCGCATTTGTGCTGCACAACTACGTGAACCTGAACATCGGGCTGAAACTCGCTCTGGGACAGGCTGTGGCTT
>Ga0075030_100006466_pt1 | contig 10476 bp, 9 predicted proteins | sample LitLauG_LLR_2012_FD_71393 | JGI IMG/M metagenome (GOLD analysis project Ga0075030, IMG submission 71393) | Freshwater sediment microbial communities from Pennsylvania, USA - Little Laurel Run_MetaG_LLR_2012 | ecosystem: Environmental > Aquatic > Freshwater > Creek > Sediment | place: USA...
GCCGCTGCTTGACACAATACGCGCCGGATACGCGCGCCAGACTGCATAATCCCGCTGCCGCGCGGCGCCCGGTGATCCTTCGGGCTGCCGGCCGTGCACGCGATGGCGGGCCAGCATGCAACTCCAGGACATCCTCTTCTCCCAAGGTTTTGGCAGCCGCCGCATCTGCGTGGGGCTGATCACCCAGGGCCGCGTGGCCGTGGGCGGGCAGGTTTGCGAGGATCCGATCAGGGAATTCGCGGTCGAGGGCTTGCAGTTTTCGGTCGGCGGCAGGCTGTGGCCCTACCGGGCGTTCGCCTACCTCATGCTGCACAAGCCGCCCGGTACGGAGTGCTCACACAAGCCCAAGTCCTGGGACAGCGTTTATTCCCTGCTGCCGGTTCCCTTGCGCCAGCGCCCGCAAAAGGGGGCCGTGCCGGGCGTTCAAGCCGTGGGCCGGCTGGATCAGGACACCACCGGACTGCTCTTGCTTACCGATGATGGCCAGTTCATCCACCGCATGAACTCGCCGCGGCACCAGGTGCCCAAGGTCTACGAGGTGACGACGGCGGAGACCGTCGATTCAAGTCAGGTGCAGCGACTTCTGGCGGGTGTCGTGCTGCATGACGATCCGGAACCTGTGCGAGCGGCTGATTGCGAAATCATGGCGGAGCGCGCGTTGCGGTTGACGCTCACGCAGGGCAAGTATCACCAGGTCAAGCGCATGGTGGCGGCGGTGGGTAACCTGGTTGTGGGTTTGCATCGGTCGCGCGTTGGGTCGCTGGAACTGCCGGCGGATCTGGCGCCGGGGCAGTGGCGGTGGTTGACGGATGCGGAGGTTGAGAGCTTGCGGTGAGGTGGCTCGTCGCAACCGCTGGTGCAAGGCAACGAAACGGCGGGACAAACCCGCCACACGCCCGCGTAGCGCTAATCCTCACCGCTCACGGCGAGATCAATGCAGCGAGATCTACTGCCCCTTCACCACAAGCGGCAACTCAATCGCGCTTTGCAGTCCCCCCGCCCGATACACGCGCTGCGTAGCCTTCTGGAAGTCCGCGGGCTTGGCCCAGAAGATATCCGGCACGAAGGTCTGCGGATTGCGGTCGTAGAGCGGAAACCAGCTCGACTGGATCTGCACCATGATGCGATGCCCGGGCAAGAACACGTGATTGGCCGTTGGCAAGGCAAACTCATATACCAGCGGTTTGCCCGCTTCCAAGGCCTTGGGTTTCTCGAAACTTTCGCGGTAACGGCCGCGGAAGATGTCGGCCGACACCATCAACTGATAACCGCCCATGGCCGGATCCGCGGCCACTTCGTCGGGGTAGACGTCGATGAGCTTGACCACCCAGTCCGAATCCGTGCCACTGGTTGACGCCACCAGGTGCGCCAGCGGCTGGCCGCTGATCTTTACGGGAGCCTTCAGCACTTCCGTGGTGTAGCTCAGCACATCGGTGCGGCTGTCGGCATTGCGCTGGTCGTCCACCAGCCATCGGTCCCAGGTCGATCCCTTGCTGTATTGCGGCATGATGGGCCGCTCACGATACGGAACCGGTTTGGCCGGATCTGAAACGTATTCGTCGTACCCCGGTCCCGCGGATGCCGGGCTGTCGAAGCTCAAGCCCGAGCCCGCCGTGAAATTGAGCGCGGCCGTGCGTATCGTGCAACCGCTGGCGCAGCCAGCCGGCCACGTTGGCAGCCGCCGCCATACATTGGTGCCGGTTTCAAATGCCGTAACCGGCGCAACGTCGGCGGGCGGGGCATCGTCCTTCAGGTAATGATCGAGGAAAGGGCGCAGCACATCGCGGCGGAACTGCAACGCGGTGTCGGCGCCAAAGTGAATGGCGCCCAGAGCGCTGCCCTCATCGATGGCCTGGCCGTGGTACCACGGACCTATTGCCAGGAACAGCTTGTCGTCACGGTCCTTGGGCTTGAGCGCCTTGTACACCGCGATGGCGCCGTAGATGTCCTCCTGGTCCCACATGCTGTGCACCAGCAGGGTAGGCACGGTGAGCGGCCGCGCCGCCAGGATCTGATCCAGGGCCTGGTCGCGCCAGAAAGCGTCGTAGGCCGGATGCGCCAGCAACTTGCGCCAGAAGCCCACCTGCTCGAGACCACGCGCGCGGCCCAGCGGGCCCGCGGAGACGCCGCGCAGGAACGTATCGTATTCGTCGTACTCCGAACGGAACCACTTCTCGTCGTTCTTGCGCGTCGCATCCTGCTCGAGGATGTAGAACATGTCCTGCTGGCGGAAGGCGCCGTTGTGGAACCAGTCGTCGCCGCGCCATCCGTCCACCATGGGGTTCATCGGCACCGAGACCTTCAGTGCCGGGTGCGGATTGATGAGGGCCATCAGCGGCAGGAAACCGTCGTACGAAATGCCCAGTATGCCCACCTTGCCGTTGGTCTCCGGCACGTTCTTCACCAGCCATTCGATGGTGTCGTAGGTGTCCGTGGAGTGGTCCACCGGCGTCGGGTTCTGCGGCCCGTGAATCGGGCGGTTCATCACGTAGTCGCCCTCGGAGTCGTACTTGCCCCGCACATCCTGCACCACGCGTATGTAGCCGCCCTCGATGATCGTGTCAGTGGCGTTGTCGTAGCCCTGCAGGATGGGTCCGAGGTGGGCGCTGTCGCTGTGTGTTGTCAGCTCCCGCGCGCTGTAGGGCGTGCGCGTGAGCAGGATGGGCGCGTGCCGCACGCCTCGCGGCAGCAGGATGATGGTGTTGAGCTTGATCCCATCGCGCATGGGGATCATCACCACGCGCCGCTCGTAATCGAAACTGCCCGTGGGCGTTACGAATTTGTCGGGCGTTTCACTGGGGAGGTCGGGATACTGCGATACCGCATCGCTCGCCCGGGCTTGCGTCGCCAGCGGACCCAAAGCCAACGCGCTCAGGAACGCGCACAAGATGGCACGACAGGTAGTGCGGCTGCCCAGCGCGTTCGGGCCCTTGGCTGTGAATATATGCACGATGGAATTTCCTCGACAAGGATAGGTGTATCGCGGTTCAGCGGCAACGCAAACAAGCTACTTGCGAGCGCCCCCGCGGGTGCCCACAATGGCGCTCCGCAACGCAGGAAAACCCGGCGCGAACTAAGTCGCTACCGCGTTACTCCCGGTTGCTGACCCCGCGGAAAAAGACCTCGATCAGGTGCGCGAGGATCGCATCCTTTTCCATTTTTGCATACAGTTGCAGGTATTCGACCGTGGGGTCGCAGGTCCGCGCGTAGTAACTGAACAAGATGACCGCGTCCGGCAAGTCCTGGCGCAATTGCCCCAGGGCCTTGGCGTTGCGCACTACTTGCTCGAGCTGTTTGTTCAGTTGGAGGACCCGCGTGATATAGCGTACGTTGCGGGTCAGCATGTCGCGTACCTGCGCGCTGGTCGATGGCATGAGGGGGAGGCCGCCATCGAGCCGCACGCGCAAGGCCCATTCGAGCAGGGCGCGCAGCCGGTCTATCGGGCTCATGGCCCCGGGGAGCTTGTCGAGGTGCGCCAGCGCGCTGTCTACCAGGCGGATCATCGCCTCGCTGACCAGCTCATCCTTGCTCTTGAAGTGCTTGTAGAGGCTGGGCTTGGAAATACCGACGGCGACGGCGACGTCGTCCATCGTCATGAGGTCGAAGCCCTTGCTCGCCAGCGTGCTGGTGGCGGCGTCGAGGATGGCTTCCTCCCGAAGCTGGAAGGCCTGATCCTTGAATCGAATGGCGTGAAGTAGACCCACTGGTATTTAAATTTACGGTATAGTAGATTTGTTTACGCAACGTTCCCAAACACATAGTAACACTGGAAATCGAGACGGCCAGCGATGAATGATTCAGGAGCAGAAGCAGTGCCCCCCAGCTTTCCGATGCCCGGATCGCCCGGCACGGAGGCGCCGCGTGCCCTGTCCCATGCCACGGTTCCTGCCGGCGTCCCGGCCAGTGGTCGCATCTTCCTGGGCATGCTCGGCCGCCTGCGCATCGGCCAGCTGAGCTTGACGCTGCCATCGGGCGAGCGCCTGCATTATGGCAACGGCCAGGGCACTCCGTCCGCCGAACTGCGCATCAACGACTGGCGCGCCTGCAGCCGCATACTGGGTGCAGGCGACATCGGTTTTGGCGACGCCCTGCGCCGCGGCTGGGTCGATTCTCCCGACCTCACCGCGCTCCTTCGCCTGGCCATCACCAACGAGACCGCGGTCGAATCCGCGGTCTGGGGTGGCCGCCTGCTGGGCGTCTGGTATCGCATCCGCCACGCCCTGCGACCCAATACACGTTCGGGCAGCCGCGAGAACATCCACGCCCACTACGACCTGGGCAATGCCTTCTACCGCCTCTGGCTCGATGAAAGCTGGACCTATTCCAGCGCCCTGTTCAACGGCGATTTCTCCCTGACCCTGGCCGCTGCGCAGCGCGCCAAGTACCAGCGCGTGATCGACGTGCTCCAGCTGCAGCCCGGCATGCGCGTGCTCGAGATCGGGTGCGGCTGGGGCGGCTTTGCCCAGCATGCGGCTGAGCGGGGCATCTCGGTCCATGGCATAACGATTTCGCCCGCCCAGCTCGAAGTGGGCCGGCGCCGTATCGCCGATGCGGGCCTGCAAAGCCTCGTCAATCTGGAACTGCGCGATTACCGCGACGTAACCGGCCAGTACGACGCCATCGTCTCTATCGAAATGTTCGAGGCCGTGGGGGCATCGTTCTGGGACGGCTGGTTCCAGTCGGTCAGCCGTCTGCTGGTGCCGCGCGGGCGTGCCCTGGTGCAGTCCATCACCATCGACGACGAGCGCTTCGAACGCTACCGGCTCAGCAGCGACTTCATTCGCCATTACATCTTTCCCGGCGGCATGCTGCCCTCGGGCAAGCGCTTCATCGCCGCGGCCACGCGCAATGGCCTGATTACCCGCGATGTGATGGCGTTCGGCAGGGACTATGCAGAAACCATGCGCCGCTGGCGCCAGACGTTCGAGGCCGCGCGGGATGCCATTCTGGCGCAGGGCTTCGACGAGGTGTTCCTGCGCACCTGGCGGCTGTATCTGGCCTATTGCGAGGCCGGATTCGAGGAGGGCAGGACCGATGTCATGCAATTCCTGCTCGAACGCAACGGTGCGCGCTAGCACGCAGCGGGCTGCCCGCCCGGCGACACGCAGGGCGGGGGCCGCGGCGTTTGCGCTGGCCCTGACGCTCGTCGCCGCGGCCGGTTCGGTGCCGCGGGCAGCGACCGCCATGACGGCCAGCGTATCGGCGCAGCCGGAGTCCGCGCCCCTCGTGCCCTCGGCGTTGCAGGATGATCTGGGTGCGGCGCAAACGCTGGGAGAAGGCGACCTGCGCTGGTGGGGCTTTCGCATCTATCACGCGCGGCTGATCGGCGAGCACGTGCCGACAGAGGGTAACGAACCTTTCGCTCTGGAACTCACCTACTACCGGTCCATCAGCCGGGATCGCATCGTCGAGGCGAGCATCGACGAGATGAAGCGCCTTTTTGGCAACGCGCTCCCGGCGCGTCAGCAGGAGCAATGGCGCCAGGTACTCGAGCGCTGTTTTGTCGATGTGCGGGAAGGTGACCAGCTGACCGGTGTTTACCTGCCGGGCCATGGCGTGCGCTTCTACCGCGGCGCCCAATTGCTCGCCGATATCGACGACCAGAACTTCGCGCGGGCGTTCTTCGCCATCTGGCTGGATCCGCGCACCCGCGACGCCGACCTGCGGGCCCATCTTCTCGGGACACGCGACGGGCAGCACGATTGAAGCCCCAGGCCCTGGCCGCGTACGGGCTGTTGGCACTCCCCTTGGCGATGGTTGCCCTGCCGGTCTACATCCAGGTGCCCTCCTGGTATGTGGAGCACATTGGCATGGCGCTGCCCGTCACCGGTTACGTCCTCTTCGGCGCACGCATCCTCGATACGGCCCAGGACCCCTGGCTGGGCCGGCTGGTTGGCCGGCTCGCCGCGCGGGGCCGGCTGGGGGGTGCACTGTGGGCCGCGGCCGCAGTCCTCGCCAGCGCCTTTGCTGCACTGTGGTTCCCGCCCGTGGGCGGCACGGGATGGTTGCCTATCGCCTGGCTGTCGGTGACCCTGGCGCTCACGTATTGCGCGCACAGCTTCCTCAATATCACCTTGCTGTCCTGGGGCGCACGCGTTGCGCCCGACACCTTGGGACGCACGCGCGCGGGTGCATGGCGCGAAGCTGCCGGGCTCTCCGGTGTCGTCATCGCCAGCGTCCTGCCCGCTTGGATGGCGCGCGCCTCGGGATGGACGCCCGGCCTTGCCATGGCGGCGTATGCCGTGGGATTTGCCGTGCTGCTGGGCGGAGCCGTTACCGTGCTGCTGCGGCTCGCGCCGCCCTGGCAGCGTTTGCCGGACGACGGGCGCGAGAAAATCTCCGCACTGCCGGAGGCGGCGCCCCGCCAGCGCGCGCTGCCGGCGGTGCGGCGGCTGTGGCTCCCTTACACGGTGAACGCGCTTGCCGTTTCCATACCGGCCACGCTGGCACTGTTTTTCATCCGTGATCAGATCGCCCGCCCGCAATGGACCGGCGCCTTTCTTGCCGCGTATTTCGTGGCTGGCGCTCTGGGCATGCCGGTATGGACGCGCCTCGCGGCAATTTATGGGCCCGCCCGCACCTGGGCCGGTTCCATGCTGATGGCCATTGCCACGTTTTTCTGGGCGACGCTGCTGGGGCCGGGCGATGCGTGGCCCTACGCCGCTGTCTGTGTGCTGTCCGGCCTGGCATTGGGCGCCGACCTCGTGCTGCCCCCGGTGCTCCTTGCCAATGCGGTCCCGCCCGAACACGATCCAGCCGCGCAGTTCGGCATCTGGACCCTGCTGGGTAAATTCGCCACGGCGGTATCGGCGCTCACCTTGCCGCTGCTGGCGTGGCTGGGTTACCAGCCGGGAACCACGAGCTCGGGTGGCCGGGCGCTGATACTTGCCTACGCCGTGGTTCCCTGTGCGCTCAAGCTGCTGGCCCTGGCGCTGTTGCTCATCCAGGTCATACCCCGAGAGGAAAAACCCTTATGAATCCAAGAATCGCGCGCGCTGCGTGCCGCATCGCCGCGGCCGCGCTGAGCACGGCCCTGCTTGCCGCCTGCGCCCAGCCGGATGTGAGCCATTACGCGGCAGAGCGGCCCCGGCTGGATCTGCAAAAATACTTTGCGACCCGCTCCCATGCCTGGGGCATGTTCCAGACGCGCAGCGGCGAAGTGCAAAAGCGTTTCACCGTCACGATCGATTCGCATGGCAGCGGCGACCAGCTGGTGCTCGATGAGCATTTTGTCTACAGCGACGGCAAGACCCAGGAACGCCGCTGGACGCTGCAGCATGCCGCCGATGGCGTCTGGCATGGCACGGCGCCCGATGTGGTGGGCGAAGCCATCGGGCGGATCGCTGGCAATACCCTGAACTGGCGCTACACCTTGCGCCAGCCGGTGGGGGATACCACCTACGATCTGGACTTCGACGATTGGATGTACCTGATGGACGACCAGACCCTTATCAATCGGGCGCGCGTGAGCAAATTCGGTATCGAGGTCGGCCAGGTCACCTTGTTCTTCCGCAACCAGGAGTGATGCCGACGTGACGCCAGGCCACTGGTTCTCTCCCCTGAATCCGCGCATCCGCGACTGGCACGGCCAGCGCGTCTGGCTGGTGGGCGCATCCAGCGGCATTGGCGCGGCGCTCGCGCGTGCGCTGCTGACGGCGGGCGCCCGCGTCGCCTTGTCGGCGCGCACCGCCGAACGGCTGGCCAAGGTTGCGGGCCGCAGCACCAACGCGCTCGTGCTGCCCATGGACGCCACCCAGCCCGCGCAGTGGTCGGCCGGACTCGAGGAGATCACGGCGCGCTGGAAGGGCGTCGATCTCGTCATCTTCTGCTCGGCGCAGTACCAGCCGGAACGCTCGTGGGAGGTCAAAGCCGAGGGCGTGCGCACCATGCTCGAAGCGAACCTGGCGAGCGTGTATTTCGGCCTGGAAACCGTGTTGCCGGCGCTGCTCGAGAGCGGCTCGGGGGGACTGGCCATCGTGGCCAGTGTGGCCGGCTACATGGGCCTGCCCAATGCCACCGTCTACGGTCCGACAAAAGCTGCGCTCATCAACCTGGCGGAACTGCTCTACGTGGATCTGCGTCCGCGCGGTATCGCCGTCACGCTCATCGACCCAGGCTTCGTCCAGACGCCACTCACGGCGCGCAACGACTTTCCCATGCCGGCCCTCATCACGCCCGAGCAGGCGGCCGAGTACATCCTGGCCGGATTTGCCGCGGGCCGTTTCGAAATCGATTTCCCGTGGCGCTTCACGCGGGTCGTGCGCTTCATAAGCCGCCTGCCGTACCGGCTGCGCTTTGCTTTGCTGGGCAGGATGCTGGGGGCGCGATGATGCGGCTTGACGCGCTCCTGGCGTGGTACGGCACCTTGACGCCACAGACGCTCGCACGCATCGACGAGTTCTACCATGCGCAGGCGCGATTCAAGGACCCCTTCAACGACGTCCGGGGCATTACCGCCATCCGCCGGGTTTTCGAACACATGTTCGCCAGCACAGATACGCCGCGGTTCATCATCCGCGAGGAGCTGGGCGATGCGCACCGCGCCTTCGTGACCTGGGATTTTATTTTTGGCCTGAGCGGCCGCAGCTTCACGGTGCACGGCGCCACCCGCTTCGGCTTCGACGCCAATGGGCTGGTCACCGAACACCGCGACTACTGGGATCCTGCCGAAGAGCTCTGGCAGAAACTGCCGGTGATCGGCACTCCCGTCGCCTGGCTGCGCCGCCGCATGCAGGCCGGGTAGGTGTCACGCCGGCAGCGACAGCTTCATGCGCCAACGCCACGTATTGCGGCCGGCACGCTTGGCCTCGTAGAGGGCAAGATCGGCCGACTTGTACAGTTCGTCGGGCGTCGTTCCTTCCTGCGGACACACCGCTGCGCCGATGCTGGCCGTGGCCTGGATGGTGCGCTCGCCCAGCGTGAGGGGTTGGGCCAGCGACGCGAGCATGCGCGCACAGGTGGCCTCGATGCCGCCGTCCTCCTCGGCTTGCGGCAGCAGCACCGCAAATTCGTCACCGCCCAGGCGCGCAACGCTGTCGGTGTCGCGGATGAGACCGCGCAGGCGCTCGGCCACCGCCACCAGCAGCGCGTCGCCGGCGTCATGGCCGTCCACGTCATTCACCTGCTTGAATCCGTCCAGGTCCACGAGCAGCAGCGCAAAATTACCCTGGCCACGCGCCGAGCGGGCGATCAGGCGCCGCAGTTCGTCGTTGAACATGCGCCGGTTGGGTAAGCCGGTCAGAGAGTCGAAATAGGCCATCTGCTCGAGCTGTTGCTGGCTGTGGCGCAACTCCACGCTGCGCAGTTCGAGTTCCGCGGTGCGCTCGGCCACAAGGCGCCGCAGCTCGCGCTGCCGCCGGCGCAGGTAGACCGTGCGCAGTTGCACCAGGCCCACCAGCAGCAGCAGGCCGACCACACCGCCCGCGATGCGTACGCCCAGATGCTGATACCAGGCGGGTTGCACATGCACGGCGCGCTCCAGCGGCGGCAGCCACTGGCCATCGGGGCCCGCGGCGCGAACCTGCATGGTGTAATTGCCCGGTGGCAGATTGGTATAGCTGGCAAGACGCCGCGTGTTGGGCGTGTTCACCCAGTCCGGATCGAAACCGCTCAGGCGGTAGCTGTAGCGCTGGTGGTCCGGATCCGCGAAATTGAGCGCCGAAAACTCGATGAGCAGGCTGCGGTCGCGCGAATCGATCTGCAGCGGTTCGGCCGACAGCAAGGCGCCGGCGGCCACCGTGCGGCCACCGACGCGCGCTTCGGTGATGGCCAGCCGCGATGCCGCCTTGGGCGGAGCGGCGCTGTCCGGATGAACCACGGTAATGCCGCCGATGCCGCCAAAGATGATCTGGCCATCGACCGTCACCGTGCCAGAGCCTATCCAGTTGCCGCGTATGCCCACGCCTTCTTCCGCGCGATACGCGCGCACAGCCAGCGTCTCGGGATCGATCTGCGCCAGCCCATCGTCGGTGCTGGCCCAGACCTGCCCTTTGTGATCCATCAGCAGCATGTCGACGCTGTTTTGCGGCAAGCCGTCGCGCGTACTCAGCCGGTGGAACCGGGGGTTGCCCTGGGGATCCTCGCCGTCCTCCACCTGGATGCCGCGGCCGAACGCGCCCACCCATAAGCGTCCGCGACGGTCCAGCAGCAGTGCGCTGATCATGCCGCCCGGCAGCGCTTGCGGGTTCAAGGGATCGACGGGTAGGCGCGTCAAGGTGCCCGTGGAACGGTCGAGGCGCACCAGGCCGCTGCGGGTGCCTATCCACAATGTGGCGCCCTGACCGCCTTTCATGACGGTGACGCGCTGGTCGCCCAATTCGCTGCCCAGGTGCCGGCGCAAAACGGGCTCCCCATTGACCGGGGCTTCCATCTCCCAGAGGCCGTCATCGCCGCCCGCCCACAGGCGGTCGCCCTCGAAGTACAGGCGCTCGAGGCGGCCGGCGATACTGCCGTTGCCAAATACGACCCGGCGTATCG
>Ga0075030_100006467_pt1 | contig 10476 bp, 3 predicted proteins | sample LitLauG_LLR_2012_FD_71393 | JGI IMG/M metagenome (GOLD analysis project Ga0075030, IMG submission 71393) | Freshwater sediment microbial communities from Pennsylvania, USA - Little Laurel Run_MetaG_LLR_2012 | ecosystem: Environmental > Aquatic > Freshwater > Creek > Sediment | place: USA...
AGCGACCGCGCAGCAATGCGTCGGCGCTATTGTGCCCTTTTGCCGAAGCGCGTTCAAGCCAAAACCGAGCCTTGGCGGAATCCTTCTTCACACCATAACCCTTCCTATAGCAACGACCAAGTTGGTATTCGGCCTCCGTGTCTCCTTGCTCGGCCGCAACTGCAAACCATTCCATGGCTTCTACAGGATCTGCGTCGCATCCTTGGCCTTCAAGATAGCATTGCCCCAGATTCTGCTGGGCCAATGGGTTTCCCGTGGATGCCGCAGCTCGCCACAGTTCGAATATCTCAACCAGCGTATCCTCTGTCAGATCCGGGGATTCGCTCAGCAGTTGCGCGAGCAGGATCTGCGCACCGACATGATCCTGCGCCGCGGCTTTGCGATACCATTCCGCCGCCGCTTCCACGTCAGGGTCGCCGACCAATCCCATCCTGAAACAATCGCCCATCCAGGCTTGCGCGTAGGGTTCACCGGCCTCGGCAGCCTTGGAGAACCAGGCGTGCGCCGCAGGCAGATCGGGTTCGCCATGGAGTCCGCCCGCCAACAGACGACCCAACGCCAACTGAGCTTCAGGATTGCCTTGGTTGGCCGCTTCCTCGAGCCGTGAGACGGCCTGCTTTCCGTCGAAGGCGACGACATTGCCCTCCATATGCCAGTCCGCGAGCATGTGCGCTGCCGAGACGCTTCCGAGGTCCACCGCCCGCGCCAAATACTGCGCCGCTCGCTCTGAGTCCGGAGGAAAATGTTCTCCACTGGAATACAGATCAAAGAGCGCTTCCGCAGCCGCAACGTTTCCCTTCCCTGCCTCGGCGTCCAGCAGGCTGATGCCTCGCGCGGGATCGCTCTCAATGCCCCTGCCTTCGATCAAAAGAAAGGCGAGGTTGTAACGGCCAAGCGAGTGTCCCACCTCAGCCGCTCGGGCGAACCAGGAGGCAGCTTTCGCGTAGTCCGTTTCTCGTGTATCGTCCTCCGCATAAAGCAATCCAAGTTGAAACGCGGCATCCGCGCTGCCAAGCTCTGCCGCTTGTTCGTACCAGCGTACGGCCTCATTCCGATCCGTGGGGACGCCCACTCCAAAGCGATAAAACGAACCAAGATTGAAATGGGCATTGATGCTTCCCCGCGCGGCCGCGCGCCGCAGCCACTCGGCCGCTAGCGCGAGGTCTTTCTCGGCGCCGGCACCTTCTGTGTACAAAGATGCGAGCACGGTAAGATCCTCCGCCGGAGTCTTGCTGCCTCCAAGTTCGAGCCAGCGTGCGGCCTCGTTCGCATTTCTTGGCGTTCCTCGGCCGCTAAGATACATTTCACCCAGCGCCGTCGCTGCCCCTTGGTGTCCCGCCTCTGCCGCCCGGCGTAACCAGGTAGCAGCCTCTACCTCTTCATCACCGTCCCGTTCGATCAACAGGTTGGCAAGGGCACATGTAGCTTCAATATGATCGTGGAGTGCAGCACGGCGCAGGAAGCTCTCCGCCGCTGACACATCCGCGGGCACGTGTTCACCGTGCCATAGAACAACGCCGAGCAAGTACATCGCTTCGGCGGAATCCTGCTCCGCTGCAAGTTTGAGGTGCTCTATTGCGGAAGGCACATCCTGCGGAACACCCTCGCCCTGCAGCAGCAATCGGCCATACCAATAGTGCGAAGCTGCATTGCCGATCTCAGATGCCTTGACCAGCCATTCGATGGCGCGCGGATAGTCGGGCGGCGTCCCGTAACCTCCGGCATACAGCACACCCAGACCTGCCTGCCCGCTGGCATTACCTTGTCCTGCAGCGGCTGCAAACCACCGCTCCGCCTCAGCCGTGTTGCGCCCCACCCCCAGCCCAAGAGCCAGTTGATGGCCATAGCGGGCTTGCGATTCAGGAATTCCGTTCTCAGCGGCTAAGCGATTCCAGCGCGCGGCTTCGACGAAATCCTTGGCTACCGAAAATCCACGCGGAAACAGCTTCTCCAGCACGCCACCCGCCGCTAACTGCTCCCTCGAGACGCGGTTGTATTCATCCCGAGTCAAACTGGCGGGAGCAGGTGGGTCGATAAAGTAAATCAGGCCAAGGCGCTCCTGAGACGGGCCGTGGCCTTGCTCGGCTGCCGAGCGGTACCAATGGACAGCATCGGCGAGGTTCTGGATAACGCCCTCGGCTCGCTCGAACATCTGGCCCAAACGGTATTGCGCTTTGGCATCGCCGCTTTCGGCCAACCGGCGCAGGGCCTCGTAGGCAGGAAACGACCAGCGCGCAGAAAGTTGCGCTTCCACCGCGACGAACGGATCCTTGGAAGTCCGCGTCAATGCGTTCAACAGTTTTCTGAATGTTCCGCCCAAACGCGCTCGCTCCTACGTCTTCGGTTATGAAGATCAGCTTTGTGCGACAGACAACAAGGTTTGGAACTACGGCTCGTGCATCGCTTCTGAGCCCGAGCGAAGGGCTCCGCCCACCAGATACCACATGATCGTGCGACGGCCGACGATAATATCCGCTTGAAGGGTCATTCCGGGAATGATACGAGTATCGGGCGGCACATCATGCAGGTGCACGCCGGTTATTTGAATGCGGCAATCAAAGTAGGGAGACCGGGTGTCTTTGCCTCCTGCCCCGGCGCTCGCACTGCCAGCGGTCGACAGCGTGTCCTGGTTCCGCACTTCTGTGAACGAATCCTGACTGATCGTTTTAACCTTGCCGGCACCGGTTCCGTGTTCCAAAAACTTGTAAGCGTCGAACTTCAACGTGGCTGGATCGCCCACGTTGACAAACCCACTGTCTTTGGAATCGATTTGCACGTCCACTTCAATGGGCGCATCCACCGGCATGAGGCTAAACAGAGGCTGGGCATCCAATGCCACGCCTCCCGCACCGAGCATGGGAATGCTGAGAACTATGGCGTCTTCCGGGGATTCAAGATTCACCAGGTCCGTCATTTTTTGTCCCTTGGTGAGGTCATCTTGTGCCTGCGCAAGCTGATCTTTCGCGCTCACCAAAGCGGAGAGATTATCGTCGTGCCACTTCTTGATGAACACCTGGCGTTGTTCTTTGAGTGATTCGAGTAAATGCTGCGTCGAAGCGAGATCATTTTCCTGTTCGGAAAGGTGGCGCACCAGTTCAAGTTTCTGATCCTCCACGGCTATCACTTGCAAACGCGTGGCAACGTCGGCGTCAGCCATTTTGTGGTACATGTCCTCGGTTTCCGTCGCAATCTTGAGGCGAGCCTGGAAATCGGTGATTTGCTTGCGATATCCGGTAATTTGCGCTTCGCTGCTCCGGATTCGCTGATCGAAGTCGTTGACCCCCGATGTGTACTCGACATTTCGCTGCGTTGCGATGGACAACTGGAGGGCGTCGTAGGGCGCGTTGGGAATCGGATGGAAGGGTTTGCCCTCTTCTTCTGCCTCCATACGCCGCCTTTGGGCATCATAGTTCGCTACTTTTTGCTTCAGCTGGATCAGATCCGCCTGAACGAAGGTTGGATCTAAGGTCGCCAGCACCTGGCCCTTCTTCACGAACTGTCCGACCGAGACCAAGACCCGATTGATGATGGCTTTCTCCAGAGGTTGCACGGTGATCGCCCCGTTGATGGGAACGACGCGGCCTTCGGCGCTCACAATGCGGTCGAGGTGAACAACCGACACAAACACCACGATAAACACCATCATGGCGGCAAGAACGTACAGGGTAGCTCGTTCTTTCCAAGGCTGCCGATGGGCGAGAATCTCCGCGGTCGGCGACTCGAACGCGTGAGTCTTGGCCTCGATTGAGTTAGATGGCTTCGCTGGGTTGACTTTCTCGATCAGCATTTTGATCCTCCAGTTCCAAGTGGCGATTCTGCTGCCTCCACAGCAACTGGTAGATATCGCAGCCAGCCAGAAGTTTCTGGTGGCGGCCTACCGCGTAGAACTTGCCTCGCTCAAGAACCAAAATCGAATCGGCCATGGACAACGCCGACAACCGGTGAGAAATAATAATGACCGTTCGACCCTGCGCGATGCGCATGAGGTTGGCGTTGACTATGGCCTCACTCTCAGCGTCCAGCGCACTGGTAGCCTCGTCAAGAATCAGGATAGCCGGATCCACCAGCAGGGCTCGGGCAATCGCAAGTCTTTGGCGCTGTCCTCCGGAAAAATTTGCCGCCCCTTCCTCGACGACAGTGTCGTAGCCATTCGGAAGGCGCTCGATGAATTCTTCGGCCCCCGCCAGTTGTGCCATCCGAACGATCTTGTCGAAGCTTGATTTGGGCCGCGCAGCGGCAATGTTGTCCCGTATCGTGCCTGTGAAGAGGAAATTCTCCTGTGGCACAACGCCGATGTTGGACCGCAGATGGTCAAGGTCGATGTCCCGCAAATCCATGCCGTCGAGTTTGATCAATCCTTCGTATTCCCGGTTCAGACCTTGCAGCAGGCGGGTTACGGTCGTCTTGCCCGAACCGCTCCGGCCCATCACGCCAAATATCGTTCCCTGGGGGATCTCGAACGATACGCCATCGAGCGCATAGGCGCCGCCGGGGGTGTAGCGGAAACGCACATCCTGAAATACAACGTGGCCACTGATCGGCAGCTTCAGGCCAGTGCCCGAACGGCCGCCTTCCGGGGGCGTGTTAACCACGGATGCCACTTGACCCAGGGCGCCGCGCGCTTGCTCAAAGCCCTGCAGCACGCCCGCCAATTCAACAATCGGTGCAGCCACCCGTCCCGCCAACATCGCGAAGGCAACGACCGTGCCCATGCTAGAACCGCTCGGATCGTTCAACGCCATCCAGCAGCCGAAGAAGAAACTGCCGGCATAAATGAATCGCTCGAACGGGGTCGCAATCGTCTGAGGAAAATTGGCAACACGATCGAATGCCTGGTGGGCTTCGGTGACTTCAGCAACACGCTCGTCGCGCTGTTTTCTCTTTAATCCATCGAGGGTCAGGGATTTGACCGTGCGGATGCCGTAGATGGACTCGACCTGATGCGCCGCCATCAACGTCTCAGCACGAACCACCACGCTATGGAGACGTCGCAGAGTTGGCAGGAACGCCACATACATTCCTAAGAGCGCGACTGAGGCGACCACGACCATCACAGCCAGTTTCCAATTGATTAAGAACAGGACTGGAAGCAGTACCATCAGCGTGATGCTGTCGAGCACTGTGCCGAATAACTCCTGGGTCAGGAAATTCCGTATATACCAGACCTGGCTGATCTTGGAGTTGATCATGCCGGTGGGCATGTGCTCGAAGAACGACATGGGAAGGTTCAACAACTTATCAAAGATGTACAGGTTGATTCGGGCATCGATGCGCGCAGTCGTCACCCAGATCAAATAGCGGCGGAGATAACCGAACGCCGTTTCAAAAAGGGTCATCGTAACCAGCACGATTCCCAGAACATACAGCGTCGCGTAGCTGCGATTGAAAAGCACCCGATCCAGCATGATCATGAAGGCCATCGGCGGTAGAAGCGCCAGAATGCTCATGATGACCGCGGCAATTCCAATATCGCGAAACAGCTTTTTTTCCACGAACACTTGGTCGAGTAGCCAATGAAAGCCGAACGGGCGATCGGCAAGAGGGACGCGCCAGCGCTGCTTGAGCAGGATCACATCGCCAGACCAGAATTCGATCAGGCGGGCTTCGTCGCAGAGCACGCTGATACCGGGTTCGGATTCGAGATCGTCAATGAGAGCGAATTGGACGCCCTCTCGTTCTTCGATCCGGGTGATCAGGCCAGCTTTGCCGTTCTGCAACAGGAGAATTGCCGGTAGCGACCGTTCGAGCTTCGCCAAATCCCCGCGCTGGATCTGCATCATCTTGCCGCGCAGTCCGACACGTTCCGCCATCCTGATCAATAGCGCGGGGCTGGGCTCTTCCGTGTCAAAAGGATTAGCGCGGATCAACTGCTGAGAATCGACGGACATACCGTAGTGGGCAGCGATGCGCGCTAGCGCCTTCACCGCAGTACTCGTCGGCGTCCCGGCTCCGCTCTTGGCCCGCTGAAATGGCTCCGACATCCTTGCGTCTCCGGTCCCTTAATAATGTTGGGGAGGCCTTTTACAATTAGTTCCCCCTATAGGAATCAATTACTTAGGTCAGGTGATCCTAGGGGTTTGGGCGAGCAGGGACCAACACTGGCAGGATAATAACCCGGATATGGCTCGGAGAACAATACTCACCCATAGGCCATTGCGGGTGCGCACAAAGGCAGACTGCCGAGCCCGCTCTACGTGATCTGGATCGGCGAGTCGGTCAAACGCTGATGGCAGATTTCGTCGTACGACTTAGTGATGAAATCGGAAATCGTCTTGGCGCGCGCTTTGAAAGAGTTCGCCTGACAAAGCGCTAGCGCCTCCTGTGCATGATCTTGCACAGTCGAACCTCGTAGGCCCTCGTCGATCAGCTCTTTGAGTTCGTCGACCGACTTGTATTGCTTGACCAGAGGGCCGAACAAATCGGAGATGCCGTCCACGTAGTCGCTTACCACATAAGCGCCCGCGGCCACGCAGTCAAATAAGCGGTTCGAGATGAATCCGTGTTCGCTCATCGTGTCCCAGTGATCGTTAAGGACCACGCGCGCCTTCGCATACGTCTCCGGCAAGTCTTCATGGGGCACGCTCTGTTGCAGAATGCACTTCTCCGGTAACAGTTCAGTCCAGCCGGATCCGATCACGCTTAGCGCAGGATTGATCGCATAGGCATCGCGGACGATCGGTCGCAGCACGTTCCGGGAGTTACCGACGAACAACACATCGAATTTTTTCTCTGGCCGCGGGCCGTTCGAACTGAACATGTCGGTATCGACGCACTGTAGGAGCACTTCTGTGTTGGTCAATCCCATTTGCCGCAACCAACCATCGTACTTGTGGGAAGCGACATACACACGATCATATTTCCGTAATTCCGCCAGGCTGACCGAAGTCGGGTGACTGATCAACCAGCAAAGATTGATCTGATCAGGTGTGGGTATGTATTCGCTCAGACCACGCAGCACGATCACCACGTCGTCGCGCATGTGGTGGCTGCCTTGCCAGTCCTTCAGTAAATCCAAGCGCACGCTGTGTCCAAGGGCACGCAGTTCTTTGGCCAGCGATTGCGCGAAATGATAGTCCCCCCAAAGATGCGCCTCCTCTTCGGACGGACAAGGAACTTTGATCGCGATTCGGAACATCTTAGCGAGCCCATTTTTCAGAGTGCTGAAAAAATGCTTGGCCCGAGAGGAATACGTGTGGCGTTCTCGAACGATCTCCTGCAACGGTGCAAGCGCGGCCACACGCTCATCTTCATTTCCGCAATAGCGATGCAAAAGGGCTTCAAGACCATCGCGATCTTCAAACCAGGGCAGTTTGCCATCGAACGCATCCTCCGACGCCCGCCGGCTGTTGGTGATCACCAATGCGCCCGCGGAAATGGCATCGAAGACCCGGCTGTTGACTCCGCCCCAGTCCTTGGTGACGGAATTCGCATCATCTACCACAACGCGCGCACGACGATAGATGCCGGCCAGATCATCGTAACGGGTAAATCCTTTTGCGTACGCGGCGAGGGATGGAACCCTGTCCCATCCAGCACCGTAAATCTCGAACGTGTACGGCAGGGCTTCGGGTTCCAGGAGATAAATCAAATCGCGCGCGTGCCCCCAAAAATTGCCCGTGAAGACATAGTCGATAGTCTTTGCGACGGAGGGGTCGGCATAGAACCGCTCTGGAGAAGTCGCGATGCGCAGGATCTCCACCGGGTGGCCGAGGGACTTCCGAATCGTAGCCGCCCCTTTTTCCGAAGACGCCACGATGATGTCGTAAGTACTGTTGCGTTTTTTGGACCACTCCGGAAACCAATTCCGCGCCCATCCAACCGTCACAAGATTCTGTTTCGGATTTTGGACTTTGGCGAGGTCATAGTTGTGGGTCATCGCGACCAGCACGTCGATATCGCGGATGTTGTACCAATTGTGCTTTTCTTCAAGAAAGACGATTCTGGCGTCGACCAGCTTGGACAGTTCCTGAGCGATTTCATAGGCAGTGTAAAAATCTCCCAGCGTAGTCGACGCACTCGCTTCCGAAACGGCAAAGGCGATGACAGGCTTGGTGGCGGTCCAGTATTGGTGATCCGTCAATACTTTGGAGCGGAGTGTCTTCCGCAGGAGCAGGCCAAACCGGCCGGAGAGCAACCGGCTGTTCCGCATCATGGTCGGCCCGCCCCAAAGCCCGGCTTTCTTCCGGCTATAACCGCGCGAGTGAATCGCCTCTGAGCTACCCACCAGGACGATTGCCTTGTTCAGAAACAACCTGATGTTCAGACAGAGGTCAATGTCCTCGTATCCGTAGTAATACTCTTCGCAAAACCGGCCCGCCTTGAGGAAATCCTCACGCTTGATCCCGAGAAACGCTCCAGTAACGGCTGGCACTTCGAAGTCAGTGTTTAGACTGCGCCGCAGAATCGGAAGGTAGCGCGCTTCCACCGGATGAACCACGCGATCGCTTTTGGCAGCATTGTAGAAAACGCCAAGATGTTGCACGGCACTTAAGCCGTAGTCTTCTTCCGTTCGGGCCTCGTCCAACAATTTCAGACCGGCAATTCCCACGCTCTCATGACTCAGAATGTCCATGATCGAGCGCAGCGTGTCCTCCTGAAAGAAAACGTCATTGTTGCAAAACACCAGGTAATCCGCCTTGGTCAGCTGCACCGCATAGTTATTGGACGCTGAAAAGGAATAGTTTTCGCCGCGTTCCACGAAGTTGATAGCAACACCTGCCGACCGCCACTTTTCAATTACGCTCTTCGAATTGTCGGTCGAACCGTGGTCAACCACGACGTACTCGACATTTCGATACGCGTTATGTTCCGCAAAACTTTGAAAATGCCGGTCCAGCAAACTGGCGCCGTTCTTGTTGAGCACGATGAGCGCGATCAAGGGATCGGTTTCCCTGCTCTCTCTTTCTCTTGCGGTGAGAGGACTCAGCGGTTGCGTGCGAGCCACAAGTTCGGGGCGGCACTCCTGAGCCGGAAGAGACTTCACAAAGCTTGGCCGAAGCGTGGCCGAGCCGTACTGAAGCACATGACCGGTTTTCCTCGCCATCACGGAAACATTCAACACCCGGCCGAGTCGCATCTGCGGGATGATCTCGAAATGGAATCCCGCGAATCCGCTGCATTGAAACTGCGCTGCGATATCGGATCGGTAACGATAGGTTTCTGTGGTAGCAACGACAAAATCGTTAATCAGGAGATCCAGAACGACCGGCCGGTCCCGATCCTTCAAATCAACCGCCCAGCCGTAAACTTCCTCTTCGGTGATCCCGTCGCAAATCCCGGCGATGATGGATTCAGGCGCCCCCTCGGGAACGTCGTTTAACACAATGCGCTTGGGAGTACGCTCCGGAGCGGGAGCGACAATGGACGGCGAACTCGCCAATCTCCGGGAGTTGATCACGCCCTCGGAGGCGGGCAGCGAGATGTCTGTCCCCGCAATCACTACACGCAGATTTTCTTCTTTGACGTCCCATACAGCCAGGCGGCCTACGCGCTTTGAGAATGCATGCTTCCCAAGGCCGACACCACCGTCGCGCAGATCCGCGCGAAATTTGTCGGCAGCGAAAGAAGCAATCACGCGGTTGCCATCGCACACTTCAAGGTCTACCGAGCTCAATGACCGGCCGACGTCCTGAGCCCAGCCTTCGGCAACAAGATCGTTGGCGCTGAAATCCAACTTGTCGACGAAACCGATGTAACGCTCGGCAAGGTCGACACTCGCTTCCCCGAGGGTCACATCTCCTTTGACAAGCTTGACCTGAACGATCTCTGGAGCCGTCTTGGGAGCGGGCAAGACCACCCAAATTCCACAGGCGGTGCGGGGAACGGTTGTGTCAAACCGGGGATGTTCGAGCCGAGTCGGAGTTCCTGACCAGAATCGTGCACCATTCAAAAAAATACTGACCTGGCTTGGCCCGTCGGCAGAGTCATCTTCGACCCATGCGCGAACGTAGCTGGAATATTCGATTTTCAATCCTGCTTGTAGCATCGTGGTGGTGGAATTGATACTGGCCCCAGTCATTCTGGCCGCTCCCAACGAAGTTTTAGTAGTCACGTAGCCCCGAGCCGGAATGACTCGTCTCAGCCACCCGTAAACATCGCCCGGTCAACCAGGACAAGGCAAGTTTGCACAAGTGGAGGCCGAAATTCGATCTCGGCGTATCACAGTACTCGTCAGCCGGTCCGCTCGACAAGCGTCAAGCAGTCGATTTTGGGCTCATCGGACCAATCGATCACTTGTTGGGACAACACATTCAGTCCCTCTTTGAGGGCATAGTGCGCGAACATTTCTTTGGTCATAAAGTTCCGTGCGTGCGGATTGGTTCGCCAGTCGTGTCCACCCGTGTAGTTGGAGTGGTGGAAGAACCCCCGGGCCCCCGGTTTCAAAACACGGAGGGTATCGCGAAGGTACGATCGAATCACGTCACTGTCGAAGTGCACCATGGCGTCGAAACAATAAACCAGCGTCACATCTCCGTC
>Ga0075030_100006472_pt1 | contig 10474 bp, 13 predicted proteins | sample LitLauG_LLR_2012_FD_71393 | JGI IMG/M metagenome (GOLD analysis project Ga0075030, IMG submission 71393) | Freshwater sediment microbial communities from Pennsylvania, USA - Little Laurel Run_MetaG_LLR_2012 | ecosystem: Environmental > Aquatic > Freshwater > Creek > Sediment | place: USA...
CGACCAGGATGGCCACCGCCGCCCCGATCAGGCCACCGGTCGATCGGCCCGACGTCGCCGGGCCGGGCGGCGGCCCGGGGGGCGGCCCCGTCGGTGGCCGGGCGGCCGGGTGCAGCTCCGGCGGGTACCAGCGCCCGTCGTCGGCCATCCACCATCCCGGACCCCGGGCCACGTCGCTCATCGGGCACCTCCGCCGTCATGATGGGCGACCAATCATGGCCCGGCCAGGCCGGCCCGTTCGTGACCGTTCAGGCAGCCCGGCGGCGACGGCCGACGTCGCAGACGACGACGAGGCGCTCCGGGCCCGTGCGGACGGTCCAGGCGTGCTCGATCATGCCGTCGATGTCCCACCGGAAGGCCTCGCACCCTTCCCCGGGGGCGCCCAGCACGACCGAGTCGACCAGCGCCACCAGGTGTTCCACCTGTCGGGCCGTCGGGCCGAGACCCGGCTGCAGCAGCAGGCACGTGAAGCCCCAGGACGGGGAGGACAGATCCTCGATCCACACCAGCTCTTCGCCGTCGCCCCAGCTGAACGGCCCGTAGCCGGGCGCCGCCCGCCCCAGCCAACGCTGGGCCTCGGCGGCCTCGGCCACCGGTCCGTCGGCCACCCGCAGAAGCCGCTGACGGGACCGGTCGTAGGCCCAACCGAACAGCTCGCCGGCCGTCACCGCCAGTGAGGTGGCCGAGAGAGGGCCGTCGGACGGCCCGTCCGACCAGGCCGCGGCCATACCGCCCCCGGCGCGGCAGCTCGGACCCAGGACGGTGCTGAGGGCCTCGAGGTGCAGTTCCCGAGGGTCGGCCGGCCGACGCCCGTGTCGGCAACCAACGAAGTCGAGGTCCGACCCGCAGGCCGACAGGCGGTCCAGGATCCGCCGGGCGGCCCCGCCCCAGCCGACCACCTCGACCGGCGGCGGCACGGGGTCGGGCAGGGCGGAGGCGGAACCGGGCATGGTGGCAGTCCACCATCCCCAAATGAGACGACCCTTAAGGTCGGCTGTGGATTTGCCGGGAATCCGGCGACCCACCACTGTTGCTGACCCGCCGGGAGGTGCCGGCGCCGGCGGCCGATAGATTCCGCCCATGGTGGCTGACCTGGCTGATCGGGTGGCGCTGGTCACCGGCGCGGCCGGCGACGGGATCGGTCAGGCCGCCGTCCGCCGTCTGCTGGCCAGCGGAGCCCGCGTGGCGGTCACCGACCTCGGTCCCCGCCGCACGGCCCGCCTGGTGGCCGAGTTGGCCGCCGAGCACGGTCCGGACCGGGTCCGGGGCTGGGCCATGGACGTCAGCGACCGGGCCAGGGTGGCCGCCGTGGTGGCCGAGGTGGCCGCCGAAATGGGGCCAGTCGACATCCTGGTCAACAACGCCGGGATCAACGTGGTGGCCGACGTGCACGAGCTCACCCCGGGGGAGTGGGACTCCGTCATCGCCGTCAACCTTTCCGGCCCCTGGTATCTGTCCGCCCTAGTGCTGCCCTCCATGCGGGAGCGCCGGCGCGGGGTGATCGTGATGGTCGGTTCGGTGGCCGCCTACTCCTCCGACGCCCTGGCCCGGGGCCCCTACGCCGCCTCCAAGGCCGGTCTGGAGTCGTTGACCAGGACCATCGCCGGGGAGGGCGGACCGTTCGGCGTCCGCTGTGTCGGGGTCCACCCCGGGATCATCGAGACGGGGTGGATGCGCGACAATCTCGCTTCCGTCCAGCTGCGCGACTGGCCGTCCCTCGACCGCCTCGGCCAGCCCGACGAAGTGGCCCGGGTGATCGTCTTCCTGGCCTCCGACGAGGCCAGCTATGTGACTGGGGAGACGGTCACCGTGGGCGGCGGGTTCAAGATGCGGCCCTGACCCACCGGGGCGAGACGGCGCCGGGACCGCGGGGTGCGGTCACCGGCCGGCCCACCACGGCGACCCGGCCGGTGGCTCACCCGGCGCCGAGGAGGCCGGTCAGGTTGTCGTGCATGATCCGGCGGGCCGACGGGGCACAGCCGAGCCGCTCCAGGTGGGCCGCGTAGGCCAGGGGCTCCTCCATGCCCTCGACGTGGGGATAGTCGGAGCCGAAGACGACATGGCCGACCCCGACGTGCTCGAGCAGATCGGCCAGCGGCTCCTCCCAGAAGGGATTGACCCACACGTTGCGGCGCAGCACGTCGAGGGGATGCTCGGCGAAGTCCTGGGGCATCTGGCGGTGGACCCGGGCCAGGCCGGCGGCCAGATAGCCGATCCAGTCGCTGCCGTTCTCCACCGAGTAGATCTTCAGTCCCGGGAACCGCGACAAGGTGCCGTGGCAGATCAGCGACGTGAGGGAGTCCTGGATGTCGCGGTGGCCGAGGCCGAGGATGCGGAAGGCGCTCGACGCGAACGCGTTGGCCTGCGACGGCGGTTCCCACAGGTCCACATATCCGGACACCACCGACTGGGTCTGGTGGAGGCACACGGGGATGTCCGCCTCCTGGACCCGGGCCCAGAACGGGTCGAACTCGGCCAGACCGAAGGAGCGCGAGCCCCGCCAGCCGGTCGGCGGAGCAGGCCGGATGAGCACGGCCCGGGCCCCCCGACCGAGGAGCCATTCGAGCTCCGTCACGGCCGGTTCAACCAGGCCGAGGGTGACGACCGGCACGGCGAACAGACGATGGCGGTAGTCGAACGTCCACACCTCGTCGAGCCACCGGTTGAGGGCGTGGATCACCTCATGGGTGAGCTCCGGGTCGTCGGCCAGGTTGTGCTCGACCAGGTTGGCCAAGGTCGGGAACACGAGCGCCTGGGCCACCCCCTGCTCGTCGAGCAGACCGAGCCGGGGCTCGGGCAGCCGGAACGACGGCGGGCAGTCGATCGCTTCGCCGAGCATCTCGCGCCGGGTCCGGCCCTCGGGGTTGTCGCCCCGGTAGAAGGCACCGAGCGACCCGGGCCGCCCGATCCGCTCGAAGGTCGGGTTGGGGATGTAGTCGGTGATATGGCCGCGCAGGGCGATGCGGGTCCGGCCGTTGACGTCCACGAACTGGACGTCGCGGCGCCGGGCGGGCGGGAGATGTTCGAGCAGTGCCGCCGGCGGCTCGTAGAGGTGGTTGTCGCCGTCGAAGACCGGGAACCCGAGATCGGCCATCACGCCTCCAGTTCGTCCACGGGCGGCAGGCGGGGTCCGCCGTTGCCGGGTGGATCGGTCGGTCGGGCCGGCAGCCGACGCCGACGCCGACGGCGACGGCGACGGCGACGGCGACGGCGACGGCGACGGAGTCTCCGGCGTTGTTGACTGTCCTGTCAAGGCGGCGGGCCCCTCAGCGGGTCAGGCGACCAGGATGGCCGGGATGGACACGGTGCTGCTCGGCGTCGCCGGCCACGTAGCTGCCGACTCCCACCACCTCGCGGCGGGCGAACAGCCACTCGCCGTCGACCCGGCGCAGCTCGTCGACCCAGCGACCCCAGTAGTGCAGGAAGTCGTTGCTGGCGGCCAGGCGGTGGAAGGCGTACACGTAGGCCAGCGAGGTGGCCCGGTCGCCGTCGATGACGGGGGCGACGTTGCTCAGATGGTGGCTGGTGACGGCGAAGCGGTCCAGAATGCCCCGGAGCCGTTCGGCGATGGCCTCCCGGCCCTGGTACTCGCCCCAGTACAGGCCGACCCCGTCGTCGGTGAAGCAGGCGGCCGCACCGGCCGGGTCGTTGGCGTCGATCCGGTCGATGTAGCGCACCATCAGCGCCTCGATGGCCCGCGCCTCGATCAGTTCCCGGACGGCGACGGTGTCGTCGAGCTCCATCGGATCCCCTCCCGGCGGCCGTCAGGTCGCCCCGGTCATGCTAGCCAGCGCCCCTGCGGCTGAGGGCTCCGCTCGGGCAGACTGACGGCGATCCCACCAAGACGAGGAGGAACCCACGATGATCCGTCTCAGCGTGCTCTATCCGACCACCGAGGGTGCCACCTTCGACCATGACTACTACCGCGACCAGCACGTCCCGCTGGCCGTGAAGACGTGGGGTCTGACCAGCGCGGAGATCGACCGCGGCGTGGACGGTCCCTACGTGGCCGCCGTCCACTTCCGTTTCGACTCGCCGGAGGCCATGCAAGCGGCGATGGCGGTTCCGGGGACGGCCGACGTCCTGGCCGACGTGGCCAACTACACCTCGATCGCCCCGGTCTTGCAGACCAGCGAGATCGTGAGCTGACGCAAGCTCGGGGCCGGTCTGCACCGGACCGGCGGGGGGAGGCATCCGCTCTGCTCAACCCGTCAGCGCCGACCCGTCGGAGGGGCCCCGGCCCGTGTTGTCGACCGTCGGGCCGACCGGTGGGTTACCGTCGTTACATGACGCCGGAGGAGATCGCCGACCTCGCGCACCTGCGCCGGGCCCGCGACCTCATCGACCGTGCCTACGCGCAGCCCCTCGATGTCCCGGCCATGGCCCGCACCGCGCTCATGTCGCCGGCCCACTTCTCGCGCAAGTTCCGCGCCGCGTACGGTGAGACGCCCTACGCCTATCTCATGACGCGACGTATCGAGCGGGCGAAGGCCCTTCTGCGTCAGGGCAAGTCGGTCACCGACAGCTGCGTGGCCGTCGGCTGCACATCGCTCGGCTCGTTCAGTTCCCGCTTCACCGAGATCGTCGGCGAGACGCCGTCGCAGTACCGCGCCCGCGACCACCGCGACCTCGAGGTCGTTCCGGCGTGCGTGAGCATGGTCGCCACGCGGCCCCGGCGAACCACGGCTGCGGTCTGAGCGGCGGCCGGGGGCGCCGGAGGGCTCGGCTCCGAACGTGGCGGCGCCGGCGCAGCGGACGGATCCGCCCCGAACCGAGCAGGATCGGAGAAGCGTGCGACGGGTCGGTGCTCCTACGGTCCTCGCATGCCCGTCACCGTCTCCGCAATGTTCATCCCCGTCCACGACCCGGACGCCGCCCTCGGCTTCTACCGTGACGCCCTCGGCCTCGAGGTCCGCCTCGACGTCGCGTCCGACGGGTTCCGCTGGGTCACCGTCGGCGCCCCGGGCCAGGACGTCGACATCGTGTTGTTCCAGCCGCACGGCGGTCCCTCGCCGGCCGAGGGCGACGCCCTCCTGTCGCTCGTGACGCAGGGTTCGCTGCAGGCGGCGATCTTCCGCTCCGACGACCTCGACACCACGTTCGAGAAGGTCCGGGCGTCGGGCGCCGAGGTGCTCCAGGAGCCGGCGTCCCAGCCCTGGGGTGCGCGCGACTGCGCCTTCCGGGACCCTTCCGGCAACCTTGTGCGCATCGCGCAGGCCTGACCGTCGTCCCCAACCGCAGCCTGTCCCATCGGCACCATGTCCCACCGTCGCGTCGTCCGACCGCACCAGTGGACCGTGGTGGCTGAGCCCGCGGGCAGGCTACGACGGCTCCTCCGGTGCCTGTGCTCCTCCAACCGCCGAGATGGTCGAAATATCCACCGACAACTTCGTCTCGACCTCCTTGCGGTCGAGATATTCGCGCCACACGGCGACCTTGCCGGCGGCGTCGATCTCCAGCACAGAGGCGACATGGATCTCGATTGGAACGCCGGCAATCTTCATGAAATCGACGCGTTCCATGAACACGGTGGAGCCGACCGAGGCCATGGTCGCAATCCCCATCCGAGCGTCGCTCCAGAACGCCGATTGGCGTAGCAGCTCCGCTCGGATGGCCTCGTGACCCACGTGCGGCGGTTCCCACGCGTACACCTGCTACCTGGCGTCAGGGGGCCATCTTGTCGAGCATCCGGCTGACCTGCCCGGCATCGAGGTGTTCGACGTTGAGCATCGCAACAAAGGCTCGGGCCGCAGCTTCCTCTTCGACGCCCATACTGTTCTCCTCGACGCTGCTTGCAGGGATTGCGGCTGCGCAGGTTCCGCAACGTCGGCCGTGACGGACTAGCTGGCTCGGGGCGCTCGGCTGACCTGGATGACCCTGCTCCCGACCAGCGATCGGCTCACGCGGGGGTTCGCCGGCTGACCCTCCGACCAGGGTTGTGGCGCGGCAGGGTCCTTCGGGCGCAGCGCCCGGTGGCGTCCAGGGACCGCAGAACGATGCCGATTCGGCCCGGCTCCAGCCGCGGGGTGCCGGCTGCCGCGGCTCGTCGGTGACCGGGAGCAGCATTCCCCTTCAGGGAGCGACAACGGGCAAAAGGAGACGGCCGACCCCAGGGCCGGTCCGGAAATCAGTACTCGTTCTTGATCACGAAGAATGAACCGCGAATGGTTCCGGCCAGCTTCGACTTCTGGCGCGCAAACTTGAACCGCGAGGCGAGCTCCGCCGGGATTTCCATCCCGTCGGAGAGCTTGAGCCCGACCGCCCGTTTCGTGGGGCCATCGACGGTGTACATCACATTGATTGACAGACCGCTCTCGTAGAAGACATAGGCCATTCGGATGTTCTCGACCTGGAAGGCCGTAGCCTCGAGAGGGCGAGACGAGATGACGATGTCGCGTTCTTCCTTGAGGATCCGGTGCACCCAGTCGATGGTCGAGGCGGCGTCGCTCGCCGGCTCCACGGTGAAAACGTGGTCATACTTGTTTTTGAAGTATCGGGCCTCGTTCGCCCGCAGGCCAGCGAGCGCGGCCGCGACCGGCGACGACTCGAGACCGACGATCGAGACCGTGTTGAAATCCACACTATAGGGCATAACGCACTCCCGAACTCGCCGAGGTATGTCTCATTGTGTCGACCCGAAGGCTATCGGAGCCGTGAAAACGGTCGGAACTCGACCCGGGCACCGCCGAGCTACGCGACGACTTTCACAGTACTCGACAGGAGCGGCGCAACTTCCAGAGTCGCTGGCCGTCGTGTATCCCGAGGGTCGTTGGGGCGCTGGTGCTCTCCGTGTTCGTGCGCCAGACGTTGCGACCGTTCGTCACGTCCGAGAATGGGGATGACCTGGATGTTCTCAAAGAGCTCGTCGAAGCCGGCCGGCTCAGTCCCGTCGTCGACAGGGTCTACCCGCTTCGCGAACCTGCCACTATCCTCGCCCGATTTGGGAACGGCACACTCGGAACAAGGTCGTCATCACCGTGTGAGCGCGGCCGGCCGGTCGGCGGGGCGGTTGGTCACCCGGTAGCAGGGAGCTTGCATGTGGGCGGTGATCGCCTTCCGGGCCGCGTCGTAGATCGCCACGTAGGCGAGGGCGGGATCGGATTTGGCTAGAGCCGCTCAGGACGCCAGATGGGCCTTGGCCTCGTCGAGGCGAGACCGCGCCGCGTTGAGATCAGCGGTGACGGTCTCGAAGCGGCCGGACGAACCCGGATCGCCGGCCGCGCCACTCCCCGGGCGTGAGGATCACCGGGTTGACGTCGTGGCCGAGGACCGCCTCGGGCTGGCGGCAGGCTTCGCAGGAGTCCGCTCAGCCGAGAAGGTCGACGCCGAGGGCAATGTTGAACCCTGCGCCGTGACGGGCCAAGCCCATCATCAGCAGGCCCGCCCCTTCCAGCCAGTGCGCCATGTCCAGGCTGCCGACATCCAAGGGTCGCAGACCGAGACTCTCGATGAACGCCGACACGCTCGCCTTCGCCTGCGCGTCGTCGCCGGCGAACAACACGTCCAGCGAGCGGCCTAGGGCTAAGACGTGGGCGAAGACGGTATTGAACGCCTTCACGACGTGCGCGCTCGGCGGGACGACCTTGGCGATCTCCTGCGCGCCAGAAGAACCGTCTGGGGTGACTAGCTCGGTGTCGTCGGCGGCGGTGAAGGTGTTCGAGATGTCGACGATGACCTTGCCGGCAAGCGCGTCCCCGTACTGAACGACGACCGGCACGGCACTGGCGTAGGGCACGGCGAGTACGACGATGTCGCCTGCCGGGGGAATGCCGAATATCCCGGCCGTGGCGCCGCTACCCAGCGCGGCGGCGAGGTCCTGGGTGTTTGCCGCGTCACGGCCGATGACCTCGACGGCGTGGCCGGCTTCGACCGCCCGGGTGCCGATGGCGCGGGCGTAGGTCCCGAGGCCGAGGATGCTGATGTTGCTCATTGGTGTGTCCACTTTCTGGGGGTTTGGAGGTCAGGAACGGAAAGGCCCGCGAGACGACGCAGCCAGAAGACGACACGACCATGCTGGACGCTCGGGCGACGAAGGCGTGTCATCTCGGTGGGACTACGTTGGACGGTCCCGCGTACGCCCGGAGGGAGGAAATCTTGGCGTCTTCGTCGAAGGTCATCACGTCGATGACGTCTACACGCTGGTCGGAGAAGACGACCTGCACGTGAGCGGCCGCTTCTCGTCCGTCGACGTTCAGCGAGATCAGGTCAACTGCCTGCTCTCGGCCGTCCCACAGTGAGTGATAGGCGTTGCGGATCGCTTCAATCCCGCGGTGGGCGTCGCCGCTGGCTGGGTTCCCGAATATTGCGTTATCGGCAAAGAGGGTCGCCACTTCGTCAGCACTTCGGTGTCCGTCAGCACTGCTGTGTCCCGCCAACTCGAAATACGACCGGACGACCTGGGCGATCTTGTCTGTGCTCGGTTCTGGCACGTCGTTTGCGGTCCTGACCGAACTACTGGCCGGAAAGTAGTGGCCGTTGCTCATATCGGCGAGCAGGCTGGGCTGGGTGGGTTCCCAGCCGAGGGTGCGGCGGGTGATGAGGCTGGATGCCGGGTAGCTTTGCGTGACGATGTTGGCGAGGAAGCCGAAGTACCCCGGAACCATCAGTTCGTCCGCGGGAATGCTCACAGCGGGCAACTTCAGGCGGCTGCCGATGGCCTCGGCGATCTCGCGAAGCGGGATGCCCTCGTCCTGAACCGCGTGCCAGTAGCTGCCAGCCGGGCCCTTCTCCAGCGCGAGACGGAACAAGGAGGCGACATCGCGGGCGTGGACGGCGTTCCACAGGTTCGCGCCGTCACCGGGGTAGCCGGCGAAGCCCTTGTCCTTCGCCAGCGCGATCAGGACCTGGAGGAAGCCGGCACGATCCGTCGTGCTGTGCGCGATGTTGGCAATCCGCACTACTGAAGACCGCACTCCCCGCTCGGCGAGGTCGATCACGGCGGTTTCCACGACATTGCGAACCCGGAGGGTGCCTTTGTGCTCATCGCCTACCGGAAGGGCCGGGTCCTCTTCGGTAGCTGGCCGGCCCAGCTTCCCCGACGAGCCTATGTCTTGGCTAGCAGGACATCGTTCCGGTGGGTGCCGAGGTGGGGTCACCGCAGGACATCGTTCCGGTGCTGGCAGGTGGGGTGTAGCAGGACATCGTTCCGGTGGGTGGGTTATCGCAGGATCCGGGAGAGGTGGTAGTCGCTTTCGTGGATGATCTCCCCGTCGGTCGTCGCGACCAGGACTTTCTTGGCCCGGACTTTGATCACGGCGGTGACGTATTGGTGGGTGTGGTCGGGGGCGAGGACGATCTTCTTGCCGAACAGGTTCAAGATCCGGTTGGACCGCACGTAGCGGACAACCTCGATCCGGCCTCGGGCGGGGAGGCTGGTGGGCGGCACGTAGCCGGGTGTGAGTAGCTCCCCGGCCCCGCCCGCCCAGATCTCGGCGGGACTGCGCCCGGCGTGGGCGCTGTAGCGGTGGTGGGTGTTGTGGAACGCGATGAACGCCTCGTTCTCGGTGCCGAGCGCTTCGAGCGACGCGAAGCGTTCCGTCCGGAAGAAGCTCTTGTCCCACACGTCGTTGAAATGCTCGACGACCCCGTTGCGCCACGGTTCTCGCAACGGGATGAACCGGGGGGTGACGTCGAGGTCCAAGCAGGCGGCCACGACCGGCCCGAACTGCGCCCAGTTCGGCGGGATCGCGCCCCGGAAGTTGGAGTGGTTGTCGAGCTGGGCGACGCCGGGCAGCCCGACCGTCGTCCACATCGCCGTGATCGCCGCGGCCACCAGCGTCGGGCGGGCCGCCGGCACGATCCGGCTGGCGGCCAGATGGGAACCGACATCGACGAGGTTCACGGCGTGGAACTCGACCGCCCCGTCGAGATGGCGGGGACCGATCATGTCGATCTGGTGATACACGCCCGGCTCCGCGCCACCCGGCCGCGACGGGTAGGCCACCCCCTTGGGGACATAGGCGGCGGGACGCCGCCGCGGGCGGGCCAGGCCGGCATCGCGGATCACCCGGTCAATGGTCCACGCTCCCGGGATCGGGTCGACACCCATCCGGCGCAACTCCCAGGCCACCGCCAACGCCCCGTACTGGGCCCTCGGATTGGCGACCAGCCGGGTGCGGGCATCGATGATCAACGCCCGCACCCCCTCACCCAGCCGTTGCGGTGACGACAACGGCGCCCGGGAATGACCCAGAGCCCAGTCCACCCCGGTCTCCTCGCCCGCCCTGGCCACCCACTTACGCACCCACCGAGACGAACGACCCAACGCCCCGGCAATCACCTCCGGGCTGTCACCCTCCCGCCGGCGGCGTACCGCCTCCCTCCGCAGATCCTCCTCCGACACCCCAGCCTCCTCGCTCGCCACGAGAACGCCAGCCGACCCGACCGGAACGATGTCCTGCGGGATACCACCTCAGCCCACCGGAACGATGTCCTGCCATGCACACCGGAACGATGTCCTGCTAAGCCTCACCTA
>Ga0075030_100006473_pt1 | contig 10474 bp, 6 predicted proteins | sample LitLauG_LLR_2012_FD_71393 | JGI IMG/M metagenome (GOLD analysis project Ga0075030, IMG submission 71393) | Freshwater sediment microbial communities from Pennsylvania, USA - Little Laurel Run_MetaG_LLR_2012 | ecosystem: Environmental > Aquatic > Freshwater > Creek > Sediment | place: USA...
GCGCTGGCGGTGGCCGAGGTATTTCACGGAACCCTGTAGGATCTACTCCCGTCTTTGGGGCTAACGCGGGCCCAGAGACGATTCAAAACGGAGTGCCAATTTTCGGCGGCTTCACGCCTGCGCCGCCTTACTCGGCTTTCGGTGTGAGCCAAGACTTGAAGTCGCCGTACATTGAAAACTTCAACATCAACGTGCAGCACCAATTGTCGAGGTCCACGCTGTTCCAAATTGGATATGTGGGAAGCCAAGGCCGGAGGTTAGCTACTAAGCGCAACCTCAACCAGCCAACTCCAGACCCAGCCGGTACAAACGCTACGCTGCAAGTGCGGCGTCCTTACTACTCCGAATATCCGAATATCGCTGGTATTTCGTGGCTTGAAACGTCCGCCAACTCGCAGTACAACTCCCTGCAGATGTCATTGCGCAGTTCTGGCTGGCACGGACTGACTGGGCAAATGGCGTACACGCTGGCGCATGCTCGCGACGACATTTCTGGGGCTCGTTATAATCAGCCGGAAAACAACAATTGTTTGAAGTGCGACTACGGGAACGCGGACTTTGACATTCGAAATACCTTTAGCTCGTATGCTCTTTATGATGTTCCGAACTTCGTAAAGTCGATGCCGAGGTTGGGCAAGGGGTGGCAGTTGAATGCCATCTTCATCGCCCACACCGGTACTCCGTTTAGCGTGGCCGCCGGCGAGAATATCAGCGGCAGCTTTGGCGGAGGTGATCGCGCCGATCTAATCGCCGGACAAGATCCGTTTGCGGGCGTTACGCAGCCATCAAACACTTCCGGAAATTGGGCGAACGGATACCGCTGGTTCAACCCGGCCGCGTTTGCATTACCCAAACCCGGGACTTACGGCAACACGATGCGTAACCAGTTCTACGGACCGGGCTTCAATTCAGTTGATTTCTCTATCTTTAAGACCACGCCGATTACGGAACGCGTTTCCGCGCAGTTCCGGGTTGAGATCTTCAACATCTTCAATTATCTGAACTTGAGTGGCCCCGACACCTGCGTCTGTTCCGGCGCGGGCATGGGCTTGATCTTTGGCACGGCGCAGAGCGGCAACTCGCCGGGCATCGGTGCCGGGGAACCGCGTAACGTACAACTCGCCTTAAAACTCATCTGGTAGTCGGCCATTTGGCTACAAACTGTGGGCCGAGTTCTCGAAGTGAGAGCTCGGCCCTCTTTAGTTTTGTTAAGTGAGTTTTAGAAGACCTGGCGCAGCTTGGAATCGAGTTCTTTCTAGTCCTGTCCGACAACCAGGATCGTAAATGAATCGGCCACGAGCGGACCCCGGCGCGGACGTTGTTGGCCAGGTTCAGGCGCGGGGGCGGGACCGAATTCAGCCGCGATGAGCAAGATGTGTTTGGTCTTCTCATCAATCGTCATGGTCTTAGCGGATGGCATCGTCTTTACAGTTTGCTCCACGTTGAAGCTGGTGGGACTGGTTTCTTTGACCACGGTCAGAGTGCCGTCGCCCTGCGAACTGAAGGCTTCTTTGGTTGCGGCAAGGAAACCGGCACCATCGACTCCAGTGCCAATAGGTAGAGTGGCAAGAATCTTTCCGTCGCGTGCATCCATCACTACGCTGACGGCAGGATTGCGGCATTCGACAAATAAGACGTGATTCTTGGCGTCGAAGGCCAGGCCTGCCGGAGTTTTGCTCCCGCCGAGGTCGTAGTGAGCCGTCACTTTCATAGTCTTTGCATCAACGACGGCGACGTTATCCTTGTCTTCGATATCGATGTAGATGTTGCCTTTGCCATCGCTCGCGGCTTGTTCCGGCGCGCCACCGAGATCGATGGTGCCCACCGCGTCGCCTGTTTTCGCATCAATCACGGTGGCGTTTGGCGCGGCGTGGCTGAGGATATAAACGCGGCGCTTGAACGTATCGAACAACATGCCGTCTGGATTGCCTTGCACGTCAATCGTCTTAATCGTTTTGAGAGTGAGACTGTCGAACATCGTCACTGGCTTGCTGGTGGCGAATCCATGATGGGAGCGGCTGTCAACGGCGGCACCATGCGCGCCAACGTCGGGAATTTTGCCTACCGGCTGAAGCGAGTCGAGATCGAAGACGTCGATGCGTTTGTTGGGTCCAGTGCGTGCGACGTAGAGGCGACGGCCGTCGGAATCGGCGTAGACATAATCGAAACCGCCATCACCTCCAACTTTGGCTGTCTTGATGACGTGATATGGCCCGTCCTGGGCGAAGGCGAACTGGGTCAACAACAAAAGAGAGATGAGATGAGTGCGGCGCAAGTTGTGATCTCCTACCTGTTTGAGTATAGAGAAACGAAAATTGCGCCGCGAGGATTTTAGAACGACAGCTTTAAAGCGAAGCGCAGTTGGCGCTCATTGCTGGCCGAAGTAATTTGCGTGAAACCGTTCAGCGACTTTACGCTACCGTCGGAATTGAACGTGGCAGAGGTTACGGTCGCTCCCGGGTTGCCAAACTGAGCCGTGTTGGTGAGATTAAATGTCTCCATGCGAAATTGCAACTTGAACCGCTCCGTGATGACAAAGTTGCGGAAGATGCTGGCGTTCACGTCGAAAACTCCGGGGCCGCGCAAAATATTCCGTCCACTTGTTCCGAAGCTGACCGTGGTGACCGGTGCGAAAGCGAGCGGATTGAAATAGGATGCGCCAGCGGCTCCAATGCCGTGGCCACCCAGAATCGCTACCGTGGGCAGAAGTTGGTTAGCGGTTTGCGTATTGCCTGGTGCGTTCACTGAACTGCCGGAGGAACCAACCGTGAACGGAGTGCCGCTCTCCCGGCTCAGGATACCGTTGAGCTGCCAGCCGCCGATGATTTTCGAAGACATTCCTTTTGATGCCCAACGCTTGCCGGGGCCGATTGGCAGTTCGTAATTCCCATAAGCCTGGAAATTATGAGTACGATCAAAACCAGCCAGGGCATAGTTGCGGCGGTACATGGGAGCCCATGCCCAAGTGAGGCCTGAATCGTCGTTATCTCCATAATCGAGCGCCTTTGAGTAGGTATAGGTTGCACCGACCAGGCCCGCGCCGACGCGCTTCGTTAATTGCGATTGGAACGCGTTGTAGTTAGAGGAGTTGAATGGAGTGCTTTCTGTGATATCGGTCGTCTGGCCAGTGATTGCGTAGAAAGCGCGGCCTGCGGTACCGCCACCGGGACCAGACGGATTGATATTGATGTCTAAAGTGTGGCGAATGGCTCGGGTTTGGACGTAGGCTGCTTGCACGTTGAAGTCTTTAGCGATCTCGCGCTGCAAAGTGAGATTCAGAGACTGAATGTAACCGCGCTTGTAGTTGTGGGGAAATGTTGTGGTTGCGATGTTTGTGGGCAGAAGGATCGGTCCGGTTCCCAATGTTGGGCCGACGATGGGCGGGAGACCCGTTGCCAGCGAACCGGCGGACTGATATGAACTTGCGCCGCTCAGTGCTAAAGCGATAGTCGCGGGATAGGCGTCACGCATCGCCCGGTAGCTGTTGGGATCAACGCTGAGACCATAACCCGCGCGAACCACAGTTTTTTCGTTCAAACGATAAGCGAGTCCGAGGCGGGGAACAAATTCGCCATTGCCCACGTTTACTCCGCAATCGTGAGGCTGACCACTAACGCCTCCGAGGCAAACCAAACCGGTTTGTGGATTATAGATATCGGCGCCATAGTGGTCACGAGTGGCCAGGGGATAACCTTCGTAGCGAACGCCGTAGTTGAAAGTTAGTTTGCGGCTCAATTGCCATTGGTCGCGCGCGTAGAAGCCGTAATTGGCCTCACGCACGGTGGCGGGATTAATGTATTCGGTTGAGATACCCATAGATTGGGGCGTGCCCAGGAGGAAGTCTCCCCAGGCGTTATAGAGGTTTGTCGCTGCGCCGCCATTGAGCGAGGTGATGCCGCCGGTGAAACTGAAGCCGCCGCGGGGACCGAAGGACGTTTGCGGTTGGAAATGGTTGATGGCGAAGTGCTGATATTCGCCGCCGAAGCGGAATGAGTGTGATCCCTTGATCCAACTCAGGTTCACAGCGCCGACATATTCGTTATCGCGGAACAAGAACGGGTTCGAGGCGTTGGAGTTGCCGAACGATGAGAACCCGGTGACGCCGAAGTTGGGATAGCCGCCGTCTAGCGCGTAGGAGCCGTTCGTGCCAGGAATGCCGAGGACGTCAGTCCCGTAGTTCTTGCCGATGTCGACGTTCTCAGCTTGCAGCCGAATGCGGGTGTAACCGACATTGCCGTCGAGTAGAAGGTTGGGCGATAGCGAATAAGTGCCGCCGAGGCCGACGCTCTGGACGCGTCCGAGCGCTGTGCCTGGCTGCCCGCCATCAAGGGTGTTGCCTTCGGCGGGTCCCAAGCCCGGAGGATCAAAGATGTGGCTGGGAGAAATGCTGTAGCGACCAAAAACCGAACTCTTTTCGTTGGGTATGAAATTGATTTTGGTATCGATGTTGTGGTGGGTGGAGGAATAATCGCCGCTGCCGAAGTAATCGTTGGTGGGGGTAGTGGCTGCCGATGATTGATTCGGTTCGGGCATCAATTGAATCATCTTGACTGACGCGGTGGCGAACCGGGTCGTGGGAATCATATCGCCGGCGAAGACTGTGCGGTTTTTACCGTTGGCAAGTCCGGTAAGAGGGTCGTAGACATTTGCTCCGGTGCCCGAGAAACTTCCTTGCCGCAACGCGTCGGTAGCAACGGTTTGCAGTGCGGAGACGTTAGCGCGCTTGTCCGTGACTTCCCAATTGCCGAAGAAAAACAACTTGTTCTTGATGATGGGGCCACCCAGGTTTCCGCCGAACTGATTTACGACGTTTTTGGGATTGTGAGCGCCATAATAGAAATAATTGCGCGCCTTCAGCGCGCTGATTTGGTTGAATTCCCAAGCAGCACCATGGAATCCGTTCGTACCGGACTTGACGCTGATGTTCACGGCTGAGCCGCCGGCCATACCCTGTTCGGCGTCAAAGCTGGCGGTGACAACGCTAACGGTTTGGATCGCCTCCGAGGAAGGGACGTAGGCGACGATTTCAGGTAGCCAGGGATAGAGATCAAGCGAGCCATCGATGCGCGTCGCGTTGTTGTTGTAGGAAGCGCCATTTACGTCGGTGGCAAGCGCACCTTGTGGATTGCCGGCTTCGGAGTGAGAGCCCGCAGGAGGGCTAAAGCCGGGAACGATGATAAACAAGCTCTGAAAGTTGCGAGTTGCCGGTTCAGGCAGTTGGGTGATCTGCGACGACTGAATTTGCACGTTAACGTCGGCGCGATCCGTTTGCAAACCGACCACGGAAGCGTCCACAGTAACGCTCTGGCTGACGTTGGCCAATTGAAGTTGGGCGTCGGCCCGTTTTTCGCTGTTTGCCTCGATACGTAAGCCCTGTTGGACGAAGGTTCCGAAGGAAGCCGCGCTGATGGTCACCTTGTAAGTGCCGGGCTGAAGATCGGTGAAGAGATAGCCACCGTGCTCATCGGTCGACGCTTCCTTGGTAGCCCCAGTATCTGTATTCAAAGCTTGGACCTTCGCTCCCGCCACCAGAGCGCCGACTGGATCCGCCACCGATCCCGTTAAGGAGCCGTACAACACCTGCGCTTCGGCGGCAGCGGGTTGCCAAACTGCGCACAACGCAAGAATCAATAGAAATTTGGCGGCGGCGCGAACGCGGCTGTCTCCGAACATGAGCGCGAGCGCTCGACATGGCGGCATAGAAACCTCTCCGGACTTGGGATGAAAGACTAGCTAGCCGTACAGATGCCGCGAATTTGACATTTGTTTGTCGGCTTGATGTTTTCCGTTACTTGGTTGGTTGGCTTACGAAAGCTGCGGAATCACGAGCCGCCTTGGTCTCGACGCTGGGCGTTTGAAGGAAGCCTAAGTCTCGGAACCAGTCAATGAAGCGAAACTGCCAAGTGCCGAACGGTGTGTTGCTGCGGTCGGTCAAACCGCCTGTCATGCGGCTACCGTCAGCGAGCGGGTCACCCGGATGGCGGCCGTTACCGTAGATGTGGAGTTCTATGTTGGGAACGCCCAAGGTGAGCATCGCGCTGAAATATTCCATCGCCCAGATGGCGTGGACGCGATCTCCGGAACCGCCGCAAAGTACGAACGAAGGAGGCACGTTGCGGGGAATGGGCGGCGGGGTCCGTTTGGCTGCGAAGGGAGACGGGCCAGGGTAGATGACGCCAGCAAAATCAGGGCGCGACGAAATGCCGGCGAGCGGATCGGAAAGATCGCTGTTCTTTTTATCGAAATCATCGAATAAGACGGCGGCAGCGGAGGTTAGTTCTGCCCCAGCCGAAAAGCCCATCATGCCGATCTTATTGGGATCAAGCCGCAGGTCTTTGGCATAAGCGCGAACGAGCCGGAGGGATTGCAACGCATCGTTGACGGCGTCGGTTTGAGGGTTGTAACCATCGCGACGCAGACGATTTCGCAGGATGATCGTGTTGACGCCGTAGTTGTAAAAGAACGGCACGAAATCGGCGGCCTCACTTCCAACGTTCAGAGTGTTGTGGCCGCCGCCCGCCACGAGGATGACAGCGGCACCGGTGTTTAGCGAACGATCAACGGTGTGAATTTCGATGGAAGGGTTGTGTATGTTGACGATGCTGCTGATGCGGCCCGGAACGGACTGGCTCATCATGTATAGTTCAGCTTCGTTAACGCGAGCCGCATTCAGGTAAGGTGAACCGGCGGGATAAAGGGGCACGACGATGCCACCGGCGACGATGGGTGCCGGAGTATATGGCGCGTTGGCTGCAGCGTTAGGGGAGGGAAGACCTAGCGGTGCAGGCAGCGGCGGAAGTGCAGCGTGGTTCTGGGCGAAGGCGATGCTGATACCGAGAAAGAAAAGGCTGAGAGGTTTTAACATTCTGTTTTAGATGCGGCTCCATTGCTTGTCGAGCGAGAGTGCGAGGATTTCTTCCGGCTTCGGAGGAGCTTGGCGCAAGGCGGACGCAAACATGCTGGCGCGATAGCACGCGGCGAGGGCGAAAATCCAAGCGGTGGCATCGAAAGCGAGGTGGGACAGCGCGTCCCAACTCTGATGGGAGGGTGAATTGAGCCCGAATGTTTGGCCGGCGAGAACGAGTACTACGCGGCCCACGATGTGGCCCACCAGAAAGCGCATGGCGATGGCAAGCTTGCCGCCTCCCATAGCCAGGATGATGCGGTGAAGGAAAACGGCCGACGCTGCGGCAACTGCCAGGACCACCTGGCTGAATAGCTGGAGGTTCAGGGGGGCGAGCAAGGAAGAATTCGCTTCTGAAAGATGTTCGCGAAAGAACAGAATGACGGAGACAACGGCGAAGACCCCGGCGACGGCGATGACATCGATGCGATGAATGCGGAAGCCTAGGCCAGTACGCAGGAAGGCGTGCGCCATCGTCCACATGCCCCCCAGCAAACAGAGAAGGGCGCTCGTGATGGCCAGCTGACGCAACAGATGAATGTTGGGCACTTGTTCAAACCAACTCATCTCAAGGGCATGGCGGACCGAGGAAACGATGGCATTAGCGGCTAACAACAACCACGTCATTCGCAAGGCAGGCTGACGGCGGTATTCCGCCGCTATCTGCAGGCAAAAGACGCTTGCCAGACCATACGCCAATTCTTTGCAAACGAGACTGATCAACGGAGTCCGGCTGGAGTAAAAGATGAAGGACGATGCGGCTGTGGCACTGAGGCTACAGGCCATGACAAGATACAGCCAGCGTGGAGTCAAGCGAGTCATGCTGCTTCCTGCTGCAGCCGCATGCCTCGTTCGCGCACGAGTTGCGCGGCCGGTTCCCCGCAAAGGGTGGCGACGATAGAGTGCAGGTGCTCTACAAATCCGAGCCACGAACGATCTTCCAATAGGCGGGGCGAACCGGCCGAAACGCGGTAGGCGGCTGCACAAATTGCTCGAGTGGATGTTTCCACGCCACACATGGGCGCAAGCAGAAGATAGAGGCTACCGAGCCTGAGCGACAACGAGTGACTGCCTAAGCGAGCGAGCGCTTTCTCTTTGGCAGCGGCAATAGCGGGGTTGCCGACGGGAACGCCGGCCCGAAGGGTAGCGCTGGAGTCGAGCAAAGCCTGATCGACGGAGCGCATCAGTTCAACGGTCTCGCGGCAGGCGGAGCACGACTTCAGATGCGCGGCGATGGTCGAATCCTCCGCGGAAGCTACATTATCCAGGTATGCGAACCAGTTTTCTTCGTTCATCGGATGTTTCAAGCGGTTCGGTTTCCTTTCTCGATCCTTTCAGGGTTTCGGTTAGCTTTGCTTTGGAGCGAAAGATTTTCCACTTAACGGTTCCCAGCGGAATGTTGAGGGCTGTGGCGATTTCCTGGTATCCGAGTTCTTCGATATAACGGAGCATCATGATCTGACGCTCTTGCGGCTCCAGCGGCGCCAACCATTCGCGAAACGAACCGGCGATCCGTTGCTCGGTTCGCATGCGTCCGGCGGATTGAGTATCAAGGTCATCAATCGCGATGGTGTCGGCGTCTTTTCGGTGATGCTTGCGTACATGCTGCAGAAGCTGGTTTCGAGCGATGCGGAAAAGCCAGCCAAAGAATAGCTGGCGATCGCGGAGCGCGTCGGAGTGCCTATAAACAGCGGTGAGAACGTCTTGCGCTAATTCTTCGGCTACGGCGTCGGGCGTGCCGCGCAGAATGAAATAGCGCAGCACTTTCGGATATAGGATTTCAAACAGCGCGGCGAATGCCTGTTCGCTTTTGTCGCGCAGGAAAGTGGCAACGGCTTCGGTTTCCGGAATATTGGGCGCTTCGAGCATGGAACAATCGTGGATGGCGCTATTGTTTCAGATGCGGTTTCAGCGTCGAATGTTTGTGGGAACATTGGCAAACATTTGGCGGCGTTTCCTGCATCTGCCTGAGATAGAGCTCAAAAACCGCAATGAAGAACTTTCTCCTTTCCGGCCTGGTGGTTTTCTCGATGGCGGTGGCCGCGCAAAACCTGCCTGTCGTTGAAACGCGCTCGGGCGCAGTGCAAGATATGCAGATCAAGCTGCCGCGCTTGAGTCCGGCGCACCAGTATAGTTTTCTGTATTCGCTGGATTCTCTGAGCAAGTTGACCGAGCATTCGAGGGTGAAGGTGTCAGTCGAGCAAGATGGACAGGTGCTGCTCGAAAAGACGCTCCACGCGGGGGATGCCGATTTCTACAGCCAATTTCGGGTTGCCAAGGAAGGCGACGCGACGCTGAAGGTCAAGGCTGTTGATGCAGCCGGTACCTATCGGTTGCAGGTGAACAAGTGGCCTTTGACAAGCCTGGTGAAGAGCGCGCCCAGCCACAAGTGGGAAGAGGCGCGTCAGGTTGGGCTGGGGACAACGGTTTTCGCGTATGGTGACGATACGGAATATGTTCCGTTGCCGGGGACCGAACGCAAGTCGTTAGCGGATGATCCGGTTCGAACGGATTGGTACAAATTTGATTTTGATGACGCAAAGCCAAAGCTAGTGTTCCTGCAAATAGATCTGATGGAACGCGATCAGGTGCCGGTGAACATCGCGCTTTTCAAAGTCAAAGACGGCAAGCCGGTGGAATACCTAACTGGTTCGGACCCGGTCACGCTTCCGCATGAAGTACAGGCGTTACCGGGCAACAAGTTTACCCCTCGGATTTTGAAAGAAGCCGGGACTTACTACATTGCCGTGAAATCGAGCCATCCGGAGTACAAACTAGTGACGCGCGTTTATGAGGCGCCGCCGTATTCGGATCCCAAGGTAGCGGTGCGCACGGGCTTGGATTACATTTTGGCTGCAGGTGATTCGTGGCATGCCAATACTCCACGTCGCGGGGGCATTCTTGACCGAGTTTCTACACCGCACCAGGAGACCTCACTCTGTGTAGGTTGCCACACCACGCACTTCCCGCAGCGTGCCGCTCTTTACGCTGCGCGGGACGGGTATCCCATTGTCGAACGTGAGCAATTGAAGTTTTTGAGCGAACGTTTTTACAACAACCCAAGGCCTTTTTATGGGTTTGAAGAGCAGGGCGCTGTGTGGTCGAGAGTCATCTCTGCTCCAGCGAATGTGTTGGGGCGCATGTCTCACCTGATGAGCATTTATGAGAACCAGATAACAGGTGCGCGGCGGCCGAATTATCACGAAGGCATTGCCGAGTATCTGAAGCTCTACTATTCTGGCCGCGACAAGTTGCCCGCCGATGAAACGAACGGCAATATCCCATTGGTGAGTGCGCATGAAGTGGCTTGGTATGCCTGGACGGAGACAAAAGACCCAAAGCTACCGGAACTTGTTGCTAAGGGCGAAGTCAAGAACGTCACCGATCTTTGTTACCAGACGCTGGCCTTAGCTGATATGGACCGCGTGAAGTATCGCGATTCGATTGCCAAGAATGTGGAACGATTGTTCGCGCTGCAGCGGCCCGATGGGCAGTGGTCTTACAAATTCGAAGCCGATCAGCCGGAAGTGGAATTTCAAACCGGGCATGTTCTATGGACGTTGCATGAGG
>Ga0075030_100006475_pt1 | contig 10470 bp, 10 predicted proteins | sample LitLauG_LLR_2012_FD_71393 | JGI IMG/M metagenome (GOLD analysis project Ga0075030, IMG submission 71393) | Freshwater sediment microbial communities from Pennsylvania, USA - Little Laurel Run_MetaG_LLR_2012 | ecosystem: Environmental > Aquatic > Freshwater > Creek > Sediment | place: USA...
GCTGGCGCGGGGCGCCCGCGACCTGATCGCCAAACTTTCGGAGGCGATTCCCGAAAGCCTTCGGCCAATCCTGCTGGACGAGAGCTTGCGGCCGATGTCGTTCCGGCCCGTGGCGCGGGAACGGTTCGACGCCGCCATTCTGCGCAGGGCCGTGCGCGAGCGGCGCAAGGTGGCGATCGACTATGAGGATCGCGACGGGCGGCCCTCGCGGCGCACGGTGTGGCCGATCTTCATCGCCTATCTGGAGGAGACCCGGATCATCGTCGCCTGGTGCGAGAGCCGTGGGGATTTCCGTCATTTCCGCACCGACCGCATCATCGCGGCCGAGGTGCTGGAGGCGGCCATTCCGGAGCGGCCGGCGGTGCTGCGCGCGCGGTGGACGGCGCAGCGCAAGCGGCGCGCTTGACAAGAAGGCGTCGGCGCTAAATAGTTTGCCATATGGTGAACTATCAACTTCACGATCTCGACCGCGTGTTCGCGGCGCTGGGTGATCCGACCCGCCGGGCGATCCTGGCGCGGCTGGAGCGACGCGACGGGCTGGCGATCAGCGATCTGGCCGCGCCGCTGGCGGTGAAGCTGCCGGCGGTGCTGAAGCACCTGCGGGTGCTGGGCGACGCCGGCCTGGTGACGCGCGCCAAGCATGGCCGCACGGTGGAGATCCGCCTGGCGCCGGACGCCCTGCGCGCGGCGAACGACTGGCTGGCGCGCTATGAGCGGTTCTGGTCGCCGGCGCTGGATCGCCTGACGGCGCGGGCCGAGGCGCAGGAACGGGAAGCCCAGGCGCTGGAAGCCCAAGACCTGGAGGGTCGAACCGGCGACCGCGACGGAGGGGGAGAATGACCAGCCTGACCTTGGTGCGCCGCATCGGCGCGCGGCCGGCGATCGTGTTCGCGGCGCTGAGCACGGCCGAGGGGGTGGCCGCCTGGTGGGGACCGGACGACTTGCCGGTAATTTCCGCGGACATGGACGCCCGGGTCGGCGGCGTCTACCGCGTGCGCTTCCGCACCCTGGACGGAGTCGAGCACGAGGCCCGCGGCGAAGTGCTGGAGGCGGCGCCGCCGCGCCGGCTGGCGATGACCTGGACCTTCACCGCCGGCGGCGAGCCGGAGGAAGTCGGCCGCGTCTCGCGCCTGGAGTTCGAGGTGCGCGCCATCGACGGCGGGTCGGAACTGACCTTCACCCACAGCCAGCTGCGCAATGAAGCCTCGCGCGCCAGTCACGGGCGCGGCTGGACCGGCGCGTTCGACAAGCTGATCGCCCAGCTGGGCGACCTACCCAAACCGGAGACGCAACACCGATGACGCACCTGAAAATCTCGATCGCCGCCCTGGCGGCGGCGCTGGCCGCCGGCGGCTCGGCGGCCGCGCAGGGCCCCTATCCGGCCATGGCGCCGCTCGCGCAATATATGATGACCCAGGCCGATGAGATCGCCCTGGCGCGCAGCGCCGCGCCGCCGTCGCTCGCGGCCGGGGCGGAGGTCATGGTTCTGACCGGCCACGGCTATGCGACCGTGACCAAGGGGGGCAATGGCTTCGTCTGCATGGTGCAGCGGGCCTGGGCCAACGACGTGCGCAACGACGGGTTCTGGAATCCGAAACTGCGCGGGCCGCTCTGCTTCAACGCGGCGGCGGCGCGATCGGTCATGCCGGCCTATCTGGAGCGGACGCGGTGGGTGCTCGACGGCGTCTCCAAGGCGGAGATCGAAAAGCGCGTGGTCGCGACCATCGCCGCGGGTCGGTACGTGGCCCCCGCCACCGGAGCGATGTCATTCATGCTGTCGAAGGGTGGCTATCTCGGCGACGACGCGGGCGGGCCGTGGCATCCGCATCTGATGTTCTTCCAGTCGACGGCGGTGGGCGGCCCTGAATCCTGGGGCGCCAACGTGCCCGGCGCGCAGGTGATCGCCAACGCCGATCCGGTCGAACCGATCGTGACCTTCTATATCCCGGTCGCGAAATGGTCGGACGGAACCCGCGACGCCGAGGCCCCCAGCCAGCACAAGATGTAACTACAGGCTCGGCAGGTCGAGGCCCTGGCGGCGGGCGCAGTCGATCGCTTCGGGATAACCGGCGTCGGCGTGGCGCATGACGCCGGTGGCCGGGTCGTTCCACAGCACCCGCGCAATGCGGCGGTGCGCGGCCTCGGTTCCGTCGCAAACAATGACCATGCCGGCGTGCTGGGAAAACCCCATGCCGACGCCGCCGCCATGGTGCAGCGAGACCCAAGTGGCGCCCGAGGCCGTGTTCAGCAAGGCGTTCAGCAGAGGCCAGTCGGACACGGCGTCGGACCCATCGCGCATGGCCTCGGTCTCGCGGTTCGGCGAGGCGACCGAACCGGAATCCAGGTGATCGCGGCCGATGACGATGGGGGCCTTCAGCTCGCCCGAGGCCACCATTTCATTGAAGGCGAGGCCCAGACGGTGCCGATCGCCGAGGCCGACCCAGCAGATCCGCGCCGGCAGGCCCTGAAACCTGATCTTGCGCGCGGCCATGTCGAGCCAGGTGTGCAGGTGGGGATCGTCCGGGACCAGCTCCTTGACCTTGGCGTCGGTCCTGGCGATGTCGTCCGGATCGCCAGAGAGGGCCACCCAGCGGAACGGCCCGACGCCGCGGCAGAAGAGCGGGCGGATGTAGGCCGGCACGAAACCCGGCACGTCGAAGGCGTCGGCGACCCCCTCCTCCTTGGCCATCTGGCGGATGTTGTTGCCGTAGTCGACGGTGGGGACGCCGGCGGCCTGGAAATCGAGCATGGCCTGGACGTGGACGGCCATGGACGCGCGGGCGGCCTGCTCAACCGACTTTGGATCCTGATCGCGAGCGCCGACCCAGCGCTCGACGCTCCAGCCGGCGGGCAGGTAGCCGTTGAGCGGATCATGGGCGGAGGTCTGGTCGGTGAGGAGATCGGGCCTCACCCCGCGCTTGAGAAGTTCCGGCAGGATCTCGGCGGCGTTGCCGAGCAGACCGACGGAAACTGGGGACTTGTCGCGGCAGGACTGGTCGATGATCGCCAGAGCCTCGTCGAGGCTATCGGTCGAACGATCGAGGTAGCCGGTGCGCAGGCGCATCTCGATGCGCGAGGGCTGGCACTCGATCGCCAGGCACGAGGCGCCGGCCATCACCGCCGCCAGGGGCTGGGCGCCGCCCATGCCGCCAAGGCCGGCTGTCAGCAGCCAGCGGCCGGAGAGGTCGCCGCCGTAATGCTGGCGGCCCATCTCGACGAAGGTTTCGTAGGTGCCCTGAACGATGCCCTGGGCGCCGATGTAGATCCACGAGCCGGCGGTCATTTGTCCGTACATGGCCAGGCCCTGGCGATCGAGTTCGTTGAAATGGTCCCAGGTCGCCCAGTGCGGCACGAGATTGGAGTTGGCGATGAGGACGCGGGGAGCGTCGGCGTGGGTGCGGAAGACGCCGACGGGCTTGCCGGACTGCACCAGCAGGGTCTCGTCGTCTTCCAGCCGCCGCAGGGTTTCGACGATCTTGTCGTAGCTTTGCCAGTCGCGGGCGGCGCGGCCGATGCCGCCATAGACGACAAGATCTTCGGGCCGCTCGGCGACATCCGGGTGCAGGTTGTTCATCAGCATGCGCAGCGGGGCCTCGGTCAGCCAGCTCTTGGCGGTGCGCGTCGCGCCGGTGGCGGGGCGGATGACGCGGGAGGGATCGTGTCGAAGCATGGCGGGACTCGCGGGGTCAGGAATGGGTGAAATCCAGGCAGGCGGTGAGGACGCGGGTCAGGACCGCGCGCATCGGCGCGGCGCGGGCTGCGTCGTAGGGGGGCGGCCAATCGGCTTCGGTGGGCGGCGCGTGGGGCTCGGCCAAGTAGCCCCGACAGGCCAGCTCCATCTGAAGGGCGTGAACGCCCTGGGCGGGCGCGCCGTAATGCCGGGTGGTCCAGCCGCCCTTGAAGCGGCCGTTGACGACCTGGCTGAAGCCGGCGCCCGCGCAGGCCGCCGCGACGGCGGCGGTGAGGGCGGGATCGCAACTCCGGCCGGCGAAATCGCCGATGTTGAAGTGGGGCAGCTCGCCGTCGAAGAGACGTGGGATGCGCGATCGGATGGAGTGGGCGTCGTAGAGCACGACGGCGCCGTGCTTGGCCCGCAGGCGATCGATCTCGCCGCGCAGGGCGGCGTGATAGGGGGTGAACCCTTGTTGCGTGCGCCGCGCGATCTCGGCGTCGTCGGGAGTCCGCCCCGGCAGGTAGAGAGCCTCGCCATCAAAGGTGGTGGTCGGGCAGAGCTCGGTCGTCGCCTGGCCGGGGTAGAGGGAGGCGCCGGAGGGGTCGCGGTTGACGTCGATGACCGTGCGGCTGAGGGCCGTCCGCACCATGGTCGCGCCGAGATCCTCGGCGAAGTCATAGAGGCGACTCACCCACCAGTCGGCGTCCCGCCGGGCGCGCCAAGGCGAGACGAGACACGGGAGGATTTCGCCGGGCAAATCGGTCCCGGTATGGGGGAAGGCGACGATCAGCGGCGCCTCTCCGCGCCGCACCTCCAACCCGTCGACACCGGTCGTCACGCCACCGCTCCGGGCAGGTCGATCGCCGCGGCGGCCGCGACGACCGCGCCGCCGCGGACCAGATCTCCGGCCGCCTCGATATCGGGGTGCAGCCAGCGGTCGCCGTCGAGTTGGGGCGACACCGCGCGCAGGGTGGCGCGGACCGTCTCCAGCGTCGGGCTGGAGGTCAGGGGCGCAAGGAAGTCGCAGCCCTGGGCGGCGCAGAGGAGCTCGACGCCGAGAATCGTCGAGAGGTTGCGGGCCATCGGCGCCAGGCGCCGCGCGCCGTGGGCGGCCATGGAGACATGGTCCTCCTGATTGGCGGAGGTGGGGATGGAATCGACGCTGGCGGGATAGGCGGCCTGTTTGTTTTCCGAGACCAGGGCGGCGGCGGTGACCTGGGGAATCATGAAGCCGGAGTTGAGGCCGGGCTTGGGCGTGAGGAAGGCCGGCAGGCCCGAGAGCGCGGGGTCGACCAGCATGGCGACGCGGCGCTCGGCCAGGGAGCCGATTTCGCAGAGGGCCAGGGCGATCATGTCGGCGGCGAAGGCCACCGGCTCGGCATGGAAATTGCCGCCCGACAGGGCCTCGTCGGTCTCGGCGAAGATCAGGGGATTGTCGGAGACGCCATTGGCTTCGTCCGCCAGGGTGGCGGCGGCCTGGCGCAGGAGCGTGAGAACCGCGCCCATCACCTGTGGCTGGCAGCGCAGGCAATAGGGGTCCTGGACGCGGGCGTCATCGACGCGATGGCTGGCGCGGATCGCCGACCCGGCCATCAGCGCGCGCAGCGCCCGCGCCGTCTCGATCTGGCCGCCGTGGCGGCGCACGGCGTGGATGCGCGGGTCGAAGGGGGTGTCGGAGCCCTTCGCCGCCTCGGTCGCCAGGGCGCCGGTGACCAGGCCTGACCGGAAACAGAGATCCGCCTCGAAAAGGGCGGCCAGGGCGTTGGCGTTGGAAAACTGGGTGCCGTTAAGGAGGGCGAGGCCTTCCTTGGGCCCCAGGGTCAGGGGCGCCAGACCCGCCCTGGCCAAGGCCGCGTCGGCGGGCGTTCTGGCGCCGTCAACCCATATGTCGCCGACGCCGATCATCGCCGCGGCCATGTGGGCGAGAGGCGCCAGGTCGCCGGAGGCGCCGACCGATCCCTGCGCCGGTACGACCGGGGTCAGGCCCCGCGCCAGCATCTCTTCCAGCATCGTCACCGTCGCCGGCCGCACGCCGGAGACGCCGTGGCCAAAGCTGGCGAGCTTGAGCGCCATCATTAGCCGCACCACCGCCAGCGGCGCCGGATCACCTGTCCCGGCGGCGTGGGAGAGAACGATGTTGCGCTGGAGGGTCTCCAGGTCCGCCGGCCCGATGCCGACGCTGGCGAGACGGCCAAAGCCGGTGTTTATGCCGTAGACCGGCTCGCCGCGGGCCAGAATGCGCTCCACCGCCGCCGCGCTCGCGGCCACGGCCGGCGCCGCGGCCGGATCGAGCCGGGCGCCGTCGCCGCGCCAGATCGCGCGCCAGCTGGCCAGGGACATCTTTCCGGGACCAAGGACCATCGTGCTCACGTCGCATCCTCCACCGCCGCGCGCGGCCAGACGATTGGAAACAGGGGATGGTCCATCGGCGCGCCCGCCGGCAGCTGGTCGGTAAGACCGGGGAAGTCTGGCGAGGTGGGCCAGGGACGTGGGGCATGGGTGACGTCTTCGCCCAGGAACCGCACGGAGAGGACGCGTCGCCGCTGCTCGGTTCCCCTGGATGCGTGCAGCGCCAGCATGTGAAAGGCGACCAGGTCGCCGGGCTCCAAGGCCCAGCCGAGGATCGGCCAGCGTGAGCGGTCCGCCTCGATATTAGGCAGGTCGGCGAGGCTACCCTCTGGAAACCACTTTGCCTGGGCGTCCATGAAGCTGCGCGGCATCAGCCACGGACCGAGATGCGAGCCCGCGACAAATTGCAGGGTCGCGTCTTCGCTCACCGGATCGACCGGAATCCAGAAGCTGACGGCCTGCCGCCCAGCTATGTTGTAGTAGGGTTGATCCTGATGCCACAGTGTCGGCGCGCGCGTGCCCCCTTCCTTGGTCAACATGTGATCGTGGTAGAGCCGGGCCGTCGGGCTTTCCATCAGGGCGGCGGCGATTTCGCCAAGCCGCGAGCCGAAAATCACCGCGCGATAGTCGGGGTTTTCCGCCCAGGTGCAAAAATCCTCGACGAAACGGCCCGGGTCGTCCGGACGGCTGGCGATCTTGGCGCGCGGGCTGGGCGCGGCGATGTTGGCGTCGATGCCCCGGCGAATGCGTTCGATCTCGGCGGTGTTGAGCACCTGGCGAAGCGGCGTCGCGCCTTGGCGATTGAAGTGTTCAATCTCGCTCGCGCCAACAAAAGTCATCGGCCGCCCCACACCCGCGCATGCAGAGGATTGAAGCCCATTCGGTATACCAGTTCGGCGGGGCGCTCGATGTCCCAGATGGCCAGATCGCAGACCTTGCCGGCCTCAAGAGTGCCGATTTCGGCGAGGAGGCCGAGCGCCCTCGCGGCCTCCCTCGTCACGCCGGCCAGGCACTCGTCCACGGTCAGGCGGAACAGGGTCGCGGCCATGTTCATGGTCAGCAGCAGCGAGGTCAGGGGCGATGTGCCGGGATTGCAGTCGGTGGCCAGAGCCATGGGCACGCCCGCGGCGCGCAGGGCGTCGATTGGCGGGACCCTCCGTTCACGGACAAAGTAGAAGGCTCCGGGCAGCAGGGTCGCCACCGTCCCGGCCTGGGCGAGGGCGGCGACGCCGGCGTCGTCCAGGAATTCCAGGTGATCGGCGGACAGGGCGCCGTGGGAGGCGGCCAGCGCGGCGCCGTGCTGGTTGGAGAGTTGCTCGGCATGGATCTTGAGCGGCAGGCCATGGAGCTTGGCCGCCGTGAACACCCGGCCGACCTGTTCACGGGTGAAGCCGATGGTTTCGCAGAAGGCGTCGACCGCGTCGGCGAGGCCCAAGTCGGCCGCCGCCGGGATGATCTCGCGGCAGATGAGGTCGATATAGGCGTCGGGGTCGCCAGCGAACTCCGGCGGCAGGGCGTGGGCGGCGAGCAAGGTCGCGCGGACGCGGATGGGCCGGGCCTGGCCAAGCGCCCTGGCCGCGCTGAGCGATTTTAGCTCGCCCTCGACGGAGAGGCCGTAGCCGGACTTGATCTCCACCGTGGTCGCGCCCTCGGCAATCAGGGCGTCCAGGCGGGGCAAGGCCGCTGTGACCAGGTCCACTTCGCTGGCGTCGCGCGTGGCGCGCATGGTTGAGACGATGCCGCCGCCGGCGCGGGCGATGGCTTCATAGTCGGCGCCGGCAAGGCGCTGTTCGAATTCGCCGGCGCGATCGCCGCCGTGGATCAGATGGGTATGGGGATCGATCAGGCCGGGGGTGATCCAGCGACCCTGGCAATCGGTGTCGTCGTCCGCCGACAGGGCCGGCGCCCCCGCCGCCGGTCCGGCGTAGACAATGCGGCCCTCGGCGCAGGCGATCAGGCCGGCCTCGACCAGGCCCAGTCCCTCGCGACCGGCCAGGGTGGCGAGGCGGGCGTTCCGCCAGATGCGATCACAAACCTGGGTCATGGACCTGCCGTCGAGAATGGGTCGAGGCAGACTTGCGCAAATCCAATATAATGTCTAGACATTATTTTCATCGACTGTTGGAGAGCGCTCATGCCGTCGCTGTGGTTCGACACCGCCTTGCTGGCCGAAGGCTGGGCCAAGGACGTGCGCCTGACGGTGGACGGCGGGCGGATCCGCGCCATCGCAACCGGCGTTCCGGCCAGGGAGGGCGACGCTCGCCATGGGATCGCCGTGCCCGGCCTCTGCAATGTGCACAGCCATGCGTTCCAGCGGGGCATGGCCGGTCTGACCGAGTTTCGCGGCGTCAGCGACGACGATTTCTGGACCTGGCGGGAGCTGATGTACCGGTTTCTTGACCGCATCGACCCCGACGACGTCGAGGCCATCGCCGCCCAGGCCTATGTCGAGATGCTGGAGGGCGGGTTCACCCGCGTGGGCGAATTCCACTATCTGCACCACGATCCGGCGGGGAACGCCTACGCGGACCTCGCCGAGACCGCCCAGCGGATCGTCGCGGCCGCCGACCTGACGGGGATCGGCCTGACGCTGCTGCCGGTCTTCTACGCCCACGCGACCTTTGGCGGCGCGCCGGCCGCGCCAGGTCAGAGGCGGTTCCTGAACGATATCGATCGCTTCGCCGCCTTGATGCAGGCGAGCGCCTCGGCCATAGCGCCGCTGCCGGACGCCAATCTCGGCGTCGCGCCGCACAGCCTGCGGGCGGTCACACCCGAGGAACTCGATAGCGTGATCGGCCTGACGCCCTTAGGTCCCATACATATCCACGCCGCCGAGCAGGTGAAGGAAGTCGATGACTGCCTGGCTTGGAGCGGTCAGCGGCCGGTGGCCTGGCTGCTGGACCACGCGGCGGTGGATCCCCGCTGGTGCCTGGTGCACGCCACCCACCTCGGTGACGGGGAGGTGATGGGTCTGGCGGCCAGCGGCGCGACGGCCGGACTTTGCCCGATCACCGAGGCCAATCTTGGCGACGGGGTCTTCGCCGCCGACGCCTATCTGCGCGCGGGCGGCGCGTTTGGCATAGGATCGGACTCGAACATCCTGATCGATCCAGGCCAGGAACTGCGCGCGCTGGAATACGGCCAGCGGCTCTCGCGCCGCGCGCGCAACGTCCTGGGGTCCGCCGACCGCCCATCGGTGGGCGCGACGCTCTTCGCGGGGGCGCTGAGCGGCGGCGCAAGAGCCTTGGGACAGGCGCCGGGCGGCCTTGCGGTCGGGGCCACGGCGGATATTGTCGGTCTGGACCCTGACAACACCTCTCTCTACGGGCGCTCGGGCGACCGACTGCTGGACGGCTGGCTGTTCGCGGGAAGCGGGGGCGTCGTGAAGACGGTTTGGCGGCGGGGAGAGTGCGTGGTTGAAGGGGGCCGGCACCACGCCGCGGACGCAGTCGGACGGCGCTATCGACATACCCTGGACAAGCTGCTGCGCCAATGACCGAGGCGCGCCTGACGTCCCTGACCCTCGACCGGCGGATCCGTGCGGAGGTGGAGGGTCGAATCCGCTCCGGCGACTGGCGGCCCGGCGACCGGATTCCCACGGAACGGGATCTGATGACCGCCTATGGCTGCGCGCGGATGACCGTGAGCAAGGCCATGGAAGGGTTGGTGCGGTCGGGCCTGATCGAGCGGCGCAAGAAGGCGGGATCGTTCGTCGCGAGGCCCCACGTCCAGACCGCCGTGCTGGAGATCCCGGATATCCCGGCGCTGATAGCCGCGCGGGGCGAGAGCTATCGCTTCCAGCGCGCGTCGCGGCTGTTGCGCCCGCTCGATCCCGACGATGATGGCGAGGCCGCCTTGGCCGCGTCGGCGCCAGTCCTGGCGATTGGCGGCCTGCACATCGCCGACGGCGCCCCCTTCGCCCTGGAAAGCCGCGTGATCAATGTCGAGGCCGTGCCCCTGGCGCGCGAGCAGACATTTGACGAAGAGCCCCCCGGATCCTGGCTGCTCAGGCACGTGCCCTGGACCCAGGCGCGGCACCGGATCGCGGCGGTGAACGCCGACGCCGAGGCCGCCCGCCAGCTCGGCCTGCGCCAGGGCGCGGCCTGTTTGCAGGTCGAGCGGCACACCTTTCGCGCCGAAGAGTGGATCACCTTCGCCCGCATGGTGTTCCCGGGCGATCGCTACGATTTGACGGCCGCGTTCGGTCCGACGTCACCGTAGCCACCCCCTCGACGATGTGTTGACAATCCCACCCCGTGGCGCGAGAACGCCGCGCTTCCCGCCCCCTCGCTTTTCCGCCCGGGGGCTTCTCCGTTTTGGGAGGCGCTCCATGTCGCAAGCATCCTCGGCCGCCGTGCCGGCCGACCACATCCTGGGCGTCTATAGCCGCGCGCCGCTGGCGTTTGAGCGTGGCGTTGGCGCGCGTCTCTACACGGCCGAGGGCGACG
>Ga0075030_100006476_pt1 | contig 10469 bp, 3 predicted proteins | sample LitLauG_LLR_2012_FD_71393 | JGI IMG/M metagenome (GOLD analysis project Ga0075030, IMG submission 71393) | Freshwater sediment microbial communities from Pennsylvania, USA - Little Laurel Run_MetaG_LLR_2012 | ecosystem: Environmental > Aquatic > Freshwater > Creek > Sediment | place: USA...
ACATTTATATTTCCCTTCAAATCAACCACTTACTAATTTTTTTCCAATAGCGGCGCTCCCCCGCTCTTCACACTTCTCTCAGAAGCGACTCGTCCGTCCAGTATCTGAGACGACTAGCTCGCTAGCTAAAAGAAGGACATCAAGTTTTGTGAAGAAACATCAGTTGGCTACTAACATACGGTCGCTCCTATCCTCCATCTGCGGCGGCCAGACTTTGGCGGACGTTAAAAGCGCAAAGGGCACGGATGCGCGCCACCATGAGAGCAGAAACACTCCGCAGCTTTTCCGTCGTATTTCTCGATCGGACTCGACTCTCCATGAACCTCACGGCGTCTTTCCGGGGCTTCATTTGGTTAGCACACAAGGCACGTCTGCGCCGCGAGCCAAACTCAGGAATTCGCTCTGCCTCGGCCTGCGCACTTTGCGCGAATCACTCGCTCGGCCGCTTTGCCTGCTTGTGTTTTTTACGGGGGCCGTCTTTGCCAACGTCTGCACACCGCTAACCGCACCGGCTAACGGGCCATTCCCGGCGGTCCCGGCCAACGGCATTGATGGAGTCTCTTGGTCGGTGGCGCGGGTCATGTGGACAAGCGACTTCTCGCCGAGCGCAGCCACCCAGCAACAAGTTCAATACGCAACCGCTACCGAATGGGCCGCTAATCCCGGCATCTACCCGCACGTCACGGGTCAAGCCGCGCAAACTCCGGCTTCGAGCACCACCATTCAAAGCGCCATCCTCTCAAACCTCTTGCCCAATACGCTGTATCACGTCTTGGCGCAAAGTTATCAAGGGAACGCTTGGTGTACGGCAACCGATCAGACTTTTGCCACCCTGGCCAAGCCGGCCGAGCCAATCAAAGCGCAGTTGCCGGTCCCAGTAGACACCACCCGCCCCGCGATGAACGGAACCCACTGGGTCTATGGTTCGAATTGTGGAACCACAACCTCGAATCCGCGCGGGACATGGAGCGCGACGACTGCTTACGCAACCGGCGACTCGGTTACTCTCACCAGCTTTCCTAACATGGTCTATTGGGCCAGACAGCCGAGCACTAACCAACCGCCAAATGGCGAGAACTCTCTCTATTGGTCTCCTCTCGTAACGCTCAACCTGCAGGACTGCCTCAACAAAATGAACACGGCGAACGGCGACGATCTCGGGCTTCCTCCCGGAACTTATCCCATCACCCAAGCGTTTCTTCATAACTCGGAGAAGGCGGTGAACGTGAGCTGCAGCACCGTGGATTCTTACTGTACACAAAGCAGCGGAGCGGCTCCAGCGAACGGCACTAAGGTTATTTTCGGAAGCCAGCAATACGGTACCGTACCCTCCCCAATCAATCCCGGCGTACCTTACAAGATCATCAACGCAAGCGGCTCCAGGTTCCAGGTTTCCTACGATGGCGTAACGGCACTTACTTTGCTGAACAACGGGTCGAATCCGCAGTATCTCCTTTGGCCGTTGACCCAACCGAAATCCGTGATTCACTCCACGGCGGCAGCCAACTTGCTCCCCCCTCCAGGTGTTCGGCTAGGCCCCGATGCGCTGGCCCAATACTATCCCTACATGCCGAATCTGCAAGCGGAAGACCCCGCCATTTTGACCAATGGCGGAAATGGCATCCTGACCTTTCTGCCGCTCACAGAGAATCTGACCATTGAAAACATCCGCTTTTCGGTCGATCCTACGGTCGCAACCGCCAGCAGCGTTACCGATCCGGTGGCGTTCCTATTCCCAATCAATACTGGCGGCTTCGCCAATACGGGGATTACTTGGGATCAAGTCGCGCTCGATCCTGGCCCGGCGCCTTCCAGAATCATCGGAACCAATTTCGAGGGCGTCAATATCGCGTGGGTGAACTCTTACGCCGCTATCGATTTTTGGGCGCCGCATTACTATGCCACAACCCTCTGGAGCGTTACGTCTAACACCATCTCGCTGCCGCCCTCCACGTTCTCTTATGTCGGCAGCAACGGAAAGAAAGTGAGCTGCCCCAACGCAGGTGGCACTATGACCATCAGCGGCTCCGTGAGCGGCAGCATCGCTCTCTGGGTAGACGCAAACTGCACCTGGGAAGCGCAGCTTACAACTGGATTGACCGCTACTTCCACAGTGCCGGGCATGATCATTTCCAACGCGGCCACTCCGGCGTATCCAACGACGACCTATAACACCGTACTTGGGTATTCCGTCACGACTCATGCAGCCTTGCCGTTTTACATCCTCACCGTAAACGCTGGCTCGATTGTCAACGACCTAAGTTACAACTTCTTCGACCCCGGCGCCAGCTCTCAATCGAGAGAGTCTTCCGCGGGCTTCAGCATGGACGCCTACGGTCCTTTCAAGTTCGACAATAATTACATAAGTGGCGGCGGCGTCGCTGGCGTATTCCTTGCCGAAGGCGCGACTCTGGGAACCACTGTATGCGGCTATATCAACCCATGCCCGATTCAGACGACCATCGGCAACCTCACAGTCACCCGCAACACGATCACCACCAATCCCGACAAGTTCTTTTACGACTCCCCTAATTGGGACGGCGGCAACCGCTACTGGCGTAACTTCAATGAGAACAAGGCTGGTCGTTATAGCTTATTTGACGGCAACATCATGGGGCCCTGGTCCGGCCAGGTCGGGCAGGGTCAATGCGCCCTTCACGAGAGCTTTGCCACGAGCTTCATTCAAATCGGCAATTATCCCCCCTATGGTGACGCCTCGGACTGGACTTTCACTAACAACACCTGCATGAACACTCCCACTGGGTTGGCCACCAACTATGGCTTTGTCGGCTATGTCATGTATCCTTACCCGATCAAGAACTTCTACATCCATAACAACCTCTTTCTGAACAATAATGCTTACGCTCAGGTTGCGCAGAATCAGCCGTTTCGCAGCAACGGCCACATCATGCCGGATCGCACCCTGGGGGGCAATTGCGCTGAAGGGACTATGTTGACTTGGGTTAATGGTGAAAATTTTCTTGTCGATCACAACACGGTATCGGGCATGGGCGGGTGCCAACCTTACACGGTCGTCTTCGATAAAGACCTCAACTCGGGCGGATTTACCAACAACATTCTAAATCTCGTCTACGATCCAGGCCCTTGGTCTGCGTTTCTTGCGAATGGAGCCGGTTTTGACCCTGAATCATATCTGGGTGGCCCCTGCGCGACCGCTCATGTTCAGTTCAGTTGCATCAACGACTTCCAATGGGCGGGCAATGTCATGTTGGCTACCTGGAAAGACTCGTACCCTGCCTCTCAAGTGGAATTTGGGGCCAGCGATATAGCTTTGGCCCAAACTTACTTGCCTAGCTACGGCCTCAGTTGGCCAAATGCAAACACACTGGCCGGTCGGCAGGCACAGATTGGCTGGTTCAACGTTTCGACAAACGATTTCCGGCTCAGCGCTTCCAGTCCTTACATTTCTGGAAACCAACGCAACACCCCGAGTCCTACAACGGATGGCACTTCTGTGGGCGCCAACATGGAACAACTCTTGGTGCACCAGGGAAATGTGAGCAACGTGCGCGTACTTTCCTCGACTAGCACCAGCTTTACGTTGGGGTTCTATGCACCCGATTCCTTTGCTTGCGGCGTCGATTACGGCACCACGCCTTTTTACAATGGCTCCGGTAGCTGGACGAGGGTCGCTGGAGCGGCCGGCAGCGTTGACCCCAGAGTACAAAGCGTAACGATTACTGGCCTTCAACCAGGCACTCTGATGTATTACCGCATCAACTGCGCCGTCCAGCAGCCGACGGGCACTGTACAGCTCCCTACGCACTAATCAATCGGATCTCTACCAAGCGGGTTGCGGCGGTTTTCCCGCCCCGGCCCGCTTTGTGGGAGTACCCTCAAACTTCACCACCCATATCATTCTGCAAATCCCATTAACACCGTTTAAAATCATCAAGTTAGCCTTCTTGAAGTCCTCCCCCAAAGGCATTCCTATGTGATAAAATAGGGGGGATTGCAAACTAAAGTCCTGGACAATTTCGCTGGGCCGGTTCAGGGCTCACCAGTCCAACAATCGGAAGGCGGACTTCGCTATCGCCCAGCTATCGATGGGCTGAGAGCGATAGCGGTTCTTGGCGTTTTCTTTTTCCACTTAAATCGCCAGTGGCTACCGGGCGGATTCGTTGGTGTTGATGTCTTTTTCGTTATTTCTGGTTTCCTGATTACATCCATTCTTCTCAGGGAATACCAGCGAGATAGTTTCAGCCTCGCGAAGTTCTACCAACGACGCATTGCCCGCTTGGGCCCAGCCTTATTCACCGTCGCCATAGCCACGCTCGTGGGCGTACACTTCGTCTACTTGGCACGCGACCGCGCCGCGGCTGGCGCGGCCTTCACGTCTGCCGTGCTCTCATTTACCAACATCAAGTACATGTTTGCTGGTAAAACGTACTTTGCGGTTTCTCCCGACTCGAATCCGTTTCTCCACTTTTGGTCTCTCTCGGTGGAGGAACAGTTCTACATGGTCTTTCCCGCCATCCTCCTGCTCGTTTACCGTAAAGCCTATCGCCACAGAACAGCGATGTTGGGAACCTTACTCGGTCTAAGCCTCGTCGCCTGCGTCGTGCTCACTTATCAAAAACCAGAATGGGGGTTCTACTTTCTTCCCGCTCGGGCTTGGGAACTGTTGGCCGGTGGCATCCTCGCCGGCGCTGGCCCATTTGCCTTCGGCGAGAAGCCGCGCCTCGCGGTTGCAACCCCTCTGCTGGGTCTTGCTCTGATCGCAATCTCCCTGCTAGTACTCAAAGAGGGCTCAGGATTCCCGGGCTACAAGGCGATCCTACCCGTTTTGGGTACCGCACTCATTCTCGGATCATCCGAAAACAAGGGAAACCCGGCGGAACGGCTTCTGTCCACCTCACCAATGGTGTTTCTCGGCCGCATGTCATATTCGCTCTACCTTTGGCATTGGCCGATCTTTTGTCTTGTGGACTACCAACTCTATTCTGCGTCCCCTATCGTTCGCCTTCTCTTGAAAATCACCCTGAGCGCGTTCGCTTCGACTCTCTGTTACGCCTTCATCGAAAGCCCTGGCCGAGTCTTCCTGAACCAGCCCGCTAAGCGGCGGCTCACATTTGCGGCACTGGCCGTTGCGCTTCTCGTCACAGCGCCGCTAGGCATTTTTTTGAGGAACACAGACTTCTTAGATGCTTTCGGGCACAACATCGCAAAAGGGGGCATCGTCGTCAACAAGTCCGGCACTGCCGGCCCCATCGTCCTGATGGGCGACAGCATTGGTTCAACGTTCGGTCTCATGCTGAAGGATATCGCCAAAACGCAGGATCGGAGACTGAACATCATCAGCGAAGAAGGCGTCGATCCCCTGCCCCTTCCGTTTACAAAACTTCCTTGGCGTTGGCCTGACTCGCTCGCCTTTCTCAAACAACAAAATACCGACACCCTATTCTTGATTTGTAACTTTCAGCTAAAGACCGAACAAAACCCGGCGCGGCTTGCCTTAGCAATTCAAGAGCTGAAGAAACACACCCGCCGGATAGTTTTGTTGACCCAGCCTCCGCGCTTGCCCGAATTTGCCGATCGCGACGGCATAAGGCAGGGCCATCAACCGCCCTTTACCGAGGATCCGGCTTATAAAATCAAGCGGAAGGCCGCAAATACACTTGTGAAAAGCCTGCAAGGCGACAGGGTGATCGTGATCGATATTGAACCGTTTTTCACCGCGGCTGACGGCACCATCCGATTCACAGACAGTGATGGCCATCTGCTTTACTTCGACGACACTCATCTCTCCGAATTCGGTGCAGCTCTCGTCAAGCCCGATATTCTGAAAGCCCTTACTGAATACCCGTGACGGCGATTTGATGCAACTGCTCCACTAAGCGTGGAGTAAACAGAAGCGCGCCTTCGTCATTTAGGTGATAGCGGTCGCCTTGGAAATACTGGGGTGGCATTTCTCCCGGCCGATAAGGAACCAGCACCAACACGCCGGCCTTCCGACCCTCTTCCGCAACCATCTGTACTGGATCGTGGACGTCCAGGTTCGGTGGAATAAGGAGTACAGGTTTTGTCCCGTAAGGCGCGCAGATCTCCTGTATCTCTCGAAAGCGCTTCGCGGCAAGAACCTTCACCACGTCATCCGCCGGTGCCGGCGGCAAATCGGGAAATAGATTTCCGAATTTCACAATGTCAGGCAGGGTCTTAACCAATAGCCAGTTTCGAATTTCGGTTTTATTGCCGATCCAACTGCTCAGATTCGCAAAGAAATACGTGCTCGCGGTGGTAGGATCCAAACTCTCCATCCGCACGACAGACGGCAGATCCCGCAGATCCATGAGAAAGTGAGCAAAATAGCCCCAGCGCACACCCTCGACTACCAAGTGATGGGTGGAGAGACACAGCAGCACAACCTTAGGCCTTGCTCCGGCGTTGAACAGCTTCCGTAAACCGTAGTACCAGTCTCGATAGGCCGTCTGTTCCACGATGAAGCGGCTCACATGGTAATCACTGGCCGTGCCTTTCTGGAACTCAGGTAAGTTGACCCCGTCCAGGGCCAAAGAATTTCCCAAAAGAAGGAGTGTTGGTTTATTATCTGTTCCGGTAGGCTTCAGTTGGATAGCGGCATTGTAGTCGGAAACCACCCGGTTTTGTATCCGGCTTATGTGCGAAAACTCACGGCCGATACCCTCTATAAAAACGCCGATCAAAATCAACAATCCGATCAGGCACCACAGCGCTCGCTTGGCCTTCTGCATGGCGGCTGTGTCTATTTCTTCAGAACTGGAAGTAGATAAAGGCATTCGCCTGATTCGCTCCATAGAACGCCACTAAGAGGGCTCCCGCCGTGGCAAAAGCAAGCCGCTTGGCAAGCGTTGCAGATTGAAAAACATACTCGTCGCCAGTCCGCTCGAGCCACAGATCGATCAGAAAAAGTGGTACCGAAAACATCATTAGAAATTTAAGCGAGACTAGGTATTTATCGTTCCAGTCCCAAGTTCCCAGAGCGCCCAGCATTTCAGCAACCTGCCCGAATGATCTCGCTCGGAAGAAGATCCAAGCTAAGCCCACCAGATGAAAAATGAAAATACGCCGAATCCACACACCAGCCACGCTGCGGGCAGCCGGTTTATGTTCAATGCCCAGCAGTCTTTCCGCTGCCAGCCCGCCACCGTGAATTCCACCCCATGCGACAAAGGTCCAGTTGGCGCCATGCCAAAGGCCGCCCAGCAACATAGTCGCCATCAAGTTTCGGTATGTTTTCAAAGCCCCATGCCGGTTACCGCCCAAAGGTATGTACAGGTAATCGCGCAGCCAGGTGCTCAGGCTGATATGCCAGCGACGCCAGAAATCTTGCAGACTCTCCGCCAAATAAGGCTGCCGGAAGTTCACCATGAAATGGAAACCCATCAACTGTGCGCTCCCGCGGGCAATGCTGCTGTAACCGCTAAAGTCACCGTAAATTTGCCACGCAAAGGCGTACATTCCCAACAAAGTAACCATGATGCTGGGCTTGCCCAAGCCGCCCCCAAATGCCGCGTTCGCAATGAGCGCGCAATTGTCGGCAATCACGCACTTCCGAACCAGTCCTTCCAGGATCAACATGATGCCGTCAAACACCGTGTTCGGATCGAAACGCCGAGGGTTCTGCACCTGCGGCAAAAGATGCGAAGGCCGCTGAATCGGTCCGGCTATTAAGTGAGGAAAAAGGCTGATGAACAAACTGTATTGCCCGAATGATCGTGACGCGGGCAATTTGCCATGGTAGACGTCTACGATATACGCCACTTCCTGGAATGTATAAAAAGAGATGCCCGGCGGCAAAACGATTTGCAGAAAGCCTTTTGATAGCCCGATTCCGAAGAAATGCGCCGGTGCCGCCAGTGAATCGATAAAGAAATTGCAGTATTTGAAGAAACCCAGGATCGAAAAGTTAATCGCGAGCGATAGCCACAGCAACTGTCGCTTCTTTGCCGGATCCTCAGTATCTTCAATTCGGATGGCAATCAGGTAATCGATGCAAGTGGAAGCCAGCATCAAGAGCAAAAATCGCCAGTCCCACCACCCGTAGAATAAATAGCTGGCAAGCAGGAGAAACCGGTTTTGACCCCGGAATCCCAATCGCCAATACACCAGAACGACGATACAGACGAATAATATATAGACGGGTGTGTCGAAAAGCATCCTGGAGTTTCACCTCATCGTAGCATCAGATTAGATAGTGGCCACTCAGGCGAAAACTCGCTAATTTAACCAGACGGTCGCGATTGTTCGTTACAATCAAAATGGGTAGAAGTGCACTGCACCGCCGTTTATTAACAAGCATTTAACATCATGAGAGAAGCCAATGCCCCGACGTTGGGCGTAAACAGCTGGTTGGAAGAAGAACTGTATCAACAATATCGCCTCAACCATGCGAATGTCGAAGATGGATGGGGCGACCTTTTCATTCAACTCGATGAAAACGCCGCACCACCAGCCGTTGAAGAACAACCCCCGACCACCAGCGCGGAAAATGGCGCCGTCCATCCCCTCGCCGAAGAAGCAACTGTAACCGCCGCAGTTCCGGCAGCCGAGCCTGAGCCTGCTGCCACTGCTGCCCCCGAACCTCCAGAAACGACACCGGTTCCTGCGGCTACGGTCACAGCGGAAGCGCCTGCGGCTACTCCCACCGTCCTTCCGCCTGTCTCGACATCCACTCAGGTCGTCCCCAAGCAATCCACCGCCCCCGCCAAACTTGATACCCGCATCGCTGGCCCGAGCGATCAACTCGTACCCATCCGTGGCGCAGCGGCCCGTATTGCCGAAAACATGACGGCGAGTCTCGCCATTCCCGTGGCCACCTCGCAACGCCAAATCCCGGTTCGCGTCATTGAAGAGAATCGCAATCTGGTCAACAAGCAGCGCACTCTCCAGGGCAAGGGCAAGCTGAGCTTTACCCACTTCATCGCTTGGTCCATTGTCAGAGCCATTAAATCCAACCCCGGCTTGAATCACGCCTACGCCGAAAACGACGGGCAAATTTTCCGGATCGTTCGCGGTCAGGTCAACATTGGCCTCGCTGTCGATATCACCGCCAAAGACGGCTCTCGTACCCTCAAAGTCCCCAATATCAAGCATGCCGACGGCATGACCTTCGGCCAATTCGTGGCCGCCTACGACGACATCGTTGCCCGCGCCCGAACCAATAAGCTGCAGGTTTCCGATTTCGAAGGGACGACCATATCTCTGACCAACCCCGGCACTGTCGGCACTATCGGTTCCGTGCCGCGCCTCATGCCCGGACAAGGCGCCATTGTCGCTATCGGCGCTATCGATTTCCCCGCTGAATTCGCTGCCGTCAGTGAAGAAATGCGAGCCAATCTCGGTATCAGCAAGACTTTGATGATCGCCTGTACATATGATCACCGCATCATCCAAGGCGCAGAATCCGGCTCCTTCCTCGCCAAAATGCACAGCTTGCTGCAAGGCGACGAAAATTTCTACGACGCCATCTTCCGCGATCTCAAGATCCCCTACCGCCCGCTCCGCTGGCAAGTCGACACACCTCTTACCACCCAGCAAGTCCCAGGCGCCAACACGGACGTCGCCAAAGAAGCCGCCGTCATTCAGCTCATCAGTTCCTACCGGACTCGCGGCCATTTGCTGGCCAACACCAATCCGCTTGGCATCGACACCGGTTATCACCCGGATCTCGATCCCGCTTCCTATGGCCTCACGATTTGGGATTTAGACCGAGTCTTCCTAGCGGGTACGCTCAAAGCCCCAAGTGGTTCCATCGCGCGGAATATGCGCCCCTACGAGCCTCTGCGTGTCATCCTCGACCGTCTCCGCACCACTTACTGCGGTTCGATCGGCATCGAATACATGCACATTCCCGACCCTGCGCAGAAGCAGTGGCTACAGGAACGCATGGAATCCACACAGAACGCTTGGAAGCTGGACGAATCCGTTCGCAGCCGAGTTCTCAATCGCCTCATCCAGTCCGAAGAATTCGAGCACTTCCTGCAAGCGCGCTTCGTAGGTCAAAAGCGCTTCGGACTCGAAGGCTTGGAAAGCACCATCGTCTCCCTCGACGAGATCCTCGAATGTGCCTCTAACGAAAACTGCGCCGAAGCCGTCATCGGCATGGCTCACCGCGGCCGCCTCAACGTGCTTGCCAATGTCGTCGGCAAGTCCATGGCACAGGTCTTCTCCGAGTTCGACGGTGAACCGGACCCCGATTCCGTTCAAGGCTCCGGTGACGTCAAGTACCATCTCGGCGCCAGCGGCGTTTTCACCTCTACCAATGGTCGCGAAATCGTCGTATCCGTCGCCTTCAATCCAAGCCATTTGGAAGCGGTCGATCCGGTAGTAGAAGGCCTTGTTCGTCCGAAACAAGATCGTCTAAAAGATACCGAACGCGCCCGCGTCATTCCCATCCTCATTCACGGCGACGCCGCCTTCATCGGCCAAGGCGTCGTAGCCGAAGTCCTGCAGCTTTCGCAACTCGAAGG
>Ga0075030_100006477_pt1 | contig 10468 bp, 10 predicted proteins | sample LitLauG_LLR_2012_FD_71393 | JGI IMG/M metagenome (GOLD analysis project Ga0075030, IMG submission 71393) | Freshwater sediment microbial communities from Pennsylvania, USA - Little Laurel Run_MetaG_LLR_2012 | ecosystem: Environmental > Aquatic > Freshwater > Creek > Sediment | place: USA...
GAGAATGCCGAGGGCAGCACCAGCGACACCCAGCCGGTCAGGGTCAGCATGACGGTGCGCTACAGCATCGCGACCGACCGCGTGGCCGAGGTGTTCGAGAAATACTCGCACGACGGCAATCTGTCGTCCTACGTGCAGACCGCGACGCAGGAGATCTTCAAGGCCGTGACGGCGCGCTACACCGCGCCCGACCTGATCGCCCAGCGTTCGAAGGTGTCGAGCGACATCAACAGCGCCTTGCGGGACAAGCTCAGCCTGTACGGCGCGCAGGTGATCAACATCGACATGCGCAATTTCGCGTTTTCGCCGCAGTACATGGAGGCGATCAACGACAAGGTGACGCAGGAACAGTTGCGCCTGGCCGCCGAGAACAAGCTGAAGACCGTCGAGGCCGAGCAGAAGCAGAAGGTGGCGGTGGCGGAGGCTGAGGCCAGCGCCCGCAAGGCGCAGGCCGACGGCGAGGCCTACGCCAATCTGACCATTGCCAAGGCGCAGGCCGAGGCGCTGCGGGTGCAGAGCGCCGCACTGGCGGCCAACCGCGACGTGCTGGAGTTGCGCCGCATCGAGGTCGAGAAGATCAAGGCGGAGAAGTGGAACGGCGTGCTGCCGACCTCGGTGTACTCGGGGGCGCCGATCCCGTTCCTGAACGTGGGCAAGTAGACGGCGTCGTTCCGGGCCATTGGCGAGGCGGGCGCCGGACCTGCGTCCGCGAGGCGGCGCACCGCCGGATCGAGGGGCGGATCAGGCGCGCGCTTGGGCGAGCGCCCAGGCCAATGCTCAGGCCAGCGCTCAGGCGACCGTGTTGATTCTGGTGCCCACCGGCCCGCTGCTGGCCAGCGGCGGCGGCGCCGGCACCGCCGCGATCAACTGGGCGGCGGTGCTGGCGGCCTGGTCCAGGGCCTTGCGCAGCATGGTCGTCTGTACGTCGGCCGGCACGCCCTGGCCCGGCGACGCCGCCTGGGTCGCATTGGCAGTTCCCATGATGTCCATCGATGAGGCTCCGGCCGCAAGGCGGCGCATCCTGCTTGTTTCGGCGCCGGCCGCAGGAACTTGAGGGCGTCGCCTGCCTGTTTCCGTTGCACCGGGCCTGCGTGTTGCAACGTACAGACCCGGGCCGCCACTTCGCATGACTTCAGCCCGAAGGCACGGCACGCTGCCCGCGAGCAATCGATCGCGGCCGGCGCATGCGGCTGCGGGCTTTCGCACTCGAGGTGTCGGACCGGTGTTCGCCTGCCAGCCGTGCCGACGCCCGATATGAGCTGGACCGCGACGGCTGCAAGGCGCTGAGCGATAACGCCAGGGAAATCTGCGTGGTGCAGGCCAAGGGCAAGGAAAAGGTGACCAGGGCAGAAGCCGAGGCCAGTTACGAGAACACTCCCAACGCCCGCTACGAGGCGCGCCTGATGCACGCCCGGGTCGACTACGAGGTTTCCATGGAACGATGCGGAGACTTTGCTGGCCACCGCAAGGACGTCTGCAAGACCGACGCCAACGCCGAACTGGTGCGGGCCAGGACCAGTGCCTTGCAGGAGACGGTGATTCCTCGAAATTGGAGTCGCCGGCTGACCCTACGCAGGCCAGCGCCGGAATGGAAAGCTCCAAGCAGTGATGGCGTAGGCCTGACGGCTTCGGCCATCGGCCCGCCCGTCGCCTTCACGGCGACGGGCGATCTTTGAAATATGTACCGCATGTAACGACGCCGGGACGCCACGCGCGAACCGTGGACTTGCGTGCGCGGAACGGGGCAGAATGCCTGTGCGCGGATGTGGCGAAACGGGCGCCGATGATCAAGAGCTTCTTCGATGCACTGATGGCGGACGAGCTATACAACCTGCCTTTGCTCGCGCTTGTCCTGTTGCTCTATGTCTTGTACCGGATGCTGTCCGGTCAGCGAAGAATGAAACCACCGGCGCATTCGGACGCCAGCAACGATCCGGCCGCCCGCCGCGAAACCACCCGCTGACGTCGCTTCACTTCCAGGTGGCGCCATCGGCCGCCTGCAGGAACGCCTCGAACTCCTCCAGCGCCAGCGGCTGCGCGATCAGGAAGCCCTGGAAGGCGCGACAGCCGTGCCGCTGCAACACCTGCAGCTGCGCCTGTGTTTCGACGCCTTCGGCGATCACCTGCAGGCCCAGCGTCGTACCCAGCGTGATGATGGTCTGCACGATGGCGGCATCGCTGTCGTCGGTCGCCACATCGCGCACGAACTGGCGGTCCACCTTCAGCTCGTCCATCGGCAGCCGCTTCAGATAGGAAAGCGACGAGAACCCGGTGCCGAAATCGTCCATGCAGAATGCGACCCCCACGGCCCTGAGTGCCTGGATGCGCTCGGTGGTATCCGTGACATCGTCCAGGATCAGGCTCTCGGTCAGTTCGATCTTCAGGCGGGCCGGATCGGCGCCCGCCTGGTCCAGCGCCTGCTTGATCTGCTCGACGAAGTCGCTCTGGCGGAACTGGCGCGCGCTGACGTTGATCGCCAGCCGCAACGACCGCGTCAGCTCGTGGGCCGACCAGGACCGGAGCTGGCGGCAGGCCTGGTGCAGCACCCAGCTGCCGATCGCCAGGATCAGGTCGGTCTCTTCGGCGACCCCGATGAACCGGCCGGGCAGCACCATCCCTTGCACCGGGTGCAGCCACCGCAGCAGGGCCTCGGCGCCGACGACTTTGCCGGCGTCGTCGACCTGCGCCTGGTAGTGCAGGTGAAACTGGCCTTCCTCGAGCGCCTTGCGCAGGTCCGATTCGAGCGCACTGCGCTCTTCCAGGGCGGTCTGCATGGCCGGGTCGAAGAAGCGCAGCGTATTGCGGCCCGCGCCCTTGGCCTGGTACATCGCAAGGTCCGCATGGCGCAACAGCGTCTCGATCGGTTCCCGGTGCCCGAGAAACAGCGTCGCGCCGAAACTGGCGGCGCATAAGACCTCGCGCCCGGCCAGCCTGCAGGGAGCCGCAAGGCCGGATCGGAGTTTCTCCACCACCAGGTCGGTCTGGATGGCGGCCTCGCCGGGCTCTTCGCTCAGGCCCTCGAGCATCACCACGAATTCGTCGCCGCCCAGACGAGCAACCGTGTCGCCCTCGCGCAACCGTGATTCGATGCGGCGGGCGACGTCGACCAGCAACTGGTCGCCGATGTCGTGGCCCAGCGTGTCGTTCAGGCTCTTGAAATGATCCAGGTCCAGGAAGATCAGGGCGCCGTGGTGCCCGTTGCGGCCGCTGACTGCCAGCGCACGTCGAACTCGATCGAGCAGCAGCCGGCGGTTCGGCAGGCCGGTGAGCGCATCGAAATGGGCCAGCCGGTGAATCTCGGCCTCGGCTTCCTTTTTCCGGGTGATCTCGGAATAGGTGCCGACGTAGTGGGTGACGGCGCCGTCCGGCGCCCGCACTGCCGAGATGTTCAGCCAGTCGACTTCGATCTGGCCGGTACTGCGACGGTTCCAGATCTCGCCTTGCCAGTATCCGCTTTCCTGCAGCGATTGCTTCAGGCGCTGATAGAACTCCTTGTCATGTCGACCCGAGCTGAATATCGACGGCTTGCAGCCGATGACCTGGTCGGCGCGGTACCCGGTCAGCTCGGTGTAGGCGCGATTGACCCGCAGGATGACGGAGTCCGGATCAGTGACGATCATCGCGATCTGGGACTCGAACGCGGTGGCGGCGATGCGCAGTTCCGCTTCCGCGAGGCGGCGCTCCGTGATGTCGGTCAGCGACACCCGGACCCCGGCGGCCGGATCATCGGGACGCAGACAGTCGAGGCGGACATGAACCTGCAACTGGTCCGGGCGCCGCAGCGCGAGCTCGCAGGTCAGCCGCAGGGGGTGATGCAGTGCATTCTGGAAGAATCGGCGCCAGAGTTCGGCATCGGCCGGCGCGACGTGGCGCCCGAAGGCCTCGTTGATCAGTCCGCACCGCTCCTCGCCGAGCATCGCGGCACCGGTCATGTTGATCGCTTCGATCCGGGCGTCGGCACCAAGCGTGACGTAGCCAACCGGTGCGAGTTCGTACAGGTTCAGGTTGCGATCGCGAGATTCGTCCAGCGCGAGCTGAGTGCGTTGCAACTGCTGTTTGAGTGCATCGACTTCGAACTGACTTGCTGCCAGCTCGTTCAACAGCTGGTCAATCGAGCGCATCGACGGTCCGGAAGGCGCATTTCTGGCAGCGCCGGGCACGTGTCGCATCGTCACCACCGTTCCAGCTTGAAGTCCAGTCGAGATTGCGTGAGTTCGACGCACCTCGATTGATACTACGTCATCGCACACCGGGATCCGCTGATTTGCAACACGCGGCAAATGATGTTTTGTGATCTGCAGGTGAACGAGCAAGGCCGCCGTGCCAGCGGTTTGCGTACAAATCACTGCAAACCGCTACAGCCAGGTACAGATTCGTCCACGCAAGCAGATTTCGAATTCGGGTCGTGCGTTTCCCTGACATCGATATGCGGGTTTACCCCATCGAAGTGCGAAGGCAGCTCCGATGGTGCCGGCATGGCCGCTGGCGCGGGCGGCTCCGAACCCCGGTGCATCCGGGCACGATGAATCGAGAAACATCGAGACCAGAGGGGGCTCCAGATCTTGTTGCCGATTGTTGCGTCGACAGGCTTGAGTCCGCTGCGGCAAGGGCGCACCACGACAGGCTGATGGTCGTCGAGCTTGTCTGCGAGGCGATTCGATGCACACAACCCTGTCATCCGAATCCTCACTCGGGCCGGGGGCTGAAGCGGTCGCCGGCTCCATTCATCCCGCTGCCAGGGCGACGCGCACTGCCGGGCCGGTCGGTCACGCCGATCATCGGCTGCAGCGGCAACGCTTTCGATGAATACCGCAACCGGTGCCTGGACGCGGGCATGAGCGATTTCGTGGCCAAGCCGGTGGTCCCCGAGCACCTCTACCGGGTGCTGCTGGCACAGCTCCAAAGGACGCAGCGAACCGCGGCCTGAAAGCGGGCGCGGCTGGCGCACGCGACCTGCGCTGCCCGGTCCGCCTGGCGCCCAGAGCGCCGATGGCCGGGTCGGCGGCCGCTGGGCGAGCTCGATATCGTCAGTTCGTCGCAGCTCGGGTCAGCCGCCGCTGAGCGCCTGCACGATCAGCAGTTCGTCGTCCGGCCGCAGCGGGTGCGCCAGGTCGGTCAGCGCAACGCCGCCGGCGAAGAAACGGATGTGACGACGTACGCGGTCCTGCTCGTCGATCATGCGGAACCGTATTCCCGGGAACTGCCGATCAAGGTGAGCCAGCACGAGCGCCAGCGTGGAGCCGTCGGCCAGCACCCAGGGCGCCCCGGTGTACGAGTGCAGCGAGGACGGGATCAGCACCTTCATGCAACGCGCCACTATGCGGGCACGCCGGACTCCACCGCATAGATTTCAGGCAGATGCGCGGCCAGGCATTTCCAGCGGGCGCCCGCGTCCCGACTGGCCCAGAGCTCGCCACTGGTCGTCCCGAAGTAGAGTCCGACCGGATCGTTCGCATCCAGGGTCATCGCCTGGCGCTTGACGGTCCACCAGGCCTGCTCGGCCGGCAGGCCGGCATCCAGGCGCTGCCAGGTGCGCCCGCCGTTGCGTGTGACGTAGACTGCGGGCCGGCCATCCGGGCAGGTGCGCGGCCAGACCTGCGTGCCATCCATCGGCAGCACCCAGGCCGTGTCGGCATCGCGCGGATGCACCACCATTGGAAAGCCGATGTCGCCGACCCGCTTGGGCATGCTCCGGCCCACCCGCACCCATTGGTTCGACGGGCGATCGATGCGGTAGATGCCGCAATGGTTCTGCTGGTAGAGGCGGTCCGGGTTGCTCGGGCACAGGCGGATGCAATGCGGATCGTGGAAAGCCAGGTTGGCGGCGTCCATCCCTTCCACCACTTCCATGCCCGCCGCCAGCGGCGCCCAGGTCAGGCCGGCGTCAGTCGATTCGTGCACGCTGCCGCCCGACATGCCGAAATAAAGGTGTGCCGGGTCGCGCGGGTCGACGATGATCGAATGCAGCTTGGGCCCGTCCGGCGTGCCGTCCTGCACGCTGCCCATCAACAGGCGCAAGCTGGCGCTGTCGTTGACCGACGCCAGCGGCTCCCAGGTGTCGCCGCCGTCTTCCGAGCGGAACAGTCCTTGCGGCGATGTGCCCGCGTACCAGGTGCCGGCCTGGCTGGCGTGGCCTGGCGTCAGCCAGAAGGTATGGTCGACCGACCGTGCCTCGGTGCCGGCCCCGGCCTTGGCGAAGGCCGGCGGGCGGCTGGCTTCCTTCCAGCTGCGCCCGAGATTGGTCGAACGAAACACGGTGGGACCCAGGTGGCCGGTGCGCGCCGCCGCCAGCAGCGTGCGGCCGTCGCGCGGGTCCAGCACCACGTGACTGACGACATGGCCGAGGAAGTGCGGTCCGTCAGCGCGCCAGGCGCTGCGCCCGGCATTGCCGTGAAAGATCCAGGCCCCCTTGCGGGTGGCGACCAGGATCACGCCGGCGCGCCTGGAGCCGGTACGGCGAACGGCGCTGCGCCCTTTTGATGCGCTGCTGCCTCGTACGGATTTCTTCGCTGCGCTACCCGCCATGGTGCCTCCTTCAGATGGGAGGTGCCGCGCCGATGCTGACCGCGGTCTCGTGCAACCGCCCCGTGCAACCTTGCTGGCGGACGATTCTAATCGTGGACCCGGGGCATCAAACCCGCTGCAGCAGCAGGCCCTTGAGGTACTCGCCTTCGGGGTGGGTCATCATCATCGGATGGTCGGCACCGGGGCCGAGCCGGGCTCGCATCACGCAGTCGATGTCGGCGTCGAACACGGCGCCGGCCACGATCTTCTGGAACAGGTCCACGTCGATCGCGCCCGAGCAGGAAAACGTCATCATCAGGCCGCCCGGCTCGAGCAGGCGCAGCGCGTTCAGGTTGATGTCCTTGTAGGCGCGGGCGGCGCGCTCGACCTGGTGGTGGCTGGCGGCGAACTTGGGCGGATCGAGCACGATCAGGTCGAAGCGCTGGCCGGCATCGCGGCACGCGCGCAGCTGCTCGAACACGTCGTTGTCGATCCACTCGAAGTCGGCGCCGGCCAGGCCGTTGCCCTCGACATGCTCGCGTGCCATCGCCAGCGCATCGCCGGACGAATCGATCGACACCACCGGCCGGGCGCCGCCCTGGGCCATCGCCACCGAAAAGCCGCCCGTGTAGCAGAACGCATTCAACGCGCGCGGTGGCCGGCCCAGCGTGGTCGCCAGCTCGCGTGCCAGCTCGCGCGCCATCAGCCGGCTGTCGCGCTGGTCGATATAAAAGCCGGTCTTGTGGCCGCGCCGCACGTCGACCTGGAACGCCATGCCGTTCTCGCGGATCGGGATGCGCGCCGGCGGCTCGCTGCCGCGCAGCACGCCGGAGTGGGCCTCCAGCCCGTCGCGCGCGCGCAGGCCGCCGTCGGACCGGTCGAACACGTCGGCGCAACCGCTGGCCGCGCACAGCGCATCGAGCAGCGCATCGGCGCCAGCCTGCACGCCCGGCGCCTGCATCTGCACCACCAGCTGGGTGCCATAGCGGTCGGCGATGAAGCCGGGCAGGCCGTCGGCCTCGCCATAGACCAGCCGCAGCGCGTCGCTCAGTTCCGACAGGCGTGCGCGCCGACCAACCGCATTGCGCACCTTCCAGGCCATCCAGCTGGCGTCGATACGGTCGGACTCGGTAAAGCTCCAGCAGCGCGCGCGGATCGCCGATTCGGGCGCATAGGCCGCCCAGGCAAGCCAGCGCTGGTCGGCGCTTTTCACGGCGACCAGGTCGCCGGCGCCCGGATTGCCGGTCACGCGCGCCACTGCGGTGCCGTAGATCCAGGGATGGCGCCGCGCCAGCGAGCGTTCCTTGCCTGGCTTCAGGATCAGTTCGACCATGCTTCATCAGAGCGGCCCGGCGGCGATGTTCCGACCGTCCGGCGCTTCAGTCCTTGTCTTCAGTCTTTCTTGTTGGACGGAGGCACGACAGGCGGCAGTCGCCTGGCGCGCGGGTGGCATGCATCGTAGGCCTTGGCCAGGTGCTGCCAGTCCAGGCGCGTGTAGATCTGGGTGGTGGAAATGCTGCAGTGGCCCAGCAGTTCCTGCACGGCGCGCAGATCCCCGCTGGACTGCAGCAGGTGCGATGCCATCGAGTGACGCAGCACGTGCGGGTGCACGTGAACGCCCAGTCCGGCCTTGGTGGCGAGCAGCCCGATGCGGGCCTGCACGCTGCGCGGCGACAGGCGCGCGCCGTTGCGGGACACGAACAGGGCCCGCTGCTGGGCGCCGGCGCAACCCGCCCGCGCCATCAGCCAGGCCTGCAGCGCGTCCACCGCCTGGCGTCCGACCGGCACGGTGCGCCGCTTCGATCCTTTGCCGGTGACGGTGAGCTCGCGCTGCGCCAGGTCGATCCAACCGAGCGAGGCCGGCTGGCCGGACTCGGCGCCGAACCAGTGACAGTCCAGCGCGACCAGCTCCGACAGGCGCAGACCGCTCGAATACATCAGCTCGACGATCGCATGGTCGCGCAGCGCCAGCGGATCGGTGCCGGTCCGATGGTCCGCCAGTGCCACCGCCTGGTCCGGCGCCAGCGCCTTGGGCAGCCGCTGCGGCCGGCGCGGGCCGCGCACTCCCAATGCCGGATTCGAGCTGCCGGCCTGGCGCAAGGCGCGGAAGCGATAGAACGCCCGCCACGACGACAGCATGCGCGCCACGCTGGACGGGGCAAGCCCCTGCGCATGCAGGCGACCGGCGGCGCGGCGGATGTCGGCCGGGCCCAGGTCCGGCAGCGCGTCAGCGCCGCACAGTTGTGCCAGCCGCTGCAGGTCGCGCCGGTATGCGGTGACGCTCAACGGCGACAGGCGCCGCACGGCCGCCATGTCGTGCAGGAATTCAGTGACGCAGGCCGGCAGCTCGTCCATCCGGGTCCGCTGCTCGGCGGCGTTCACCCACGCAGTCGCGACAGCGCCGCCGCGGCGAGCTCGCCGATGCGCGCCAGGAATTCGGTTCCCATGTCGCTGCGGAAACGCTGCGGATCGGGCGAGCCGAGCACCAGCAGGCCGAAGGCGCGAGTGGCTGGCGCCTCACCGCCGGGACTGCGCAGGGCGATCATGGCCAGGCTGCGGATCGGATCGGCATCGGCGCGCAGCCAGCCGGCCGCCGCGAAGTCGCTGTTCGGGCCGCAATACGGCGCCAGCATGCTGTCGGCAAAGCGCACCACGTCGGCGCTGACCGGCGCGGCACAGGGCAGCGTGGCGAACGGCGATGCCACCTCCCACAGGCGCAGCGCGGCTGCCGGCACGTCGAAGATGCCTTCGAGCGCATCGACCAGCCGCCCCGGCAGTTCCGACTCCGCGCCGATGGACAGCAGTTTTGCAGTCCAGCGGGTGACACGCTCGTCGATGGTGTCGTTCTCGCGGCCCCGGTGCACCAGCTCGGCCAGGCTCGCCTCCAGCGCGCGCACCCGTTCGCGCAGGATCAGCGTCTGGCGCTGCCCGAGCGAGGCGGCACGGCCGTCGTGCGGATCCGGCAGGTCGATCGCCGCCAGCAGCGACGGCCGGCGCCGGAACAGGTCCGGATGGTCGGCGACGTACTGCGCCACCGCGTCCTCGTTGGGTGCCGGGCCGGGCACGATCGCCTCGTCAATTTCGTTGTCGAGGTTCTGTCTGATTGCCGTGGGAGCGTTCATTCGATCTCGATCTCGCCTTCGAAGACCCGGACCGCCGGCCCGGACATGTACACCGCGGCCGGTGCGTCCCCACTGGAGGTGGGGGCCGCGTCCCATTCGATGCGCAGCGTGCCGCCGCGCGCCTGCACCTGGACCGGAGAATCCAGCAGCCCTTGCGCGATCCCCGACACCGCCGCCGCGCAGGCGCCGGTGCCGCAGGCCAGCGTTTCCCCGACGCCGCGCTCCCACACGCGCAGCCGGATCGAGTGACGATCGACCACCTGCATGAATCCGGCGTTGACGCGTTGCGCGAAGCGGGGGTGGTTCTCGATCTGCGGTCCTTCGCTGGCGACCGGGGCCGCCTCGACGTCCTCGACCTGCTGCACCGCATGTGGATTGCCCATCGACACGACGCCGATCCAGCGTTCCAGGTGCTGCACCGGCAGGGCCCAGAGCGTGGCCAGGCCGTGGCGGCGCGAAGGCAGGCCGGTGCCGTCGAACGCGCTGTCCGCGGGCCGCAGGGAAGGCGCACCCATGTCGACCCGCACGCTGCCGTCGTCGAGCAGGCGCGGCTCGATCAGGCCCGAGCTGGTCTGCACCCGGATGCTGGTCTTCGTGGTCAGGCCGCTGTCCCGCACGAACATCAGGAAGCAGCGCGCGCCGTTGCCGCAGTGCTCGACCTCGCCGCCGTCGGCGTTGAAGATGCGGTAGCGGAAATCGGCCCGCTCATCGCTCGCGCGCTCGACCACCAGCACCTGGTCGGCGCCGATGCCGAAGCGCCGGTCGGCCAGCCGGCGCACAAGCGCCGGCGACAGATCCAGGTGCTGGCTGATCGCGTCGAGCATGACGAAATCGTTGCCGGC
>Ga0075030_100006478_pt1 | contig 10468 bp, 5 predicted proteins | sample LitLauG_LLR_2012_FD_71393 | JGI IMG/M metagenome (GOLD analysis project Ga0075030, IMG submission 71393) | Freshwater sediment microbial communities from Pennsylvania, USA - Little Laurel Run_MetaG_LLR_2012 | ecosystem: Environmental > Aquatic > Freshwater > Creek > Sediment | place: USA...
GTTCTATCACGTGGTGGCCGATAACGATTTCCCTTATCGTATATACGGGGCGCAGCAGGATAACTCCACCGTCGGAATTTTGACGCGCAGCGACCGCGGCGTGATTGACCGGCCCGACTGGGATCCCGTTGGCGGCGGAGAGAGCGGCTACATCGCGGTGGACCCGCGCGATTCCAACATCGTTTATGCCGGCGCGTATTTCGGACACAGCACGCGCTTTGATCGCCGCACCGGACAGGCGCAGGACGTGATGCAATGGCCTGACGATCCGGACGGCCACAACGCCAGCGGCCTGAAGTACCGCTACACGTGGACAATGCCGATCATTTTCTCGCCCCACGATCCGAACATTATTTACAACGCCTCGCAGTATGTATTCCGTTCCACAGACAGCGGCCACTCCTGGCAGGCGATCAGTCCGGACCTGACGCGCAACGATAAATCGAAGCAACAGGATTCCGGCGGGCCGATTACCAAGGATCAGGCGAGCATCGAGTTTTACGACCTGATTTTCACGGTTGCGGAATCGCCCAAGGAAAAAGGAGAGATCTGGGCAGGCACCGACGACGGGCTGATTCAGATTACGCGCGACGACGGCAAGAATTGGACCAATGTGACACCGAAGGGAATTCCGGAATGGGCCATGGTCAGCCTCATCGAAGCGTCGTGGCACGATGCGGGCACTGCCTACGCCGCCGTGGACGCGAGGAAACTCGATAATTTCAAGCCGTACATTTTCAAAACCAACGACTTCGGCAAATCCTGGACGCAAATCACCAGCGGCATTCCGGATGGCGCTTTCGTTCACGCCGTGCGCGAGGATCCCGTGCGCAAGGGATTGCTGTTTGCCGGAACGGAGCTTGGGATTTACGTTTCGTTTGACGATGGCGCGCACTGGGAGTCGCTGCAGCTCAACCTGCCCAACACGCCGGTGCACGATATGACGATTCACAACGGCGATCTGGCCATCGCCACGCATGGCCGCGCGTTCTGGATGCTCGACGATATCGCGCCGCTGCGCCAGGCGGATTCCGAGCTTGCGGGGACTGACGCACATCTCTTCAAGCCGTCCACGGCCACGCGCACGCGCATGGGGCATGTGAAGCGGCGGCGCTATGCGGTCGCGGAGAATCCGCCGGATGGAGCGATTCTCTACTACTACCTGAAAAACGAAGCGAAAGAGCCGATCAAGCTGGAGGTTTTGGATTCCGCCGGCAAGGTGATTCGTACTTACACCAGTGAAGAAAAGAAGAAGCCGGAGACCGACGAGGAGGGTGAGTTTGAGAAGGACGAAGCCGCTGACCACATTCCGGCGAAGGCGGGGCTGAATACGTTTGCCTGGGATCTGCGCTATGAGGACCCGGTGAAAATTCCCAAAGCGGTCTATGACGAAGGAGATCCCACGGGCCCGCTGGTGCTGCCCGGCAAATACCAGGTCCGGCTGACGGTGGGTGGAAAGGCGGAGACGCAGCCGATCGAAGTGATAATCGATCCACGCGTGAAGACCAGTGCGGCGGAGCTGCAGAAGCAGTTTGACCTGATGCTGAAGCTGCGCGACCGCCAGGACGAAATGAACAAGGCGATTCTCTCCATGCGCGATCTGCGGAGCCAGTTGCTGTCGCTGGAAAAGCGAATTGGCGCGGGTGACGCGAACAAGGGCCTGGTCGAACAATCGACGGCGCTGCGCAAGAAGGTTTCGGATCTCGAGCACGAACTGATCAATCCGGAAGCCATGGCGAGCGAGGACGAATTGCACTATCCGACGAAGCTGAACAGTAAACTCGGTTCGTTGAACCAGGCGGTGGACAGCGCTGATGCGCAGCCGACGGAAGGTGAAGTGGGTGTGTTTGCGGAACTTGAGAAGCAATTGGACGCTCAGATGGCCAAATGGCGCGAAGTGACCAGCAGCGACGTTGCGGCTTTCAACTCCACGTTGCGCAACGCCAACATTCCCGCGATCACATTGAAGTAGCCCGACGCACTCTCATTCTGAGCCCATCCGACGAGGATGGGCGAAGAATCTCAAGTTCTGAATCCAGCAAGGTGTAAAGGTTGAGATCCTTCGGACTGCAGAAGGCGCAGTCTTCAGGATGATTCGTAGCTGTGGTCTGTGATCCCTCGAAACGCCTGGGCCAGAGGAGAATTCGCAGTAAGAACGATTATCGTTTGGCGAGAATTGGCGCCCAATGGCTCAGGTGATTCAGCGATTCCGCATGCGTCGGGTCCAGATGCAGCGGCGTGACCGAAACCTCCCCGGCGAAAATCGCTGCGTAGTCGGATTCCGCGTCCAGTTCCATGCCGCTGTCAATGCGCTGCTCGCTCAGCCAGAAATACGCGAGGCCGCGGGGATCCTGACCTTCCCGCAATACCGTGCGCGTGATTTTTTTCGATTGCCGGGTGAATTTTACCGTGCCATTCCAGTTTTCCGGCACATTCACGTTCAGCAACACCTGCGCGGGCAAGCCTTCCTTCAGAATCAGCTCGGCCGCATGCCGCGCGATTTTGGCTGACGCCGCAAAATCCGAGTTTCCGCGTTTGGAGCAAAGCGACATCGCAATCCCCGGCACGTGATGAATCACCGCTTCGCGCGCGGCTCCCACCGTTCCGCTGTAGTAGACGTTTTCACCAAGGTTCGCGCCGTGATTGATGCCTGAAATCACCAGGTCCGGCGGCTCGGGCAGCAGTTTGTGCAGTGCCACAATCACGCAATCCGCGGGCGTGCCGTCGATGGCCCATTCCTTGTCGCCGATGGCATGGCAAACAATCGGCTGCCGCAACGTCAAGCTCTGCGCCGCGCCGCTGCGCTCCCAACTTGGCGCCACAATGCTCACGTCTGCAATCGCGCGCAACTCTTCCGCCAGCGCCCGCAGCCCGGCAGCTTGGTACCCATCGTCATTCGTCAACAACACCTGCGCCTTTTTCACGTCCGCAAGATCTCCCTGTTTCTATTGTAGTCGGAATTTGCCTGTAGCCTGGCAATAACCGCAGCGATGCTGTAGCGCCGGGCGAGCGTAGTTGCTCGCCCGGCGGCTTTCTCTTTCCTATGCCACGGGCACTTTGTGACGTCGGGGATCTAGTAATCTCTGCTAGTCCCGCGAGCGAGTCAGTTTAATGCCAGAGCCCACTAGTGGCGACCGGCGAAAGAACCCCACGAAGCTCACCTGCTTATCTTTGGTCGCGGGCAAGTGCTCTTGAATTAGCAAACGCAGTGCAGCCTCAACGGTTGCACGCTTGCCTTTCGTCCTACGACACTTCATCGCCTGCTTCAATAGCTCACCATCAATTTCAATTTTCGTTCGCATAGAAGTTCACCTACCCAACGACAGGAAGGTTGCCCAAGGAAGATAAATAGCGGGCAGCCATGCCGGTTCTGAGATTGATCGCTGTTCTACCGCCATCGACCGGTTAGTATCTTCGATCCTTCCTAATCGTGGGGGAAACCCAGGGACAGGCGCGACGTTTTCCATTAATTTCCTGCTTGGAGAACCAGTGGGGAACCTCCCGTCTGTCCCCAAGTACCCCCCAAGTACCCCCGGAGTTTGGCTAGAACAGAGTGCGGGTTTGCTGATACACAATCCACGCAACAATGAGAAAAGCCACGGCGAGGGACAAAATAATAGGCTTCGGCATTGGTTTTCTGTTCTTTCGCCACAGGTGCCAGATTGAATAGGTTGCTAGAAGTTGCAGCAAGATGGCAACAGCACAAGAAGTCATAATTGCAACTCTGTTACGAGACAGAAAAAGGAAACCATAAGCGATAATTCCCAAAACAATAGGGACGAACTTCACAGCCCCCAAAGGGTGCCGTTTCAGAGCAGAAATCTCACGATGAGCACTCAGCTTTCCTTTCAAGTCATCAAAGCCGTTAACTTCGGACGGAATAGCTATTTGCCTTGGTGGTTCACCGCCCCAGATCAGAAGCCACCCGCGATTTTCGCTCAGTGACTTAATGTCCGTCAGCGGTATTTCTGCCGTTCGTCCATCGTTACCGCGCCTTAATATCTTTACCTCATCGAGTTCCCATTGAGAGGTGCTTTTGATCTTCCACATGCCTATCTTTTCAGATAACCACAGCGCACCCACAATTGCCAAAACCACAATCGCACCTACTCCGAACGCAACAACTTTATTTGTCCGATCGCTGATTCCTTGGGGTTCATAAATGGAAAATAAGCAAATGCTAAATAATAGGACACTTGCACCCCAGCCGAAGACACGAAAGGGTCTTTGATATGGATTGGTTGACTGCACCCTATAGACTGTCATTGACCGTAGTATAAATCTAATGATACGGGATTGTAATCATTCGCCCGGCCATCCGAAGACAGCTGGGATTGTTCACTTCCCTTCAAACCAGTGCAAGCAGGCAGAAAATCTCGGTAGAATTTGTTGCGGTTTGCACTTGTGGCTTGCGAAGAAGCCGCTGGGATTCTCGACCATCGGCTCTTGACCCGTAGGCGTTGCCCACCGTCCAAAGGAAAGCGTGCGAATGGATTCCTTCGAGTTAGTGACAAAGACTTAGATAACTGGTGTTACCGATGTCAGCGGGCTGGACGGGGAAGATCTGGTCGGGGCGCCCGGATTTGAACCGGGGACCTCACGCACCCCAAGCGTGCGCGCTACCAGGCTGCGCTACGCCCCGACCGGGGCGGCCACGGAAAATGGCCGCAAACCTGATATTCCAACGGTATCACTTGCCTTCGAGCAGCGTCAAGAAACTGCGCAGCGCATCGCGGAGGTCGAGCAGTAGTTTGCGGTTCAATTGCACGGCCTCGCCGTCGCCTTCGGTCGCCGCGGCGGCGGAAAGTTCTTCGACTGCCGCTTCGAGTCCCACGCCGTTTTGCAGGTCGCGGAGGTGCCGGCGTACGCCCGCCAGCGTGAAGCCCTCGTCTTTGAGCATCCGCTTGATCTTCAGCACCAGGTCCACTTCTTGCTGGCGATATAAGCGGTATCCCGCGGGACTTTTCAGCGGAACGAGGGTTGGCAGCTCTTCTTCCCAATAGCGCAGCACAAACGGCGGGACGCCGGTGAGGCGGCTGACTTCGCCAATGCGGTAATAGCGTTCGTCCTGATCTTCGGGGATTGCGGCTGTGGCGGCGCTGCTCATTTGGGAGTGCAAGAGCCGGGCTCTCGCTTTCACGGTGCGAGTTTAGCAGAACGAGTTTCCGCCAGCCACAGTACCTGGCTACTCGTCGTCGCTGCCGGAGGAGCGCTCGCCGCGTTTGCGGAGGCGCTGGATGAAGCGCACGGGCGTGCCGATGAACTTCCATTTAGCGCGCAACTGGTTGTCCAGAAAGCGCTCGAAGCTGAAATGCAGCGGTTTTTTCTGGTTGGTGAACAGCAGAAACACGGGCGGCGCCACCTTCGCCTGCGTCATGTAATAGATGCGCACGGGCCGCGCCTTGGGCGTGGAAGCGCGCCCCAGGTCCACATCTTCCTTCAGCCAGCGATTCAGTTCGCCGGTGGAAATTTTCAGCTTGCGCGCTTCGGCCACTTGATCAATCAGCGCGTAGAGCTTGTCCGTGCGCTCGCCGGTCTTCGCGGAAAGAAAAATGATGGGCGCATAGCTCAAGAATTTGAACTTCTGCTGCACCATCTTTTCGTATTCGAAGTGCAGCTTGCCCTTGTCGACAGGCTTCTGGGCCACGCCGGCCGCGGCGCGTTTGGTTTTGCCCCGTGCGCTCTTTTCCGATTCGTTTTCGGCGCGCTGTGCGGCTTCAACGGCCAGATCCCATTTATTGACCACGATGATCACGGAGCGGCCGGACTCTTCGGCATACGTAGCGATCGTGGCATCGCCTTGCGTCACGCCGTGCTCGCCGTCAATCACCAGCAGCGCCACGTCGGCGCGTTCCAGGCCGCGGCGGGCCATTACCACGCTTAATTTTTCCGCCACCAGCTTGGTTTTGCCCTTGCGGCGGATGCCAGCGGTATCCACAAAGCGATAGACGCGGCCGTTGCGCGTCACGTCGGTATCCACGTTGTCCATCGTGGTGCCGGGAATCGGCGAAACGATGGAACGCTCTTCGCCGGCCAGGCGGTTCAGCAGAGTGGATTTCCCCACGTTGGGCCGGCCGATGATGGCGATTTCGATCTCCTTCTTTTCTGGGGCCTGATCCTCAACGGCTTGACCTTGCGCCTGCTTCAAGGCCTCGTCCAGCAGATCGTCCACGCCGGTGCCATGTTCGGCGGCAATCGGAAAAACCGGCACGCCCAGGCGATAAAACCCGGAGGCATTGCCTTCCTGCTGCGGCGAGTCCACTTTATTTACGGCGACGACAAAGGGCTTCCCGGTCACGCGAAGGTGGCGGGCGAGTTCCTCGTCGAGCGGCGTCAAGCCTGCATGACTATCCACCACCAGAACCAGCAGCGATGCGTTCTTAATAGCCACACTGGCTTGGCGGAAAATTTCGGAGGGGATGAGCGCCTTGTCGTCCGGCACGAGGCCGCCGGTGTCCACCACTTCCAGGACGCGGCCGTTCCATTCGGTCTTGCCGTACATGCGGTCACGGGTGATGCCGGGCTCATCGGTAACGATGGCGCGGCGCGTGCCGGTCAGGCGGTTAAAGAGCGTGGATTTGCCCACGTTCGGCCGCCCGACGATTACCAGCGATGGAAGATTCCCGGCCATAGTTTTCGCGGGCTGCACAGTGCAATCCGGCCCACATTCCTCAATCTTCCAATCTACCCCATCCACCCGGAAGTAGCGAGCCGCAGCGTCTTCCGTGGAGCGCGAAATCTTGAGGCCTTTCCGCACGCGAACGCAGGAGGCCGGGCGGATTGGTTGTGACGGCAATCACGCGAAGGCCCCGGTTCCGCTTATGAATTAAATAGAAACTTTTTCTTTCGAAGACCTTGCTTCTCCTGCCCGCTCTGAGTATGTTCAATGGCAACAAACCAAGGTGCCCCTGGACGCTTCTTCGGGGATGGCGTCCGCAACACTCTCGGGGTTTCGAGAAGACTATTGAATCGTTCAAGGAGTAGCTGATGAACAGCTTTTTCCGCAGCTTACGCATGCTTGCGTTCGCAGTGCTTTCGATCGCCCTTCTTGCGGGAGGCGCCGCCCGTGCGCAAACCTTCCGCGGCACCATCCTCGGCGCAGTCTCCGATTCGTCGGGAGCGGCGGTACCCGGCGCCACGGTGGCCATCAAGAATTTGGATACAGGCCTGACCCGAAACGTTGTCAGCCAGGAGGACGGCAGCTATTCCGCGCCGGAATTGCCCGTTGGCAATTACAGCGTGAGTGTCGAAAAAGCCGGCTTCAAGACTGGCGTCGTCACCGGCATCAGGGTGGAGGTTTCCAAGGAAAGCCGCGTGGACTTTACGTTGCAACCCGGTCAACTGAACCAAACGGTGGAGGTGCAGGGAGAAGAACTCCCGATGGTGGAATCCACCTCGAATACCCTGGGCGGGATTCTCGAATCGAAGGTCCTCCTTTCGCTTCCGGTCAACGGCGGCGACTACCAGAAGCTGATATTCCTGGTGCCAGGAGTCGCGGGTTCCCCGGACCAGATCACCGATTCGCCAGGCTCCTTCGGTATCTTCTCCGTGAACGGCGCCCGGGGCCGTGCGAACAACTTCCTGCTCGACGGCACGGACATGAACGACGGCTACCGCAACGACCCGGCCATCAACGAAGCAGGCGTGTTCGGCACGCCGGCGACGATTCTGCCGGTGTCAGCAATTCAGGAGCTGCACGTGGCCTCCAACTTTGAGGCGGAATACGGGCGCAGCGCCGGGGCGGTGGTGAATATCGTCACCAAGGGCGGTTCCAATCAGCTTCATGGCACCGCATCGGAATTTTTCCGCAACAACGCTCTGGACGCCCGCAACTACTTCAACGATACTTCGCTGCCGCAAAATCCGTTTCACAATAATCAGTTCGGCGGATCGCTGGGCGGGCCAATCATCAAGGACAAGACTTTCTTCTTCGTGGATTATGAGGGGCTCCGCGAGGTGGGCGCTCAGTCCACACCTTCGTGCGTCCCGACGGCGGCAGACATCAGCAATAACACTCCCGCAACCGGCATCAACCCGGTCATCCAAAATTTGATCAACGCTGGCAAAGCATGGCCCACGGCGAACGGCACGGGCTCGTGCATCGCTTCACAACATGACCCAAGCGTGACGGAACCGATTACTCAGACCCAGGTCTCGTCGAACACTGTGCTTGCCACGCCGTTTTCCAATAACGTGAACGGCGGGATTATCAAGATTGACCACCAGTTCAGCCAGGCCAACACGCTGTCCGGACGCTATTTCATCGGCGACAGCGAGCAGAGCTTTCCGCTGGCCCTTGTAGGCGGCGGCGCGCTGCCCAACTACAACACGTTCACGCCTACGCGCGTCCAATTGGTCTCCATTTCTTTCGTAACAGTTGCGAGCCCCACGGTAGTCAATGAGGCGCGCCTCGGCTGGAACCGGTTTGCGGAAGGCTTTTACGCCCAGGACCGCCACTTTGATCCCGCGAGCATCGGCCTCAATACCGGAGGTACGGGCATCAATCTCGGCTTGCCGCGTTTCAGTGTCGGCTCGTTTCCGCAACTCGGGGCCAGTTCCAGCGACACGCGGAATCGCGTCGACTCCAACTGGCACTACATTGACAATATTTCCTGGAAGCACGGGAAGCACGACATCAAGGCCGGTTACGAGTTCCGCCGGACTACTGTGTCTCAGAATTTCAACTCGTACTTCAAGGGTCGGTTGAATTTCGGCAGCTTGAACGAGTTCCTGGCGGGAACCCCAAGCAGTGCCTTGCAATATTCTGGTGACTCGAATCGCAACACGTTTGAGAACTCCCACGCGATCTACTTGCAGGACAGTTATCGCTGGTCGAGCCGCGTGACGCTAAATCTCGGCCTGCGTTACGATTATTTCGGGCTCATCCAGGAAAAGCACGGAAACTTCACGAACTTCAATCCTTTGACGGGCGCGGACATTCCTGTCGGCCAGCGCCGGCTGTACCAACCCGACTACAACAACGTGGCACCGCGCGTCAGCGTGGCGTGGGACGTTACCGGTCACCAGAAAACCGTGGTTCGCGCAGGCTTTGGCATTTTCTATGACGCCTATTCCCAGGACATGTTCATGGGGCATTTGCCGTTCAACAGCTTTTACGATCCAGGCCCAGCCTATTCCGGCGCGGGATCCAACCCGATCTTTGTCGCGGGCGCCAGTGGCAATCCGCTGGGGAACGGTCCGGTGTTCGGGTTCCGCAATTTGATGTCAGACCGCTTTGGCGTGGACCAGAATCTTCGCACGCCGTACATGGAAAACTACAACCTGAACTTGCAGCAACAGATCACCCGCAAGATGACGTTGCAATTGGGCTACGTTGGATCGCAAGGGCACAAACTGCTGCGCTTCCGCGACCTGAACCAGCCGACACTCGCGATGATTCAGGCTTATGACTACCATCACGGTGTGGATCCCAATACCAGTGCCGTCCTTAATGCCGGCGGATGCTGTACACCGGGCGCTTTGCTCGGCCCGGGCGGCGGCGGGATCTACTACAACTACGAAGAGGCCTCTGGAAACTCAAATTACAACTCGCTCCAGACCAGTTGGCATATCGAGGACTGGCATGGATTGACGTCGACCTTCAACTACACATGGTCGCACTCGCTTGACGATTCGAGCGACGGGGAAGACTACGTACCCAACGCGGCGCAGCCGGACAATAGCCAAGCGGCCAATCGTTTCAATCGCGGCAATTCCAATTTCGACATCCGCAACCGCATCGCTTGGAATTTCATCTACTTAATTCCGGACAGCCCCGGCAGCAGCATGAAATTGATACGCAACGGCTGGGGTTTCAGCGGAACGGTGACGATTCAGGCTGGTCAGCCCTTCCACCTAAACTATAACTTTGAGGACGACTACAACGGCACGGGTGAATTCTTCGCGCGCCCGGATGTCGTCGGCCCGATCGTTTACCATCAGAACGATCCGAACAACTTCCTGCAGCTGAGCTCTTTCGCCGTTCCGTGCACGTTCGATGGGCTAGGCACAGCGGCCTCCAATTGTATTTCGATCAACCCCGCAAATCCCGATCCCACCGGACTCACTTGCGATGCGCTGGCGGGAAAAAACGGCGGTACGAACACGGGCGGCTGCATCAACACGATGCATTTTGGGAATTTGGGACGCAACTCACTAATTGGTCCCCACTTCCGCCAGTTCGACTTCTCCCTTTTCAAAAGGACGCAGCTCACAGAGCGGTTAAACATGGAGCTACGCTTTGAGGGGTACAACATCCTGAACCATCCAAACTTTGCGAATCCTTACCTACCCAATTTCATCGCGGACGCGGCGCAACAGGGAATCAACCCGAACGGAACCTCTGCCGGGGCTTTGCACCTGACGGCAACGGGTGACGTGGGCATTGGCTACCCGTTCCTTGGCAGCGGTGGGCCGCGCAGCTTGCAGCTTGCAGCGAAGTTCACTTTCTAACCTTCAACCAGTTTGT
>Ga0075030_100006480_pt1 | contig 10467 bp, 7 predicted proteins | sample LitLauG_LLR_2012_FD_71393 | JGI IMG/M metagenome (GOLD analysis project Ga0075030, IMG submission 71393) | Freshwater sediment microbial communities from Pennsylvania, USA - Little Laurel Run_MetaG_LLR_2012 | ecosystem: Environmental > Aquatic > Freshwater > Creek > Sediment | place: USA...
GTGCTGCAGCGCGCCCGTGAGGCAGGAGTTGAACGACTGGTCAGCATTGGCACCACCCCCGGCTCCAGCCGTGCCGCCCTGGCCCTGGCGGAAAAACATTCCCAAATTTTTGCCGCGGTGGGCATCCATCCCTGCCAGGTGGAACATCAGTGTGACAGCGCGCTCGACAGTCTCACCCCACTGCTGCAACACCCCCAAACCGTCGCGCTGGGGGAATGCGGACTGGACTTCTACCGGCAACCCGAACGCGCTGAATCGGAATCCGAAACGTACTACCATTCACGCCTGGAGGAGTGGAGGCAGCGCCAGAAATTATTTTTCTCCGTACAGCTCCGGCTGGCCCACGAACACGGTTTGAATGTCGTGGTGCATCAGCGCGAAAGCTGGGATGCCTGCCTGGAGGTCATTGCCCCCTGGCAGGGCAGGCTCCGTGTGGTCTTCCACTGCTTCGGCGGAAGCTACGGCCAGGCCATGACCCTGATCGAACAGGGTCATCTGGTTTCCTTCACCGGCATCGTTTCCTTCAAGAATGCCGTGCAAGTCCAGGATACCGTACGCCGCATCCCGTCCGGATCGTTCATGCTGGAGACCGATTGCCCCTACCTCGCCCCTGTTCCGCACCGGGGCAAACGTTGCGAGCCCGCTTATGTGAAATTGGTGGCGGAAACCGTCGCTGCTTTGCGCGGTGAACCCCTCGAGCAAATCATTACTGAAACCGGCGAAACCGCACAGGCCTTCTTCCGCTTCCCGGCGGATACGCCGTAACCACTACCAACCCGAATGGCTGCCGAAGGAACCGGTCGGCCCCGTGCCGGGAATGCTGTCCTCCTGCATCTTGAGAGCCGAGCTGGGCACCCAGCCCTGCTTCCGGTCCACGGTTTCAACCAGGGTTGAAGCACCGCCACCGTTCAAAATCCGCACCCGCGTGCCCGTAGCCAGATGCTCCTCGGCCGGAGTATCCTGCTGCGGACCCTTCATCATCAGGTTCACATCCTCGGTCAGAAAAAAATTGTAGGCCGTGCCACCATCCGGCGATCCTGCGCAACCCGCCAGTGTCCAAACCAGCAAACCCGTAAATGAAATAAGTCGTCGCATCTTGGAATTAGATCATCCGCCACCGGTCAGGACAAGCCGGTAAAACGGTGCCTTTCAGTCCTGCGTCGGCCGCCACAGCAGCACCAGCCAGCCCGCCATGAGCAGCAGACCCCCCACGGGAGTGACCGCGCCGAGCCATTTGATCTGGGTCAAGGCCAGCGCATAAAGTGTTCCGCTGAAAATGGCGACACCAGCGGAAAAACAAACAAAGGCCGTCCGGCTCCGCACCCGGCTCAGCGCCAGGGCCAGCAAAACCACCGCGTGCGCCAGATGATAGAGGGAGGCTGTTTTCCACAACTCCAATCCCTGCCGCTCCACGAGGAGCGCGTGCACCCCTCCGTGGGCACCCAGGGCTCCCAATAAAACGGCCAAAAACCCGAACCCGGCGGCGAGGCGTGTTTTCATTTTTATTCCAGCAGGCTTTGCAGTTCATCCCAGCTCAGGTTGCGGATGAAGGCTTCTTCACTCACCAGCGTGTTCGCCACCAGCTCGCTTTTTTTCTTCTGCAGGTTGACGATTTTTTCCTCCACGGTGCCGCGGGCAATGAGCTTGTAAGAACTGACAATGCGGCTCTGCCCGATCCGGTGCGCCCGCGCCGTGGCCTGTTCCTCCACCGCCGGATTCCACCACGGATCGAAATGCACCACCATGTCGGCCCCGGTCAGATTGATGCCGGTGCCGCCGGCCTTGAGACTGATGAGGAACAGCGGAATGCCGTCATCCTCCTGGAATTGGCGGATCTGACCTTTGCGGTCCAGCGTGCTGCCGTCGAGGTAACAATAGCGGATGCTGCGGGCTTTGAGCTGTTCCTCGAGCAGTTTGAGCATGCTGACAAACTGGCTGAAGACGAGCATGCGGTGTCCGCCATCGATGGCCTGTTCGTAGAGTTCGAAGAAATAATCCAGCTTGGCGGAAGGCTCCTTCCAAACCTGGTCGGGCAAGCTTGGCAGGAGTCCCAGATGACAGCAGACCTGACGCAGCCGCATCAGGGCGGTCAGCACCGCCAGGCGGCTCTTTTCCTTGCTCTGGCCGTTGTTGGTTGAAAACTCCTGCACATTGCGTCGGCCCTGCTCCAGAATTTTCTGGTACACTTCCTTTTGTTCATCGGTCAATTCGCAGAAGGCCACCTGCTCAAGCTTGGCGGGAAGTTCCTTGGCCACCTCCGATTTGGTGCGGCGGAGAATGAAGGGTTTGACCCGGTCCCGCAGACGGTTCTGTGCCGCCACATCCTGCTGTTTGCTGATGGGGATTTCGTAGCGTTTTTTAAAGTCGGCGGACGGCCCCAGATAACCCGGCATGAGAAAGTCAAAAATCGACCAGAGATCCAGCAGCGAATTCTCGATCGGCGTCCCCGTCAGCACAAAGCGGTATTCCGCCCTGAGCGCCTTGGCGCAGACGGCGTTCTGGCTGGACTTGTTCTTGATGTGCTGGGCCTCATCCAGCACCACCACGGAAAATTCGTGCTGCTTGTACATCTCCACATCGCGGCGCAGCAGCGCGTAGGAAGTCACCACCAGGTCGTGTTCCTTGATTTTTTCAAACGAAGACTGGCGCTTGGCCCCGTGCAAAACCAAAACTTTCAGACCCGGTGTGAAGCGGGCCGCTTCATCCTGCCAGTTCAACACCAGGCTGGTGGGTGAAACAATCAGGACCGGCCCCTTGTTCAATTGTTTTTCCTTCCGGTAATTCAAATAAGACAAGGCCTGGAAGGTTTTACCCAAACCCATCTCATCGGCCAGAATGCCGCACATGGAGTTACGCGCCAGATGATGCAGCCAGTTGATGCCGGTCTTCTGGTAGGGGCGCAGTTTCTCCTCCTGCGCCGGGTCCAGATTCAAGGTGTCAAATTCGGTCAGTTGGTCCGGCGACCGCCATTGCGAACGCCCTGTCAGTTGCCAGCCGTTGGCTTCCAGCACATTGCCCAGATAGGCGCTGTAACGGCTGCTGATTTTCATGCCGTTGCCGGTCTGCTCCACCTGACAGTCCTGGATCACCTGCTGGAATTCCTGCACCGACTGCGTGGGCAGCAGCGCGATGCGTCCGCTGGCCATGCGCTGGTGGCTCACGCCCATGTTCAGGAGGCGCTGCACTTCCGCGTGGGACAAGGCCGATTTTCCGGAGGATTCACGGAAATCAATGTCCACCGCCAGCCAGTCCTGGCCCGAATTGGAAATGGTCACTTCCGGCTCGATCCGGTCGCACTTTTGAATCAGCTCCTGCAGGCGCGGTGTGAAGCTGATTTGCCAGTCGGAGGACCAGCGTGGCAGGAGGTTGGCCAGAAAAAAGCCCACCCGGCCCTCGCCGGTCAGGGTGTACAATTCCGGCTGGCGCTGACCGGGTAGGAATCCGGCCGCCAGCACATGCTGGATCACCTCAAACTCCGCATCCCGGTCCCGGATGAAATAGGCCAGCGGATCTTTCGCATCCGGCCGCCACTCCTCCCGCGCCACGGTGGCTTTGCTGCCGTTGCCGTTCAACACCACCTTTTCCTCGCCGTAACCGGCCTCTATCTTGCAACTGAGACCGGACAACATGCCGTCGAGGGTGATGTGCACTTTCGGCGGGCTTTTGCTGAATTGGATGCTCTGACACTCCGGACTCATCACCAAATCGGTCTGCAATTCCAAATGCGGTACTTCATGCTGGAAAAACCGGCCCAGGGCACCGCGCGCAATGGTCATGTCCTTGCTGCGCAGGGACAGATAGCTGACCGGCAATCCATTCAAATATTCCAAACCGCTTCCGGAATAGCGCCATTGCCCGTGCGTCGATTGCAATACCGTGCCCTCGTTGCCCGCCGGTTCCTCCAGATGCAGATTCAAGTCGCCACTCGACATCAGTGAAAGCAGCAGGCGCGTACGTTGCGGCGCCCGCAATACCGTAAAGGGACCCGTTTTGCCCAGGCTGACACGACGGTGCCCCGCCAGGCTCAGGAAAAAATCGGCAAACTTTTTGGCCGGCAACAACCACATGCCGTAGATCTGACCCTGGTTGATGCGGCGCATGGTGTCGAGCAGTTGGGCGTCGGCATCGGAAACACGGAAGGTTCCCCTATCCTGACCCAGCAGTTGTTCCAAGGGAACCGGTGTTTTGCGGTCCACCGAGGCCTCGCAGATGATGCGCATTTCACCGGCATTCCAGGCATCAAGAAACTTGAGCGGCAACAATACGGAAATTTCCAGATGATGGGCGTTGTCGGGCGCCTCCGACAACGGCAGATAGCGCAGGGCGGCGGGAGCGGGTTTTTCCGGGGCAGGAATGCCCGCTGTCGGTTGACCATTCATTTTGCCGTTTTTGGGGGTGAGATGCTCCAAACCCAGGGCTATGACATGGGAACAGACGGTGCCGTATTCACGGGCCTGGCGGCAGGAGCAGAGATTCTCCACATCGGCCAGCCGGTTGCCGAGATGCAGGCGGGCCTTGACCGAACTGGTGCCGGTCTGAACGGTGCCGTAAAGCAAAGGAGGCTCATAGGCTGACTCCTGTACTTTTCCGCTCTCCCACAACGAAAACCCTTCCTTCATTGCCCTCCAACCGCCAATTTCAAGAAGGAGTTCCTTTGTGATCTTCAATGGACCACCAGAAACCAAACTGGGCATCCTGACAATTATCCAGTTTTAGAACATGAGATCAAGCGCGATTCAGCCCGCACCGGGGCGTTTGCAGGAATGGCCGGAGACCGGACCTGGGCCTCAGGCTCCCGCAGGCGGCGCCTTGACTCCCGGCACATAGGGCAAAAAGGCCTTCAAAACCTCCTCGGGCAGATCGATCAGACGCGAATCCTTGGAAGACACAAAAATAAGCTGCTGCTGGCCTTTCCCGAGCAGATTGTGGGCGGAATCAAAAACCTGGTGTTCCAGGGTCACAATCTTGCGGTTGTAATCGGCCACCCGGATTTTGACGCTGATACGCTCAAACTCCCGGGTTTCCCGGACATACTTATGCTCAAAACTCCGGGTCAGGATGAAATAGGGCGTGGTTTTCAGATCAAAGCCCGGCAGTACATAGTTGAAAAAAAGTTCGCGGGCCTTGCCCACCCAGATGCCATACATTCCGAAATAAACGTTCCCCACCGAATTGGTGTCGAAGTAGGTCGAAACAAAACTGTGCACGAACCATTTGTCCTCGAAATGGCTGCCCGTGGTCACCTCGACCGGCACCCCGCCGGAAACCATGTGCGTCACCCGGGAAATGGCCTTCAACCCCGGAATTTCCGCCGCCGCATCGATCACCTCCTCGGCCTTTTCCGTCACCACACGCAACAGATCGGTGTTGAACACCAGCCAGAGCACATAAACGATCGGGAGCAGCGCCGCCAGAATCATCAGGGCGGGTTGGTCAAAAAAGTAGCCGTAGGAAAACAGCACCACCGCCAGACAGCCCATGGAAAACATCTTGATCTGGGGAATGGGATGCTGGGAGTTGGGCACAAAACAGCGGGCAATGGCCAGGCCGCTGTAGCCCACAAAAAACGAGGCGTAAAACACCATATAGTACTCGAGTTGCAGACGGACAAAGCAGGCCGCAATGGTGAAAATGCCGGCAAACACATAGCTCGGGATGGGCGAGGAAATGATGCCCTGCGGCACAAAGGAAAAAATCGGATTCTGACTGGCATTGACACTGTCCGACAAAAACCATTTCAGCGCCACATAACCGCTGTCCAGGGTGGTCAGAATGCAGACCGCAATGAAGGTGTAATAGGCGATGGCCACGACATAGGACACGCTCTCCCAGCGGTTGTGCATGAACTGCACAATGATGTCGTGGGCATAGGGCATATTGGCCACCAGATCCAGATGGTAGGAGTCCTGGTAATTGCGCATTACAAACAGGGCCAGCACCCCGTGGAAAATCAGCAGCAGAAAAAACTGCACGCTGCCCCAGAAATAACTTGCCGCCACACTGGTGCTTTCCTTGTGAATCTGGATGGCCCGCTGCCATTGCTGGAGATCCAGCCAGGGCCCGACCAGAAATCCGACAAAAATCGGTATCAGATAACCCCAGAAACGGAACTGCCCCAATGGCGACAGCGACAGCGCCGGCTGCGCACCAAAATGAAAAGGCTGCAAGCCCACCAGCACCACACCGATCACCACCACCAGAATCGCCAGTTGAGCCATGTGTCCGAGTTTGATCGAGCGGATGTTGAATTCCTCACCGAACAGACAGGCGGCCGACAGCACCACCAGCACCGTCAGAGTCAGAAAAAGCAGGTAAATCATCAACCCATCCTCGCGGACGGGCAGGATCAGGGGCTCGAAAAGATACCGGATCACCGCAAACACCGTCAGGGTGATGGCCAGAATCTGGTACAGATAAAAAACCAGCCGGAAGGGCCGCGACCATTTTTTGAAGAAACGCAGCAGGGAATCCTCCCCCACGTCGCGCCGGGCGATTTTTTCCGTGTAAAAGCCGAACAAAAAGAGGCCGATGGCATTGGGCACGGCGAAACAGAGCAGTCCGGTCAGCCCGTACAAAAATGTGATTTGGACGGAGAAAAAAAGTCCCAGGCCCCAGAGCCAGGAAAGTGCCACCGAATTGCCCCAGAAAATCGCGTTGAGCCAGCGGAATTGTTTCATGGTGAAAGTTTTAGATAACCAGTTTAAACCTCGCGCGGCAAGCGAAGCTTTCCCTTCAATACATGGGCATGCCCGGATCCACTTCCTCCGCCCAGCCTTCAATACCGCCCTCCAGGGCCTTGAGCCTGGAAAATCCCGCCTGTTGCAAAATGCGGAAGGCCTGCCCGGTGCGGATCTCCCCCTTGCAATAAATCACAATGTCCCGGGCCGAATCCAGTTCATGCATGCGCTTGGGCAGATCCCCCACGGGAATGGAAACCGACCCCGGGATGGTGCAAATCTTCACCTCGTGCGGCTCGCGCACATCCAGCAGAATGAAATCCTCCCCCTGATCCAGACGGGCTTTCACCGCAACGGGACTGATTTCGGGCAGCGAGAGATGCTTGCGCGCGGGTGCATCCACCGCCGCCGTGCCGCAAAACTGGTCGTAATCCACCAGAGCGTGAATGCTGCGATGAGGTCCGCAAATCGGACAGGTCGGATCCTTGCGGATTTTCAATTCCTTCATCTTGAGCTTCAGGGCGTCAAAAAGAATCAGACGACCCACCGCCAGATCGCCGATGCCAACAATCAGTTTCACCGTTTCGATGGCCTGCAACACCCCGATGATGCCGGGCAGCACTCCCAGCACACCGCCTTCCGCACAGGTCGGAACCATGCCCGGATCGGGAGGCTCCGGATACAAACAACGGTAGCAGGGGCCTTTTTCACCCCAGAACACCGTCACCTGGCCGTCAAAACGGAAAATGCTTCCATACACGTTCGGCTTGCCCAACAACACACAGGCATCGTTGGTCAGGTAACGCGTGGCAAAATTGTCCGTGCCATCCACCACAATGTCGTACTCCCTGAAGAGCTCCATGGTGTTGTCGGAGCGCAAGGCCATTTCATAGGTCCGCACCTCCACATGCGGATTGATGTCGTTCATGGCCTCGCACGCGGATTGGACCTTCGGCTTTCCGACACTGGAGGTTTTGTGCAGAATCTGCCGCTGCAAATTGGAGTAATCCACCCGGTCAAAATCCACTATGCCGATCCGCCCCACCCCCGCGGCGGTCAGATAGGCCAGCAAGGGCGACCCCAGACCGCCGGTGCCGACCACCAGAACCCGGGCCGCCTTGAGGCATTTCTGTCCTTCCAGGGTGACTTCGGGCATGATCAGATGTCGGCTGTACCGTTTGATTTCCTCGTGGGAGAGTTCAAGCCCCTGGGCGCGGGCCGCGATTTCTGGAATGTAACTCATTTCGCTTTCGTAAGATTAGAGCCCTAAACCTAGACGCTCCGGGCACGCGGTCAAATCTGATATTCCATGCCCTGCCCCGTGGCAGCCCGCCGGGCCTGCACCTGCTGCAACACATCGGCCAGGCTCGTATTGCGCAAAACCTCCTGCGCCGCCGTCTGGGCTTGCACGGCAATTTTATGAAAAACCTCCACCGCCGGGTTGGAGGGATTGGCCGAAGGCACCTCCAACTGCACCGCCCCGTCCAGCAAGGCCACCACCTGGTCCATCCGTATTTCCCCGGGGGGCAGGTTGAGGGCGTAGCCGCCTTCAATGCCACGCCGACTCTTGAGCAAGCCCCCGTTTTTCAAAGCCAGAAGGATTTGCTCGAGAAATTTTTCCGGGATGCGCGTGGCTTCCGCCACCTGCGAGATCTGGTGCCAGCCCACCCCGCTTTGCGAACGCAGGGCTATTTCGACAAGGGCTCCGACGCCATATTCGCTTTTCTTGGAAAATTTCACCCCTCCACCTTGCCGGACACCCCCCCGACCGTCAACGCCGGTGCCGCAGGAGATTTTATCCTCCTCCCGCTGCACACTTGTTGCATTTTGCATGGGGCCGCAGTATCTTGAGTCTGCAAACTGACACGAATCATGGCCACCACAGTAAAAGAACAGGAGCTGCCCGCAGTGCCCGGCGATGGGATCGTCATGAGCAGCCGCGTGCGCCTGGCCCGCAACATCAAGGACAAGCCCTTTCCCGGCTGGCTGAAAAAAAACCAGCGCGAGGAACTCTTTTCCCTGCTGCAGCCCGCCATCAAGAGCCTGCCCGAAATGTCGCGGCCGTCCATCTCCTCGGCCATGGACAGTTTTTCCCCCTTGGAAAAACAAATGCTGGTGGAACAACACCTCATCAGCCGCGAACACGCCGCCAAGAATTCCGGGAGCGGCCTGGTGGTGAATGCGGAAAAAACCCTCAGCGTCATGATCAATGAGGAGGACCACCTCCGCCTGCAGGCCATCCTGCCCGGCTTCCAGTTGGAAAACGCCTGGAAAGCCGTCGATACCGCGGACTCGGAATTGGAAAGCTCCCTGAATTTCGCCTTCTCCCCCTCCCTCGGCTACCTCACCGCCTGCCCGACCAATGTCGGCACCGGCATGCGCGCCTCCGTCATGCTGCATCTCCCGGGCCTGGTACTGAGCGAGCAGATCAATCAGGTGATCAAATCCGTCAACCAAATCGGCCTGGCCGTGCGCGGCCTCTACGGCGAGGGCACCGAGGCTCTGGGCAACCTTTTCCAGGTTTCCAACCAAATGACCCTCGGCGAAAGCGAGCGCGACATCCTCAACCGCCTGCTCAAGGTCATCCACCACCTCATCGACCACGAACAAAACGCGCGCCAAAAACTTTTGCAGGAAAAAAGCCGCATGGTGGCGGACCAGTTGGGCCGCTCCTACGGCATCATGCTGCACTCCTATTCCATCTCCTCCAAGGAGGCGCTCAACCTGCTTTCACTGCTCATTCTGGGAGTTGATCTGGGACTCTGGCCCAACAGCCTGCGCACCAAGATTGACGACCTGTTCATCCACACCCAGCCCGCCCACCTGCAAAAGGCGGCCGAGAAAAAGCTGGGCGCAGAGGAACGGGACGCCTTCCGGGCCGACCTGCTCCGGGACAAGCTCAAATCCATTCCCGCACCCAACATCAAAAAACTGAAGATCGCCTGATGGCCGGAGAAGAACCCATGAATAATTTCACGCCCAGAGCCCAGCAGGTGCTGGCTCTGGCCCGCAAGGAAGCCGACCGCTTCAATCATAACTACGTCGGCACCGAGCATTTGCTGCTGGGCCTCATCAAACTCGGACAGGGTGTGGCTGTCAATGTGCTGCAAAAAATGGGCCTCGACCTCGAGACCGTCCGTATGGAGGTCGAAAAACAGGTCGGTTCGGGACCCGATACGAAAATCTCCGGCAACATTCCCTACACCCCGCGCGTGAAAAAAGTCCTCGCCCTCGCCGGCAAGGAAGCCAAGGCCCTGCACCACAGCTATGTCGGAACCGAACACATTCTTCTCGGCCTGCTCCGCGAAGGCGACGGCGTGGCCGCCCGCGTCCTGAAAACGCTCGACGTGGATCTCGACCGCGCCCGCAACGAGGTCTTGAAAGAGCTCGACCCGAATTTTGAATCCCCGGAAGGGGAGGAGGATTTTTCCTCCGGCAGCTCCGAGCAAAACCCCACCGGCGCGTCCTCTGGAAAAAAAGAGGTCAAAACCCCCGCCCTCAAAGCTTTCGGGCGTGACCTCACCGAACTGGCCGCCAAAGCCGAGCTCGACCCCGTCATCGGACGCAAGGGCGAAATCGAACGCGTCGTCCAGATTCTCTGCCGCCGCACCAAAAACAACCCCGTCCTCATCGGTGAAGCCGGCGTGGGCAAGACCGCCATCGTCGAAGGCCTGGCCCAGGAAATCGTGGCCGGCAATGTTCCGGAAATCCTGCGCGACAAACGGGTCATCACCCTCGACCTCGCCCTCATGGTCGCCGGCACCAAATACCGCGGCCAGTTTGAGGAACG
>Ga0075030_100006487_pt1 | contig 10464 bp, 10 predicted proteins | sample LitLauG_LLR_2012_FD_71393 | JGI IMG/M metagenome (GOLD analysis project Ga0075030, IMG submission 71393) | Freshwater sediment microbial communities from Pennsylvania, USA - Little Laurel Run_MetaG_LLR_2012 | ecosystem: Environmental > Aquatic > Freshwater > Creek > Sediment | place: USA...
ACTCCGTGGCCACGGAGTGGATCAGGCTCACGTGGGGAACGATCGCCTTGACCTTCCGGCTCTGGAGCTGGCCGATGAAATGCCACTCGAACAGCCCGCCGTGTGCCTGCACCTTCTCCTGCAGGTCCTGCGCCCGGTTCTCGCCGACCAGCGTCACACCGGCCGCGGCGAGGACGGGCATGTCGCCGAGCGCGACGTACTTGGTGGCGGCGAGAACCCGTGGTGCACCGCGGCCGCCGTCGGTGCGGGCCGCGCGCGCCGTCTCGTGTGCCGCGGCCAGCTCACCGCTGACGCGCTCGAGGTTCGCGCGCACCACCGACTCCTCGAGGCCGCTGATCAGCTCAACCATGCGACCCCCGCCTGCCTGCCGGCAGCCGCTCCTTCCCGGCGGAAGGAGAAGTTGCTCTCGTTGCAGATCGTGCAGCCGCCCATGTCGGCGACGCTATCGACCCCGGCCGCGAGGAGCCTCCGGCGCGCGATCGCGCGCAGGTCGATCAGCCCTCGCTCGGCCGGCAGCCCGAATGCCGACATCACCTCCGGGCCCACCTCGTAGCAGCATGCTCCCGCGCACGGCCCGATCACGGCCTGCAGCGGGCCGTCGTCCGCGAGCCGCGAGACGGCTGCCGCTCCCTGCTCGAGAACCCCCCCGGCGAGTCCCCTCCAGCCGGCGTGGACCATCGCCACCGCTCCGCGGCCGCCGATCGCCACCGGAAGGCAGTCCGCCGTGAGGACGGCGACCGCGACCCCGCTGAGCGCCGTCGCGTGGCCGTCCGCATCGATCGGCAGCGCTCCGGCGCCCTGACCCACGGGTTCACAGACCACGTTGATGTGCGTGCCGTGCACCTGCCGGCTCGCACACAGCCTGCGCACACCGAGCTCGCTCGCGAGCGCCTCGCGCCTCTCGGCGCCTCGCGCGCTGTCGTCTCCCGCGGCGGTTGAGAGGTTGCCGGCGCCGCGGAGCGTGAAGATCACATGGGCGCCGCCGGTCAGCTCGGCCCCCAGCGCGGAACCGCCGCCGCTCACGACCCCTCCAGCGCCGCGGTGAGCTCCGACTGGCGCCCGCCGCTGATCTCGCCGTCGAGCAGACGCTCAAGGGCGAGATCCAGCCTGCGCCCGATCTCCGGGCCGCTCGCGATGCCCGCCGCGAGCAGATCCTCTCCGCCGATCGAGAGCCTGACGTCCCGCAGGCCGCCCAGCCATCGCCGCGCGGCGGCCAGGGCGCCCGGTCCGCCGCCGGCGCCCGCGAGCGCGAGCGCCTCGGCCGTGCTCGGCCTGGCGGCCCGCATCAGCTCAGACGGGGAAGCTGCTCGCGCGAGATCCTCCGCGAGCTCGCGTGCGCCAGCCGCCGCGGCGATCGCACGGTCACGCTCTGCAGCCGGGATCTCCATTCCCTCGAGCAGCGCGAGGGCCTGAGGCGCGTCGCTGCGCGAGCGGGGGAGCAGGCATGCGAGCAGCAGCACGTCCGTCCGCCCGTCGCCGGGGAGCAGCGCCAGCGCGTCGTGTGCCACCCGCGGGTCGAAGTCGAGGATCGGGTCGATTGCGTGCAGGACCCCGAGGTCGCTCATCGCCAGCAGCGACGCGGTCGCGGCCGCTTCCGCGAGCGCGAGACGCAGCTCGCTGCCGGCGCGGGCGAGCGAGAGCGTCCCCATCGCGCCGTCGCTCAGCGCGGTCCGTGCGAGCTCGGCGGTGTGAGGCTCGGGGTCGAAGCCCAGGCGCGCCGAGTAGCGCGCGAGACGCATCAGCCTGGTCGGGTCATCGACGAAGCTCGCGTCGTGAAGGACGCGCAGGCGGCCGGCGGCCAGATCCTCCAGTGCGTGCTCGACGGCGCTGACCTCGCCCGTCTGCAGGCTCACCGCGATCGCGTTGACGGTGAAGTCCCTCCGCTGCAGATCCTCGAGCTCGCTCCCGGGACGGACCTCGGGGAGCGCGCCGGGACTCGGGTAGCTCTCGGCGCGGCGCTCTGCGATGTCCACGCGCCCGGTGGGCCACTGGACTGCCGCGGTCCCGAACCGCTCGTGTGCAGTCACCTGCGGCGGTGTGCCCGCCCGTTCCCCGAGAAGCCGGGCGAGCCGCGCGGCGAAGCCCGCGGCGTCGCGGGGCACCAACACGTCGAGCTCTCGCGGCCGCGAGCCGAGCAGCAGATCCCGCACGGCGCCGCCGACCAGAGCGAGCCCGCCGCCGGATCGGCCGAGCTCGAGCAGCTCCGGGCCGCCGTCGAGCTCAGCGAGGGCGCTCAGGATCCTCCGGCCGTCGCTTTCGCCCATGCCCGGCACCGCAGGCTCCAACTATCCCTCACGCACCGCGATGCCCGCCGCTGCAAGGTGCGCCTTCGCCTCGCCGACCGTGTGCCGGCCGTAGTGGAAGATCGATGCGCACAGCACGGCGTCCGCGCCGGCCCGCAGCGCCTGCACGAGGTGCTCGAGCTCGCCGGCTCCCCCGGAGGCGATCACGGGCACGCTGACGGCGTCGCTGACGGCGCGCGTGAGGTCCAGGTCGTACCCGTCGTTGGTGCCGTCGCGGTCCATGCTGGTGAGCAGAATCTCTCCGGCTCCCCGCCGGGTGCCCTCGCGCGCCCACTCCACGACATCCCTACCGGTCGGGGTGCGCCCGCCGGCCAGGTAGGCCTCCCAGCCGCCCTGAGCACCCGGGCGAGCCTTCGCATCGATCGCGAGCACCACACACTGCGCGCCGAACACGTCGGCGAGCTCGTTGAGCAGCTCGGGCCGCTGCAGCGCGGCTGAGTTGACCGACACCTTGTCCGCGCCTGCGTCCAGGACCGCCTGCGCGTCGGCGGCCGAGCGGATGCCGCCGCCGATCGTGAACGGGATGAACACCTCGTCGGCGGTGCTGCGCGCGAGCCGCGCGATCGTGTCGCGCTTCTCGTGGGTCGCGGTGATGTCCAGGAACACGACCTCGTCGGCGCCCTCGCGGTCGTAGTGCGCGGCCATTTCGACGGGGTCGCCGGCGTCGCGTATGTCCACGAACTGCACGCCCTTCACGACGCGCCCGGCGTCGACGTCGAGGCAGGGAATGACTCGCTTGTAGTTCACGGGACCCACCGTACCGCCCGCGCTCGAGGGCACCGGAGCCGGTCAGTCCCCGAGAGCCTCGCGCGCCTGCTCGATCGTGAAGCGCTGCTCGTAGAGCGCCTTGCCCACGATCACGCCGCCGAGGCCGAGCTCGGCGAGTCCCTGCAGGTCGGCGAGGGCGCCGATGCCGCCGGAGTAGATCACCTCGGCGTTGCTGGAGCCGACGACGCCGCGCACCTCATCCAGGTCGGGGCCTTCGAGCATCCCGTCGCGGTCGACGTTCGTGTAGACGAGGCTGCGCACGCCCGTCTTGTGCAGCCGTTCCAGGACCGCTGCCGTGCTGGGCTCCGTGGACTCCGTCCATCCGGCCGTCGCAACGCGCCCTGCGCGCACGTCGACCGACACGAGGATCCGCTCGGGGCCGTGCTCGGCGATCGCGCTCGCCAGGAGCGCGGGGTCGGTGAACGCCGCGGTGCCGAGGATCACCCGCCATGCTCCCGCCGCCAGCGCGTCTGCGATCGCGCTGGCCGTCCTCAGCCCGCCCCCATACTGCACCGGGACGCCGAGCTCGCTCGAGATCCGCGTCAGGTTCCCGAGGTTGACGGGAGCGCCGCTGCGCGCGCCGTCCAGGTCGACCACGTGCAGCGCGCGCGCGCCGGCCAGGACCCAGCCGCGAGCCGCGGACAGTGGGTCCTCGTCGTAAACCTTCTTCGCGTCGAAGTCGCCCTTCACCAGTCGCACGGCGTTGCCGCCGAGGATGTCGATCGCCGGGTAGAGCCTCATCTGCCGAGGACGGCCGTCGACGCGGCGCAGATCCGCGCGAAGTTCCCGAGCAGCCGCAGGCCCGCGGCGGAGGACTTCTCCGGGTGAAACTGCACTCCGTAGAAGGAGCCGTGCTCGACGGCGCTCACGAACTGCTGCCCGTAGCTCGCCGTGGCGAGTATGTCCTCGCTGCGCTCGGGGGCCGGAGCGTATGAGTGCACGTGGTAGAAGGCGCACCGCGCGGGCAGGTCTGCCGCGAGCCTAGACCCGCGGTCGGCGAACGTGATCTCCGTCCATCCGATGTGCGGCAGCTTGAGGTTCCCCGGCTGCAGCGGCACGACCTCGCCGGGAACGATCCCGAGGCCCTCTGCGCCGCCGAGCTCGCTCGAGCGGTCAAACGCGAGCTGCATTCCGAGGCAGATCCCGAGCACCGGGACGCCGTTGGCCACGCGCTCGCGGACCAGTTCGTCGAGGCCGAGCGCGCGCAGGTTCTCCATCGCGCGGGGGAAGGCACCCACGCCGGGCACGACCAGACCGTGTGCCTGCATCAGGTGGGCGTGGTCGGATGAGACCGTCGCGGCCGCGCCGACGTGCTCGAGCGCCTTCTCGACCGAGCGCCGGTTGCCCATCCCATAGTCGACGACGGCGATCCTGACGGGCTCGCCGGGCAGCTCGCTCATCCGGTCAGGGTTCCCTTGGTGCTGGGCACGCCCGACTCGAGGGGGTCGAGCGCGACCGCCGCGCGAAGCGCGCGCGCGAACGCCTTGAACGCCGCCTCGATCATGTGATGCGCGTTGGTGCCCGCTTCCACGCGCAGGTGCAGCGTCAGCTTGGCGGCGTTGGAGAACGCGCGGAAGAACTCCTCGGTCAGCTCGTGCTCGAAGCCTCCCGTGGCGCCCTGCGGCAGATCGGCCTCGAACAGCGTGTAGGGACGCCCGGAGATGTCTATCGCGCAGCTCGCGCGCGCCTCATCCATCGGGATCGTGGCGGCTCCATAGCGGGCGATGCCGCGTCTGTCGCCGAGCGCGCTGTCGAGCGCCTGGCCGAGCACGATCGCGGTGTCCTCCGCGGTGTGGTGTGCGCCCGTCTCAAGGTCACCCCTGACCGAGACCTCGAGGTCCAGGTGGCCGTGGCGCGAGAGCAGGTCGAGCATGTGATCCAGGAAGCCCACGCCGGTGCTGCGGGTGCCCGCGCCGGTGCCTTCCAGGGCGAGGGTCAGGTGCACATCCGTCTCAGCGGTGCGGCGGTCGATCTCGGCGGCTCTGCTCATGTCTGCTGATTCTCCCTCACTCTGGCCTCCATCGACTCGGCGTGAACCTCGAACCCCTCTGCACGCGCGATCGGAGCGCCCGCGGCGGCGAGCTTCGCGGACGCCGCTCCGATCCTGACCTCAGCCATGCGGCGGCGGAAGTGTCGCGGTGAGAGCGTTGAAGCAAAGCGCGCGGCGCCCGAGGTGGGAAGCACATGGTTTGATCCCGCGACGTAGTCGCCGAAGGCGGTGGCGCTGTCGGCGCCCACGAACAGGCAGCCGGCGCACGTGATGCGGTGGGAGAGACGCTCCACGTCGGCGCCGATCAGCTCCAGGTGCTCGGGCGCGAACGCGTTCGCGAGCGCGATCGCCTGCTCCGGGCTGGACGCCTCGGCGACGGCGAACGTCGCCTCCCCCACCGTCGGGCGTTCCACGACGAGCCTCTGAAGCTCATCTGCGAGCGCGTCGCAGACGGACGCCGAGGGTGAAACCGCGGCGACGAGGCTGCCCTCGCCGTGCTCGCCCTGGGCGAGCATGTCCAGGGCGGCCATGTGGACCTCGGCGGCGGAGACCTCGGCCCCGAGCGTCACCAGCAGGTCGCTCGGGCCCGCGAAGCCGTCGATCCCCACGACCGCCGACAGCTGGTCCTTTGCCTCCTGGACCCACAGGTTCCCCGGTCCGACGATTACGTCGACGCGCCCCACGGTCTCGGTCCCGTATGCGAGCGCAGCGATCGCCTGCGCGCCGCCCATCCTGTACACGCGCTCGACGCCGCACAGCCGGCAGGTCCCGAGGATCGCCGGGTCGATCTGGCCGTCGGCGCCGGGGGGCGCGCACACGACGACATCGATCACGCCCGCAGCACGGGCCGTGACGACCCCCATCACGACCGAGCTCGGGTACGCGGCGCGACCCGCGGGCACATATACCGCGGCCGCAGCCACCGGGACCTCGCGCAGCGTTATTCGCTGGCCCTGGGGCAGGTCGACCGTCTGGTCGTGCCCCACCCCCGCCTCCGCGACGAGCGCGACGTTGGCGATCGCGACCTGCAGGCCCGCGACGAGCTCGAGCGGGAGCATCTTGATCGCCTCGTCGAGCTCGGCGGCGGGGACGACCAGGTCCCTTGGCTGCGCTCCTGCGGTGTCGAACTCGCGGGTGTAGCGGAGCAGCGCAGCATCACCCTCGGAGCGGACCGCGGCGAGTATCGCGCGCACCTTCTCGGCAACGGACTCCCCTCCCGGGATCAGCGACCGCAGCTGCGCCGCGGCGCCGGGCGCCCCGAGCTCGGCCATGCGGGCGGCGTCGATGCGCTCAAGGCGCATTCAGGCTCCGGGGGCCGGGAGCGACCGCAGACGCTCCACGACATCGTCGATCTCGGCGGCCTTCAGCTTGTGGGCGACGGGGTTGGCGACCAGACGCGCGGTGCAGACGAGGATCTCCTCGCGCACCACCAGATTGTTCTCGCGCAGCGTCGTGCCAGTCGCGGTGAGATCGACGATCGCCTCGACGATCCCCGTGAGGGGCGCGAGCTCGACCGATCCCTTGACCTCGACGATCTCGGCCTGGCGCCCGGTCTCCTCCAGGTGCCGTGCCGCGATGCGGGGGTACTTGGTGGCCACCCTCATCACTCCGAGCCGCCGCAGCGCCTCCACGGCCGGGTCCGGGCCGTCCTTGCTTGCCAGCACCATCGTGCAGCGCCCGTAGCCGAGGTCGAGCAGCTCGTAGACCTCGCGGCCGCGCGCCCCCGGTGCCTCCGCTCCCTGCTCCAGCAGGACGTCCTTGCCCGTGATTCCGATGTCCGCCGCCCCCGCCTCCACGTAGGTGGGGACGTCGGAGGGGCGCATCGTGATGACCCCTATGTCCTCGAACAGGAGCTTGCGGTCGTTCGAGCGCAGCTCATCGGTGTCCAGGCCCAGGCCCGAGAGGAGCTCTACGGTCCCCTTGAAGAGAGCGCCGCGGGGCACCGCGATCGTGAGGCCGTTGGCCGGGCCGCTCACGCCCGCTCCCGATCGGCGCCGGGGCGATCCCGGAGGGCGTCGGAGCCGTCGCGTGCGAGGAGCGCGCCGGTGCCGCGCTCCTCGCCTGCGAGAGCGATGTGCAGCCGGTCGACCCCGAGAGCGAAGCCCACCGCGGGAAGCCGGCGCCCGAAGCGACCCAGCAGGTCGTCGTATCGCCCTCCCCCGCCGATCGGAGAACCGAGTGCGGGGTCGTAGACGTCGAAGATGGCGCCCGTGTAGTAGCCGATGTTGCGGACCAGGCCGAGGTCGAAGATAACCCTCTCGGCGACGGCCGGCTCGAGCAGTTCGTGAACGTTCCTGAGCCCGGTGACGGCCTCACGCGCCGGCTCGGGCGTGTCGGCGAGCATCTCGGGCCCTCCGCGCATCTGTGGCACGGCGGTGAGCAGCTCCGCGGCCTCTCCCGCGATCCCCGTGTCGGCGAGCGTCTGGCCGAGACCGACGAAGTCGCGCTTTACGAGCGTGTCGAGCAGCGCGCTTCTCGCATGTTCGGGCACGTCGAGGCTGGCCATCAGGGCCGGGAACAGCGAGGCGTCGCCGACGCCGATGCGGTAGTCCTTCAGGCCCGTCGAGTCCAGCGAGTCACACAGGACTGTCAGCGCCTCCGCCGTGCCGCCCGGCGCCGGCGCACCGATCAGCTCGATCCCGGCCTGCAGCAGCTCACGTGGCTGGCCGCGCTGCGGCGGGACACCGCGGTAGCAGTGGGCGAAATAGCAGAAGCGCAGCGGCGGCTCGCTGGATGAGTAGCGGGTCGCTACGACGCGGGCGATCGGCACCGTCATGTCGGACCTCAGCACCAGCACGTTGCCCGACTCGTCGAACACGCGGTATGCGGGCCTCGCTTCGGCCATATCGGCGCGCTCGAGCACCTCCTCGTACTCGAGGGCGGGTGTGTAGACCTCGCCGTAGCCGTGACGCTCGAATACACCGCGGAGGGCGTCGGTGATCGCACGCACCTCGCGCGTCTCGTCGGGGAGCACGTCGCGCGTGCCGCTGGGGATGGGGTGGATCATGCGACCCGAGATTATGCGTGCACGGGCTCCGTGGCCACACGCTCGATGCGCGCGCCAAGGTCCCGCAGGCGCTCGTCGATGCGCTCGTAGCCGCGGTCGATCTGCCGGATGTTGCCGATCTCGCTGCGGCCCTCGGCGCAGAGCGCGGCCAGAAGCATCGCCATCCCGGCGCGGATGTCGGGCGACTCCACGCGCTCCCCGCGGAGCCTGCGCGGGCCCGTCACGATCACGCGGTGCGGGTCGCAGAGCACGATGTCGGCACCCATGAGGATCAGCTTGTCCGTGAACACGAGACGATTCTCGAACATCCACTCGTGCACGAGGATCGAGCCCTCGGCCTGTGTCGCGAGCGCCACCGCGATCGAGGTGAGGTCGGCCGGGAATGCGGGCCACGGCCCGTCCTGGATCTTGCTCTTGTACTCGCCGACGTCCGCCTGAACGACGAGCCGCTGGTCGCCGGGGACGAGCAGGTCGTTTCCGTCGAGTTCCGAGCGCAGCCCGACGCGCTCGAACACCAGCCGAATCATCCTCAGGTCCTCAGGGACCGTGTCCTTGATGCGGAGCTCGCCGCCGGTCACGCCCGCGAGGGCCATGAAGCTGCCAATCTCGATGTGGTCGGGCGCGATGTCGTGCTCGCAGCCGCTCAGGCGCTCGATGCCGTTGACGGTGAGCAGGTTCGAGCCGATCCCCTGGATGTCGGCGCCCATCTTGACGAGCATTCGCGCGAGGTCCTGCACGTGCGGCTCGCATGCCGCGTTGCCGATCATCGTCGTCCCGGGTGTCAGCGCCGACGCCATCAGCGCGTTCTCGGTCGCCATCACCGAAGGCTCATCCATGAACACGTCGGTCGGGCGCAATCCGAGCGGAGCGCTGAGCACGATGTCCCGCCCGCAGTCGACGCCGGCTCCCATCGCCCGGAACGCGTCGAGGTGCGGGTCGAGCCGCCGGCGCCCGATCACGTCGCCGCCCGGCGGCGGCATCACGGCGCGGTGAAAGCGTGCCAGCAGCGGTCCCGCGAGCAGGAACGACGCGCGAATCAGCTCTGCGAGCTCGGGCGCCACCTCAACGGAGTGCACCGACGCGGAGCACAGCGAGACCTCGTTCGGCCCGCGCCAGGCGATGTCGACGCCGATCGCCGCGAGAATCTCGAGCATCGCCTCGACGTCCCGGATCCTCGGCACGTTGCGCACAATCACCTCATCCTCAGTGAGGAGGCTGGATGCGAGGATGGGAAGCGCCCCGTTCTTGTTCCCGGCGGGAGTGAGGGTGCCGGAAAGCGGGACGCCGCCTTCGATGACGAACTTCTCCATGAGCTGTCGACGCCGCCCGCGGCCGCTGCGGGGCCCGTCGGTCTGACGCTTTGAGAGCGTAACAGCCATCTATCTGCGGGGTTCGCGCTCGCCGGCCCCAGCCCTGCCGAGAATCCCACCGCGGACCTCCCAGCACCGCTCCGCGCGCCCGACCCATGCAAACTTTCTTGCACCTGATCACCCCGGGATCGGCTCCATAGAGCCAAATCGCGGATCCATCAGCCCATGCGTACACCTGTTCGCATGGTTCCGTCCGGACGCGCTCGTACCTTACGAACACATGTTCTCCCACAAGCGAACATCGCCCATGGGGCAGCGCGCGCTCGGTGCGCTCCGCCTCGCCCGCTCGTTCCTGCTGCTCGAGGACGACCATGAGTTCGGCTGGGAGGCCGACCAGGACGAGCCGACGATGGCCCAACATCCGCACCGAGCGCCGCTGCACACCGGCGCGCGCATCCGCCGCCCTGGGCAGCCGGCCCCGCGACCGGCCGTGTGCCTCAGCCCGATCGTCGCCACGGGACCTCACCGGCCGCCCGCGACAAGCCGCCTGGCCGCGGAGCGCTCATGCGCCTGCGACCACTCCCCACGATCCTGACCGTCACGCACCCGGCCACGCGGCGCAACGGTCGGGCTGCTTAACGGCTACAGGCCGCCCGGGGGCGGCCTGTGCGCTTAAGAAACCGGCGGCGTCCTACTCTCCCAGGCCCTTGCGGGCCAAGTACCATCGGCGCTGAGAGGCTTAACTTCTCTGTTCGGAATGGGAAGAGGTGTTTCCCCCTCGCTAAAGCCACCGGAAAAGGGTGAGAGACCACGCCTCCTCGGTCCTTCAAAACTGCACAGCTGCCACAGCGAGTATCAAAAAATCCGTCAAGCCCTCGACCCATTAGTACCGGTCTCCTTCAGACGTTACCGTCCTTACAGATCCGGCCTATCAACCTGGTGGTCTACCAGGGGTCTTACTCCCTCTAGGGGATGGGAGAGTTCATCTCGAGGCCGGCTTCCCGCTTAGATGCTTTCAGCGGTTATCCGATCCACACGTAGCTAGCCTGCTATGCCCTTGGCAGGACAACAGATACACCAGAGGTG
>Ga0075030_100006490_pt1 | contig 10463 bp, 5 predicted proteins | sample LitLauG_LLR_2012_FD_71393 | JGI IMG/M metagenome (GOLD analysis project Ga0075030, IMG submission 71393) | Freshwater sediment microbial communities from Pennsylvania, USA - Little Laurel Run_MetaG_LLR_2012 | ecosystem: Environmental > Aquatic > Freshwater > Creek > Sediment | place: USA...
GCGAAATCCCGATAGAATTTGCTGAGGCCGATCGCCTCGATCATGGGAGAAGAAGCTATGGGTTCCATGGTCGAACGGTCGAAATTGCGTCTAAAACGAAAGTGTACTACGGTTTGAGGGCTGGAAGCAGAGGCCGGGGGCCGGGGGCGGAACCGCGCCGAGGATCCGCCATGGGAATGTCTTAGTACCTACGCCTTCGAATCCTGCATTTTTCTGGCAGGATATTTTTTGACCAGTACCGTCTCCGGGACCTTCTGCCCTGACTTTCTGCCTTCTGACTCCTTGGGCCGCTGCCTGTTTGGTTCCGGCTATGCCGGGTTGGGAAACAATGGAAACAATAGGGACGACGGGAACATCCTTGGGGAACGACACCGGCGACACCGGGAACCTCTCTGCTTCGCCGGATTTTGGCCTGCCGGTGGCCAGGCTCTACCCCGGCATAGGCGCTAAATAAGCCCCGCATCGGGCTGTGTCCTTGGCGGGCGTCGGTTTCTCGAGGAAATCCACGGACTGGCAAAGCTACGGTGACTGCACCTGGCGCAGATGAGGCACCGCCCGCAGAGAGGGCTGGTCCCGGAAGTCCACTGCCACAACGGCGCCGGGCGAGTCGAAGCGGTAACGAGTGCCCGTGGCCGCTCCCACGACGGTGAGCCCACTCGTGCCGGCGTAACGAAAGAAAGCCTGCGAGTAACGAATCGCTTTGGGGGCGCGGTTAGAGTTAGACGGCGGTCGGGCCGCCGTGCTCTGGATGGTTTGCGCTCTCTGGCCGCCGCAACACGGCATGGTCTTCCTCCTTGTCTTCCAGGTACGCCGCGGCAGCAGGTGCGGTGGCCCGCTCCAGCAGGCACGCGGCGGCGGAAAGAGCGGGCCAAAGCAGCAGCCGTTCTTTCCAATCCTCTCCCAGACCGAGCGCGAATGGCAGTGCGACCCATGCGCTCAGGCAATAAAAGCAATCGAGCAGCCTGCCCCAAAATGTGTCGCCTGCCTTGCGCCGCAGGCGGACGACAAGATCCCAAGGACCGTCCTCCGCCTCCAGCAGATGGGTAATGCGCCACACAGCCAACGAGGCCAAGGCAAGCCAATAGAAGCGCATTCACCTGCTCAATCTGTGGGCGGAGGCCAACGCCAACCGCCCGTTCGGTCAGCCTGGACCGAGCGTAAGCGTTCCCGCAGGCGGTGGGCAGACACCTACTCCAGCGGTCCGCTCGGTCAGGTTGTACTGATCGTAGCCGTGATCGCAGGAGAATACTATGCCGGACTGATAGCCCACGATGACGCGCCTGTAAGCGTAGAGCTGCAACTGGTAGCAGCAAGGCTCGGGAAAGGCATTGGCAGCCGGGATGGTCAAGCGATACTGGCCTCCATACCAGTACGGCGCGACCGCCCCTTGCGAAAGGGCCACGCCATAGTAGCCGGCGTTCGCCGGATTCGGGTTCGGGGCGGCGCTCCAGCCGGTCGGAGTGAGAGGAACGATGGGCGTGACGACGCCGCCATACTGGGGATCCAAAAGGTTGCGAGAAAGGCTCAACCCCCACGTGGAATACAAGGTGTAGGAGGCGAGGTCACCATGGTCGTCGGTTACCTGGAAGTCGATTTCGGCCATGCCTATCGCCGCTCCAGCATTACCGCAAGGACCGACCTCGACACCGTTGATCTTCACGCTGCTGATGAAGTTGTCGGGCTCCTGAGTGCAGATGTGGACGCCCAGCCCGCAATTGTGGCTGGCGGGGTGAGTCATCGGGTCGGAGAACTGATTGTCGAACGTCAATACGAAAGTGTCTTGGGTTTTCCCGTCCGTGCCACAAAGGGGCAGGACCTTTTGGTTCACTAGCCCGCCACCGGACAGTTGCCACCCTACCACTTGGAAGGTATAGGTTCCGTCGGCGAACTGCGAAGTGTTGAGCGGCACCACCAGATATTCATTGACGAGCCAAAACCGGTCAACATTCCAGCCGGCCAGGCCGCCGGTAGCTTCGAAGTGCTCCTTGCTCTCCACCACATTGTGCCCGGAGATGGTAGTGAAGTTGAACGGAACATCGCCGGTCGTGCAACACGGTGATGTGTCCATCCAGCGCCGGACAAAATTGACCGCGGCTCCGGGCGGAAGCGCTACAAACGACCCTCCGTCGAAGACTTGGATTTCGTAGTAGTCAACACCGGTGAAATCGCAGGCCTCCTTATATACGGGAATGATGCCGGTAAACGGGCGATCCCCGTTGGCGCTGAGAGCACCTGAGGCAACATAGCCGGGACCCCAGTAGCCGGCGGGGGTCGCAGGGGCGCCAGTATTGCCGCCGATTTCGTTAATCGGATCCGCACAAACCTGGGTGATCACAATGCACTCTTCGTCGTGGCAATCGTGATGGATCGGGCGGCAGCACGCCTTTTCATTGGCAATCAGCGTAACGTTAAGGGGATTGGGAATGTCCCAACGGGTGTCGCCCACGCCTTCGTCGACGATTACCGTGCCACGATCCAGACAATCCTGGGTGACGCGGAAAATGATATCCGGGGTGCAGTCCCACCACGGATACCACGGCCACCAGGGCCAGATACGGAATTCGCCGAGTTCGCTCGCCGCGGGGAGTTTGGTGAGCAGGCGCTGGCGGATGCCTTCCAGGCGGCCCACGTCGTCCGCCTTCAGGACGCCATCCGCCGCGATCCCTTGAGGCGCAAGCATATCGCGGAACATCGCCAAGCTGGGCTGGTTGCTGGCGGATCCCGACAGGACTACGTCCGGGTGTTGTTTCAATACCGCCTGAACCCGTTGAGAGAGCACCGGACTGAACTCCCAGATGCGGTAGCGCCACCACCACCACGGCCACCAGCCGCAGCACCAGCGAAAGCGGATTTCGAAGGCGCCGTTGATATCCGTGGTTCCGCATCCCACCTGTTGCTTGCTCCAAAAGAGGAACCACCAATCCACGTCGAATGCGCAGACCGTGGCGCCGGGCACCGGACTTCCGTCCGGGCAGATGACGCGGCCGCGGATCACGAACTCACGGCACCACCAATACCACCAGAACCAGTAGTAAGGAGGAATCCGGATGGGGGTAGGTTCCTTCGAGTTCAACTGTGCTCTGGAAAGGGTAGCGGATAGAGTCTGGAGTCCCAGCAACTCTTCGTCGGAAGCGTTCGCAGGGCCAACTACCACACGCGCGGAGGCCGGCTGTGCGGCTAGAGTAAAGCTTGCCGCCGTTTTGCCGTCCTTGCCAAACTCGACGGTTTGCGACACAGTCTGTTTGCCGGTTTGCACCAGTACCTTGACGGTTTGGTCGGGCTTGAATCCCTCAATTCCGGAGGCATCCAAAGGAATTATTAACTTAAACAACGCAGTGTCTGATTTAGTGTCAGGTTTAGTGTCAGCCATGATCCAGCTCCTTTCGGGCGGGACGTGCCACTCGAAGGCACGTAATCGCGAGAGGATTATGCCACCTATGCAGAGTGGCGTCTGTGTGCTAACGCACATTGCGCAAGAATTCATACAAACTCCGTCTAAAGGACCTTCAACCCTGACACTCGCGAAACTCGCGAATGCAATCCTTGATTCCGCTCCCAATTCGTGGCATTCTGGACCCAATCCAAGTCACAGCATCACTAGAGGGGGATTAGGATGCAAACGTCCGAGAGATTCAGCGCAGCGCTTCCGCGGGTTTTCACACTTTTGCTGTCGATCCTTTCCGCCGCGAGTTTGCGGGCCGACGTCACCGGTTCGATATTAGGCGTGGTCCGCGACCCAACCGGCGGAGTCATGGCGGGGGTGGCGATTACGGCAACCAACGTGGACACCAATGCCATCCGCTCCGCGCGCAGCGACGCCAGCGGCGAGTATCGCATTCTGGCGTTGCCCGTTGGCAGATATAACGTGGAAGCCGCGATCGCCGGATTTCAGAAATTCATCACCTCGGGAGTGGAGTTGACCGTCAACGACCAGCGCCGTGTCGATATCACGCTGCAGGTGGGCGCCGTGGAGCAAAAGGTCGAGGTCGCCGCGGAGGCTATGGCAATCGAGACCACGGCCACCCAACTGGGCCAGGTCATCGAACAGAAGAAGCTGATCAGCCTCCCCCTGAACGGCAGAAGCTACATCGATCTGCTGGGGTTGCAGGCGGGTGTCGCGCCCACCACCTCCGGATCGATATCTCAGGACAGGCCGGTCTCGGGTGGCCTCTCCGCCGGGAATATCTCGGTTAACGGCCAGCGCGAGACGGCCAATGCTTTCCTGGTCAACGGGGGCGACGTCAGTGAGGGCCGCAACCTGGGAACGGCGGTGATCCCGAATCTCGATTCCATCGCGGAATTCCGGCTGATCACCAATTCCTTCGACGCGGAGTACGGCAAATTCAGCGGCGCCGTCATGAACGCGGTGACCAAGTCGGGCGCAAATGGCCTGCATGGCACGGCGTTCGAGTTCGTGCGTAACGACAAGCTTGACGCGCGGAACTTCTTCGATCCCAGCAAGGGAACGCTCAAGCGAAACCAGTTCGGCTACGCCGTTGGAGGTCCGGCAATCAAGAACAAAGTATTCTGGTTTACGGACTACCAGGGGACTCGCGAAACCAGGGGCCTCACCTCCAGTGTGGTGACACTGCCCACCGTGGCACAGCGCAGCGGCATCTTTCAGCCCACCGATTTTCTGGACAGCGATGGCAATCCGTTAACGGTTAACGGCTCCTACTGGGCCGGCGTCCTGTCCAAGCGGTTGGGTTATACCGTAAGCGCGGACGAGCCCTACAGCACTCCAACCTGTGTGAGCTCGGCGAATTGTGTTTTCCCCGGCGGCACTATCCCGGCCAGCGCTTTTTCCCCCGCCGCCAAGGGCACTCTCAAGTACATCCCCGTGCCCAACCGCGGCCTGAACCAGTTCGTCAGCTCCGGCCTGAATCGCAAGACCATCGACGATAAAGCGGGGCAGCGTGTCGACGTAAATACTCAGCGTTGGGGCAACTGGTTCATGTACTACCTGTTCGACGACGCCACCGTCACCAATCCGCTGGCCGGTTCCAACACCGGGGGCTTTCCGACCATTACGCCGTCGCGGGCGCAGCAGGCGGTGCTGAGCAACACCAAGGTCTTCGGACCGACGGCGGTGAACGAAGTGCGCCTGAGCTTCACGCGCGCGGCGGTGATCACCGACCAACCCACGGCCGGGTTCGGCAAGATCTCTGACTTTGGGTTTGTCACCGGGACTAACACGCTGGGCATCATTCCTTCCGGGCCGCCCGGATACGAAGCACTGCCGCCGTTGAGCTTCGTGAATTTCAGCATCGGCAGCCCGACACTGACCACCTTCCAGCCAAATAATACATGGCATTTCTCGGATGGCTTCTCCAAAGTTTTCGGACGCCACTCCCTGAAACTCGGCGGAGAAATCCGTTATTTCCAGGTGAACGAGCGCAACGTGTGCGCGCCCAACGGCAGCTTCAGTTTCGACGGTTCGGAGACCGGTAACGACATCGCGGATTACCTGATCGGCGCGCCGGCCGGTTATACACAATGCAGCTTCCAGGTGCTCGATTCGCGCACCCATTACGGCGGCATCTACGGACAGGATTCCATCCGCGTGACTCCCTCACTCACGCTGAACCTGGGGCTGCGATGGGATGTGAATCAACCGTGGTATGACACGCAGGATAAGATCGAAACCATTGTTCCGGGCGAGCAGTCGGTGAAGTTCCCGACGGCGCCGAAGGGTTGGGTTGTGCCAGGCGATCCGGGAGTGCCACGCGGCCTCGCGCCTACGCAGTGGACGAATTTCGCCCCGCGCGTGGGCGTTGCCTATTCCCCCGGCTTCTCCGACGGCATCGGCCGGAAGATCTTCGGCGGCCCGGGCAAGACGAGCATCCGCGCGGCATACGGCATCTATTACAGCTCGATCGAGGACCTGCAATTGTTCTATGAGGTCGGCGATGCTCCCTACGGATTATACTGGCCGAGCATCGTACCGCCACTCTTTGAGGAGCCGTTCCGCACACGCTCCGACGGCAGTTCGCAGGTGCAGCGCTTCCCCTTTGTCCTGCCGACACCGGGCGATCCGAACAATAAGAATTTAGATTACTCGGTGTTCCTGCCCATCCAGGGGTCGCCGGGTTACGACATCCACAACAAAGTGCCCTACGCTGAGCATTACAATCTGAGCATCCAGCGGCAGTTGACCAACAGTACGGCCATGACGCTGGCGTACGTGGGGACGCAGGGACACAAATTGATTGCGCAAACGGAGTCCAACCCGGGCAACCCCGCGCTTTGCCTGAGCCTGCGCGGCACGGGCGTCTTGAAAGGCTCGCCACAGTGCGGTCCCAACGGCGAATTGGGCGTTTACACGCGCCCCGATGGATCCATCGTCAATGGCACGCGCGGCCCGCTGGGGCCGGACTTCGGCAGTAATTCGTATACGGCAAACATTGCCAACTCGAATTACAATGCCTTCGAGGCCAGCCTGGAGCGGAAGGCGGCCGACTTTACCTTTTTGGCCGCTTACACTTTTAGCAAGTCGATCGACAACTCGTCCGGCTATGGCCAGTGGATTAACTTCACCAACTACCGCTTGAGCCGGGCCCTCTCCTCCTTCGACATCACGCAGAATTTTGTGGTCAGCTATAACTATGCGCTGCCTCTCCACCGCGCATTCGCGGGCGCGCCGCGGCGGCTGACCGAGGGCTGGAGCTTCAACGGGATTACGCGCTTCGCCACGGGATTCCCGGTGACCATCACGCAGAGCGGCGACCGCTCTCTGACCGGTACTTCGGGTGTGGATGAGCCGAACTTCCTGGGAGGCCTGGTAATCACGGATCCGCGCAATCCCGCCAATCGATACTTTAACAAGCAGGCATACTCGACGGAGCCGCTCGGTGGAGTAGGAGACTCGGCCCGGCGGTTTTTCCACGGGCCGGGTTTCAACAACTTTGATTTCGGGGTGCACAAGGTGACACGAATCACGGAGAAGACGTCCTTGCTGGTTCGGGCAGAGTGGTTCAACCTGTTCAATCACGCGCAGTTCGGAGGCCCGAATGGAAACTTCTCGAGCAGCCGCTTCGGATTGGTAACTTCGGCCAAGGATCCGCGCATCGGGCAACTCAGCGCCAAGATCATCTGGTAGCGATGCTCCTGGTCTTCCTTTACTTGATCTGTGCCTGGTTCTTACCGGCACAGACACAACCCCACTACCGGCGGGGAGTGGGACTTTTGCAGGAAGGGGACCCGGCACAGGCGATTCTGGAATTTGAAGAGGCGCTGCGGCAGGATCCCAAGCTTGCCGAGGCGCGACACGGCATCGGCCTGGCGCGGCTGGCACAAGGGGATCCCGCGGCGGCGCTGGAGCCGCTGCGGCTCGCCATCGAACTGAAGCCTGGACTCGTTGAAGCGCACCTGGCCCTGGGACTGGCGCTAGGCCGGTCCGGCGATCTGGAGGCAGCCGCGGCCGCCTTCCGCGATGCGCTGCGTCTCCGGCCGCGTTATGCGGAGGCACACAAGCGGCTCGGAATCACGCTGCGCCGGCTGAACCAACCGAAAGCCGCGCTGGCGGAATTTCTGATGGCCGTCGAGTGCGATGAGCGGGATCCCGAGGCCTGGTACGAGTTGGGACAGGCTCGAAAAGCGGAAGGCGATCTGAAGGGTGCGGTGGATGCTTTCCAACGCGCCGTGGCCATCCAGCCGGACTTCGAAAGCGCTCGGTACAATCTGGGCATTTTGCTGCGCAGAAGTGGCGACGCGGAAACCGCCCAGAAGTTGTTACAGGAGGTGCAGGGGCTGCACGAGTTCCGTACCAATCTGGCGCAATCCAAACTGTCGATCCAGCAGGGCGTGGACGCCCTCAACCACGGTGACAACAATCGGGCGTTGCAGCTCTTCGAGCGCGCGTCGCAGTTGAGTCCGGCACTGGCGACAGCCTGGCACTTCCTCGGCGTGGCATGCGAACGGACCGGAGACAACGGCAAGGCCATGGCTGCCTGGAGTAAGGCATTGGAGCTTCAGCCGGATTATCCGAAAACCCACGCGAGCATCGGATTGATGCACGCCAAAGCGGGAGATTTCGAGGGGGCCGTAAAAGAATTTCGTGTGTCGATCTCCGGAGATCCCGACGACGCGCAGACGCATTACAACCTCGGTGTCGCGCTCGTCAAGCTGGGCAGCCTGGCCGAGGCTCGAACCGAGCTGGCGGAGGCCCTCAGCCTGGACCCGCGATTTACCGATGCGCGCATGCAAATGGCGCTGCTGCTGGCCGCCCAGAACCAGCCCGCGGCCGCGGCCACGATGTACCGCGAGCTGATTCGCCAGACGCCCGGATTTGCCGAAGCTTACAACAACCTGGGGCTGGTCCTGCTCCAGCAGAGCGATTATGCGGGCGCGAGGGATGCTTTCCAAAAGGTGCTGGATCTAAAACCCGGTTTCGCACCCGCGCTTCAGAACCTCGAACTTACCCAGCCATGTGTCGCGGGCCAGCCCCCTGCTTTCACGGTTCCGCATTCTGGCATCGCTCCCGAACTGAATACGGACCCGGAGTCCGAAGCCTGGAAGGGGGCCGCCTCGGTTTCGATTCTCAAGGACTGCAGCCACAAGCTGGATTATCCCGAGCTGGCTTCCGAAGTGCGTGCTTTCTGGACGGACACGGATCTGTACCTGCTGTTCGTTTGCCCGTACAAGACCCTCAATATTTTCCTGCCGCCGCAGAACGAGAGCCCACGCAACAAATTGTGGGACCGCGATGTGGTAGAGGTATTTCTGGGCGACGACTGGAATAACATCCGGCATTATCGCGAATTCGAGATTGCGCCCACCGGCGACTGGATTGATCTTGCGATCGACCTGGACCGCCGCAGTTACGACCGAACCTGGCGCTCGGGCTGGCGGACCACAGCACGGATCGACGAGCAGCGCCGCACGTGGTATGCCGCTGCGCGCATACCCCTGAAGTCTGTAAGCGAGCAGCCGATCCAGGCTGGCACGCGCTGGCGAGTGAATCTATATCGGATTGAAGGTCAGGGACCGGACTCGACGCGGCATTTTCTGTGCTGGCAGCCGACGTGCGTGATCCATCGCGACCCGAATCATGTTCCGGAAAACTTCGCCACGCTGATATTCGGTAGGTAGGCGAATCGGCACGGTGATTCACCTGCATTCAGGAATCGGTCAAGACTGGATCCGTACCGCAATCCGGTCCGCAATGGGAGCCCCGCACAATTGCAGCTCCATTCAGTTCGCCACGCGTCTCTTGCGGCGAAAGGTGTGTCCTTCCCAAAAGCGATTGAGTTGCGGGAGAATATGTAGTACCTACGCCTTCCAATCCTGCATTTTTCCTAGCAGGATTTTTTGACCAGTGTGGTCGCGCCCTTTGTTTATGCTGGTGCGGAGGCCCTCCGAAAAACTCCGGACTTGGGAGTCCGATACCGTCTCCGGGACCTTCTGCCTTGACAGCCAGTAGCCGGCGTAAGTGGCCAGCATCAGGCCGGGGTCGGGTTTGCCGAGCCAGCGCAAGACCACCACATGGCTCAGCGAGAAGAGCAGCGAGACGGTGTAGATGGCGAGACCGGCGAAGTACTTGCCCAGAACCACCTGGAGATCGCTGGTGGGCAGGGTGAGCAGCAACTCCTCGGTGCCCTGGCGGCGTTCGTCGGCCCACAGGCTCATCGAAATGGCGGGGATGAAGAAGACCAGCAGGTAGGGGAAGACACGGTTCAACTGGTCGAGGTTGGCCAGGTTGTTGGCGAAGAAGCGGTCCTGCCAGAAGGCGGCCACGGCGCTGAGGAAGACGAACAGCGAGATGAAGACGTAGCCGGTGGGCGTGGAGAAGTAGCCGGCGAGTTCGCGGCGGACGATGGCGCCGACTACGTGAGTGCGGTTTCGCATGCGCCTCCTTCCGTGCGGGCCTGAAAAGCGTCGTCGAGCGTGGCGTGGCCGGCCTGCATTTCGCGCGTGGTGCCGTCGAAAACGATGCGGCCGCGATGGATCAGGATCACACGGTCGGCCACGGCCTCCACTTCCTGGAGGATGTGGGTGGAGAGCAGGATGGTGCGGTTGGCGGCCATCTCGCGGATGGTGCGGCGGACTTCGCGGATCTGGTTGGGGTCGAGCCCGCTGGTGGGTTCGTCCATGATGAGCACGTCCGGTTCGTGCAGCAGCACCTGCGCCATGCCGACCCGCTGGCGATAGCCCTTGGAAAGCTTGCGGATGGGCTTTTCGATGACCGAGTGCAGGGCGCAGCGGTGGACCACTTCCTCGACGCGACGGGCGAGGTGCGGGCCCGCCAGGCCGCGCGCGTGGCCGAAGAATCGCAGCAGCGCGAGCGGAGTCATCTCCGGATAGAGGGGCCCGTTTTCGGGCAGATAGCCGAGGCGTTCAGCCGCGCGGATGCGGTCGCCGACCACATCCAATCCGGCTACGCGAGCGCTGCCTGCACTGGGAGCGAGGTAGCCGGTCAGGATCTTCATGGTGGTGGACTTTCCGGCGCCATTGGGGCCGAGGAA
>Ga0075030_100006491_pt1 | contig 10463 bp, 9 predicted proteins | sample LitLauG_LLR_2012_FD_71393 | JGI IMG/M metagenome (GOLD analysis project Ga0075030, IMG submission 71393) | Freshwater sediment microbial communities from Pennsylvania, USA - Little Laurel Run_MetaG_LLR_2012 | ecosystem: Environmental > Aquatic > Freshwater > Creek > Sediment | place: USA...
ACGGTTGTTGTGATACTGCTCCAGCACGTGCGCGGTCCAACCGGACATGCGGCTGACGGCGAAGATTGGCGTGAAGATGTCGATCGGGATGCCGAGCGAATAATAGGTGGATGCCGAATAGAAATCGACGTTCGCGTTCAGGCCCTTGGCTTCCTTGATGTACTTTTCGATCTTCGTTGACGTCTCGTACAGATCGACGTGGCCCGTGCTCTTGCCGACGCCTTCTGACAGTTCCGCCAAGTGGGTGGCGCGCGGATCGGTGGTTTTGTACACACGATGCCCGAAGCCAGGGATCTTGATTTTATTGGCCAGGCGATTCTTCACCATGTCGATGGCCTTATCCGCCGTGCCCGCTTCCAGCAACATCTTGATGACGTCTTCGTTGGCGCCGCCGTGCAGAGGTCCTTTCAGCGCGCCGATGCCAGCGGTGACTGCGGAATAAATATCGGAGAGAGTCGCGGCAACGACGCGTGCCGCGAAGGTGGAGGCGTTCAGCTCATGATCGGCGTGCAACGTCAGTGCTATGTCGAAGGCGCGCTCCATCACATGATCGGGCTTCACGCCGGTGAGTGTGTACAGGAAATTCGCAGCGAAACCAAGGCTGGGATCGCCCGCCACCACATCCTTGCCGTTGCGGAGACGATCGAAACTGGTGACGATGGTCGCAGTCTGCGACATCAGCTTCACTGCTTTCAGAGCGTTCGCCTCGGGCGACATGTCCTTAGCGATGGGATCGTACAGGGACAACATCGACACTGCGGTGCGCAGCACATCCATCGGCGCACCCTTGCCCTGGTGCTTCAAAAAAGCCGTGATATCGGCGGGGATTTCGCGGTGCTGCACCAGCGATTTCTTCAGCTCGTCGAGCTCCGCCTGTTTGGGCAGGACTCCCTTCCAGAGCAGGTAAATGACCTCTTCAAAGGTCGCGTGCTCTGCCAACGTGTGTATGTTGAATCCGCGATAACTCAGGATTCCCGCGTCGCCGTCGATGTAGCAAATCTGCGACTCAGCAGCAATGATACCTTCTAAACCTGCCCCTGTAACAGCCATGTTGTTGTGATGCTCTCCCTGGGTATAAGACTTGAAAAAACATTCTATCAGGAACACGAAACGGCGGAGCGACGTTGGCGGTATGTTGGGAGCATGAGACGCATGGTGTGGCTTGCGGCGGCATTCTGCCACGCACAGGCGCTGGAGCCCGACGCACTGTTGGCGCAGGCGATGAGAAAAATCGAGCGCGGGTTCGACCGGCAGAGACGGTTCACATGCGATGCCGTGATCGCGCGAGAAACTTACGGCGTGCGCCGGAGGCTGCTGTGGACGGACCGCGTGCACGTCGACGTTGCCGTCTTCGAAGGACGCCAGCTTTATTCTTGGCCCGGCGAAAGCGCGTTCGGCGCCGCCAGCGTGAAGGAACTGACTGGCACGGGAGCAAGCGGCAGCGGTGAATTCGGCCCCTTCGCCGCCAGCTTCCTTGCGGATTCAGATCCGGCCTCGATCCGCCATCGCCGCTCTGGCGCGCTGGAGGAGTTCAGCTACGAGGTTCCTCTCGCAACCAGCCACTACATGATCGGGCGCGAAGCTACGGCGTACCAGGGCGCTCTCTTCGTCGACTCAACTTCGGGGGAGTTGAAGCGCATGGTGATTCATGTGCCGCGGCCGCCATCGTCCTCCGGCATCGAGCGCGCCGAGATCGACATTCAATACACATCCGAGGACGGAGGGCCCAATCTGTATCCTAGTTTTTCCGTGCTGACTCTGAGCATGGGAGAAGGAAGTGCGGTGAACCGCACCACGTATCGTGGCTGCCGGCGGTTTACCGGCGAATCGACGCTGCAATTCGGCACGGAGGACAATCGGCCGCATACGGATGCGACCTCGTTTGCGCCGCGCATCCCCGCCGGGATCAGGATTCGCAGCACCATGGCAACGCCGGTCGATTCCCGGACGTCCTCCGCGGGCGACACGTTTGAGGCTCGCGTGGCTGAGCCGGTAAAGCAGGGCGACCGCACCGTGATTCCGAAAGGCGCGCTGTTGCACGGCCGTATCACGAGGATGGAGCAACGATATTCCCCCAGCTTGGGCGTTTTGCTGCAAATCCGCTTCGCGGCGGTGGAGTTCGGCGGGGTTCGCTATCCCATAGCGCTGGCCGCGCGCCTGAATATGGACGCGGCGGCTCCCGATCCGGGGCGTTGGGTGCGGCACCTGACACCGGCCTCGTCTGGCGTCGCCAGTATCCAGGTTTTCGGCACAGATCACCTTAGACTGGCGGGTAGCGCGGTGAACATCTGGGAGACCGTGGAGCCTTAGCACCAAACTGTGTACACTGACCAGATGCGATCTCTTCACTGGTCTGTGGCTCTCGCCGCCGCTGCCGCATTTTCATTGGTGATGGTTCCCAGCGCTCCCGCGCAAGGGCGTGGAGGCGGACAGGACCTGACGAAGGTCCGCGAAGAGCGCAATAAGATCGAAGCCGAGCTCGAATCGATTGCCATCATTGAGCGCAAAATCATGATCCCGATGCGCGACGGCAAGCGCATGGCGGCCGATGTGTATCGCCCAAAGGACGCGTCGAAAACCGTCGGCGCGATTTTCGTCCGCACGCCGTACAATTTCAATTATTGGGACGTGCGCACGGGCGCACCGCGCGCGATGACGGCGGAGTTGGAGGCAGTGAAGCGCGGCTACGCCTACGTCGAGATGAACGAGCGGGGCCACTTTTTCTCGGAGGGAAACTATGACATTCTGGGGCCTCCGCTGACCGACGGCGAGGATGAGTTTAAGTGGATCAGCTCGCAATCGTGGTCCAACGGAAAAGTGGGCACCATCGGCTGCTCGTCCACGGCGGAGTGGCAGATGGGCGTCGCGGGCATGGGCATTCCTTCCTATGCGGCGATGATTCCACAGGGATTCGGTGCGGGCGTGGGCAAAGTGGGTCCGTATTACGAGCAGGGGAACTGGTATCGTGGCGGCGCGGTCCAGATGTTGTTCATCGCATGGCTCTATGGCGAGCAGAACCAGGTGCGCCCCATGTTTCCTCCGGACACTCCGCGCGACGAATTGATTCGCGCGTCGAAAGCGTTCGATCTGGCGCAGCAACTGCCTCCCGTAGATTGGTCGAAGGCGCTGCGGCATCTGCCGGAAATGGACATTATGCGGGCGGTGGATGGACCGAAGGGGATTTTCGCCGACACGATGCCGGTGGATACCGGCGGCGCGATGATTAAGCGCACGCCCAACGATCCGGCCTGGTACAAGGGTGGACTGTGGCATGAGGATCATCCAATCAACGTACCCGGGTTCTGGTTCATGTCGTGGTACGACGTGTCGGTGGGTCCGAATCTGGCGGCGTTTAATTCAACGCGGCAGCATGCGCGTCCCGAAATCGCGGCGCAACAGTACGCGGTGATCGCGCCTACGCTGCATTGTTCGTATACGCGAGCGACCGAGGATACGAAAGTGGGTGAGCGCAGCATGGGCGACGCGCGGCTGGATTACCAGGAGTTGCAATACGCCTGGTTCGATCATTTTTTGAAGGGCGAAGACAACCACATCCTGGAGAAGATGCCCAAGGTGAAATATTTCGTGATGGGCGCGAACAAGTGGGAAACCTCCGACACGTGGCCTCCCAAGGGCGCGGCGCTGAAGACGTTTTATCTGGAAAGCAATGGCAAAGCCAACACGCTGCACGGCGACGGAGCGCTGGCGGCCGGCCCTCCGAACGTGGATAAACCAGATGGGTTCATCTACGATCCGCGGGAGGCCGTGACGTCCTATGGTGGCAACGTCTGCTGCACCGGCAATGCGGTACAGGGGGGTGCGTTCGATCAACGCAAGATGGAGGAGCGCCCGGACATTCTGGTTTACACCACGGAGCCGTTCAAGGAAGGGACGGAAGTGAGCGGGCCCATAGACGTGACGCTGTATCTGTCATCGGACGTGAAGGATACCGATGTCACGGTGAAGATTCTGGACGTCGCGCCGGATGGGCCGGCGTATAACCTGGACGAGACGATTCAGCGCGTCCGGTATCGCAACGGCTATGACAAGCCGATCGCGATGATGGAAAAGGGTAAGGTGTACAAAATCACCTTGCAGCCCATGACGACGAGCAACTATTTCGCCGCGGGGCACGCGTTCCGGATCGAGGTTTCGAGCAGCAATTTCCCGCGCTTCGACCGCAATATGAACACGGGCGGCAATAATTACGACGAAACGGAGGGCGTGGTGGCGCATAACCAAATCCACCACTCGCGGCAGTATCCGTCGTCGATCACGGTGAGCGTCGTGAAGAAGTAGTGGCGCACGCGTCCACGGGTGCTGCATCGACGTTCGCGTCGATGTCGGGCAGGTGTCGAGCGAGTCTCGACACGGCTCGCAAGAGTGCGCGCGTCACGCGTGGATTCGTGATACAAAAAACAAATGAATAAAGTGCGAGTTCTTGTCGGCACGCGTAAAGGCGCGTTTATTCTTTCCTCTGACGGCAAGCGCGAAAAATGGGACATCAGCGGACCGCATTTCGGCGGTTGGGAGATGTACCACCTGAAGGGCTCGCCTGCCGATCCGGACCGCATTTACGCGTCGCAATCCACCGGATGGTTCGGGCAGTTGATCCAGCGGTCGAGCGACGGAGGCAAGACCTGGGAGCCGGTCGGGAATAAATTCGCCTACGAAGGTGAGACCGGGACGCATCAGTGGTACGACGGCACGCCGCATCCGTGGGAGTTCAAACGCGTGTGGCATCTGGAGCCATCGCTCCACGATCCGGACACAGTGTTCGCGGGCGTGGAAGATGCGGCGATTTTCAAGTCCTCCGATGGCGGCAGGAACTGGACCGAACTGCCGGGATTACGCGGGCATGGATCGGGTCCACGCTGGCAGCCGGGCGCGGGAGGGATGTGCCTGCACACGATCATGATCGATCCAGGGGATCCGAAGCGCATGTACATCGCGATCTCGGCAGCGGGCGCATTCCGCACCGACGATGGAGGCGCATCGTGGAAACCCATCAACCGCGGCCTCTATTCGAAAATGATGCCGGACCCGACCGCGGAGGTCGGCCACTGTGTGCATCACCTGGCGATGCATCCGTCCAAGCCCGAGGTGCTTTACATGCAGAAACATTGGGACGTGATGCGCTCTGACGACGCGGGCGAGAACTGGACCAAGGTCAGCGGCAATCTGCCGGTGGATTTCGGCTTCGTGATCGACGTGCATGCGCATCAGCCGAAGACTATTTACGTGGTGCCGATTAAGAGCGATTCGGAGCATTTTCCGCCGGATGGCAAGCTGCGCGTTTATCGCAGCAAATCGGGCGGCCACGATTGGGAACCACTCGCGAAAGGCCTGCCGCAGGAGAATTGCTACGTGAACGTGCTGCGCGACGCGATGGCGGTGGATTCGCTGGAGGAATGCGGCGTGTACTTCGGCACCACGGGAGGGCAAGTGTACGCGTCGGCCGATGCGGGCGATTCCTGGGCGCCCATCGTGAGGGACCTGCCGGCGGTGCTGTCGGTTGAGGTCCAGACGCTCCCGTGATTCGCGTCGAATTACCGGCGCACCTGCGGACGCTGGCGCGGGTCGAAGGCGAGGTGACGGTTAACGCGGGCGATACGATCGGCTCGGTCCTGGATGCGCTGGAAAGGCAGTACCCGATGCTGCTGGGTACCATCCGCGATCAAGTAAGCGGGGCGCGGAGGCCCTTCCTGAGGTTCTTCGCCTGCCAGGAGGACTTGTCACACGGCGGGATGGAGCAGCGTCTGCCGGACAAGGTGCTGCGAGGCGAAGAACCGATGATTGTTCTAGGAGCCATCGCGGGCGGATAACGCCGTTTCTTGACGGGGCGTTTTCCTTTAAAATCTTCCCTTTGACGTTTTCAGCTGCGCGAAGCGGGAACGCGGCACCCCTTATCCTGAGCACGCTTGGAGGCAAGGCAGATGCTCAGTTTTAGACGATCGGCGATGATTCTGGCGGCGGCTGCGATGATGCAGGCCCAGCCCGCCATGACGACGATCCAGGATATTCTTTATCGCGCGGACGGAACGCGCTTCAATGGCGAAATCTTCATCACCTGGAACGCGTTCCAGGCGGGCGACACGTCGAACATCGCCACCGCGCAAGTGAAACTGCCGATCGTGAACGGCGTGCTGAAGGTGGAACTGGTTCCCACCACTACGGCGTCGGCCGGGGCAAATTATCAGGTGAAGTACAACAGCGCGGGCGTCTATCAATTCACGCAGACCTGGGCTGTGCCGCCGAGTTCCGTGCCGCTGCGGGTGGCAGACGTGCTGGTCTCCACTGGAACCGTGGTGGGCGGCGGAGGCGGTTCGGGATCGATCACCGCCGGACCCATTCTGATTTCAGACGTTGTGGGCTTGGCCAACGCTCTGGCGCTGGCTTCACAGAAGGGCGTCGCGTACACGCTGGGCCGCGCTGCGGTGATCAACACGTCTGGACAGATCGACGGGGCCAGCGGCAATCTGGGCGATTGCGTCCGGGTGGACGGAAGCTCGGGCCCATGCGGAGGCAATAGCGGAGGCATCCTGCCGCTGTATTCGGATAACGAAGTGCCCTCCGGCGCAGTGAATGGACTGAATACGACGTTCGCTCTGGCCAATACACCGTCGCCCGCAGCGAGCCTGCAACTCTTCGTGAACGGCCTGTTGATGGAGCAGGGCCTGGATTACACCGTTACCGGCTCGACAATCACCTTCAATCTGTCCTCCACGCCGCAGCCGTCACAGGGCGGACAGGGGCCAGATGTCGTGCTCGCCAGCTATCGCTACGCGAATCCGAACAATCCGCTGGGGTCCCTGACGGCGGCGCAGGTGGTGTGCAGTGCGGTGGGGAATGCAACGTCCAGTGCGGCGTCCACAGTCCTGGGAACCTGTACTCTGCCGGCGGGGCTTTTGGGGACGGGCGACCGCATCGAAATCCGCTTCCAGTTTCTGCACGCCGGGACGAGCACCGCGTTCACGCCGCAGGTGGCCTGGGGAGCTGTACCAATACTGTCCCGGACAGGGGCTGCTTCGGAGGCTGCGTTCGCCGGGAAGCTGGAATTCTCAGTGAACGCTGGAAGCCAACCATGGAGCGGAGAGAGCTTCGGCAGCGCGCTGCCCTTTCTCACTGCCATGGGCGCAACAGCGGTGGATACGACACAGAACCTCACCATCAGCTTTCTGGGGCAAATGGCAAGTTCGACAGGTGACAGCTTAAGTCTCAGCAACTTCACGGTCGTTCGCTACCCGGCACAGACAAATCCCTAAGTGTGAACTCCGTGACACGGGGTGAATAGGGTGTTTCACCCGGCGTCCGCTACGGTTAATTTGTCCTTGTTTGTAGACGGGGCTTGCGGCAAGATTAGAGCTGAAGGCAAGCCTATGTTGAAACACTATCGCTCGGCGGCTCGACTCTGGCAAGATCGCCAGGGCCAGGACATGATTGAGTATGCTCTCATGGCGGCGACGATCGCCGTCACGGTGTACGGATTTCTACCCACCACGGTCATGCCGGCAGTGAGCACGATCTTCTCGAAGATCGTGTCCATCAGCAACGCAAGCTGATTAAGGCAGGTACTTTTTCAGGTCCGGTTTGACCTGAGCCTGCACTTCGGGCGTATCCAGGTTTTCCCTGTCGATCAACTTCGGAGCCAGCGCATTTATTTTTACGATCGGTTTCCCATCCAGCTTATCCACCGCGATGCGCACAGCCTGCGCTCCCATCTGAAATGGATTCTGCACCACCAGGGCGTCAATCACGCCGTTGTGGACATCGTCCAAAAGGCTGGGGCTCCAATCAAAGCCCACCATTTTGAGCTTCGACTTGCGGTCGCGCAGAGCCTGGGCGAATCCCATGGAACTGGATTCGTTAGAAGCAAACACGCCGTCCAGATCGGGGTGAGCAGTTAGGATATTCTCGGCTTTCGTTAGCGAAGTTGCCACCTCGGCATTGCCGAACTGCTTTTCGACAATTTGAATGCCGGGCTGGTTCTTCTTCATATAATCCTCAAAGCCGGATTCGCGGGCGACCGTGGACGCCGAGCCGGGCATATTCGCCAGGATCGCAACCTTCCCCTTCCCGCCGAGAATTTTCGCAAGGCGCTCGCCTCCCATTTCACCAGCGTGATAATTGTCGGTGGCCACTTGCGCGATGAATTTATCGGTATCGATGCCGGAATCGAAGATTACTACGGGGATGTTTTCCGCAGCGGCGCGCTCCACAACACCCACCATCGCTTTGCTGTCGATGGGCGCAAGCACGATGGCATCGACTCGGCGGTTGATCATCGCGTCCACCACTTTGAGCTGGCCGGTGTAATCGGTCTCCGAAGCAGGGCCGTCCCAGATGATGTCCACGCCGGTTTCGCGACTGGTGGAGACCGATCCGGCATGTACCGATTGCCAGAACAGGTGCGCGTTTCCTTTGGGGATCACGGCGATCACGCGCTTTTTGTCCCGGTTACAGGCGGACAGGGCAAGGAAGGTCAGTGCGACAACGGCAAGCTTCTTCATGGGAGCCTCGGAAAGAATGTTTGAGAGAAGGGCGGAGGAATCCGCCCCGATTTTTACTTCGTGATGACGCCGCAGGCGATGCGCGCGCCCGCGTTGCCGGCCGGATCGGACTTCATGTCGTCGGCCTTCTCGTGGATCATCAGCGACGTGCCCCCGTTGGCGAGAATCGAGTGGTCGTCTGAGCCCATGTTGACGCTGGTGTCGGTGACGGTGGCTTTCGATTTCCCCTTGGCATCGACGGTAAAGTTCTGCATGTCGCCGGCATGGTGGCCGCTCGGATTGTCGAAGCCGTGCTGCTTCTTATCGGGATTGAAGTGGCCCCCAGCGGTAGTGAAGGGCGCTTCGCACTTGGGGTTCTGGTGGATGTGGATGGCGTGCTCGCCCGGAGGCAGGTTCATCACGTCCAGCTTGATGGAAACGCCGCCCGATTTGACCGGGGAAATGACGGCCTTCCCGACACTTTCTCCCTTGGCGTTTTTCAGTTCAACGGTGACTTTGTTACTGGCGGCCAGCGCGGCTCCCGCGCACAAGGCGGCGGTGCAAAGGATACGGAATGTAGAGGTCGACATGGGACTAGTCTACAAGAAGCCAGTAGCCGGTAGCGAGGAGCCAGAATATTGCGCCTTCCTGGCTCCTTGTTATTCTGAAGTTTCATGTTCAGGTTTGAAACAGCAGGCGAATCGCACGGGGAGTGCCTCGTTGCGACGGTGACGGGGCTGCCTTCGGGCGTGCCAGTATCGGGCGAGGCCATCGATAGGGAACTGTGGCGCAGGCAGCAGGGCTTCGGGCGCGGCGGGCGCATGAAGATTGAGACCGACCGCGCGCATATCGTCAGCGGCGTGCGGCACTCCAAGACGATCGGTTCACCAGTCGCGATGATCATTGAAAACGCGGATTGGAAAAACTGGACCGAAACGCTTCCGGTCCAGGACTACGAAGGCAGCGGGGAAAAGAAAAGGCCGGTGTCGCGGCCCAGGCCCGGCCATGCCGATCTCGCCGGCGCGATCAAGTACGATTTTCCGGACGCGCGCTACATTCTGGAACGCGCCAGCGCGCGGGAAACGGCGGCTCGCGTCGCGGTGGGCGCTCTGGCGAAGGCTCTGCTCGCCGAACTAGGCATCGAGGTCCTGAGCCATGTAATCGCGGTGGGCGAAGCTCGCTTGGATCGCGCGGCGGAGTGGGAAGAACTGGTCGCATTAAGCAAGCGAGACGAAGTCCTGCTGGGCTGCGTCGATGCCGAGGCCGAGCAGCGCATGAAGGAAGTGGTGGATCAGGCGTATCGAACCGGCGATACGGTGGGCGGCGTGTTCGAAGTGGTGGCGCATGGCGTTCCGGCAGGATTGGGATCGCATGTGACGTGGGATACGCGGCTCGACGGACGGCTGGCGCAGGCAATTGTCTCGATGCAGGCGGTGAAGGGCGTAGAGGTGGGCTTCGCGGCGGATGGTGCGGCGTCGTTCGGATCGAAGGTGCAGGACACGATCCATTACGACAAGGGCGAGCGGCATTTCCACCGCGGCGCGAATCGCGCCGGCGGCCTTGAAGGCGGCATGACCAACGGGGAGGACATCGTCGTCCGCGGATTGCTCAAGCCGATTTCCACGCTGCGCAGGCCTTTGGAAAGCGTCGATCTGACGACGCGCGAACCCGCGCTGGCGGCCTATGAACGCAGCGACGTCGCGGTTGTTCCGGCTGCGGGCGTGATCGGCGAGGCGATGGTGGCGATCGTGCTGGCGTCGGCTGCGATTGAAAAATTCGGCGGCGATTCGCTGCGCGAGATGAAGCGGAACTACGAAGGGTATCTGGATCAGGTCAAAAACTATTGACCTCCTGCCCGCATAGGTTATCCTGTGAGTTCGGTTCTTAAAAGCTGATGATTCATCCGATTACAAAGTATGGACAGCCGGTGCTGGAAACCCCGGCCGAGGCGATTACCGAGTTCGACACCCCCGA
>Ga0075030_100006492_pt1 | contig 10463 bp, 7 predicted proteins | sample LitLauG_LLR_2012_FD_71393 | JGI IMG/M metagenome (GOLD analysis project Ga0075030, IMG submission 71393) | Freshwater sediment microbial communities from Pennsylvania, USA - Little Laurel Run_MetaG_LLR_2012 | ecosystem: Environmental > Aquatic > Freshwater > Creek > Sediment | place: USA...
CTGCTCACCATGGGGCGGGCAGCAGGCGACGGAAACCGGGACGCGGCTCTCGACCTCTCTCGCGCCCTACGCGAGCGGCACTACAACACTGCCAGCGAATTGCTAGGCACTGGCATCTTCACGGGATTCCACAGCGAACTGGAAGCTGACTTTGACGCGCTCGACGAGCTTTTGCGCGGTATTGCAGCGGTCGGCGAGATCACGCCACGCACCAGCGATCTGGTTGTGTCTTTCGGCGAACGACTCTCGAGCAAGATCGTGAGTTCCACGCTGCAGGCTCGCGACGTAGATGCCGCTCACGTGGACGCTCGCGACATCCTTCTAACCGACGATGCCCATACGCGAGCGATTCCGCAGTTTAACGAAACTTATCAGAATTTCCAAACGCTGGTTCAACCGCTCGTGGATGAAGGCCGTGTCCCTGTGATGGGAGGTTTTATCGGTTCGACCGCTGCGGGGATTACAACAACCATCGGTCGCGGCGGCGGCGATTTCTCGGCCGCTATCGCAGGTGCTGGCCTCAAGGCTAGCAGGATTGAAATTTGGACAGATGTTGACGGCATGATGACCACCGACCCAAGATTGGTCCCGGAGGCGCGGCGTATAAGGGTCATCAGTTTCGAAGAAGCCGCCGAGCTTGCTTATTTTGGAGCGAAGGTTTTGCATCCTGCAACCGTGCTACCCGCGATTCAACGGAACATCCCTGTGTATGTTCTGAATTCAAAGAATCCTAAGTGCGAAGGCACCTGCGTGCAAGCAACGGCCCCGGCTTGCCGAAATGTTTTCAAGGCGATCGCTGTTAAGAAGAAGATTAATTTGGTTGACGTGGCTGCGGCTCGGAGCCTGTCTACTCAAGGATTCCTGCGCTCAATCTTCGATACCTTCGACAAACACGATCTCGCCGTCGATGCGGTCTCAATTTCAGGCGTCAGCGTTTCCCTAACTGTTGATTCAAGCGACGGAATCCCGGCTTTGGCGGCTGATCTCGGCAAACTGGCGGATGTGAAATACGAAGGCAAGAAGGCTTTGGTCTGTCTTGTAGGCGAAAATATTCGCGATACGCCCGGCATCATTGCGAAAGTCTTTGGCGCGTTGGGTAACATCAAGGTCCGCATGATTTCGCAGGGTGCATCCGAAATCAATCTGACCTTCGTGGTAGAAGAAACCGATATGCTCGACGTTGTCCAGCGCCTGCACAAAGAGTTCTTTTCCGACCTCGACCCCACAGTCTTCGCATAGCCCCACTCACTCGCCTGTGCAACAAGCAACATCCCCATTTACACTGACCGCATGAGATTACTTCTCCTGGGCGCGGGCAAGACGGGATCGTTGGTCGCGGACGTCGCACGCGAACGGCGGCACGCCGTAACAGTCTTTTGTTCAGCGGTAAACCGCGGCGGGTCTGGTCTCACCGTAGAAGCGCTTCGCGATGTAGACGCAGTGATCGACTTCACAACTCCGCACGCGGTTCTGGACAATATCACGGCCTGCTTAAGCGCGGGCAAGCCTATGGTTGTCGGCACAACGGGGTGGTACGAAGCGATCCCTGCCGTGAAGACGCTTGTGGACAAAACGCAGACGGGCTTCATCTTTGGCGCGAATTTTTCTATCGGACTGAATCTCTTTCTCGATATTGCCCGCGTTGGCGCTGCCGCGCTCCGGCATGGCTATACGGGACAAGTTTTTGAGCGACACCACATTCATAAGAAAGATGCGCCATCCGGCACGGCCATCGCGATTCGAAATGCAATCCATGAAGCCTCCGGCCACGGACTCGAGATCACATCTTTCCGCGAAGGGGAGGTCGTGGGCCTACACGAAGTAGTTTTGGATTCGCCCCACGACACAATCTATCTCTGCCATGACGCCAAGTCCCGGCACGGTTTTGCGGAAGGCGCGGTGCGTGCGGCGGAATGGATCGCCGATAAGAAGGGCTTTTACGACTTTAAGGATGTATGGCGCGAAGTTTAGATTCAAGCACGCTGCCCAAGCACCCAGGCTCGCAATTGCGCCGCAACCTCGCGGACGCTATTCTAGATTCATCCATCTTGAACAATTGGCGGCGAGCCGCGATGTAACACTGCATTGTCTCTCGCTCTCAGATCGGCGAATGAAATGAACCTTCGTGGCTGCGGCACCGCGCTCGTAACTCCATTCAAAGCAGACGGCTCAATCGACGATTCAGCTCTGCGCAATCTGGTTGCATGGCAAGTGGAATCCGGCATCGATTTCCTCGTTCCCTGCGGAACTACAGGAGAAACGCCGACGCTTTCGCATAACGAATGGCTACACGTGATCGACACCACGATTGAAGTGGTTGCGGGACGAGTTCCCATCTTGGCGGGCGCCACATCGAATGCCACGCACGATGCGGTCGCCAAAGCAAAAGAAGTTACAACGCGGCCCGGCGTCACCGCCATCCTGACCGCTTCGCCTTACTACAACAAGCCGACGCAGGAAGGCCAATATCGCCATTTCCGTGCGATTGCTGAAGCGGTCGATAAACCGATTATTCTTTACAACGTTCCGGGACGAACCAGCGCCAACCTCGAGCCCGCCACCTTGGCGCGACTGGCCGAAGTCCCCAACATTGTGGGCGTGAAAGAAGCCAGCGGCAACATGACGCAAATTGCCGAAGTCCTCAACGTTGTGCCGGAAAGCTTCCTTGTCTTTTCTGGCGACGACGCGGTTACATTGCCTGTGATTTCGCTGGGCGGAATTGGCATTATCTCTGTAGCGTCGAACGAAATTCCGCGCGAAATGGCCGACATGACACGCGCCGCACTGTCGGGAGACTGGTCCAAAGCACGCACTCTCCATCGCAAGTATTTTCAATTGATGCAGGCGAATTTCATCGAATCGAGCCCTCTTCCCGTGAAAGCCGTGCTTGCGATGATGGGAAAGCTGGAAGAGATTTACCGGCTTCCGCTTCTCCCTATGAAGCGTGATACCCGCGCAAAATTGCAGCGTGTGGCCGCTGAAGCTGGGCTGATTGAGAAACCTGCCTCGACCCATAGCGATGCAATGGAATTCTTTGTCTACGAAAACTGGCAGGCTGGGCCGCATAAGGCTGTGTTGCACCGTTCCAATTGCGGGCAGTGCAACCACGGTAAGGGGCGCCCTTCCGGACACGATCCCGCCCACGCGCAATGGCATGGCCCGTACTCGACGCTGACAGACGGCCGCCACGCCCTGCAATCCATGCCCAACGTTTTGATTCGCAGCGAGTGCAAGTGTGTCTAACGCCACCGACGCCACTGCACTGCGAGCCGCCATCGAAACTTTGCTAGCTCGGCCTGCTGAGCCGACTTCAACTACTCTCGCGACCTTTCGTGAATTCCGCGATGCACTCACCCACGGCAACATCCGCGCTGCGGAGAAGCAGGGCTCGGCCTGGATCGTCAATCCATGGGTGAAGCTGGGAATTCTGCTCGGCTTTCGTCTCGGGGCGTTGGAGGAGAGCGGGGACGCACTAACATTCGTAGATAAGAGCACCTTCCCTGCCCGACGCTTCACACTAGCCGATAAAGTGCGGGTCGTACCCGGAGGCTCCTCGGCGCGCGAAGGGGCCTACATTGCTCCGGGCGTGGTTTGCATGCCTCCTATGTACATCAACGTCGGCGCGTACGTCGACGAGGGCACGATGGTCGATTCCCACGCGCTGGTTGGCTCCTGCGCGCAGATTGGGAAACGGGTTCATATCAGCGCCGCCGCACAAATCGGAGGCGTGTTGGAACCGGTCAATGCCGCGCCTGTCATTCTTGAAGACGATGTGCTTGTAGGCGGTAACTGTGGCGTCTATGAAGGCACTCTCGTGCGGGCCAGAGCCGTACTCGGTGCTGGCACGATTCTGACGCGCTCCACGCCCGTCTACGACATCGTTCGCGGAGAAGTCTACCGCTCCAAACCAGAGGCGCCGCTGGAGATTCCTGAGAATGCCGTCGTCGTTCCCGGCTCGAGAGCAATCACAAAAGGGAAAGCTGCAGAATGGAATCTGTCGCTCTACACGCCTGTGATCGTGAAGTACCGCGACGAGAAAACCGACAAAGCGTCGGAATTGGAAGAACTTCTGCGATAACCCTGGCATCGCCCTGACTCGACCATCCACTGTCCCGTAACGAATCGATTCAATAGGCTCGTTCGCGGCCATTTCGGGTTACAATTCTCGTCCGAGGGCAATCCGATATGCGATGCAGAGCAATCCTGACCTGCTTGTTCGTTGTGCTTACGGCCGGACTCATTTCAGCTCAATCCAAACCACAGCAGCCGCTTTCCGTGCATTGGGAAGAACTGACCGCAGCCGATTTTCGCGAGGCAATTCAGACCGCCCAGGGAACCTGCCTGCTCCCCTTCGGCATCCTCGAAAAGCATGGCCCACATCTACCGCTGGGGACTGATTTACTCGACGTGCGGTATGCAGCGCTACACGCCGCACAGCAGGACTTTGTCGTCGTCTTCCCGGAATACTATTTTGGACAAATTTTCGAAGCCAAGCACGAACCTGGCACCATTGCCTACAGCCGCGAATTGCAGCTGAAGTTGCTGCAGGAAACCACCGATGAGATGGCGCGTAACGGCTGCAAGAAGATCATCATCGTCAACGGGCATGGCGGCAACGAGAGTCTGCTGCCGTTCTTTGCTCAGTCGCAATTGGAGAAGCCGCACGATTACGTCGTCTATATCCAGTGGGGATCAGAGCCATCGACGGAAGTCTTCGGCCCCACCAAAAAGACCTCCATAGACATGCACGCGGGAGAAACGGAAACGTCAAAAATGCTCATAGCGCATCCCGAACTGGTACATCAGGAACGCGCCGCGAGTGAATCTGGTGCTGATCAAGCTCGTATCCACCTACCAGAATCTGTCTACACGGGCATCTGGTGGTACGCGCGGTTCCCGAATCACTATTCTGGAGACGGTTCGGTAGCCAATCGGGAACTCGGGGAATTCGAAATGAAGAACTGGATTGCGGCGATTACAGGAGCAATCCGCGCGGTCAAGGTCGACAGCCAGAGTCTCAAGCTACAGAACGAGTTCTACGAGAAAGCAGCACACCCTCTGGATACAAAGCCCTAGAGCATGTTACATAAATACGATTTGTCATTCTGAGCGCAGATCCCTATCGCCATCAAGACCGTTGGTGTTTGAAAGGGATTCCTCGCTGCGCTCGGAATGACAAGTTGTACTTTTGAAACACGTCCTAAAAACCGGCGGAACAGCTAAGCACTATCGCAGCGCCTGCTCCACTTCGGTGATCCAATCTGGCCGCTTCAGCACTTCGCGTGGCTTCGGTCCGTCGGCAGCGCCCACGATTCCGTCCTGCTCCATCAAGTCGATCAGATGGGCAGCTCGGCCGTAGCCGATGCGCAAGCGGCGTTGCAAGAGCGATGTAGATGCCTTGCCAAATTCCAGCACGAGGCGCACGGCGTCTTCGAACATCGGGTCTTGATCTTCGTCACTGTCTTCCCCGCCAGCGCTGGATTCCCCACTCGAGCGTTCATCTTTAGGCGCCTGCAAGAAGTGCTCTTGATACTCCGCGGTTCCCTGCTGCCGCCAGAACTCAACAACTGCGGCGATTTCTTTCTCTGTGACGAAGGGAGCGTGCAAACGGTGTACCCTGGCGGAGCCAGACGGCAGGTAGAGCATGTCGCCTCGTCCCAACAGAGACTCCGCGCCGTTGGCATCCAGAATTGTGCGGGAATCGACTTTTGTCGCTACACGGAACGAGATACGCGCCGGGAAGTTTGCCTTAATCAAGCCCGTGATGACGTCCACGGACGGTCGTTGCGTCGCCAACACTAGATGAATTCCAACTGCACGCGCCATCTGCGCCAGCCGGGTAATCGATTCCTCAACGTTGCTGGAATCCAGCATCATCAAGTCGGCCAATTCGTCGATGATGATCACCAAGTATGGGATCGGCTTCTCTTCCTCGGTCTCTTCGAACAGGCTGGGAGTTCCCTGATCGTCGAACAGGCGGTTGTACTGATCAATGTTGCGAACGCCTTTCGCCGCCAGCAGCTTCAGGCGGCGCTCCATCTCGCGCACGGCATTGCGCAGCGCGTTGGCCGCTAGCTTCGGTTCCGTGATGATGGGCGTGTAGAGATGCGGGATCCCCTCGTAAACGCCCAACTCCAGACGTTTCGGGTCCACCAGGATCATGCGAACCTGATCAGGTGTCGATTTGTACAAAATCGACATGATCATCGCGTTGACGGCCACACTCTTACCGGCGCCAGTCGATCCTGCAATGAGCAAGTGCGGCATGGACGCGAGATCCGCCACCACAATACGTCCGTTGATGTCCTTGCCCAGATCGAGCGTGATTTTCGATTTGCCGCCGGAAAACTCCGGCGTCTCGATGCCCTCGCGCAGCCAGATAATCTCTCGCTCGCGGTTGGGAACCTGAATGCCTACGGTTGACTTCCCCGGCATGCGCTCGATCAGGATGCTTTCCGCTTTGAGCGCTAAGCACAGGTCGTCTCCTAACCCCGTAATGCGGCTGTACTTCACTCCGGCATCGGGCTTGAATTCAAAAGTCGTGACCACTGGGCCGGGATTGATCTGCGTTACCTGGCCATGTACATCGAACTCTGCGCATTTTTCGGTGAGTGTTTGCGCCAGAACCTTTAGCTCTTCTTCGTCCACCGCCTGCTGCGCGTCGGGTCGGGTCAATAAGCTGCTCGGTGGCAGTTTGAAGGTTCCTGCGGCACGCGGCATCACCGTTTTCGCCTTTAACCCAACATCGGCGCGACTCGTGACTTCAGGCTCGGATGAACCTGCCTGCGGTTCCTCTTCTAACATCCGTTCGATGCCAGTCCGCTTTGGCGCGGCAGTCGAACCCTCCGCGGAGTACAAAGGGACTCGCGGAGCGATTGCCGGCTCAGGGTCAACCTGCTTCGCTGGCACGAGTTTCGCGGTGACCGTGGGCTTTTCCGCGCGACGCCGTTCCAACTCTTCCTGATCCTTGCGTTTCGCGCGTGCAGACTGCCAGTCTTCCCAGCGCTGCCACAAAGCCTGCACAAACGCAAAGCGGGTCGGCAACCACAAGTGCATTGAGGAAAACGAAAACGCTGTCGTCAGGTAGAGCGCCACCGCAACCAGTGCACCGCAAACGATGTAAGCGCCCACCAAGTTCAAGTAATGCACGAGAAAATCGCCGAGAAGCCTTCCCAGCAAGCCTTCTACCGGGATCGCGCTCAACCAACGCACATGTCCTGGCAACAATCCTAATAAAGCTGGTACGAACAAAAGCAGGGACGCAGCGCCCAAAACCTTGGCTATCGGTGTCTGCACGCGGCGCGAGCGGAACCAGCGCGCGCCTAACATCCCCGGAAAGACAGCGAGTAGAAACGCAGCGAGTCCGAATGCCTGAAACGCAAGATCAGCGCTGTACGAACCCACCACGCCGATCCAATTGCCGGACGTGCGCACGCCGGAAGCGCTGTTCCAGGAAGCGTCTCTTGGGGAATACGAAGCGAGTGCAAGGAGGAGGAGGCCTGCGAAAACACACCACACAAATCCAATCAGCTCATTGAGCCGACGGTTGGCGGTAGGGGTAAATACCTTCGCGATAACTTTCATGGGCGTATTTCGCATTCCGGCTTACGCCGGACACGCAGAACTACACCAGAGCCTTTTAATTATGCCAAGAAACAGACCGTGCGGCTACGGCGTCAGGCTAGAAAGCATGTATCGAGTTGGGTTCCCGCTAAAGTCCGGAGATCGTTTACCCCGCAAGCCGACCGGCGAACACCAATACCGCAATTCCCAACAAGATACGGTAGATCGCGAACGGGACGAATCCACGCTCACGCACCCAAGCCATAAACCATGCGACCGATCCATAGGCCACGACAAAGGACACAACAAACCCAATACCCAAGATCGTCCACGCGTGCGGAGTCATTTGGGCAACGCCGATAGAGTTCGTGCCCCCTTCCGGCGTGAACATCGACTTCAGCAGCGTGTAGAGAGTGGCCACCGCCATGGTTGGTATCGAAAGAAAGAACGAAAATTCCAGGGCTGAGGCTCGTGACATTCCCATGATTTGGCCTGCGGCGATGGTGGACATGGAGCGCGACGTTCCAGGAAATACTGCGGACAGAATCTGGCATGCGCCAATCCACAAAGCCTGGGCGGACCCCATGTCGTCCATCTTCCAGGTATGAATCGGGCTGCCCGGTGTCTTGGGCCCGGCAAGTTCCCACGGGGCGCGCATTCTATCAACCGCCCACATTATGACTCCACCAATCAATAGCGACGTTCCGAATATGTAAAAATTTTCGAGATTCTTGCCGATGATTTTTGTCAGCAGAAACGACGGGATCGCCGTCACGACGAATGCAAGGGTCGTCAGCGACAAAGGGTGGGTAAAAATTGTGCGGTCGCGGTGTTCGCCCCGCGGAAAGGTCGACAACAAGTTCGCGATATGGCGCCAAAAGTAGATAGGCAAGCACAAAATCGCACCAAGTTGAATGACAATGGAAAACATCTTCCAGTACCCATCTCCAAGAGGAACGTCCAGAAGACGCTCAGCAATTCTCAAGTGAGCGGTGGAGCTAACGGGTAGAAATTCGGTGAGTCCTTCCACAATTCCCAGAACAAGCGCAAGCCAATAGTCGTTCAAGCAGCCTCCTGAAACGAAATAATAGTATCGCAGATGTGGCTGCCTGCCTATTCTTCGGCGTTGCCGTAGGTTGGTATTTCTTGTTCCACCAGATAAAGAAGTCGCTGGGCGCGGTCGGCATAGTCACTTTGAGGGTATTTTTCCAGAATGCGCCGACAGAGGTCCGCTGCCGCGCCCTTAGCCTCGGCAGATTTCTTGGGCTCGGCTTCGGTCTTATAGATCTCGATCAGAGCCGAGCGCCGCCAGGCCGCGTTGTAGAGTGCTTCGGCGGCTGAGGGCGATTGCGGTCGATCTGCAACGTATTTCTCATAGAGATCTGCCTCTTTGTTGGGGCACTTTGACGCTCCTTGCCAGTCGCCACACAACTTATTGTCGAGGATGTGGAATGCCGCCAGATCGGCCCACTTCGTGGCGGGAAATTTCTTGATGACTTCCTTGAAGCCGTGCTCGTCCATTTGGCCGCGCATGTAAGCTTCGTTCTCGCGGGCAGAGGGGCGCGATGAAATTTGGTCTTTCTCAATCTGCCACTGATCGTCGGCGCTACGGTACAAAGCTTCTGCCGCCAAGGGCGAACTGGGGAAATATTCCGCGACGCGTCCATAGAGCCGAGTTGCATCCCTAGCTGCTCCCTTGCGACCGCGGCGACGGCTGGCCTGGTCCTCGGAATCGATGGCCTCGCCATAAAGAATTCTGTCGCCATTCGGCGTGGTTGCGCGAATCACGCCTTTGCCCAGAATCCATCCGGTAATTGTCTTCCCTTCTACATCTTCCTGGTCATCGTCATCGCCCCCTCTGGGCTCCGTAAGATCGGCTGTAACGTGCAGCCAATCGCGACTCGTCTCGAGCACAACCACCTCGAAGCCGCGAGCGATCAACCCGAGTTTCGCGGACTTGGCGTCGGGCGATACGTAGATCGTCGCTTCGCGAATCATCGCCCCGCGTTCAAAAGTAGCGCCGGAAGCAAATGAACCTAGTATCAGGAGAGGGAAAAACAGGGATAGCTGAACTCGCTGCATGATTCGATGATGGCCGAAGAACGCGCAGGACGCAAGGCGCAGCCAGCCCGCTACCCTAATGCGATCCAGGGGGTGCCTTGGCCTCGTCCTAGGTGCTCGCCGCACCGCAGATCTCCGCTTTCAGCATCGGATCAATATTTCCGCCACTGATCACGGCCACGTTCTTGGTAGTCTGCGGCAGTTCGGTACGATGAAAAAGGAATGCCGCGACTGCAACGGCACCGCTAGGCTCCGCCGCCAGCTTGGGATTGACCGACAACCGGCGTACGGCTTCGCGAATTTCTTCTTCAGTGACGGTCACGATGTCGTCCACAAAACGCTGGATATGCGCAAAGGTGATGTCACCCAAGCTCTGCGTCCGCAGTCCATCGGCCAACGTGCGGGTTATTTGCTCCGCTGTCCACCGAACAAGATGGCCGGTACGGAAGCTATCGCGGGCATCCGCTGCCAATTCGGGTTCGACGCCGATTACGTTTACTTTGTGTTGTGTCCCGAGCTTAAGCGCGGCAGCGATTCCGCTGATCATGCCTCCACCGCCCACCGGCACAAGCACGGTTTCGACGTCGGGCAAATCTTCCAATATCTCCAGGCCCATGGTGCCCTGCCCAGCAATGATGAACTCGTCATTATAGGGTGGGACCATTGCGTAGCCATGCGCGGCGGCCAACTCTTCCGCTTTCAGCTGGCGCTCTTCGCTGCCCGGACCGACCGCTACAATTTCCGCTCCCAATGCCGCTGTTCCTTCACGCTTAATCTTGGGAGCGTTGCCGGGCATGACAATTACGGCCTTGAGGCCAAGAGCTCGGGCCGCATAAGCC
>Ga0075030_100006495_pt1 | contig 10461 bp, 10 predicted proteins | sample LitLauG_LLR_2012_FD_71393 | JGI IMG/M metagenome (GOLD analysis project Ga0075030, IMG submission 71393) | Freshwater sediment microbial communities from Pennsylvania, USA - Little Laurel Run_MetaG_LLR_2012 | ecosystem: Environmental > Aquatic > Freshwater > Creek > Sediment | place: USA...
TAGCTGTTGCCATCGCCGCCCGTGACCCAGCCATAATCATGATCCAAACTGCCGAAGGCGCTCACGCGCGGCAGGTAGCCGCTCTTTGCGCCGCGAATCTCGGCGGTTGCGGCACGCTCCCGCTCGCTGGCAGCGGCTAGTTCCGGGCGATGCGAGAAATCGCCGCCAGCGGGAACAGTGGCCGTTGGCGCTGTATCCGCCACGGCAAAATCTCCCGACTCAATGCCCAGCAAGTTGCGCAGCGTCAATATCGCCAGCGTGTTGGCATTGCGGGCACGCACAAGATCCTCGCGGGCCTGGGTCAGCCGCACTTCGATGTCCAGTTCATCGGATTTCAGCAGTGTGCCGCCATCGAGACGTTTCTTGGCGGCGGCCTGATTGCCTTCAAAAGCAGTCACGGCCGCTTCGGTGGCATTGATAAATTGCCTGGTCTTGAGAATGGTTTGAAACGCGCGCACCACTTCAAAGCCGAGTTCGTTGCGGACGGCAACACTCGCTTGTTTCGCTGCTTCCGTATTGGCTTTCGCCGCTTCGCGTCCGGCCATGATTTTTCCGCCAGCATACAGCGGCACCGTGACCAGACCGCGCACGTTCAGATCGTCCACGTCGGGCACGTCATTAAAATTGAGCGACGAATTATAGGCGCGCTGATTAAGAATGCTGCCGAACACCATCATCGGATTGTCCGTGCGGGTGTAGCTGGATTGAAATTGCAGATGCGGCCAGAATGCGGAGTCAGCCTGTTCCAATCCGGCTTGGGCGGCGGCGATTCGCTGTTGGGCCAAGCGTGCATCCGGGTTGTGCGACAACGCGTAATCCAAAGCGTGTTCCAACGTCCACGGCTCGGCGGCACATGCTGCCAGCGAACACAGCAGCGACAAAGCCAGAAATCCCGGCAGTCTTTTCATTTGGCGCAGCAGGATTCGCTTGATTTTCCGGTTTCGCAGCAAGACCCGCCGACCCCAGCTTTTTTCAACACGATTTCCAGCGGACAGAAGTTCGTAAACGACGATTGGAGCAGGTTGAAGCCGACAAACGCGGTGAACCAAAGCCAGTTCGGGCTTTGGTAATGCGCGAGCAGCAGGCTGGCGAGGATGAATGTGCCGGCGAACCGGCGGATGAGCAGGTGCATTTTCATATACCCATACCGAGCCGCCAACCGCCAAAAAGTTACAAACTTACCACGGCTGGCGAAGGCGGAAGAAGCGGTTGCCGCCGGCGACCGGCAGATTCACGCTCGAATTGAGCGGCCCAGCCACCGGTAGATTGGTAACCACTGTCCATTGAGAGGCAGAACCCAGTGTTGCGGATTGTTCAACCACGACATCCGGTAGCGCCGACGGCCAGACCAGACTTAATGAAGAATTTTGCGGCGCGGCCATTGCCAAGGCTACGGGAGCGTTGATGGTAATGCTGCCCGTATTCATCGCGCTCGCGGTTCCCAGCGTCGCCACCACTTGCCAGGAATAAATTCCCGGCGCGGTAAACGTGTGCTGGGCAAACTGGTTGGTGTTGGCGGCGGAACCATCGCCGAAATTCCAGTTGAAGGACACGACGCCGGAATTGTTCGTCACCGACGGCACCACGGCAAAAGCCACGGGCCAACCGGATGAGGCATTCGTTGCAACGTGCGAAATAATGCTCAACGAATACGGCCCTTGCACCACGCTGACGGTGCCGGTGGCCAGCGTTGAATTTTTCGAGGTGTCCCACGCGGCGTAGGTAAATGTGTCGCTACCGACAAAGCCGGCATTCGGAAAATACGTTAGCACGTTGTTGCTCACGCCGAGCGAGCCATTGGCCGGCTGCGAAATGATCCGCAGCGTCGCGGTCGTGGGCGTGAGGGTAACAGGCAAATTCAACGCCGTGTTATTCGGCGTGCTGCCGGAAACGGCGTTGACCGTCGGGGCGGCGTTGGTGTTGCTGGAATCATTGCCCGGCCCCTTGTGGCAGGTGTAGCAGCCGATGAGCGCGCCCCGGAACAGCGTCTTGGTGCCGAATGCCGACAGCGTGCGATCCGCCTGCATCCGCGACAACACCGTGCCGCGATAATCCGTCCCGTGGCAAGCCTGACATTGGGAAGAACCGGTGGAATTGACAAAATTCGGATGCGCGGAAACCCACACGGAGCCGACCGGGTGCATTCCATGCGGGCCACCAACATAATTCGTCGGAGTGGTCGTGTGGCAGGACGAACATTCCACCATCACGCCAGCGTGGCCCTGCAACTGAATATCGCGCACATTGTCGTTCGGATGGATGCTAGGGAATTCCGCGTGCGTCGAGCCGTGGCAGGCTTCACATTGCAGACCGCCATGTCCGCCGGAAAAGCGAAACAGCGAAAGCCCGCCCGCAGGCGTGTTCGACTTCGTGGAAAATGTCTGGTTGACCGGCACACGCACCGTGAAATTGGTGTCAGTGAAGACCGAGGTATAACGGATTTGTCCATTGTTGCTCGTCGCCGTGCCGGTGTGGCAGCTCGCGCAATTGGGTTCCATGAACCAGCCCACGCGATTCAGCGAACCGACCGTGCTCAAGTTGCCGTGACAGCTCTGGCACTGCATTTCCATTGAACCATCCGCCGCAATCGCCCCGCCCATCGCGCCGCGCAAACATTTCGTGGTGGAGCCGGGATGACAGCGGTAGCACGCCGAACGATTGGCCGAACTGTCCAGCGTCAGGTTGGAAATCGGATCAAGGACGTGCGCGTGAAAACTGTGAATGGAGGCCGTCAACGGTGGAATCGTGCCGTAGCTTGGCGCACCCAGCGCCTCGCTCGCGTGACAGGCCGCGCACAGCGCCGGGTGGTTGTCCGCCACTACGCCGCGATAAAGTCCCTGCGGATTGAAACCGCGCGCCGCGAGCGCCGCCGCATAAAGCACCGCGTTGGACGCGAATTGTTTTTCATCATGCAAACGTAAAATGTTCAGTCGAAAATCGCGCTCTTGAATGCCGCTCCAAACCCAGCCGGCGGCTGGCTGCGCGGTCGCCATCGTGCCGGAGGCATGACACGCGCGGCAGTCCATTTCATCGGAAACCGGCAGCACTATGTCGTTCGTGGCAATCGGCGTCGCGCCACTTTTGGCAATGAGTCGCATCATCGGATACGGATTTTTATTGTGGGCATCGTCATAGGGTGTGAGTGGGATGCCTTCCGCGCGCCACCAGTTGACCGGCGTCAACACGCCGGCGGCGGGCTGGTTGGTTTGCTCAAAGAGCATGGCTTGCGGTGTGTTATTGGTGCCAGGCATGTTCCAGCCGGCGAGGCCCTGATCCGTGGTCGCCGCGCCGTAAATCTGCGAAACGTAGGTATAATAATTGCCTTTGCCAGCGGACGTGGAGTTGAACGAACCGCTGGGATCGGCGACGGCCTGATAAGTGACCGTGTAACCGCTGCCGTTGGTGACGAGCTTGCCGCCGACGATCAGTTGCGCCTCGATGGTGTTGTAAGGCGGCAGGATGCTAAACACCGAGTAATCGCTGTCCATGCAGTGCATCCCCAGGTTGTTCCAGCCGAGAATTTGGTTGCTGGCGGCCAGGAGCGAGAGCGGCAGGAGTGCGGTGCAAATCAAGGTGAGTCGCGTTTTCATGGGAAGTTTTGAGCTGTTGCAAACCAGAGCTGCCAGGCGGGGCAAGTCGGTGGTTAGATTGTTTCAGGTATTTGGTTGCTTTTAATCGGGCTGCTGGCCGTGCCGGCGGCTCTTTAAAAAGAACTAGCAGCGTTTATGCCAGCGATGCGATTGCGGAGGGCACTCAATTAAATGGTGGTTCCAAGAGTGTTCATTTTTTTCGCCGGATACGGCAGCGCGATTGCGGACCAGACTGGTCCGGTGGCTGGTTCGAAAACACACCGCGTACCGATGTGTAAATATCACGTTATAGTAGTATGTCAATTTTTCGATTCCGGAGGCGCTGGCGCACGGACGGGCACCTTGCGCATTTGGCTGGCATTGACTAAACTTTAACCCATTCGAGCAATTGACCATCACCATGGCGGCAACCAAAGCAAAAACATTGTCAAAAGACCAGATTGCGGCGGTGGCACGCCTGTTTGCGGCGCTGGCCGAACCAAACCGACTGAACCTGTTGCAGTCACTGCGCGGTGGCCCGTTGTCCGTGAGCGAACTGGTCAAGACCTGCAAGCTGAAGCAGGCGAATGTTTCCAAACAACTTGCCATCCTGCACGACCACCACCTCGTCAAGCGCGAACGTAAGGGCACCTCGATCTTCTACGAAATTGCCGACCCGATGGTTTTTTCCCTGTGCAATCTGGTTTGCGGCAAGATGGCCAAGGATGCCCAGTGCGCCGTCGCCGTGTTTCACCCGGAAATTTGATCCGGCAAGCCGTCATGCCTGTTTGCCCTTTGCGTAACCGCCGTTTGGCGGTTAAATTTCCGAATGAAAATTCTTCCCGCCTTGCTTAAGCGGGCACCCGCCAGCGAACGCAGCCGGTTTGAAGCGGCTGCTGTGACCGTGAAGCTCCCCGCCGGCAAACAAATGCTGACATTGCGCGAAACGCCGGGCGTAATGGCCTTTCCCATCGCGGGAGCCGTGCGGGTCTATCTCGTCAGCCGGGAAGGTCGTGAAATCACTCTCTACCGCATCAAGCCAGGCGGATCGTGTGTGTTGACGGCCTCCTGCATTCTTGGCGGAGCGGGCTTCCCCGCACTGGCGGAAGTGGAAAAAGAAGTTCTCGCCTGGGCCGTGCCGGCGGCGGTGTTTCGCGAATGGGTGGCGCACTCCGAATTTTGGCGGCACTACGTTTTTCAACTGCTGGGAGAACGCCTTGCCGCCGTGCTGGCACGGCTGGAGGAAACTTCTTTTGAGCGCGTTGATTTGCGATTGGCGCGAATTCTTCTCTGCGGCGGCAATCAATGGACTGGAACCCACCAACGACTCGCGGTGGAAGTCGGCACCGCGCGCGAAGTCATTAGCCGTGTTTTGGCACGCTGGCAAAGCGCCGGCTGGATTGAAACCAAACGCGGCTGTATCAAAATCCTGAACCGTTCTGCGCTTCAGGCGCAAACCAGGCAGGCTTGAATTCGGGGAAATTTTTTCAGCTCGGTGACTTGGTCACAGAAGATTCCGTCCGCTTCGCGTAGAGTCGCGCGTATGAAAAAGAACATTGGAACCATTGATCGTGTCATTCGCTTCGTTGCTGGTGCCGGGCTGATTACCTGGGCACTGATGGGAGGCCCGCGTTGGGCATGGATCGGTGTCGTGCCGTTGCTGACTGCGCTGATTCGCTTTTGCCCGGCTTACATCCTGTTTGGCGCATCGACTTGCGGCAAAGACGGGAATTGAGATTCGTCACGCCGCGACGTTCAAATTCGCGGCCTTTTCGAGCCAGGCTTTGAACGGGCGCGGGCCGTAAAACCCTTCGACGTTATCCACCGGATCGCCGCCGCGAAACACCATCAACGTCGGGACGCTGCTGATTTCATATTCGTCCGCAAGTGCGGCGGCATTATCTATGTTCACCTTCGCAAACTTCACCTTGCCGGCATACTCGGCGGCTAATTGTTCGAGCAGCGGCGCGAGCATCCGACACGGCCCGCACCACGGCGCATAGAAATCCACCAGCACCGGGCCGGTGGCGCGCAGGACTTCGGTTTCAAAATTGGTTTCTGTCAGTTCGATGATGTTTTTCATGGCAAAATCCATCGTTGCAACTTTTACTGAACCGGGAGCGCGGAAAAAGTTACAATTGATTTAGGCCGCCGGACAAATCAGCTCCACGTCCGATCAATAGACCCACGGAATGAATCGCCGCACGTGTTTTGCGTAATGCTCGTAATCCGAGAATTGTTCTTGCAACCAGCGTTCTTCGCGCCTGGCTTTGGCGTCCAGATAAATTGCCAGAATTACCGTCGCGACAAGCGCCGGATGACTTTGCCAAAGCAGCGACCAACCGGCAGCCAGGCAAATCAAGGCGGTGTAAAGCGGATGGCGGATCACCTTGTAGATGCCGTGCTGCACCAATTCGGCCTGCGCCCGTGGTTTGGGAAACACGGTCAGGTTGCGTCCCAAAGTTTTCAATCCCGCAATGGCGCAAATGGCAAAGGCCAGAAAAAAGACCGTGGCGAATATCAACGTCAGGCCGAACTGCGGCGCTTTACCAAAGCCGATTCCCAAAATGAAAACCGCCAGCAGGAGCGAATTCTGTCCCAGTACCCACCAGCCGCCGCGTTGGAAAAACTTTCTATTCATGGCGGCGGGCTAAAACTTGCACGACCGCACCGCGACCCGTGTGCCCATCGCCTTCGATGACATCGCGTTCGATTTCGCGCCCAATTACAAATTTCAGTCCCGCGAGTTCTTCACGCAGGCCGGCCAGAGTCATCAGCAATTCGGGAGATTTTGGCCCACCGGTGTCGAAGGCTAGTTGCGCCGGAGTATAGGCTTCCAGAACGAACACTCCACTAGGCCGCAGACCGCGCACCGCTTGCGCGTGAACTTTGCGCCGAATCGCGGGCGGTAAATGCGCAAACGTGGCAACGATGCCAGACCAAACACCCGGCTCGATGATGAAGTTTCCAAGATCAGCAAGCACCGTTTCAATTTCCACGCCGCGAGCCGCCGCGAGTCGCCGCGCTTTGGCTAAACCGGCTTCGGATTGATCCACGGCCGTCACCCGATGACCAAGAGTCGCGAGGTGAACGGCGTTGCGTCCTTCGCCTTCCGCGAGACAAAGCACCGGCCCGGCGGGAATCTGTGGTGACATTTCAGCCACGAAAGCATTCGGTGTTTCACCGTAAATATATTGCGGCGCGGCGAAGCGGTTGTTCCAAAATGCTGCGTCCATGAATTCAATAGCTCATCCGGTCCAGCTTCACCTTGCCCCGGAAAATCCAGTAGATGCAAACCGTGTAGGCAATGACCACCGGCACGCCGATACACGCGATGACCAGCATGATGCCAAGGGTTTTCGGCGAGGAAGCGGAATTGTAAATCGTCAGGCTGTTTTCGGGATTCGGCAGACTGTAAATCATGTTCGGAAAAATGTTCAGCGCGAACAAGGCCATCAGCGTGACAATCGTGGCGCACGATGATAGGAATGCGCGACCATCGTTGCCGTGGTGGAATTCGCGCGGGATGTTGGCGATGGCCAGCATGTTCGCCAGCGCCACGGAAAAGAGCCACGGATTTTCGCGGACGCGCGCGGCCATGTGCGGCACATAAAGCAGTGTCGCCATCGTGAGCGTCACGGCGCAGATCACGAAGAAGATAATGCAACCCATCGCCCAGCCGCGCAGCTTGTCGTGCAGTTTACCTTCCGTTTTCATCACGCCGTAAATCGCGCCGTGCATCATAAATAACGCCACCGTTGTCACGCCAACCAGCAGCGGATATGGCGTCAGCAGACCGAGAAAGGTGCCGGCGAATTCACCGTTCGCATCCACCGGCACGCCCCAAGCGATGTTGCCGAGCGCCGTGCCAATGAGCAGGCTCGACAAAATGCTGCCGACGGAAAAACTCACGTCCCACATCTGCCGCCACCAGCGTTCCGGACGCTTGCTGCGGAATTCAATCGCCACGGCACGGAAAATCAGCGCCGCCAGCAGCAGCATGAGCGCGAGGTAAAAACCGGAGAACGCCGTCGCATAGACATTCGGAAACGCGGCGAACAGCGCACCGCCGCCGGTGACGAGCCAGACTTCATTACCATCCCACACCGGCCCGATGGCATTGAGCATGACGCGGCGTTCTTCATCTTTGTTCGTGAAAAGGTGCAGCGCACCAATGCCGAGGTCGAAGCCGTCCAACACGGCGTAGCCAGTCAACAAAACGCCGACGAGGATGAACCAAATGGTATTGAGATCGAGGTGCATGGCGTGATTTAATTTTTGGTGGGCAGCGCGAGTTTGCCGGATGGAATCAGGTCCGAGTCATCCGGGCCGTGCTGGATTTTGTCGTTTAGCAGATAAATGAAAACGGCGAACAGCAGCGAATAAATCAGCGTGAACAAAATCAGCGACGACAGAACGACGTTCGCTTTCACCACGGCGGACAAACCGGCGGGCGTTCGCATCAGGCCATAAACAATCCACGGCTGCCGCCCGACTTCGGCGGCGAACCAGCCGAGTTGATTGGCAAGCTGCGGTCCCAGCACAGAGAAAACCAGAATCCACAGCAGCCAGCGGCGTTCGTGCAGCGTGCCTTTACGGAAATATAAAAAGCCCAGCGCCGCAACCGCAATCAGCGTGAAGCCGATGCCGACCATCGCGTGAAAAAACAGAAACGATGGCGTGACGGGCGGACGATCTGCCGGCTTGAATTCGTTCAGCCCGATGACCGGCGTGTGAAAATCGTTGTGCGTGAGAAAGCTCAACATTCCCGGCGCGGCTAGGCCGATGATCTTTTCATTTTTCTCATCCGGCCAGCCGAGCAGCACGAGCGGCGCGTTGGAAGTGGTTTCGTAAAGTCCCTCGAACGCGGCGAGCTTGGCGGGTTGGTTTTTTTCCAATCCCTGCGCGCTCTTGTGGCCGGTGACGGCTTGCAGCAAGGTCGAGGCGAGCGCGACGGTCAGGCCGACTTTCAGGGACTTGCGGGCGAATTCGAGATGTTTCCCCTTGAGCAAATACCACGCACTGACGCTCACCACGAGAAATGAGCCGGCGCACCAAGCACCGCAAATCGTGTGGAATAAGCGGTCAAGCATTGACGGATTGAAAACCAATTGCCAGAAATCAGTGATTTCCGCCCGCGCGTGCATTCCCTCGCCGACGATGTGATAACCGGCGGGCGTTTGCATCCAGGAATTTGCCACGACAATCCACACGGCGCTGAAATGCGCGCCGAGCGCCACCATGCACGTCGAGAAAAAGTGCAGTTTGCGCCCGACCTTGTCCCAGCCAAACAACAGCACCGCGAGAAAACCGGATTCGAGAAAAAATGCAAAGATGCCTTCCGCCGCGAGCGCGCTGCCGAATACGTCGCCGACGAAGCGCGAATACGTCGCCCAATTCGTGCCGAACTCGAATTCCATCACAATGCCCGTCGCCACTCCGATGGCAAAAGTCAGCGCGAATACTTTCGTCCAGAACCGCGCCATCTGGTGATAAAGATTGTTGCCGGTTTTGATCCATGCGCCTTCCATCAATACGAGCATGATGCCCAGCCCGATGCTCAACGGCGGGTAGATGTAGTGAAAGGCAATCGTTGCGCCGAACTGAATTCGTGAGAGGGTTAAAACATCCATATTGTCGGTTAAAGTTCTACAAAATTTGTCAAACGCCAACCGGTTTTTGTCCGGCGGAGCAAGGTATTGGTTTTGCTAAAGATGATCAGAAGCAGTTCAATGTTTGCGGACCATCCGCAGCATTTTGACATTAAGCACGACGAACCGGAAAATCTGCCAGAGCAGATTCGTGCGCATTCGCTTCGTGAATGCTGTGGGTGTTGGCGGATAAAAAGTCTGCTCGTAAGGCTGACGTTCGGATTTGGTTGGCTCGGACATAAATTCATTTTCCTTTGGTTGTTTGTTTATTCTGGCACTAGACGCCAAAATGGATTCGCCTTGGCTTTGTACATGAAACCAAAGTGCAGCAGATGCTTGATCCAATGGCCGGCCAACCCGATTTCGCCCGTGGTATAGCGCAATTGGCGGCCGGTTTCGGGATAGGTTTGAAAATCCGGCACGATGGGATACATCGTCATGGCCACAGCGGTGCCGCTCCAGAAATTTGAGCCGGCGGAAGCGATGCAGGCTGCACCCATCTTGGCGAGCGAAGCATGGCGCGTCGGAACTTCGCTGCGGCCCTGCATCATGTCGGTGATGTTGAACGCGACCTGCCGTGCCATTACGCCGGACGGCATTCCGGTGCGCGGCGGCGCGGGAAAAATCGGCGTGCCTTTCGGATTGGTCATTGGCTTGGAAATCGCGTGCGGCGGCGCGAAGGCGATGCCCACGGCGTAGATGTTTTTATATTTCGGACTCTGGTAAGTATTCGGCCAGTCGGACGCCAGCCATTGGTCGTAAGGCTTCGGTTCGTAATTTCCGTCCACCAGCATGAAACTACTCTTGGCAAACATCGTCGTGGTGATGTCGGTTCCTTGTTTGTCAAACGCCTTCAGCCCGACGCCGGCAAACGGCGGCAGCAGCATGGCAAAATCAAAGCGCACCGTCTTTTCTTCACCGTCCAGGTTTTCATACAGAATCGTGTCTTTGCCGACTTCTTTGACGTGCGCCCGCGTGATCCACTGGATGCCGCGTTCGGTATAGAGCGATTCCGTGAACACGCGCGAGTGCGTGATGTAGCCGCCCCGTTTGATGTGCATCCCGCCGATGCCGAAATCGCCCAACTCCTGTTCATTGGAAATCCAGATGATGTTCGCCTTGTCGCGCACTTTGCGGCGGCGCAGTTCAAATTCAACGTTGAACAGATATTCAAACGCCGCTCCTTGACAGGTGCAAGTGCCGTGGCCGGTGCCAATCACAATCGTCTGTTTCTCGCCGCG
>Ga0075030_100006500_pt1 | contig 10458 bp, 7 predicted proteins | sample LitLauG_LLR_2012_FD_71393 | JGI IMG/M metagenome (GOLD analysis project Ga0075030, IMG submission 71393) | Freshwater sediment microbial communities from Pennsylvania, USA - Little Laurel Run_MetaG_LLR_2012 | ecosystem: Environmental > Aquatic > Freshwater > Creek > Sediment | place: USA...
GCCCTGCACCATGTCGCCGTAACCGCCATACACTCGCTTGCCGCTCTCCGGATCGTAAACGTCGTACCAGGGACGCCCTGTGTTCGATGTTCCCGCTGGCCGCACTTCCACGGTGCGATCCCCGATTTTCACTGAGATCGAATCGCCACCGAGAATCTCCTTGCCGCGTTCGGGCCCGGCCTGCCGTTCCAGGTCTACCAGTCGCTCGGCCTCTGCGTTGTGGCGCTCGATCGCGCCGTCGATCGCATTGCCCGGAATCTTCGCGGCATCGCCAATCTTGCCGCCCAGCTCGCCCGCGATCGGAGCCACAGCCATCGCTACGGGAATCGCGGCCTGCCCGACATTCTCAGCGGTCGGATTCTTAACAGCCTTGGTAACGGCCTGCGCCGCTGGAACAACGTTCGCTCCCGCGAAGCCGCTCTTGATCACACCCTGCGCGAGTTCCGGAGTGAGCCCGGCCGCCGGAGCGCCAAAGATCCCGGCCCCTTCCGTCGCGATTCCTGCAGGCGAAGAGAGCAGGTCGAGCATCCCGCCGAGGTGCTGCGGTGCGGACTCGATCGCCGCGTTCAGCGCATCGAGCAGATAGCTGCCGCCCGGCAGGGGTTTGACAAACGGCTCCGCGACCTGGTGGACCGCCTCTTTCGCAGCGCCCGCCCACGGCCGGATGATGTTCGCTCCCGTGCCCGGAGGCGCGAACCCAAGCCCGGGCCTGGTCGCCTGCTCCGCAAACTGCCGCGCCATGTCGGTAGCTCGCTGAACCGCCGTCCGTGGATCCGGCAGCGAGGAAGTTGCACTGAACGGCTGCACTTCGGACGGGTCTACCGTCAACTCGCCCTTGGCGGGCGATGGCGGATCCAGTTCGCTCGGATCGACTGTGATCGGGTTGGCCATTCTACTGCGGCTGGAGCGTCAGCTTGCCCTTCGCGTCGATGCCGGTGATCTTGTGAGGCTTGCCCTGATAGTTCACAGTGTCGCCGACCTTGTACTGCGGCTTGGCTGCGGCGGCTGGAGTCGCGGCAGGCGTGGCCTTCCCCTTGGCCTGCTGCTGTTGCTGCTGCGTCTTCTGCTGCGCGGCGGCTTGCTCCTCAAATCGCTGCATCTCGCGATCCGCCCAATCGTTGTGGCCCACGTCCAGCCCCAGCGTTCCGAGCTCCGATTCGTAAGCCTTCTGCGCTTCCTGCATTCGGCCGACGTGCGCCGTGTAGGCATCCCGCACACCACTAGCGTCGAGCGTGCCGTCCTTCAGGTCCTTGTCGAGCTGCTTCTTCGAACTGGCCAGCGTGTCGTCGAATTTCGACCGCACCACCCGCATCTGCGTCGGGCTCGGAGCCTTCGCCGCTCCGGACTTCGCATCCCGCGAGGCCTGCTGCTGCGCCCGCAGATCCTCGGCCACCATCTGTGTCCGCGCCTTGTACTCGTCGATCGGCACTTCAGTCCCGGCATTCATCCCGATCAGCTTCGCGTCTTTGTCGGTGAGCGTTACCGTTGTCTTCGGAGCCTTCTCCGGCTGGGGCTTGTTCATCGCCGCGCTCAGCCGCGCGATCGCGCTGTACGCCGCAGGCGCAACCTTCGTGCCCGGCGCGAGGCCCGCCGCTTCCGCCAGGTCGCCCTCAACCGAGGGGTAGCCTTCTTCCGTCACTGCGCGGATCGCGCGCGCCTGCTTGACCTTGTCGCCGAGCTCCCGCTCTGCGGTCTCCTGCTGCGTCGGCACGTAGTATTGCTGCGAGCTGCCCGGAGCCGCCACCACCCGCCCCGGATCGACCGGAGCTCGCGCCGTGGTCGCGGGCTGATAGCTAGGACCACCAGGGACCAAGCTCACAGGCGGTCCCGCCATTGGCTGCGTTTGAGTCGTCTCCGGTCCCAGTGAACCCTGAGATACCGGCTGCGCTCCACTCGTCAACAGATTCAGCTTGTCGGCGAGCTGCTGGTGCGCCTGGCCCTGCGTGTTCTGCGTCTGCCGCAGCGCCATCTCCGCATCGAACTGCCGCTTGCGTTCAGCCAGCTCCTGCTGCTGTTGCGCAGCCTGCCGCAATTGCTGCACCACCTGAACACCCTGGCCGAGGCTCTCCAGGTACGGGGAAAGATAGTCCATGGTGTTACGCCCCTCCGCCAGCGAAGGCCTGGTTCAGCGCCTGCATCAGCGAAGTGATCCCGCCGGAGAAAGCGCCCGCCGTCGTGCTGCCTGGCGCGATCGAATAGCCCGTGGTCGACGTCGACGCCGGTTTGTAGGCCGCGCCCAACGCGTCCGATAGCAGCGTGTTCTGCTGACCGAGTTTCTCTGACGCCAGATTCCCTTCGAAGTTGCCGATAGCTCCCGCGCGCGAAGACAGAACCTTCTCCGTGTTGAATCCGGTTGTCCCGCTGCTCGTGAAGCCGCGGCTGGCCAGCTCCCGATTCATTGCGTCCAGCGTGCCCGAGTACCCCTGGTTGATCGTGTCAATCCCCGAAGCTTCAATCGGCTTGAACGCCGCGTTCGGGTCCGACAGGCCGTTGCTGATCGTTCCCAGCGCTTGAGTTTGAAGCGCCGTCTGCTGCGGCGTGTACCCTGGCGTCGTCGTGCTTCCTGTCTGCGTCGTCCGATTCGCCTGCGTGCTGTTCAGTCCGCCCAGCAGCGCTCCCAGTCCCGCGGTCAATGCCATCGCTTGTTTCCCCCTGCGGCCGTCTCGCGGCCATCCACTCTTCCCGCATCAGCCCGCACGAGATCACCGTGATCGGCTTTCCATCGCGCAGCGTCTGGCCTCGAAGCTTCCCCTCTTCGCGAAAGCCCAGCTTCCGGTACATGCCCCGCACGGCGTTGTTGTCCTCAAACACCATGCCGCATACCTTCAGAAGCCCAGAATTAAACACCTGATCAAGAGCCTGCCCGGCGGCCTCGACGGTAGTTTTCGAGCCCCAGAAGCTTCGCTTGAACACCAGGTGCGCCAGCCCGACCACCGGGCTTAGCCGTTCGAGCACCGCCAGGCCGCCCAGTTCGCCGTCTCTCCACACTCCCCAGGTCCGCGCCCGGGCTGACAACGCCACCGAGAAATCGACGAACGAAGCGAGGTCTTGCGGCCCGAAGTCGTCCAGCATCTGTTTCCGGAACGGCTCCATCCACACCCACACCCGCGGCCACGCTTCCTCCGGAAACGGCTCCCGGATCTCAACCCGCGGCTGCCGCACAGCGCTCCTTGGGTTTCTCCGCCTTCGCCTTTTCCTTCTGTTCTCGCTGCTGGCGCCACAGCTTCAGCCGCTCGATCCGCAGCCTCTCCGTCTTGGAGAGGTGCTCCGCCCACTTTGGATCACCGGCCAGCATAGCTCGCAAGAACGGGCTCATGCCCTGAATTCGGCGTGCGCCTACACGACTTGCGCGGAGGGCAAAACCTGGAGCCTGACGTCCCACCCAAACAGCTGGATGTGGTCCCACGCCCAATAGTTGATCGTCAGGTAGCCCGCACTGAACGCCAGCTGCTGCTCGGCCAGGTGCGGAGTCCCTCCATTAAACACAGCCACCAGATAACGGAGCTTCTGCGGGTCCCAGCCCTGCCCGAAGGGGTACGCCATCGCCGCCGCCGCAAGGTCCATGTTCCGGTCCGCCGCGCCGAAGTCCAGGCACTCGATCTTCACCAGGTCAAACGCCGATTGATGCGGGTCGATCAGTGCCACCGGGATGTTCACGAAGTGCAAAAGTTTGCCGCCGAGGTTGAATTTTCCCGCAACTCGGGGATAATTAACATCAAGTGGCAACAGCCATTCAAGGAGAATCGATGAAAAAGACTGTCGCAAAAAAGACCCCAACTGCTGCACGTACGAAGCCAGCCGCTGCGCAAGGAAAGACGAGTCCGCCGGCCACGCCGCAGGGTCGTCGTCAGGCGTCTGGAAAACGTGCAATGGGCGCCCGAGGCTAGCAAGGGCCGCCGCTTTCGTTTCGGCGTCGTAGAACGCCATGCCAATGGAAGTTGACGACGCCGCGTTCGGAAAATACCACCAGGAAAACTCGCCGAACTGAACCTCTGGTGTCAGCCCTGCCGCCGCCTGCAACCCCGCCACTTCCGCGAACATCCGTTTGTGGTGCGCAAGCACCGCGCTCGTAAAGGAACACTGAATTGAGACCAGCGTAGAAAACCCCGTAGCCGTCCCCACTACCGTCCCGTCCGGCCACCGCTGCGCCCACACCTGTCCGGATGCCGGATCGTCCGGCGGGAATACGAACTCCATCGAAAACGAAATCGAGATCTCGAACCCCCGCGCCGCAACCTCCGCGCACAAGTCCGCCACCCAGTCCCGTACGGCTCTCGTTAGCGCATACTCCTGCGAAGTGTCCACATACCAGTCCGGCTGCACCGGGCCCGCGAGCGACCCTGAGAAAGTCAGCGCCACAGTTGCAGGCGTCGCCACGTACGGCGTGAACGTGAAGCTGTAGGCCGTTCCAGCAGCTCGCGCCGAGATCGTTAGGATCGGCCCGTTGGCCTGCGCCCACACGCCTACCGAAATCCCGTTGATGAAGTACGCGAAGTGCGCCGCGATCAGAGACGTATTCGCGGCATCGGCCGGAAACACGCTCTTTCCGAACAGTTCCCCGCTGATGTTGAGAAAGACCTGGTCGCCATCCCCGAACCCTGTGCCCGTCGCATACGTTCGTTGCGAGAAGTCGATTGTCACAGAAGGGATCGTGCCGCCCACCGCCTTCCGATTGAGCGCCCAGAACACGCCCAGGTACAAATTCATCGGCCCCGCGAAGCCGAGCTGGTCGAAGCTCCACAGCAGCCGCTGGGGGCTCAGCTTGTATGTGGAGTCCGTGTCGTAGTCGAGTGCCGCGGACCGGTCCGTAAGCGCCGGAAGCGCGATAGGAGGATCTCCCGCCACCACAGCTTCCAGGAAATCGAAATAGAACAGCCCGGACACGAGTGTGATCGTCACCGCGTGCTGCCCGGCCGCGATCGCGCTCCCCACCTTCCGCCTGGTCACCACCGGTTCGAGCGCGCTCAGGAAGGTGTTCAGGTTGGGCTGCGGAACGCCGTCAATTAAAATTGACCCCACGCCTCGATCGACGTAAAGCGCCGTCCCGACCCACAGATCGTGCCGCTCTCCGCACCAATACTGGATCGTGACCGAATCCCCCGGCGTGCTGGCCACCTTCGCGAAACCATGCGAGTAGAACCCGCCGCCACTGGTTGGTGTCCAGCTTGACCCCGAATAGGTACACCAGTCGTCGGTCTCTTCAATGCGTACGCTTCCCGGCCCGGCTACCTTCAGCGCCGCAATCCCGTTCGGATCCGACGTGATTCCCCAGTTGGAAAACCCAGCCTTGAATTCGGTGTCCTGGTAGGCCGCGCCATTGGCGAGCTGGGGCGCAAGAGTCAGCCAAGCCTGCCTGACCTGGTCGATCCCGAGGGCGGTGAAGTCGAGCCGGACGTGCCACGTCGCATCGCTCGATCCGCCGGCGAGCGGAGCCACGGCAGGGGAAGCGACCAGCGTGGCCGTCTTCGACTGCGTGTACAGCGTGAGCATGTTGCCGTCAATCCCGGCCTTCCGGGCCGTGATGGTGATGTTCGGACCATCGGCCACCGCAGACACATCCGCCCAAGTGTTCATCGTCGCTGCCAGCGCCGCAGCGACCGTAGTAGCGCTCTCGCCTCCGGAAGCGACGTAATCCGCCGCGTTGTTCTGATACCAGACGGTCACGCGGTCGAACGCCACGGCCGGCGCCGCCGCAATCTGAATCACCGTCGAAGCGGCTGTGTACGTCCCGCCGTTCTGATTGGCGTTTGCGAAAAGCGGGATCTGTGCGGCAGTGCCGTCCGCCTTCGCCACGTCCAGGTAAGCCCAGTCGATGGTGGGATACTTCGCGGAATCGATTGGCTGCAAGCCAGTGAATGTGAGATCGAACTCCAGCACGAGGCCCGCGAGATTCGGATCCGGCAGGTACTTGTTGATGGGGTGCTCGAAGAAATCATCTTCGTCGTAGATGACAACCACCGCAAAGTCGTCGGCCGCGCGGAACACGCCGGACACGGTGAACCCCGTGGCTGAGGCCTTCGTTATCGCCGCAGCAGCGCCGAAGCCTGAGAAGCCGCGGAGTGAGACGCAGCGGTCGGGCTGGAACTTTACGATAGGCTGAGCCACCAGGTCACCTCGCCTCTGTGTCCGATGTCGAAGACGGTGAAGTAATATCTCCGGTCCCAGTTAGGCATCAAAGCGGAGTTCTGGTACGCGTAGTGCAATGGCTCGGGCGTGTGCACGCGAATTCCGTTGATAGCCAGCGGTCGCACTCGGTAGAACATTAGAACCTCACGATCACCGACAGATCCGCCCCGGGAAAAGTCTGCGGAACGTCCGTGATGTCGAGCGTGATTAGTGACCCCGCCGGAATCACCGCAAACCCGCTCGTCTGATCCCCACTCACCTGGTTCGCCGCGATCGTGCCCGTGTTGTAGTTGTTGCCGGCGGAGTTGAGCTGGAACTGAATCTTGCCTCCCTGCGGAGCCTGCTTCACCAGCGCAAGAATCTCGACTGGCGTGATGTCTGCCGGCAGACTGGCCAGTGGCGCAACATTGCTCTTGATTGCCAGCGTTCCAGGCACGGACAGGATCAGCTCGCCACCGCTAAGGGTGCTCGCCCCTCCCGAAGACTTTCCGGAGCTGCTCGTCCCTCCGCTTTTCGAATCGAGCTTCAGCGCGATCTGCCGGAGAGTGTCGTTCAGGTTGGCCTGAAACGCCGCATCCACGTTGCCGCTCAGCGGAAGCTCCAGGTAGGTCTGCGCGTTCTGGTTCGGCATTGGCTATCCTGGATTCGTGCAGCAGACGACTCTGGAGCCGGGTCCCAAGAGATGGGAGTACTTTGCGGGGTATGCCTTCGAAATCGAGAATGCTATCCCCGTCACGGTCACGAAGCACGATGACGACCGCGTAACGTTTTCAGGGCTGGAATCCCCCGAGAACTTCATGCTGCACACGTTCGTCGGCATCTAAGCGGCCTCCTCCGTCACGCCCGGAATCTCAACCCACTCCCATTTGTCGGAGGTCCCTTCCACGCTCAGCACCTTCGCCCAATTCCACTGCGCATCGGTCGGTGCCACCGGGAACGGAGCCCAGCTCCACTCCGGAGGCGTCGGCTCAACCGGGAGATCGCTGTACGTGAACGCCGCGGCCGTCTCGGGTACCGGAATATCCGACCACTCCGGCATCACCGTGCTCTCCGGCACAAGCGGGTAGTCCGCCCAGCTCCACTCACCCTGCGGCTCGTTCTCCGGCCGCATCCAGGTCCGCACGTGGAAGATCCGGCAGGCCGTCGCGCTCGTCGCTTCCAGCCGCATCAGCCGCCCCCGGGTGTTCATCGGCAGGTACAGCTTGATCGTCTGCCGCAGCCCGCTCGTCTGCACGGAGGTCTGGTAGACCTGCGCCATCACTCCGCTCTGATTAGTGAACGCGGTCAGCAGCAGCGAGCCCGTGGAATCCGTCTCCACGTCCAGCTCGATTTTCTTGAACAGCTTCACCCGCTCGGTGCCGTAATCGAAATCGAGCGTCCGGAAGATGTCCTGCGGGTTCGAGCCATTCTGCGCCGCGATGTAGCCGCCGATGATCCGTGCCCGCACCTGGACCTTGTAGATCCGGAAGCCGAACTGGCCGCTCACAATCAGCCTCAGGCTGCGGCCTTCAATGCCGGCAGGGAGGGGAATCGTCGCCCATCCCCGGCTGATCGCCATCGCTGCCACCGTGCCCGTGTACTGTGAAGTCATCACCTCGCCCGGCAGCTCGGTCCACACGGCCGCGTACACCGGGCCGTCCGTGTCGCACTCGAAGCGCAGCTCGTCGTACGACTTTACATGGGGGTTCCCCAGGTCTAGCGGCGTCGAATCCCAGCACGCACCTTGCTGCGCTTCGTAGCCCTCGACGTACACGCCGATCGCGCGCGCGGAGATCCTGGCGCCGTACAACTTCACAGACTGGCTGCTCGCCACGGTGACCCGCACCAGCCGCCCGAAAATGTAGTTCTCTGGTACGGCGCCCTGAGGCAAGGGTATCTGAAGCTGAATCCGTCCCGACGTTGGTCCGATTGATTTCGTCACTCGCGAAACCATCGCATTCCCTGGGAGGTCCGTGTAGATCGTGACCGTCGCGCTTCCATACAGCCATATGTCGAGCTCCACCTGGCGCAGCTGCTTCACTTGCTGCGTGCCGAGGTCCAGCTCAGTCGAGTCCCAGAACGCGCCGCTGGTTCCCTCGCCGCCCGTCAGATACTGGCCGAAGGCGCGCACATAGATCCGCGCGCCGTAAAGCGCGAAAGAATTGGTGGACGTGACCAGCAGCCGGACCAGCCGTCCCTCCACCAGCGGCAGCGCCAGCAGGACCTTTTGCCGCCCAGCCGTGGAGATCGCATCGCTAAAGGCCTGCGCCATTGATCCAGTCGGCAGATCCGTAAGTATGCTTACGTTTGCCCCGCTGGTATCGATATCCAGCTCCAGCTCCCGGCATTCCTTAACCTTCGGCGTTCCCAGGTCGATCTCGCGCGAATCGTAAACCGCGCCGCCCGCCGCTTCGTACGCCTCCAGGTAAACGCCCACCGGCAGAATCTCGACCGCGGCCTCCGTCAACTTGAACTGCGAGTTCCCGTGGATCATCAGCCGGTACAGCCGCCCTTCCACGGGAGCGTTCAATCCCGCAGGCAAAGGCAGCCTGACCACCTGCATAGACACAAGCGATTGCGCGGGTGAAGCGGTATTGACCGTAAAGCTCGCCCGCTTCGCCTGTGCATTCCCTGGCAGGTCGCTCCACAGCTCCACCGTCACGGGTCCCGTCGTCTCGATCTGCAACTCGATCTCGCGCGCCCTCTTGATCGGATCGGCGTACAGAGCGATTCCCGCGCCGCGCGGAATGTGGGTGATACCGGTCGAGAAATCCTGCTCAAAGGAATCCCACCAGAAGCCGCCCGCAGCTTCGTAAGCTTCGATGTAAGTCCCCACCACGCGCACCAGGAGCCGCGCGCCGTATATCCGGAACAGGTTGCCATTGCCCTGCACCCCGAACTGGAACAGCCTGCCCTCCACCACGGTGTGCGGACCAAAGGGGAGCTGCAGCGGCCTTCGCCCAGCGCTCGCCGGTACGGGCAGCGTTTCCCTGGAAGCCAGCGCATTCCCTGGCAGGTCTGAATACAAGCTCGAACTGACCGCGCCGGGGTTATCGATGTCCACCTGCAGCTCGCGAACCTGCACCACCTTTCCACCCGCGAGCTGGAACGGTGGCGTGAGCACCGCCGAGGCCTGCCGCGCCTCCACGTAGTAGTACAGGTAGATCGCGTGGATCGTAACCGGAGCAGTCGCCGGGCAGGTCAGCCGGATGGCGATATTCGTAAACTCGATCGAAGCAAATGGCACCCCTGAAAGCGCCTGCTTCGTGCGTACAGTCGCGTTGAGGCTGCCCACCGTCGTTACGGTGCTCGCGCCTTCCGCGTTGTCGAGCAGCAGCCCTGCGGTGATCACGTTGTCTCCGGAGCCGTCCGCGGCACCCGTCTCGCAGTCGATCACCACGTCCAGCAGCATCTTCCGGTTGTCCGGGTAGCCGCAGTCCTCAAACCTCGACTGGTAGGAGGTGAGAACCGGATCCAGGCCGCCGCAGTCCGAATAGCCCTCCGATCCGGATCCGAGTCCCTGGTCCACCCGCACCACCACGTTGCCGGATCCGCCCCAGAGCTCCTTCCCCGCGTACCGGAAGCACGTGAATCCCGTGCGCTGGTTCGTCACACCGCCCGTATTCACGCGCATCGTGGCCCAGTTTCCGTTCGAGACCTGCAGGACGGCGGTCACCGAGTTCCCGAGTCCCGTGTACGGCTCCTCCGGATAGCTCACGAAAACACGGCCACCGAAGAACTCCACAGCCATCTGGCCAACCCGCGCGAAGGAGACCGGGAACAGGTTCGTGCTCCCGCCGATGTCCGTGTACTTACCCAGGAAGATGTTGTCGAGCTTGCCACTCACCTTCTGCGCGTCGCGCCCATCCGAGGTCGCGTACACGCCATCAACCCACCCGAAGTAGTCCAGATTCCCCGAGCTGCCGACCGCCCGAGGACCGACCAGGCCGTAGCGCGGATTCGCCAGCTCGAGTGTTCCGGTGTCCGGATCCCCGATCAGCCTCCAGATCGATCGCTCTTTGTAAATCAGCGCATGCCTCGCATGAGGCACAATCGCCAGGATCGCCTCGCCGGCGTCTCCCACGTCGACCCACTGTCCATCGGCGAGAAGCGCACCGGGCCAGTATTGGGGCTGCCCTGGCTTGGTCCACCACATCCGGTTGATGTTCGCGGCACTCGAAAATGCGAGGAGCCGGCCGAAGTAAGGCCCCACAACTCCCTGCGCCGCCGGCGGCGGGTCGTGGTCGAAGCCCAGCGCGATGCCCTCGGCCGCCGCGCCCGTGTCGGACATCGTATCGACGATGTCGAGGGCAACGCCCGTGTCGGTGTTGTTGTTGACGGTCAGCACCAGGT
>Ga0075030_100006504_pt1 | contig 10455 bp, 9 predicted proteins | sample LitLauG_LLR_2012_FD_71393 | JGI IMG/M metagenome (GOLD analysis project Ga0075030, IMG submission 71393) | Freshwater sediment microbial communities from Pennsylvania, USA - Little Laurel Run_MetaG_LLR_2012 | ecosystem: Environmental > Aquatic > Freshwater > Creek > Sediment | place: USA...
GCCGGAACGCCGTCCTTCCTCTACACCGCCGACGACGGCCACGGCGGCACCGCCACGGCCACCGTCACCGGCACGGTCTGGGCACCGCCGGTCGCCAGCAACGACTCGTTCGCGATTGCGGCGGGTACGCCGGTGACGGTGCCGGTGATCAGCAACGACACCGACCCGAATGCGTTCCCGCTGGCGGTCACCGCCATCAACGGCACGCCGCTCGATGCGGCGCATCCGGTGAGCGTCACCGGCGGCACGGTCTCGCTCAATCCCGACGGCAGCCTCACTTACACGCCAGCGCCGGGCTACGCCGGAACGCCGTCCTTCCTCTACACCGCCAACGACGGCCATGGCGGCACCGCCACGGCCACCGTCACCGGCACGGTCTGGGCACCGCCGGTCCCGGCACCCGAAACCTTCACGGTTGTCGCGGGCAATACAGTGACCATCGCGCCTTTGGCCGATGCCAGCGATCCGAACAGCTTCCACCTGACAATCGCCGCCATCGACGGGCACGCCATCACCGCTGGCGGCAAGCCAGTGGCGGTGACGGGCGGGTCGGTCAGCCTCAACGCCGATGGCAAGCTTATATTGACGGCAGGGGAAGGGTTTACCGGCTCCTCGTCATTCACGTACACGGTTAGTGACGGTCATGGCGGATTTGCCAGCGCTATCGTCGTGGGCAAGGTGATGTCAGGGTTGGACTTGTCGCAACACGAGGTTGCCGGCGGGTACAATGCGGCCAGCATCACGTCCGCTCTGGCCCCCGCAGACACGAACCCGCAAGCTACATTGGACGAGTACATCCATCCGGTCGCTTCCGGCCAAACTGGCGGCCTCGATGCCGGCGGAACCGGCGAACACATCAGACTTGTCGTTGAAGGCTCGACGCAGGCGCTGGACCAGCAATATGGCGCTGGCGCCAACGACGTGCCTTTGCGCTCGCACTTCGGAGCCAATTTAGGCAGGCTATCGAACGGCTCGACCGTCTTTGAACCGCTGTTTGAGGCCCCGTTCTGGCATGGGTTGCTGCCATTGGATTTCAGCTCGATGCCTGCGCCAGCCGCCGATCCGGCCGGAGCTGATGCCGGGCACGCCGGGCTCGATGACGGCGCGCAGTTGTTCAGCGAGAAGATCGCAGCCGTGCATGGCAGGTTCGACAGATCGGCCATGCAACTCATGCGGGACCTGGCCATGGTTGCTTGAAGCCGAAGAGCTCAATTTGCAGCGAGAGCGGTGGAGGCCCCACTGCTCTCGTTTGGGTTTGCGGGTGTTCGCGCAGGGGTTGCATTAAGGTCTCGTTAATCGAATCTCTCTAGCTTCCCTAATCAAGGGTTAAGCGCTGTTTCAAAGTCGGGCGCTGCTGAGTTCCTGACGGTGCCGCGCCCAGCCAAACGGTCAATCCAAGTATCTCCGAGTTTGCCGCCGGTGGTAGCGAACAGCTGCCGGCGCAGGTGTGTAGCGCTGCCGCCGTGACGCGAGTTTGCCGCTCCGGATAGTGCGTAACGAAGCCACAGGTTTCTCGAAATCAAACGGGAGACCATCAACAGAGGAGACTAGCAGCCATGAAAAGGCATCTGTGCGTTGCCGCCGTTGCGGCTCTCGGGTTGTTTGCGGCCGAAGGGGCGTTAGCCCAAACGGCAACGCAGAACATCACCCTCAATGCGACAGTTCCAGGGTATTGCACAGTCGGTGGTGGAGGCACGGCGAGTACTAGTGCGACCATACCGGTAACCAATGGCGCCCCCAATACGGCTCAAATCACAGTTGCCGGCCTCGGAAGCGTTATATGCAACGAAAACGCGACGTTGACGCTGACGACGACGAACGGTGGCGTAACCTCAACCGGGACGACGACGCCTGGTACTCCACCGACGGGCTTTTCCAACCGGATCGACTACACGGCAGTCGCTAGTTACGGCACGAACACGCCTGCTTCAGCCACCCTGCTTACAAGTGGTACTGCCGGCGCTTCGTCGACCGTGAGCGGTGCGAACACGGACGGGGCATCGAGCGGTCTGCCGTTCTCGGTGAAGATAACGCCCTCGACCCCGGCTCATACGCTGGTGGCGGGAACTGCCTACAGTGACACTCTTTCGGTCCTGCTCACTCCGCATCTCTAAACACCTGACCCACCCGGCCGGCGCTCAAAGGCGCTGGTCGGTCTTGCGGCATCTGCCGGGTCAGAGTTTCCCGCTGTAGTTGCATTAAGTACTGATTAACCGAATCTCCCTACCCTCGGTTGTTAAGAGCTTGGTGCTGTTTTGAAGTGGGAACGCCGGGCTCTAGCCAGTACCAGACTATCACACGCACCGTCTTTTGACCTCGCTCTCGCGTCCCAGGTTTGCGCTCTCGTTCGCAGCATTGCATCCAGACGTACCGAGCATTCCAGACAATTCCGAGCTTGCCGCCGGCAGGGCGTTTTCGCGCTGTCTGTGAGCATGAGTACCCTTGCCGTCGTGGCGCGTAACTGCTGCGCCGGTCCGTGTTTTTGTCGAAGGCAGAGGTTCCTCGAAATGGACGAGGAACCCATCAAAAGAGGAGAGTTGGAGCATGAATAAGTTTCTGTGCGTTGCCGCCGTTGCGGCATTTGGGATGTTTGGGGCCCAGGGTGCGTTCGCTCAGTCGGCGACGCAGAATGTCGTTCTGTCAGCGACGGTTCCCGGTTATTGCAACATCGGCGGGCTGACGAGTGCCCCCGACGCCGCCGCTACCATCCCGATCGTGAACGGCATGCCTGTGACAACGTCCCCGATATCAGCGGGTGCTTTGGGAAATGTAGCTTGCAACGAGAATACAACTTTGACTCTCACGTCCGCGAATACCGGCCTGACCACTACTTCGGCGGCAGCCACGGGGTTCTCGAACAAGATCGACTATCAGGCCACTGCGAACTATGGCACTTTCAGCCAAATGCTCGACACGTCAGTGGGTCCGACGATTACCAGTGCGGCGACCACCACCGGTGCTTTGGGTTCACAGACGTTCACTGTGAATATCACGCCTAAGTCTCCGGCCAATACGCTGGTGCAAGGCGCCTACGGCGACACGCTGTCGGTTCTGTTCACACCGAGCCCATAACACACATCAATGCCCGGCCGGCGCTTTCATGCGCCGGCCGGTTCTTGCGCCACTGAACCAACGGATCGCAGAGATGCAAATGAGAGCAACCAGATTTTTGGTCCCCCTGCTTGCGTTCTTGCTTGGGGCGACGACGTCTGCCCACGCAACATCGGTTTCGCCGATGCACCTTGAGATGGCGTCGGTCGGCCATGCCGGCCGGTCGCAGTTCACTGTCGCCAACACCGGAACGGAACCGATGCCGGTTGAGACCACGGTGAAGCGGGTTGAGATCGAAGAGGACGGCACCAATCATCAGTCGCCGGCGGACGAGGATTTTCTTGTATTTCCTGCGCAGATCATCATTCCGCCGGGCGGCAGCCAGGTGTTCCGCGTGCAATGGGTGGGCGAGCCCAATCTGGCCGCCAGCCAGACCTACATGATCGGCGTAACCCAAATTCCATTGAAGCAGCCCAACAACAAAAGCGTCGTTCAGGTCGTGATGGCCTTCGGCGTCGTCGTGGATGTAGCGCCGCCTGAGGGACACTCCGACCTTAAAGTTACGGGAGCACAGATCGTAACTGACAAAAAGGGCAAGCGCCACGTCGCATTCACCGTCTCCAACAGCTCCAACGTCCACGGCCTTCTGGACAATGCGGTGGTGACGATTTCCTCTGGCGGCTGGTCGAAATCCTATTCTTCGGGCGAAATCGCGCAAGGCATCGGCATCGGCATCGTGCAGCCGGGCAAGCGGCGCGTCTTTACTCTGCCGGGCGATCTGCCTGCGGACGTCAGCGCCCTGCAGGTGCGTTTGGATCAACCCAAACAGTGACGCGACTTGAGCTCAGTTTGTGCCCGTTGTGTTGTGTAGAAGACGGCAAGCCACAATGGAACACGATGACTCGTGCTGCGCGCAAACAGGCCTCGGCGGCCGGCAAAGGATGTAGGCGGAGCGTATCGTTCTGCCTGATCGTTCTGCTGGCCGTTTGCGGCTGCGCACCTGCAGCGCTTGGGCAGCAATACGCCAGGTCGGTATCGGGCCAGATCAATGCCTCTGGCAAGATGATGACCATCCCTGTGCCCTTCAGCGTGGGTGATCAAGAGCAGGGCGATATTGTTATCTCAGTAAATCCTGACGATTCCGTTTCCATCGCCAAATCGACTCTGCTCAGCAAACTTGGCAGCGTGCTGGAAAAGGACGCCGCCGCGCGTCTTGCCGCCATCCCCGACGAGAACGGCAACGTGGATCTCGCCGGTTTGCAGGCTGCCGGCTTCACATTCCGCTTCGACCGCAGCCAGCTTACTCTGACTTACGTTCCAAATGGTGCCGATCGGGCTCTCGGCGATCTGTCTCTGCAGAGCGCTCCGGCCAGCACAGGAACGCTGACGGATCCAGCGAAATTCGCGGGCTTTGCCAATCTCACGGGCGGCCTGGACCACGTCTGGGCTGGCGCCGGCAACGCCGACGAAACGACGTTCAACCTTGAAGTGCAGCCGGTCCTGCGGGCGGGGCAAACGGTCCTTGCTGGCGACTGGACTTATCAAAGTGCCGCCGAGCCGTTTGTCTGCCCGACGGGCGCAATTTGCGTCAATGACCAAGTCGGCGGGCTGAAGCGCACCTATACGCGTGCCATCTATGATTGGGCCAATAGTGGTATGAGACTTGAGGTCGGCGACACCCAGCCGATGGGCACACAATTCCAGAACCCGACAGACACGCTCGGCTTCAGCCTTGAGCAGTCGGCCCGGAAACTGGACCCGGCGACCAGCCTCAGCCCCACCGGCAGCTCATCGTTCCGTCTCGACCGGCCGTCAGACGTGGACGTCATGATCAACGGAGCCGTGGTGCGCCATCTGCACCTGCCGGCCGGTCCCTACAACCTCAGCGACATTCCGTTGCAGGGCGGCGCCAATAACGTCACGCTGGAAATCACCGACGATACCGGCCAGCGCCGCACGCAGGCTTTTTCCACAGTGTTCGATAGTTCGCTGCTGGCAAAAGGCAAGTCGGAATGGGGCGTGTCTGGCGGCGTGCCTTCCTATATGACCGACAGCGAGCGCGTCTACCGCAGTGATTATGTGACAGGCGGTTCGTACCTCCGTTACGGTTTGAGCAACACGCTCACCGGTGAGTTGGAAGCCCAGGCCGATACCAGCGTCTTCGAAGCGGGGGGAACGTTGAAGGCGGGTCTGCCGATTGGCTTCATGACGCTTGGCGCGGCGGCCAGCGAGGGTCATTTCGGCACCGGCGAAGCCGTGAGCGCGACTTGGTCGTTGCCCAACGCGCACTTGCTCTTGCCAAAGTCCGGCGAGCGTTCGGAATCGATATCGCTCAGTACCGACTACCGTTCGTCCGGCTTTCACGAACCTGGCGAATACATCGCCACCGCCGGCAACGTGATTTATCCGCAGTATGATTATTCGCTGCGGTTCGGCGGTTTCTACACGATGCCAATCAAGGACACCATGTCCATGAGCCTTTCGGGCCGCTATTCGCTTGGCGCCTCAGCCAGCCGGGCCGCGGTGCAAGCCAACAACTACACGGGCAACCGCTATGGGCTCGACGCCTCGCTTTCCGCACCGGTGAGCGCTTCAATCAGCGGCAGCTTCACAGTCGGCTACGGCAACGACAGCTATCTCAATCCCACCAACGACGCACCCGACGTTCACGCCGGATTCCGCCTCACCTGGCGGGAAGACGAGCACACCAACGTCGCCGCGCTGTACGATTCGCTCAATCGCGATGCGAGCGTCTCGGCCGACCGCGAGTCGGGCTCGGGGACCAATCGTTGGGATACGAGCGTGCAGGCCGAAAACAGCAGCCTCACCAGTTCCGGCACGGCGGGTGCCTCGGTCGGATACACCGGCAACCGCTTCGAGGCACGGGTCTCGCAAGTCGGCGCCTACAACTATGACGCGGCCGGCGGTGGCGGCACGGCGTCCGCGTTGCAGCGCACGTCGGCCACGTTCGGCACCGCCATTGCCTTTGCCGATGGGCATGTCGCCATCGGCGCGCCGATCCGGGGCGATGCCTTCGCGATTGTCTATCCGCATGAGAGCTTGGCCGGAAAGACCATCACGGTCGGCCAACCGGACTATCCGCTGGCCAACACTGACAGCCTCGGGCCGGCGCTGGTCGGCACCATTCCGTCCTATGTGCCGATGCAGCTTCCTATCGATGTCGCCGATCTCCCGCTCGGTTACAGCCTTGGCGAAGGCCAGACGGCGATCAAGGCTCCCTTTGGCGCGGGTTACGCCATCGAAGTCGGCTCATCGCATTCGGTTTCGGCCTACGGAACGCTGCTCGATGCCAACGGCGATCCGGTCAAGTTGCTCACCGGCACGGCGACCCGCGACGGCGAGCACGGCAAGGAAGTGGCCGTATTCACCAACTCGGCCGGGCGCTTTGGCGCTGACGGATTGGCGCCGGGGCATTGGACAATCGAGATGGCAACGGACGGCGGCCCGCTCCACTTCGCGATCGACATTCCGGCAGGCTCGAACGGGCTGTTCAAGGCAGGTACGCTGCGGCCGGTGGGGGGATAGGATGAAACCGAATTCGACGGCCGATTCAGCCTTGAAAACGCTGCTGACCGCTTTTGCGGTGATCCTTATTGCAGTCGGCGTTGCACAAGCAGCAGGTTGCTCGAAGAAGCCGACTGTGTCAGTCAGTATTCAGCCCACACTGCCAAACTACAATCCGTTCACCACCACCCAAACCATAACCTCGGTCATTACGATCACCAACAACGGCAGTGGCACTTGCGGCTTCTCGCTCGCCTTTTCCCCCAATACGGTTCCTGCGTATCTTGCATCAGGCTCAAATAAGCTTGGCTACACCATCACCGACAGCAATGGTCCGCTCGAATATCTGTGGACCGGCTCGCAGCCGGCGGTGGGCGTGCGGCATGACTACACAGGTATCCTTCCGAACAAGTCGGTTCAGGATACTGTGACCGTGACAGTTGCAACCGGCCAATTTGTTCCTTCGGGAACCTATATCGATACGTATGTCACAGCGGATATTTGGGATAACGGCAACGTCTTGGGCGCTACCAGCATGACGTACGACTTCTCAAGCAGGTTCAACGTCAGTGAAACTGTTCTCGCCGTTTGCAACTTGCCGACGCCGACCGTAACGAGCATGAGTTTCAATCCGGCCATCAGGCTCGGCGTACCCAATCCCGCAGTGACGCAGACCTCCACTATCAACACGGTTCAATGCACCTCGCCAGCCGGCATCCAGCTCTCTGCCACGACGATGGAACAGACGCCGGTTGGAACCGCGCCGTCGGGCTTCGACAACTTCATCAACTGGACCGCAACCGCTACCTACGGGACCGCCACGGCGACGATCACGACGACGGGGCTGACAGCCGTTGCCCCGGTACAATCAGCAGTGACAAACGGCGGCACCGGGGCCACGAATACGGGCACTCTGAATGTCACCGGTGTGCACCTGCTCGCAGGAAAGCCACTGCTGGCGGGCACTTATTCCGGGGTGCTCACAATCCAGGTCGACCCCAGTTTTTGAGGCCACCTGCCACAATCGCCGCACTTTTTGTGTGCTAATCTTAACGCCATGCGCGCACCAAATCTTCTGGCGATCGCCGTTGTTATCATGGGTCTTGTGCTGGCCGCCAGCGCCGGCTTCGCGTTCTGGCCGTCGCTCCTGCGGCCGGTGCTGATTGCGCTCGGGCTTGAGCACGCGCCTCCCAGGGTGTACACGGTGCAAGAGCGGCTGGACGAGATTGGGCCGGCCGCGAGCGCGCGGCTAAAGGCCTATTTCGCTGCCGCCGGCGTGGCTTATCCGCCTGCTGCGATCACACTTGTCGGCCTCAAATCCGAGCGCACGCTGCAGCTCTACGCACGCGGGTCCGGAGCTGATTCATCGTGGAAAATCATACACATATACCAAGTCAAGGCGGCCAGTGGACATCTTGGGCCAAAGTTAAGGGAGGGCGACAAGCAGGTGCCGGAGGGGGTCTACGGCATCGACACGCTTAACCCCAACAGCCACTACAACGTGTCGATGCGGGTGAGCTATCCCAACGCCTTCGACAAAGCGCGCGCGGCTGAGGAGCACCGCGACAATCTTGGCGGCGACATCATGATCCACGGCCGCGCGGCTTCCATCGGCTGCCTGGCGATGGGCGATCCGGCCTCGGAGGACCTGTTCACGCTTGCCGCTAGTGTCGGCATCGGTAATGTCGCCGTGATCATCGCCCCGCTCGATCTGCGCACCCAGCCGCGCCCGGCTGTGGACGGTGCCCCCGCTTGGCTGCCAACACTTTATTCTCAAATAGAACAAGCGCTTAAACCGTTTCCTGCGCCTTCAGGCTCGGCCTCTTGAGCCTAGGCGCCTCAAGCCGCGAACAACGCCTCCACCGTCTTGCGCATCACCCCGGCATCGACGTCAACGCCGGTCCAATACTTGATGCCGATGACGCCCTGGTTGACGACCATGCCCAGCCCGTCGATCACCTTGCAGCCGCGCGCCTGCGCATCGCGGATCAGATTCGTGCGCGGAGGATTCACGATCACATCGGCGATAACCATGTTCGGCTTCAGGCTGTCGAAACTTAACGGCACCTGCGCGTCGACGTCGGGATAGAGCCCGATCGAGGTCGCGTTAACTACGATATCGGTGCCGTCGGGCACCCGCACGCCGCCGCTTCCCGCCGCATTAGATCCTGATAACGACGTGTTACTGGCCGTTATTTTCGTCTTTGAGTTGAGCAGATCGGCAAGGTCGCGTCCCCGTTTGTCATCGCGGTTAACGATCAGGATTTTCTTCGCCCCCGCGAAGGCCAATTCGACTGCGATGGCGCGTGCCGCTCCACCCGCCCCGAACATCACGATCGATTTGCCCTCGGGGTCAACGACTTGCCGCAGCGATTGCAGGAACCCCTTGCCGTCGGTGTTCTCGCCGATGAGCTTGCCGTCGCGCATCACCGCGCAATTGACCGCGCCCATCACCGCCGCCGATTGGCCCAGTCCGTCGAGATGGTCGATGACCTTGACCTTGTGCGGCATCGAGCAATTGAACCCGAGCCAGCCCATCGCCCGCGCGCCCCTGACCGCATCACCGAGTTTATCAGGGTGTACCTCGCAATTGATGTAGCGGACATCGAGCCCGTGATGCCGGTAGGCGGCCTCAACCATCGCAACGGTCGGATTGTCGGCGGCCCCTTGCGAGAAGGAGCCGGTGAGACGGGCAAGGAAATTGTGAGGCATGGCGGGGCTCGATGTTTCGGGTTATCTGGTCGTCACTCTACGATTGTCCTGCGTCAATGCCCAGCCCTCAACTCTACCGCAGCCTCGCACTGCCCGCAGCAGGAGAGACAGTCATGTTCGGGCTGATAATCATCGCGGAGGAACAATCGATGAGAGTACAAAACGTTGCAACGATGGCTGCCCTTGTGGCAGCACTCGCACTTGCGGGCGCAATGACTTCGCGGCCAACGGCGGCCGACGAAGAGTCCAACGCCAATGCCAGCGGTCCCTACATGCAGGGCCTCGGCGAATTCATGCTGGCCGGACAGCTCCACCACAACAAGTTGTGGTTTGCCGGCGATGCGGGCAACTGGGACTTGGCCGGCTACGAAATCGACGAGTTGAAGGAGAATCTGTCGAACGGCGCGAAGTATTATCCCAAGTCGGACGACTTCGACGTTGCCGCGGGCATGAAGGCGAATATCGATGCACCGCTCGACAAGCTTGACAAGGCCATTGAGGCCAAGGACAAGGCGGCATTTGTGTCCGCGTACACTGCGCTCACCAATGCTTGCACCGCTTGCCACTCGACGGCGAAGAAGGCCTTCATTCGCATCGTCAAGCCCACGGCAGCGATGTTGACAAACCAGAACTATGCACCGGCCAAATAAGTGGTGTCAGATTGACGCGATGGCGAAGGCGCATGTATCGCGCCTTCGCATCGAGTGAACAGGGAAATATGGCTTACGAAATTTTTGCCGCGATTGCCGTGCTATCTATGATCGAGCGCACAACTGCGATCTTTCCTTCGCGAAATTCATAGAATACATGCTCACAGAATGAGACCTTCCGGCCGTTGACCGGGAGGCGGAGGAACTCTCCCTCGGGCGTGCAATCAAAGGCAATCCGGCTTGCTATAAAGGGCGGATCGGAAACCAGCAGTTGCACGTCGAAATAGAGATCTGGGATCTCCCGCACGTCTTTCTCCAGCATCGTACGGTATCCTGCCAGCCCGATCGGATTGCCGTTGTGCTGCGCGTCGTCGTGGACGAACCGCCCAAGCTGCGGCCAATCCCGCTTGTTGAGGCAATCGATGTAGGCGCGGTAGATGTCGGCGAGTTCGGCTCTGCTCATGGCGTTTTCACCTTGCGGTTTGCTTGACGCAATCTACAGCCTTGAGTCATATCC
>Ga0075030_100006505_pt1 | contig 10455 bp, 13 predicted proteins | sample LitLauG_LLR_2012_FD_71393 | JGI IMG/M metagenome (GOLD analysis project Ga0075030, IMG submission 71393) | Freshwater sediment microbial communities from Pennsylvania, USA - Little Laurel Run_MetaG_LLR_2012 | ecosystem: Environmental > Aquatic > Freshwater > Creek > Sediment | place: USA...
CTGAAGATCGGGGGCATTACTCTCAAGCACGACCATGGACTCGGCGGTCACTCCGATGGAGACGTCCTGCTTCACGCCATTACCGACGCGCTGCTCGGAGCCGTTGCGGCGCCAGACATTGGAGCGCTGTTTCCGCCCTCGGACCCGAAGTGGAAAGGCGCCGACTCCGTGATCTTTCTGCGGGAGGCGTTGCAGAGAGTGCACGACGCCGGATACGCGGTCGCCAACCTCGATGCGAGCCTGATCCTGGCGGCTCCGAAGATCGGTCCGCACGCTACATCGATTCGCACGCGGGTGGCGAAGTTGCTCGGCGTTCAATGTGATTGTGTTGGGCTGAAGGCGAAGACTCCAGAGGGGCTCAATCTTGACACTGCGGCCATCGCGCATGTCGTAGTTTTGCTGCAGAGGCCGCACCCGAAGCGCAGCCGCGCGCGATCACGCTGAAGGCCACTTCCGCAAGGCGCCCAGGCAGACTAAGCCGACAACAGTCGAAACGATCTGCACAGTCCATCCAGTGCGGCCGTGCGGCCAGACAAACAGGGCCACAATCAGCGAGGCGCCCGCGATCAACTCGACCACCTTCCTCTTGGCTCTATCTTGCATAGCACTTCAGCCCTCGGCGGCTTCAATCAGCGCGCGAAAGAGTCTGCGCGAAGCTTCGTCGTGATCCACCGATCGTTCCGGGTGCCACTGCACGGCGAGCACGAAATGATCGGCCGGAGTTCCTTCCAGGGCCTCAATAATGCCGTCGTCGGGGCAGCGAGCCACGATACGCAGCCCTTCGCCGATCGCATCGGCGGACTGATGATGGGAAGAGTTCACGGGCAGGATCCTGGAGCTACGATCGTCGGACTTCTGATCGCGCTCTACCTTTCCGATGATCTTCGCGAGTAAAGAATCTCCCGGGATCTCCACCGAGTGCGCGATCGCAACCTGTCTTCCGGCTTCGTGATTGACCTTTGCCCGCATTGTCTCTGGCAGGAACTCGGGAATGTGCTGAACCAGCGTTCCTTTGCAATACACGTTCAGACTCTGCAGGCCATAGCAGATACCGAGCACGGGCTTTCGCTGGGCATAAGCATCGTCGAGCAGCAGAGTGTCAACGTCGTCGCGACGCGGATCGGCTTTGGCGGTGTGCGGCGAGCGTGCCTGCCGGAATCTCGCCGGGTCTATATCCGCATTGCTGCCGGGCAGCAGCACTCCGTCGCAGCGTTCGATGAGAGATCTTACTTCCGCTGGCGTGCGGTCGAGCGGAATGCGAACCGGCTCTCCGCCCGCGAGGGCCACGGCTCGCTCGTATTGCGGAATCGCGCGCTCGCCATATTCGCGGTCGGTCGAGTGCGGCATAGGGATGGCGATGCTGGGAGGCATTGGCTAGCCCATTCTCTCAATCGCCGACAGGGCCTTTACCTGGCGATAGTGGCGGATTTCCATGACCAGCGAAAGCAGAAAGATGATTGTCCCCGCAACCAGGGCCATGGGCAGCGCGATCAGGCGGTAGGCGATTCGCATATCGGGGTGGATTCCTCGCAGCGCCGATACGATCATGGTGCCGAAAATTCCAACGAACAGACTCACAGCAAAGGAGATTAACGTACCGATGAAGGTTGCGAGTAGAACGCGGACCGGAATGCCGTACCAGCGCGGCGATCGGCGTGCTGTTGCGGTGGCCATCAACTTCATCCCCGGCGCTTGTAGAGGATGGCGAATTCGAATCCAGCATTCGGCGGGAACAACTCGGCGACCTTTCGCAACCGCTCAGCTAAAGCCGAGGGCGCCAGCAGAGGATAATCACGTTCGCGCAGGTCCCAATAGTCGAAGTCGAGATAGAGCGAAAGCAGATAAATCGAGATGGTGTCGGAAAAGGTGGCGTCCAGATATTCGTTCTTAAAGCGCTCGGCGTCAGGCCCATTGCCGGTGGCCAGCTTGCGGGATTCCCAGGCATCGAGCGAGGTCTCGCCGCGAACTCCAGCTTCGACCTGGCCCCAGGCCAGGTCGGCGAATTCGCTCGACACGCCTGCTCGCTCGACCAGCGCGTGCCCAACGTTGATAAAGAATTCGAACGCCACAGAGAACTTGTCGTCCATCAGCCGCGTCGAGATGAAGACGCATTGCGAGTCGCCCAGGTTCAGATTGCGATGGCAGACCGCGTTGTCACTGAGGGCAACGTCGTAGCGGTCGGCGATGATGGTCTCGTCCCCATGGCTGACCGTCAGCGGGACGAAGTAGTAAGCCTTGCGCTCGAGCGCAGTCGCGATGCGAGTCGGAACTGCGGCGACCATGCGGTCGAGGTCAAAAGAGTTGACGGCGACCTCGCCGGTGCTGGCATAGCAAACGCCATTGGGGGCTTGTGAAACCGGAGTCTGCTGCACAACTTCGGCCGGGCTGCGCGTGATGGCTGGAACTGCCTGAGACATCAGCTTATTCTACACACAAGCGGGCGCTTGACTGGCGTCGTTGCTCCGACAGACCGCTGACATTCTGGCAGGAGATCGGCCATTATGAGGGAATTTCCAGGCTTTATGAAGCAGGCTGCAAACCGAATTACTGGAGACAGTCAGGCGACTCCGGGTGTCGAAGGGTATGTCTTCGACGGAGTGGACGACAGCCAGATGGCATTTTGGACCTGCCGCGAGACTGCGTCGTCGGCGGCGCATGTCCACGAGTTTGACGAATACATGGTTGTAGTCGAAGGGTGCTACACGTTAATCATCGATGGGAAGAAGTTTCCGGTTCGAGCAGGAGAGGAATACTTCATTCCACGCGGAGTACCACATGGCGGAGAGGTTGCAGCCGGGACCAGGACGATCCATGCGTTTGGCGGCCGCCGTGCAAAAAGAGTAGCCGGGTCGTCTCCCTTGATTTGATCAATACGGGTGAGCAGCTCTCTCTTGGTAAGCAACGACGCTTCTCTTTGTATCCGGGAATTTGACCTGGTGCGGAAAAATCAAATTCCCGTGTCGATTTCGCTCAGGGATGGGTTGTCTATTTGATCGAGAGCACGAAGTCCACGTTGGAAACGCCGTTCCCCGTTACGGTCACAGATTTCTCCCACGTTCTGGGCTGGTCGAAAACAGGACGCTGCACGCTGTGTTCGGTCAGTACGTCGTAGGCCTGCTCTTTACCGACCAGGCTCCAACCCTCATGCCAGGCGACAATCTGATACGTTCCCGGGGGAACGCCGGTGAATTCGAAACGCCCGCTCTCGTCGGTGACGCCATAGTACGGATGCGGCGCCACGAACATCTCGGCGTTCATCCAGACATGGCCTCCATTGCAGCGCAGGTTCACCACGCCGGGAGTCTGCATAGAGCGCGAGATCACGCGGCCGGGAAAAGGAAATGGAAGGTTAAACGTGGCGGCACCGTCCATGTGAATCGTGTGCAGGGTTGCATCGGAGCTCAGCATGTCGAGTGACGCGCCCTGGGGGACCAGGAGAATGTGCGGAATATAGCGGCAGTGCTTCTGGTCGAGATGGCGGCGCTGCTCCGGCAGGTCCATCGCCTTCCCGGCTTTGATGTCCTTCAGGTAAACGACCGTGTTGGCCACTCCGCCTTGCGGGCCAACAATGAAGCGCTCGAGATCCCTGGTCTTTGCGGAATCAGGGTCGCAAATCTGGGGATCCTTGGTAATGGGGAATTGCGCCGTGCGGGGGACAGCTCCCGTCCACTTCACGGTGCCCGAGATCGTGCCACCGTCGGTTACGGTAATGACTTTATATTCTTGAGCAAAGGCCGCTGCTGTGGCGGCAAAGAAGAAAGTCAAGAACAAGTTATGTGCAATAAACCGCCGCATACTCCACCCCCTGATGCTCGAGGTTCAGCACCGCAGCAGATGTCCTCGAGCTTGAGAATTTGGCCGTACTCCCGCTCACACGGTCTTACCTCCCGACTTGCGGGATAAAATGCTGCCACAGGGGCCCTCAATGGGTGCAGCACTTGTGATTGCAGGACTTCTGTTTTCAACGGGGAGGCCGTCTTGCCCGTCCAACGGGAGGCGGTTGTGATTGAAATCACAATTAGAGTGCGCCGAAGGATGGGCGCAGTCGAGATTACTAAGGTGGTGGTACGCCTAGGGTGAGGGGTGAAATCAGGCGTCCAGCACTTGGTGCAGCAAGCGATCCCCCTCAGACAGCTATTTCTTAATTCTAACTGGGCCTCCAATTCAAGGGGCGAGATTACAATCGTCGGTCCATGACTGTCACCGTAAAATCGTTCGCGAAGATCAATCTTGGATTGCGTATCGGTGCGGCGCGGGAGGACGGGTTTCATCAACTCGTCACGGTTTATCAGACGATTGGTCTGCATGATGTGATCCGGGTAAGCGTGAAGCGTGGAGCCGGGATCGAGATTCGCTGTGCCGATCCGCGCGTGCCGCGGGACGAGTCGAATACCTGCTTCCGCATTGTTGAGCGAGCGATGACTGCCCTGCGCGCGAAGGGGCGGGTTGTCGTCGAGATCGAGAAGCGGTTGCCCGTGCAAGGTGGGCTGGGCGGAGCTTCAGCCAACGCGGTCGCCACCTTGCTGGCGCTGGAGCGCGCCGTGCGCAAGACGCTCACGCAACCTGAGAAGTTGCGGATTGCGGCGGAAGTCGGGTCGGATCTACCGCTGTTTCTGGTGGGCGGCGCAGTGTTGGGTGTGGGGAGGGGGGAGCAGGTCTATCCTTTGCCGGACTTTCCGGCGACAGCGTGTGTGGTTGTAACGCCGGAGATTGGAGTTTCGACTCCGAAGGCGTTCGCCGAGTGGGACAGGTTGTGTGGCGCGGGCGCCTCCGCCCGCGAGGACTCACCTCGGCTGAGTAATGATGAGTTCTCTAAAAAGCCTGCCGAGCGACGCTCGGCCTGGACGGGCGAAGGCGTCCGTCCCCTCATCGGCTGTGCTAGTGACAAACTGACCGGCGATACCAAATTGACGGTACCCACCGGCTTCGATAGAATGAATGAGCTCGGCCGCAGCTTGTCGGCGTGGCTGAGCGGGCAGTACTCCAGTGCTCCTTCCGATTTTTTCGACAGAAGGGGCCGGGCCGGGAATCCGCTTCTCCGGCTTGACCGGGCTGGGATCGAGAACGACTTCGAGCAAGTCGTTTTTCCTGAGTATCCCAAGCTAGGCGAGGCTAGACGTGCATTGCTGCGCGCGGGCGCAAAATATGCGTCTCTGTCGGGCTCTGGCTCGACGCTGTATGGGCTCTTTGTCTCGCGGCAGGCTGCGGCTTCAGCGGTAACGAAGCTGCGGAACGCGGGTTGGGCGGCGCAGGCGTCCACGACCTTGGCGCGGGCGGCCTACTGGCGGCGGATCTTTGCGGCCTAGGGTCGGGGTGGGGGCGCTCGGCTTCGCCTTCGGTTGGACGACCGAGGCGGCCGTCGCCACATGATTTGTGGTCTTGGCCAAGCTTTAGGGTGGGCGAATTTTTGATTGTTGAAATCGGATTGTTGCATGACAATAGAGTCCCCCCGTTTGGGGGTTCAATCAACAATCAACATTCATCAATCAACAATGGCTTACTGGGCCGTCGACTAATGGTAGGTCAAGTGCCTTTGGAGCACTTTGTCTAGGTTCGAATCCTAGCGGCCCAGCCAAGAATTCGGCTGTTGCTGGTGCCCAGTCGCCAGAAAACCCGCTGGCGTGGGGAGCTTGCAAAAACGGTAAGAACTGAAGGCCAGGAGCCCAGAGAACCATGGCAACTTTAGTCACGCCGACCGACAAAGCTGAAAGAGTTGAGAAGAAGAATCCGCCCGTGACTGACGAAAAGCCGGACCGAAAGCCGCGGCCGCGGGCCGATGACAAGTTCAAGATCTTCAGCGGTACAGCAAACGAGTCTTTGGCAGACGAGGTCTGCCACTTTCTCGGGATGCAGCGTGGTCAGGCGCAGGTCACGCGCTTTGCCGACGGCGAGTGCTACGTTCAGATTCAGGAGAACGTGCGCGGGGCCGACGTTTTCGTGATGCAGCCCACGTGCCGTCCGGTGGACGAACACCTGATGGAGCTGATGCTGATGATTGACGCGCTGAAGCGGGCATCGGCGCGGCGCATCACGGCGGTGATCCCGTACTTCGGGTACGCGCGGCAGGACCGCAAGGATAAGCCGCGGAGCCCCATCTCGTCGAAGCTGGTGGCCGATTTGCTGACGTCCGCCGGGGCGCACCGGGCGTTGATCGTGGATTTGCATACGCCGCAGTTGCAGGGATTTTTCAACATCCCGGTGGATCATCTGTTTGCTTCGCCGGTGCTTGTGGATCACTTCCGTAAACTGGCGTTGCCGAACCTGACGGTGGTTTCGCCGGACGCGGGCGGCGTGGAACGCGCGAGATTTTTCGCCAAGAAAGTGGACGCGGCGCTGGCGATCGTCGATAAACGACGCGTCGAAATGAACGTGGCCGAGATCATGAACGTGATTGGCGACGTTCGCGGACGGACCTGCTTGATTATCGACGATTTGATCGATACGGCCGGTACGCTGGTGAAGACAGCCGCCGCCCTAATGGAAAACGGCGCGACCAGTGTTTATGCGTGCGCATCGCATGCCGTGCTGTCGGGGCCGGCGGTCGAGAACATTCGAGATTCGGTCATCAAGGAAGTTGTGGTGACCAACACCATCCCGCTGAATGCCGAGGCCGATGCGGCGCGAACCGAGAAAGGCGGAAAGATTCACGTCCTTTCCATTGCGGGATTGATTGGCCGCGCGATTCAGGCCAATCACGAAGAGACTTCGGTGAGTAAGCTGTTCATGTAGAGGCCGGGGTAGTTGGCATTGCTCCGCGTTCTCTGCGGGGTTTTCTCGGCGGACTCCGCGGTAAAGCCTTTGACCGCTGAGAACGCAGAGGAATGCGGAGATCGCAGAGATTACATAGAAGGAACTAAGGAACGATTTTATGGCGACTGCATTGGAAACCAACGTATTAGAAGCGCAGACACGGGAGCCGGGTACAAAGAATGAGGCTCGGCGGGTGCGGCGCGATGGGAAGATTCCGGCCGTGGTGTACGGAGCGGGCAAGGACTCGCTCTCGATCAGCGTGGATCCGCGCGTGGTGACGCGAATCCTGAATTCCGAAACCGGCCACAACACCATCTTCGATCTCGCTCTCGACGGCGAGAAGACCAAGGCCATGATCGTCGACTGGCAGTACGAGCCGATCAAGGGTCGTCTGCTGCACATCGACCTGAAGCGCATTGCCCTCGACAAAGTGCTGCGCGTCAGCGTGCCCATCTTCCTGAAGGGCGAAGCGGCGGGCGTGAAGCAGGAAGGTGGCATTCTCGAGCAGATGTTGCGCGAGGTCGAGATCGAGTGCTTGCCGGCCGACATTCCGAGCCATATCGACGCAGACGTGAGTCACCTTACGTTCGGCAAGGTGTTGCGTGTGTCGGACCTGCCGCATTCGGAGAAGCTGAAATTCTTGAGCGATGCGAACCAGCCCGTGGCCCATGTGACCTCGGTGAAGGAAGAGGTTGTGGTCACGCCCGAAGCTGCGGCGGCGGAAGCGGCGGCTGTTCCCGCCGAGCCCGAAGTTATCAAAAAGGGCAAGCAAGAGACCGAGGAAGAGGGCGCCGAGGCTGCTCCGGAGAAGGCCGAGAAGAAAGAGAAGAAATAGTCGCTTGCGTAGGGACGGACGCATTCGGCCGTCCCGGTGGCCGCGAAGCGTAGCCGTGCCGCGGCACAGCGTCTTCGCTCGGCGGGCAGCCGATGGCGGCTGTCCCCACATGAACTGAGGAAGCTGATTCGGCGTGAAATTGATCGTGGGTCTTGGCAATCCCGGAATCGAGTATCAGTTCACGCCGCATAACCTGGGATTTCTGGCGATTGATCGGATCGCCGGGAACCTGGGGGTGGAAGTGAGAAACCGGCAGTGCCGGGCGCTGACGGCGCGAACCGTAATCGCCGATCAGATGGTGCTGCTGGCCAAGCCCGACACGTTCATGAATTTGAGCGGGCTCGCGGTGCGGGAGTTGTTGCGGGAGTACGAGGCGACGCCGGAATCGGACCTGGTTGTGATTCAGGACGAGTTGGACTTTCCTCTGGGCACGCTACGGATTCATACGCGGCGCAGTTCGGCAGGACACAACGGCATCGAGTCGATCATCGCTGCGCTGAACACGCAGGATTTTCTACGGATTCGAATCGGCGTCGCGCCGGACCGGAAAGTCGGGGATGGCGCCGAGTATTTGCTGGCTCCGATGAAGAAGAAAGGGCTGGAAGTCGTCGATGGCATGCTCGATACCGCAGAAGAAGCAGTGAAGGTGATTTTGAAGGATGGTCCGGCAGCGGCGATGAATCGCTTTAACCGCAAGGAGCCGGAGGAACAAAAAGATTAGCCACAGATTGGCACGGATTCACACGGATTAGAACCAAGATCCGTGATAATCCGTGAGACCGTGGCCAAGATTTGGAGAGCACAATGAATCGTACTTATGAGCTGATGTTCATCGTCCGACCGGATATGACGGACGAGGATCTCGACAAACTGATCTCGACGCTGCAATCAGTCGTGCCCACGTCGGGCGGCAATGTGGTGAAAGTCGAAAAGATGGGCAAGCGGCGGCTGGCCTATACCGTGCGGCGCTTCCATGAGGGCATTTACGTGCTGATGGTCGTCGAAGGCGGCGGCCCCGTAATCCACGAACTCGAGCGCCGTCTGCGCGTGACCGAGCCGGTGATCAAGTTCCTTACCGTGCGTGTCGACGAGGAGCAGAAGCGGCTGGACAAGATCAAGAAGCTGCGCGACGCCAAGAAGAAAGTGAGCGCGCAGCCGGCTGCGGCTGCGGAAGAGAACGCGGCGGTTCCGGCGGCTGAATCTCCCGCCACAGCGTAAAGGGTGGAGTGCTCGCCGATTTCGTGCTGAGGTCGAGCGACAGCAGATTCCTCGCTGTGCTCGGAATGACAACGAACCTTGAATTGACCTCGATGACAAGGAATTGAACGTCGCTGGATTTTGCGACGGTTGAACAGGAGAGTTATGGCAGACGAAACGAAAGCACCAGAGCAAGCGGCGTCGACCGAGAGGCCGCGGAGTGAAGGCGGAAGGCCGGGCGGAGACCGTCCGAGGTTCGGCGGTGGCGGCCGCGGTCCGGGCGGACCTTCGCGCGAAGGCGGCCCCGGCGGACGCAAATTCTTCCGGCGCAAAAAAGTTTGCAAGTTCTGCGTCGAGAAGATCGAAGACATCAACTACAAGGACTACCGGCTGCTCGGGCAGTTCGTGGCGGAGAGCGGCAAGATCGTACCGCGCCGCCTGACGGGCGTGTGCGCACCGCACCAGCACCGGCTGTCGTCGGCCATCAAGCAGGCGCGCAATATCGCCCTGCTGCCGTTTGCGGGAAGAGCGTCGTAGGCCGCGCCTGATTGCAGATTGTAGATTTCAGATTGTCGATTGAAAAACACTGGTTTGCTTTCAATCTGCAATCGAAAATCTGCAATCTGAAATCGTGACTGTAACGGCCCAAGAAATCTGATCGAAACTGGAGTCATCCAATGGAAGTCATTCTCAAAGAAGACGTAGCGAAGTTGGGATCGCGCGGCGATGTGGTGAAGGTCGCCGAAGGATACGGCCGGAATTTTCTTTTGCCGCGCAAGTTGGCCATCGAGGCCAATGCAGGCAACAAGGCCGTCATCACGCAGATGAAGGCTGCTTCCGTGCGCCGTTCTGCCAAAGAAAAAGCCCAGGCCGAGGAGTTGGCCAAGCAGTTCGACGGCGTGTCGGTGACCTTCACGCGCAAGTCAGGCGAGCACGATCAGCTGTTTGGATCAGTCACGTCGAGTGATCTCGGCGATGCGCTGGCCAAGAAGGGCTTCAACATCGATCGCCGCAAGATCCAGCTGCACGAACCGCTGAAGACCCTGGGCGAGTTCACCGTCCCGGTGAAGCTGCACAAGGACGTGACCGCGCACCTGAAAGTCGTGATCGAGAAGGAAGCGGCTGTGGAATAACCTCCCTAGAGACGTTGCTTGAACGTCTCCTCCGGCAGCGCTCCGGAGAGCCGGTTCATGGATGCCGCCAGCAGAGACGTAGCCAGCTACGTCTCTACGAATCTGATCCTGAATTGCATCACAAGCGGGGCACTTTCCTTGCCAAACCAGTCCCGGACGCTGTGTCACGCTGTTCTGTTTCGCCCTAAATCTTTGTCCCAGAATCACCTAGGTACTCCACAAAATCCCCGCACAGCCTATAATTTCTGCTCACGGTTCGCCTGACTCTCCGTCTATTCCTGTGCAAGCCCGGAAGACAGCAAAATCCGGGCACGTAGAGGAAGCGACACATAATGCCGGCCGGTGCATGGGCACTACAATTTTCGGTTGGCGAACAGGCCCACTCGCGACAGAGTGAGTTAAGAGAGAGAGTCAGCACGAACCAGAACCCCACGCGGGGTTGCATGGCTGGGCTAGATCGCCAAACGCAAGATCGCCGCATCGACGACACGATGCTGATTCGCGAGGCGCAGCGCGGGAACCGCGCCGCCTTCGAGGAAC
>Ga0075030_100006507_pt1 | contig 10454 bp, 10 predicted proteins | sample LitLauG_LLR_2012_FD_71393 | JGI IMG/M metagenome (GOLD analysis project Ga0075030, IMG submission 71393) | Freshwater sediment microbial communities from Pennsylvania, USA - Little Laurel Run_MetaG_LLR_2012 | ecosystem: Environmental > Aquatic > Freshwater > Creek > Sediment | place: USA...
CTACGCACAGCAGGCGCGTGTGCTGGCCCTGAAGTTCGTGAACGATTTGCAGAGAGTGATGCAAATCAGCCCGGTCGCGTTTGTCCACTTGAATGAGGACACACATATCGTGGGGTCGAACCCAGCCTTCCGGCAGCTCTCCGGGTACTCGGAGGAAGAGTTGGGAAAGCGCACGTTGTCGTCGATCTTGTCGAAGAAGAGCGCGTTGCGGTATCGCAAGGTAACGGATTTTCGCCAGCAGTACCGGATGACGAACCCGTATGAAATCGAGATCGTTTGCGCCGACGGGCACAAAGAGAAACTGGTGGTCCAGGGCGCTCCCCTGCACATGCCTCCCGGCAAGATGAGTCGATTAATCCGCCCGGGCGGAGATGCGAAAGACAGCTTCGCGCTTCCGCACACGTTCGGCATCCTGGTTTCTCCGGCGCAGGCGCACGGCAGGTATGTCGACCTGGATGTCGGAGATGACTTGTTCACCGCAGCGCTGCAAGTCGACCTACAGGAAGCCGCCGACGACGATGGGGCGGAAGAATCAACGAAATAGTTTGTGCTGGCGTGACAGGTGAGACCGTAGCACTGCGGCCCAAGATCTGGGTGGCCGGACGGCCGGGGCGGCCCCACGCGGGGGGGCACACAAGATACAAGATAAGGGAGCGGTGGCAGCACCGCTCCATCGGAGGTTTGTACTCGGCCAGTTAGAACGTTGTTGCCTAGTTGCCCAGGGCTGCCAGGGCGCCGCAAGCGGCTTCGGTGGCATTGACTGCCCCGGCTGGATCTTTCCGAACCACACCATCTTCAATCGAGCAGAAGCTGTTCACGCCCGTGCTGCCGACGGTGATCGGGGCGGCGGTGGCCACATACTGCCCCTGGTTGATGATCGCGATGGCAAACTTGTAACCGCTCTTGCCGTTTCCGCCATAGTTGGTCGCCAGAGACTGATCGATCAAGCACGCGTTGGCCGGCAGAGGCGTACAGGGCGCCAATCCGCCCAACGCGGCCAGCGCTCCGTAGCCTGTGGCCGGGTACATGGTGACGTAGCTCACTTCCGCGGTGTTCAAGGTACGCAACTGGCTGGCGGCTGCCGATTCGTTGGCCGCGATGCGCGCGCGCATCAGGTTCGGAATCGCGATGGCCGCAATGATTAGAATGATGGCTACGACGATGAGCAACTCGATTAATGAAAAACCCCTACTCTTTCGCATCTAATATTCTCCTTCTCTCTGTCAGCTCAATTTCGCTAACGAATCATCCGCAGCAGGCGAGCAACCAAAGCGCAAGAAGTTGTGACTGACGCTTGGTCGTAGGCGAAGTTTCTGCGCGTGAAGCACTTCGCGTGAACGCGTTGTGTTCCCATTTCAGAAGCAACGTTTCAAGATGGGAATTGGTGCCGCGCGCGACAGTTTTCGTCATTCTAGGTTGACTTAGTTTGTCGGTGAGTAGCTGCTGATAGTGCGGGTAAGGTCAGCGAAAGAGGCAAAAAAGAGCGCGCGGCGAAAACGAGATGCGGTCAAGTAAACGCCGAGCGCTCCGGATGCAATATTGCAGGCTCAGTCTGGCTGAGCAAAAGGCTGCGGGTCTGTGATGATGATCACCAACGGCGCGTGACAAGATCTCGGTCGGCCACACGCGGGATCTACAAACGTGTAGCCCGCCGGCTCGATCGGGCCGGGAGTGTGCGATCAGTCCGTCCGTCGCGCGTAGTCCCTTCGGAAAGCTGGGCTATGAAACCTCTGCGCTGCCCGTCGAAAAAGGATTGGAAATTGAAATCTCCTACGTGCTGCCGGGAGGCGGGGGCTCGCATTTGTGCTGGTCGAACTGTTGCTGAAGATAATCCTGGGCGTCCTTGGTGCGGGCGAGTGCCGAAAGGGGAACTCGGAATTCGCGCTGGCATTCGGTGCAGACCGCGATCGCTGGAGTGACGGTCAGCCATTTCGTGACTCGCAGAATCCGCGGTTTCATGGATGCAGTTTCCCACAATCGTCTGCGGGGCGCGATCGGGGGGCTGTGGATATTCCACCGGCGCAAGGATTCACGCGGCGAAAAAACGGGTTGACATTCCCCCAGCGCATGCTTCAATGTCGAGATCGTCCACTTCCCAGTCCTGTCGCGGCGTTCCGGGCCGTACGGGCTTGTCTGCGGTGAAGGCCGGCGCTCTGATCGCTAAGGCCGCAACGCTTGCCGGAACAGGAATTCTGGCGACCGTATTTCCAGCCAAAAAGATGCACCACGGAAGTTAATCCCCCGCGCGCAGGTGGGCGCGGGACAAGTTACCTGTCTTGCGACGTTGTCCTTCGGGGCATGTACCTTCGATTGGAATCTGGTTCCTAATCTGTGGATGATGCCCTTCGGGTTCCGCAGTATGCTCGTGCCGTGCCCAGGCTTCGACATCCCGTCTTATTTATAAGTCTGTTCACGCTGCTGGCGTCGACGGCGCTGACGCGGGAGCAATACCATGCCCCGGCGATGCCGCACGCGCAGAGCGAGGGAGAGACGTGGGCGCGTAGCACGCTGAACACGCTGTCCCTCGAGGAAAAAATCGGGCAGGTATTCATGATCCGGCTGCGGGTGGAATTCATGCACGGCCGGAGCCCTGACTACCTCGAGCTGCGCAACAACATTCGCAAATACCATATCGGATCGCTGGCTATGACGGTGCCGGCGGAGGGACGGGCGCGGGACCGCAACCGGCGCTATGAGACGGTATCCCTGCTCAACCAGCTCCAGTCGGAAGGAGAGCTGCCGCTGCTGATCGCCGGAGATTTTGAGCGGGGCGTGCTGCCGGCGCGTCTTTTCGGGACCACGGTGTTTCCGCATGCGATGGCGTTCGGGGCGGCGGGGAACCTGGAGTATGCCGAGGAGTTCGGCCGCATCACGGCGCAGGAAAGCCGGGCGCTGGGAGTGCACTGGAACCTGTTCCCGGTAGCGGATGTGAATTCGAACCCGGCGAACCCGATTATCGGGACGCGGGCGTTCGGCCAGAATCCGCAGGAGGTGGGCGACCTGGTGGCGGCCTACATCCGCGGGGCGCGCGCGAACGGAATGCTGACGACCGCCAAGCATTTTCCGGGTCATGGCAACACGGCCATCGACTCGCACGTAGCCGTTCCCAGCGTGGACGAGAACCTGGAGCAGTTGCGCGCCGTCGACCTGCCACCGTTCCAGAAAGCGATCGACGCCGGTGTCGATGCGGTGATGACGGCGCACGTGCGGGTGCCGACCCTCGATCCCGATCCAAGCCGGGTGGCGACGACCTCGGCGGCAATTGTGACTGGCCTGCTGAAGAACCAGATGGGGTTCCGGGGCATCGTGGTCACGGATGCGCTGGATATGGCTGGGCTGGGGAGCCAGTACGGGGCGAACTCGGGACACGCGGCGGTCGATGCCTTCAAGGCGGGGAACGATGTGCTCACCATGCCGGCCGATCTGGATGCGAGCTACCGGGCGATGCTGGACGCGGTCCGCACGGGAGAGATTTCGAAAGAACGGCTGGATGCGTCCGTGTTGAAAATCCTGGAGGCGAAAGCCGCGCTGGGCCTGGAGAAAAATCGCCTGGTGGATGTGGCCGCGATCGCCAGTCTGGTGGGAAATCCGGAGAATCTTGCGGAGGGCCAGCGGATCTCGGATGCTTCGGTCACGCTGGTGCGGGATAACGGCAAGCTGCTTCCGCTGAAAGACGGGCGCCCCGACAAGAACATGTTAGTCCTGTATCGGCGGGTCCAAACCTGGCACGGGTTGGCGGTCGTGATTCTCTGCGACAGTCTGCGTGCCGATGACGGGCGGGTGCTGGAGCGGCAGATTCGGGAGCGGGCGCCAGATGCGAGGGTGGTGTACGTGGATCCTCGGGTGGCAGCGGCCCGGTCGGACGGAGTGTTGAAGATCGTGGAACGGGCGCAGCAGGTGGTCGTCGCCGTGTACGTCGTTCCTTCCGCGGCGCGGACGAGGACGGTGGCGCGCGGTCAGAAGAATTCCGCGTCTTTGCCGGACTCAACGGCGGCGCTGCTGGGCCGGATTCTGGCGCGCGCTCCGGCGAAGACGGCGGTGCTGGCCATGGGGACTCCGTACTTGACGGAGGATTTTCCAGGGATCGAGAACTACATCTGCACCTTCTCGAATGCGACGGTGTCGGAGGTCAGCGCTGTGCGGGCGCTGTTTGGAGAAATTCCAATCCCGGGGCATCTGCCGGTGAACATTCCCGGAGCCGCGGTCTCGGCCGTGCAAAAACATCCACCTGCCGGGGTGGCGGACGTCGGATCGCCGTATATGTATCTCAAGGGGACGAACTGGTTCGTGCGGGCGACGCAGTTCCCGTGATCATCACTCCCGCCTTAGTCTCAGTACCTCTTCTGCAGTGTTACAACCTATGAGCTGATGCGGGTCTGTGGCAGAAAAAGCCGCGAGGACCGGGGTTTCGCATACGGACCCGGGGTCCTTCGACTGCGTTCGGCTATCGCCTTACTTCGCTCAGGATGACAGAGCAGAATAGGGCTACGCGCGTCCGCGGATTTTCGCGGCCCACCAGCGCATGCCGACGAAGAGGAAGCGCCAGTCGGAGAAGAACTCGGGGGGCTTGCCTTCGAAGGCGTGGCCGACGAACTGGAAGACCCAGCCCACCAGGAAGAGTCCAAGGGCAAGGATCCAGAGGCGATGGAGAAAGACGGAGCCGGCGAGCACCACGACGGAAAGCACGATCAGGGGGATCCCAACGGTGTGGCAGGCGCGATTGACGGGGTTCTGGTGGCTGGTGGAGTACTGCGCGATCCAGTCGTCCCAGGAGCGGTTACCGAGCATGGGCGCAACCTCACGGGGAGCATAGGACGGCGCGAGGGCGGCGTCAAGTTGGCCCGTAACTGGCATCGGGGGCGGACTGCCTGAATTGCCGGATGACTAAAGGTCCTCCCGGATCCCTCATGTGCCATCGACCTCCCGTCGATGAAACACTTGGAGGGAATCTTTTCGTGCCCGATGGACTCGTAAGCCTCGCGGAACCAGTGTCCGCAAGTGAAGATTTCTCCTGCAAGCGAATTTGCGACCACTACCGGCAGGAAGCGCAGCGCATCCAGACTATGTTGCTGCCCACGCGGGCGCCGCAGCACGGGGCAGTGGAGATCGCATTCCGCTTTACTCCGTTCTCAGAGGTGGGAGGAGACTTTGCCGATTTTTTTGCCCTGCCCGATGGTTTGATCGGTCTATACATGGGAGACGTGGTCGGGAAGGGGCTGCCGGCCGCGATGTATGGGGCGCTGGTGATGGGAACGCTGCGCGGCATTCACAAGACCGGAACAGACACGGCAAGGGTGCTCAGCCTGCTGAACGAACGGCTGTCCCAGCGGCCGATCCAGGGGCGCTTCTGCTCGACGTTGTACGCGCTGTTCAACCCGGCGACGCGCGAGCTCACGTTTTCCAACGCGGGGATCCCGCTGCCTCTGCTGGTCTCGGGAAGCACGTTCCGGGCGCTGGGCGAAGGCGGTCTTCCGTCGGGGTTGTTCCCGGGCGCGGCCTACAGCACACACGTCGTGCGGCTCGCTCCGGGCGACAGCGTCCTGTTCGCGACCGACGGGCTTCATGAGTGGCGGAACCGGGACGGGATCGAGTTCGGCGACGAGCAGATTGGCGAGATCTGGCTACAGTGCCAGAGCAAGTCGGCCGACGAATCCATCGACCACATGTTTGAGAGCATTCATGAATTCTCCCAGGGCGGCGGAGCGCACGACGACACTACGGCGGTGGTGTTAAGAGTGCGCGGATAACGCTTCAGAGGAGCGACTTCGCCATCTGGACGAAATGAAACGGCACCTTCATGCGGGCCGGGTGGGGAAACTCCTCGACCCCGGTGTCAACAGACACCAGGCCGAGGTGGGCCCTGGGGCCGCGTCTTTCGATGTAGACACACGCAGCCAGCCTGCCTTCTCCCTCGAGCAGAAGAAACTTTCCCTTCGACAAGATTTCTAAGACAGGGGCGGAATTGACGCGCTCGCCTTCAATGTATGGCCGTTCGGCCACGAAAGCCTGATTCACCAGGCGAACGATGGCGTCGACGTCTCGAAGTTCCGCGGGAGGCACCGGGATCACGGCCATTCCACCCATTGTAGTGATGCGGCGCGGGCCCGGAGAGCGCGAGCGCGGCTCAGGCGAAGCTGAGTCATTCCCGGCCGGAAGCGCTCCGGTGGCGTCATTGATTCCGCGGCGAGGCCATTTCCTTGACCCCTGCAGAACGCAGCGGTCTCTGCAAAATGCAGTAGCGCGACAACCTTCCGCAACCTCCGATGCTTCCGGTAAGTCTTTCGCCAACAACCACTTGCGGCCCGCGCTGTTTTGCCATTCACGTGCACATACGAAGGATGCAGACGGTCGGCGCGGTTGAGCACGTAAAGGGCAACCGGCGCAGAGGTGGTTATGTCGATCTTATTCGTGCTTCTGATGTTCTTGCTGGTGATGTCCATCAGCTATTTCCGGACGCGCCACGAAGTTCCGGCGCAGCCGGACGTGTGGGCCGGGCCGCAGGTGCCGCGGATGCAGCGCGAGTATGGTTTCTCGATCCCCGAGGGGTATGCGTTTCATCCCGGCCACACCTGGGTGCTGAAGGAAGGCGGGGAGAACGCGCGGGTCGGCGTCGACAGCTTCGCGGCCAACCTGTTGGGCAAGATCGATCACGTGGATGTCATTGGCATGAACCGCTGGGTGCGGCAGGGGCAGAAGCTGGTGTCATTTCGTGTCGGAGACAAGACGTTCGAGCTGGTCTCGCCAGTCGAGGGCGTGATCACGTCGGTCAACCGCGATGCGATCGAAGACCCCAGCGTGATCGGACGCAACCCGTATCAGGGCGGGTGGATTGCCATGGTGAAAGCACCCGACCTGGACACCAACGAGAAGAACCTGGTGCAGGGCGGCATGGTCGCGCCGTGGCTGCAGAACAGCGTGACGCGCCTGAACGGAATGGTCACGCAGCTGGCGCCGACGATGGCCGCTGATGGCGGGTTGCCGGTGGCGGGACTGCTGCAACGCGTGTCGCCCGAACTGCGCGAAAAGCTGGTGAAGGAGTTTTTTCTGGCGTAGCGGCGTCGCGGTGGAGCGTGTTCGGCACCAGCCCCTGAAGGGGCGTCAGAAGCAACGGTTTACGGCATCGCTAAAGCGATGCCCTGACACAAATCGTGCGAGCTATTGCTAGACGAAGGAGAAAGGTATGGAGCGCACAAAAGCAATCCTGGTGGACATCACGAAGTGCATCGGGTGCCGGAGTTGCGAGCAGGCGTGCAAGGAGATTCACGGGTTTCCGAAGGACACGGAATTGAAGCTCTCGCCGACGGCGCTGAACATTGTCGAGGAGCACGGCGACAAGTACGTGCGGCGGATGTGCATGCATTGCCAGGACCCGGCGTGCGCGTCGGCTTGCCTGGTGGGAGCGCTGAAGAAGACGGCGCTCGGGCCGGTGACCTACGACTCCTCGAAGTGTATCGGGTGCCGCTATTGCCTGGTGGCCTGCCCGTTCAGCGTGCCGCGCTACGAGTGGACCAAGCTGGTGCCGTTCGTAAAGAAGTGCGATATGTGCGCGACGCGGCAGGCGCAGGGACAACCGCCGGCGTGCGTGGAGGCCTGCCCGGTGGGCGCGTCGATTGTGGGTTGGCGCGATGAGATTCTCGAAGAAGCCGAGCGGCGGATTCTCGGCGATTCCAAGTATGTGAAGCACATCTACGGCAGCGAGGAAGCCGGCGGGACTTCGGTGTTCTTCATCTCGGATGTGCCGTTTGAGAAGCTTGGCTTCGTCGCGGCACCCCGGCAGCCGATGCCGGCTTTGAGCGCAGCGGCTTTGGGCGACGTGCCCACGGTGGTGCTGGTGGGCGGGGCGTTGCTTTCGGGGATCTATTGGATCACGGAGCGACGCAACCAAGTCGCGACCGTGGAAGCTCGGGAGCGCTCGGAAAAGAATTGTAACCGCGAAGGACACTAAGAAGAGCCGGGCTTACGCCCGGCCTGGACGGGCGGGGGCGGCCGTCCCCACGCGAGACAGGAAGGAGCTGGTTATGACGGGCATTCGGGTTCCTCGAATTACATTGTGGCGGGTGATCGTTGCGGTGATCTTTGCGGCGGGGTTGTACGCAACCTACGCGCGCTTCGCGCTGGGCTTCAGCCAGGCCACGCACCTGACGGATCCGCAACCCTGGGGACTATGGGTGGGACTGGGGACACTGTGCGGCGTAGGACTTTCCGCGGGCGGTTTCGGGATCGCGGCTGCCGTCTACCTGCTGGGATTCGAACGCTACCGGCCGGTGTTGCGCACGGCCGTGCTGGTGTCGTTCCTGGGATACATGAGCGTGATTGTGGGCATGATGTATGAGCTGGGATTGCCCTGGCGGATCTGGCATCCGATCTTCATGTGGAACCGGCACTCGATGCTGTTCGAGGTGTCGTGGTGCGTGATGCTCTATTCCACCGTGCTGACGCTCGAGTTCTCACCGGCGCTGGTTGAAAAGATCCCCTGGAAGGGACTGCGCACGTGGTACCTGAAGCAGCAGCATCGCATTCTGATTGCTCTGGTGCTGGTGGGATGCGTGCTGTCGTCGCTGCACCAGTCGTTCCTGGGCGGGCTCTATCTGCTGACTAAAGGCAAACTCGATCCCCTGTGGTACACACCGTACCTGACCACACTGTTTTATCTCTCCGCGATCCCGGCGGGGCTGGCGGTGACGGTGATGGCCCTGTATCTGTGCGTACGGTCGCTGAACGTGAAGCTCGATCCGAAGATCCTGACGGAACTGAGCCGGGTGATTGCGCCGATGCTGGCGTTGTACGGGATCTTCCGCGGCGTTGACCTGGTCACGCATGGTGCGGTGCCCTACCTGTTCCGGTGGAGGGAAGAGACGCTGTCGTTCTGGCTGGAGATTGGATTGTTCGTGGTGGCGCCCCTGGTACTGCTGAGCCTGGAGAAGGTGCAGAACAATCCTCAGTTCCTGTACTGGACTTGCAGCCTGGTTGTGATGGGGTTCATGGCTAACCGGCTGAACGTATCGATCACCGGGCTGCAGGCCAGTGCGGGGGTGTATTACGTGCCCAAGTGGACCGAGTTCGCGGCGACGTTGATGGTGCTGACCGCAGTCGTGATGGCGTTCCGGTACGCGGTCATTTATCTGGATATCTTGCCCAAGAACGAACCGGCGCGTGGGTGGATGGCGAAGGCAGCGGAGGCGTGAGGAGTGCAGTTTCGAGTTTCAGGTTTCGAGTTTCGAGTTTTGGGTTTCCTCTAGGCTCAGGGGCTGTTCTTGGGAATGTTCCATGTGGAACGTCCTGTGGAAAACCACTGGGAAACGTGGAATAGTTTTTCGCCCCTCCCGATTTGGGACGAGAGATGTCAACCTGGGTCGAACGCAGCGGTCCTCCTGAGTCTTTTCCAGCCCGCAGTTCGTAAGCGTATATGAGGTACTGCGATGAAACAGTCTCTGACATTGCTTGTGGTGGTTCTGCTGCTGGTGGGCGTTCTGGCTGGATGTGCGCCAGGCCCGAACCCCGTTAAAGGGATGACCCGGGAACACGATGGAGTGGCGGGCTTCTGGCTCGGCCTTTGGCAGGGTTTTATAGCGCCGTTTGTTTTTGTGGCATCGCTGTTCAAGAGCACCCTCAGTATCTACGAGGTTCATAACAACGGAGCCTGGTACAACTTCGGCTACCTGTTCGGCCTGGCTTGCTTCTTCGGCGGTGGCGGAAATCGGACGAGGAGGCGGCGGTGAGTCTCGGCCGGGCGGCTTCGCCGAGGCATCCCCGTTAAAAGCCTTGTTTCCACCAAACTGAAGTTGTCGTCAGGAAGACTCGCCGGAGGAACCTTCCGTCGACGGGGCGCTTCGCCGCCGGGAGTTCTCTGCCCTGTCAGTCTTGGCGTGAAGTTTGAAACAGAACTTTAACCTCCTATTGATCTCGTAGTAACAGAAGCTTCCTAGAATCGCGGGTCAATCCTTACCTGACCATGAAGTCAGTTCTGGTAATGCGACGTATTCGGCGTCGCGATCCGCTTTTCACGGGAGGCTATATGCGGCACGAGAGATCATTCCAGCGAGTACGCGAGTGGGTGTGCATACTTGGCGCGGTTCTGGCGGCCGTGATAGTGGCCACGCCGGGCTGGGCGCAAGGCGGCAAAGGGGCGATCAGCGGGCGCGTGATGGATGCCTCGGGGGCCGTGTTACCGGGAGCGCAGGTAGAACTCCTGCAGCGTGTAGGTTACGTGGCGACGAACACTCAGGGCGAGTTCAACATCACGGACCTGGCGCCGGGCAGCTACACGGTAAAGGTGTCTTATGTCGGGTTTGCGCCGTTCAGCAAGGACGTGACAGTCCAGGCCGGGCAAGTGGCACGGCTGGAGGCGACTCTCAAAGTGGCGTCGGCGGGAGAGGAAGTCACCGTGTACGGCGGGCGGCAGTCGGGAGAAGTGGAAGCCATCAACCGCGAAATCAGCTCGGACAACATCCTGC
>Ga0075030_100006510_pt1 | contig 10452 bp, 6 predicted proteins | sample LitLauG_LLR_2012_FD_71393 | JGI IMG/M metagenome (GOLD analysis project Ga0075030, IMG submission 71393) | Freshwater sediment microbial communities from Pennsylvania, USA - Little Laurel Run_MetaG_LLR_2012 | ecosystem: Environmental > Aquatic > Freshwater > Creek > Sediment | place: USA...
CAAACTCACGCGACAAGATGCGATGGCCGTTCCATTCGCCGCCGTTGAGCATTAGCTGGGCGAACTTCATGAAATCGCGAGGAAGAAAATACATTCCCCCGCCAAAGTAGACGTCTCCGTTGGGCGCAAGATTCATGTAGTAGCTGCCGAACTGCAGCGGTTTCGCCACCATCGTGTCGAACAACTCCTGGTCGGTTCTGGCGGTCGCCTTGGCAAGCACCGCGCCTACGAGATTCACGGCGCCCGCGCAATAGACCGACAGGGTTCCAGGCTCCCGCGCCATGGGGGATGCGAGCGTAAAATGGCGCCAGTCTGGATCCTGCGTTTGGTCCTGCATGTTGTCTTCGGACGCTGGCGTCCTATTGTCCCAGTCATTGCAGTCCAGACCCGAAGACATTGTTGAAAGGTGTCGAAGCGTAATCCGCGTCTTGCGCGGATCGAGGCCACCCGGCAGGCTTCCCCCGTAAACAGTTCTGTAGACAGGCATCGAAAGATCAACCGATTCGTGGGCGTACATGGCGGCTCCGGCAAGGACGGCAGCCATACTCTTCGCGGCTGATCGTGTCTCGTGCGGCCGATCGGCTGAGTATCCGTGGAAATACTCTTCCAGCACGAGTTTGCCATGCCGTGCAATCAGAATGCCTTGGAAATTCGGCGCATGAACACTATTGTCGGGTGAAGCTAGGATGGTACGGATAAGGTTCTCCATCGCGGGCTGCGATATGTCTTCATCTCCCAGCGAGGCCACAGGCCACCCATCATTACGGTGCGGTGGCTTGTGATAGACATAGGGCGCCGTTGTTTGTCCGCGCGGATAGAATTCGTTGTCGGGTCCCGCACGCGTAAAATCGAACGAGCCTCCGAGGTCAGGGATATAGAAAGCCATGACATCGTTGGTCGTATCGTAGCTTCCCACGGCGAGAGTCTTGTCCGCTGTGCGGTCCCTCTTCTTCAGCAACACGGTGTCGCCTTGTCTTTCTAGGCGATCAGGGTTGAAGAAAAGGCCGGCATTCCGCTCGGGATTGCGGATAAACACGTCGGAACTTCCATTCGAATTTGCCTTGGCAACGAGGAAGACCGCCATCCGGTCGTCAAGCGCCACGACATTCCCCACCCACTGGCTCGGGCCTTGCTTTTTCAGCGTGAGTGGCGAAAGAAACGCATTCCCGATGAATACGGTTGGCGGCTGTTTCCAGAACCCGACGATTGAGGTGCCATTTCTTCGACATGACGCCTTGAAACGATCCCTCCCCCGCTGGAAGCGTGAAAGAGATCCGCTTGTTCTGCACCGAGACAGGTGCGCTGCGGCCGTCAATCATCGCCTGCCAACTCCCCCCGTATTGCACGACCGTCAGGCGGCCGCGCACCTCCGACCCGAAGTTGCGGCTGGCCTTCCAGACTCCGTTAAGATCAGCGGACGGATGCTGGGCCGCTGAAAGAGTACCGAAGACCGCAACTCCGAACGTACAAAGCACCAGCCACGTGTACGAGCGCATCATTTGTGCCATTGTCTCTGTTCTCCACCCCCAACCGGTCCAGTGCGTGCCGTGGTAGTATAGCCGCGCAAGTGCGGTCATTTGCCGCATTTGCAGCCGATAGTTTGCGGCTTCGCCGCAAACTTCCAGGATTAACGTGGATGGACCGCATCAACCGCAAGATACTCGCCCTGTTTCAGCACGACACGCGACGCATCGCCAATTCCATCGGAGCCGAGGTGGGTCTCTCGGCGGCCGCAGTGCAGCGGCGACTCAAACGCTTGCGCCTAAGTGGTGCCATACGGGCCGAGATTGCACTTCTTGATGGACGCGCTGTCGGCATACCGATCACGTGCATCGTGATGCTGACAATGGTGAGCCGGCCGGCGCCCGCACTGTCTCTCGAACGGTTCAGGCGTCGGATGCGGGATTTGCCCGACGTTCAACAGTGTTACCAAGTCACCGGACCTAGCGACATGGTGCTGGTTGTGTGCACCGGCAGCATGGAAGAGTATGGAGAGTTCGCTCGCAAATGGTTCGAAAGCAGCGAGGATATTGCACGCTACGAAACCTTCGTCGTCGTGGATCGTGTAAAGGTCGGCCTCTCGCTTCCCGTCGCTCGGGACGAGCTGGAGACAAGCCACATGCCGCACAAAGGAAAGATATCCAAACGTCCCAGATAGTGGAGGGTATTCCGGACTGCGACGCCCAACGCCTCGCGTTGGGAAGTCAGACTATTCCCCTGTCATCCGCAATACCACAGACTTTCAACGGCAGGAACGATTCTTTTCTCGTGGGTCTGGTTGCAGGTTGACACGGCCTTGGTCCGGAGAGCAGGTTGCCCGCGATCCCGGCTTGAGAAATACCCTAGTTGCTGGCTGGCGGCGCTGCGGCGGCGCGGTTTTGCTCGGCCTGGATCTGGCGCCGCTGCTCGAACATTCGCACCATGTCTTGCATCCTCCGGGAGACCTCGGACTGCTCGCCAGAGTTGCCTCCCGACGTCGCGGTCGTAGTTGGCGGGATATCGCTGCCAGCGACCGCACTTCCGTCTGCGGGAATAGTGGCGGCAGCGGCAGGCGTGGAGTTGGGATCAGTGTTGGTGGGCGCAGCACCCGCCGAAGCAGATTCCGGACCGGAGGCGGCAGAACCTTGCCCCGCGGTTGGCGCGGCACCGTCGGTAGTGGCGGCAGATTCGGCGGCAGCAGCGGCACTTTCTACAACAGCCTGCTCCGCTGCAAGAGCGGCTTCCCCGGCGGCCTGGAACGCAGGCTTGCCGGGCGCAGCATAGCCCCGCATCATCCGCACGGGCGTTTTGCCAGTGTCGGCGGCGACCACTGCTCCATCAGCTGCTACGCTATCGTCTCCCTTACCCCGTGCTGTCAGCACCACATTGCGAAGCGCATCCGGATCGTCTTCTGCGGCCTGGATAACGTAGTCATAAGTGGTGCCGTATAAGAGCGAGGAAAGAACCTCGCGCGCTGGCGCCGGACCAAGGTGCACTGCCACTCGTTCCGAGGCAGCGCCTGCGGGGAAGTCGATCGAAGCCCCAGTCTTGGCACGGACGGCCAGCAGGACATCGGATAGTTTCGAGTTCTCCGCATCGATGGTGAGCTGTTTGCCGTCCCAAGCTATTTCCGGTGGTTGAGGAAGCGTCTGTTCCGGGACAAGCGCCGGGGAGATGGGCACTCGAGCAACGGGATGCGCGAGTTGCTGGACGGGTGCGGCAGCCGCTGGCTTGTCCTGAACGCGGGGCGGTCCCGGAGTTGCTTGAGCGGATGCGAGGGAAGCGAAAACCCAGATGGCTAGCCCCATCAGGACTTCAAGGCACCAGGCAAGAGGTTGCTGGAGTCGGCCGGACCTGCGAAATGGGTGCCTCGCGAACCCTGTTGGGAGGATTTGCGTCACGCTCTTACCCCTTTCCCTCACCTCATGCCCGGCGGACCATCGTCCAGATTGGTCCAGCGTTGTTAAGACCCGGTTGCCCTGGCGGGCGGTCATCCCGTGGGAGACTGCGGGATAAACCTCTCGGCAAGAACGCTCAAGATGTGCAGACTCCTGCACTTCTTCCGCAAAGCGGCTAATGATCAGTTGTAGCACCGACAAGCGGTCAATACTTGCTCCGGAACAAATTCCAGACCAATATTCGGCGCACCGTTCGAGCATTGTCTCGTCAAGAATTTGGGGTGTCTTTGCTCTAGCGCAAACAACAGAGGTCTGTTCCACGATATCAAAGGGAGCCGGGCATAAACTACCGATTTCCGATAGCAACCCGTGTTAGTTCAAATAGCGCCTGTTTTGCGGGAACCTCCCCCCCTGCGTGAGCCGGTACAACGAGCGAGCGATTAGTAGGATGGTAGCGAAGCTGGTGAATGTTGCCCCACGCTAGTAAACCTCCAATTAGCTCAAGATCGCCAAATCTTTAACAGCTCAGGGTTCCAGCAGCCCCGAGCTCCTGTGGTGGGGAGAAGAATGGCACATTCAGGTCTTGGGGCCAGAGTGGTGCCTGTGCCGGGCCAACTTGGCCGCGTACGGGGGCACGTCACTAGCGATTCACAGGTGCTCGCGTCAACAATAGAAATCCCAGCCGACTGCCGCCAGAACCCACTTCGCATCCCTCTCCATTCACGACGAGGCAAGGATTAGGCCCGATATGAGTGCACAACCAATGCGCGAGCACCTGACCTTGGATGCCGGCACCCTGCTGAGGCGGCGAGCCGCTTCGGTCCAGCAGTTTGCCGCGTTTGCCGACATTTCCTTGGCCGATTGTATTGGGATCGTCTCGACCGCGCAGGAGCGACAGTTCTCCCGCCGTCAAACCATCTTTTTCGAAGGTGACCCGGTCCGGCAAGTGGTTCTGTTGATTTCGGGGTGCGTGAAGATCACCCAGTTGGGCACCAACGGAAGTGAAGTCATCCTGCGACTCAACGGCCCGGGCGATGTGATGGGTGGTGTGGGACGGTGCGCAGGATGCGAGCATTGTTCCACGGCTCGGACCGTGCAGCAGTCGTCGGCCCTGGTGTGGGAGATGGCTCAATTCGAGGCCATCTCGGAGCGCTATCCGATGCTGCGGCGCAACCTCGCGCACGTTCTGGAGCAGCGACTGAACGAACTGGAGGTGCGGTTCCGTGAGATATCGACGGAGAAGGTTGCGCCTCGGCTGAGCAGTCAATTGGTGCGCCTGTTGGATCAGGTGGGCAAACAGGGGGAGGGCCATGTGGAGATTGCGCTTTCGCGCCGGGAACTGGCCCAATTGACGGGGACGACCTTGTTCACAGTGAGCCGCCTGCTCTGTCAATGGGAGACGCAAGGAATTGTGAGTGCACGGCGGGAAGCAGTGTTGGTGCGGGACGTGCTGGCGTTACGGGGCCTGTCGCGAGAGGAATAAACTGGAAGAATACGTTTTGTACCAATCGGGATTTGAATCTATGACCGTTCTACGAGGTGGAGCTCTGGTGCTGCTGTTTTTTGTGTTCGTTGTACCGGGGTTCGCCCAATCCACGGGGGACCAGCCGTCCGCGCCGACCTCCGTAACTTCCTCGGAGCCGGATGGCCTGCCCCGCCCCAACCGCCGAGTTCCCCAAGTGCCCTGCTGGAGGCAGGCAGGCCTTACTGCGGACATGGTGAACCAGCGCTGGAAGCTCGAGGATCAAGCCAAGGTGAAGGTCGCGGCTGCATGCAGTGAGCCTTCCACATCGGCGCAACAGAAGCATGACAAGATCGAGCAGATCCATGCCGAGACAGACCAGGCAGTCGCCAAAATCATTCCGTCGAAGGAACTCCAGGCCTTCAACTCCTGTCAGGCAGCGTTGGCCAAGTCTCGGCCCAAACCCGCCGGGCAGAAAGAACTCGGTCCTTGTGGGGGCACGATTCCGTCCACGCCCGGTGCGATGGATCATGAGCATCACTAGAGGAATTCTTCCCGAAGTGGTTTAGTACAGGTCTGTGCCAACCGAGTCTGCGTCCTAACCTTTCCTTCGCCCCTTCCGGGGCTTGCCGACTTATTATCTGCCACCCACGGCTTGCGCCGTGGACCGGACATTCTTTCGCCGCTTCGCGGCTTGGATTTCCTTCCTGGAATCGGAACTAGACAGAGTCGTCTAGGTTAGGATGTGGCGATTGTGCGGGTGATTTTAGATCGGGAATCGAGTATTGGAATCCCACTCACTCTGATGATTGCTGCAGTTGCAGGGTGACGAAGTCGTTTCTCTCGGGCGCGAACTGGTCGGAGTATTCTGCCTTGACTGTGCCCTCGTCTCCAGGGTCGTGGCTGAGAGCACGTTGACGCCAGACGGCGTAGATGGCGGGGTAGACCAGCAGCTCGAGGACGAATGAAGCGAAGATTCCGCCCACCATGGGGGCGGCGATGCGTTTCATGACGTCGGAACCGGTACCCGTGCTCCACATGATCGGCAACAAACCGAGAAACATGGTGGCGAAGGTCATGAACTTGGGGCGAAGACGTTTGGCTGCTCCCTGCACGATGGCTTCGCCGAGATCGGCGACGTTCTGCATGAGGCCCTGGCGGCGCGCATCCTCGTAAGCCAGATCCAGATAGAGGAGCATGTAGACGCCAGTCTCGGCGTCGATGCCGAGCAGGGCGATTAACCCAACCCAGACGCCGACGCTCATGTTGTAGCCAGCGAGATAAAGGAAACAGACTGCGCCGACGGCGGAGAAAGGAACCGCCAGAAGAATGATCATCGTCTTGGTGAGAGAACGCGTGTTGGCGTAGAGCAACAGCAAGACAATGGCCAGAGTGAGGGGCACGACCCGCATGAGGCGGTGCTTCACCCGCTCCATGGCTTCATATTGTCCGCTCCAGGAGATGGCGTAGCCCGGAGTGAGTTTCAGTTGGTGGCGCAGCAAGGCACCGGCTTCGGTGACGTAGCTTTGCGGATCACGGTCGGCGACATCGACGTAAACGTAGCCGGTCAGCATGCCGTTCTCGTCGCGAATCATCGCGGGACCGCTGCTGGTGCGGATTTCGGCGAGCTCGCCCAGAGCTATTTGCCGTTGACTGCCGGCTGGAACCAGAACGCGTTGGAGCGCGCCGAGATCGCTGCGGAAGTCGCGCATGTAACGCACGTTGACCGGGTAACGTTCGCGCCCCTGCACGGCCGTGGTGACGTCTTCGCCGCCAATCGCGTTCTCGACCGCGAGTTGGGCATCTTCGATGCTCAATCCATAGCGGGCGAGCTTCTCGCGGTTCCACTCGAAATCCAGGAAGTAGCCGGTGCCGGTGCGCTCGGCGAAAACTCCACGGGTGCCTTTGACGCGAGGCAACAGAGACTCGATCTGGGTTCCGATCTGCTCGATCGTGCCCAGATCCGCTCCCGAGATCTTCAGGCCAACCGGAGTGCGCATGCCGGTGGTCAGCATGTCGATGCGGCCCTTGATGGGCATGGTCCAGGCGTTAGTCAGGCCGGGGACCTTGAGGCTCTCATCCATCAAACGAATGAGTTCCTCGGAAGAGATCGTGTCGGGAGTCAGATGGCGCAACAGCGGCTTCGTAATTTCCGGCGCCCAGGAGGAATACCACGTGTCGACGTGTCGCCACTCGGAACGGGGCTTCAGGATGATGACTGTCTCAAGCATGGACAGCGGCGCCGGATCGGTCGAGGTCTCGGCGCGGCCTGCCTTCCCGAGCACGTGGTCGACTTCCGGAAACCGCGAAAGGATGCGGTCGGTACTCTGGAGCAGGTTCTGGGCCTGGGCGATCGAAATCCCTGGCATGGTGGAAGGCATGTAGAGGATAGCGCCCTCGTCGAGCGGCGGCATGAACTCCGAACCGAGGTGCAGGAATACGGGAATGGAGAGTGCCACCATCGCCACCGCTCCGCAGATCACCGCCCACTTCCAGCGGAGGGTCCAGCGCACAACTGGTTCATATACCCGCATCATCCAGCGGCTGATGACGTGATCCTCTTCGGAGCGAATCTTCCCGATCAGCAAGGCGTTCACCGCGCGGCAGAGCCAGCTTGGGCGGAAGGCAAAGGGCTCGACGCGTGTGAGCAGCAGGCGCAAAGCTGGATCCAGCGTGATCGCCATTCCGGCGGCGATGAGCATGGCCAACGTCTTGGCGTAGGCCAGGGGCTTGAACATGCGCCCTTCCTGCGCTTCCAGGGTGAGCACCGGCAGGAAGGAGATGGCGATGACGAGCAGTGCGAAGAAGGTTGGGCCGGCAACCTCTTTGACGGCCGCGATCACGACGGCGCGATAATCGCCGCGCCGGCCGCCGCGCTCCCACAGTTCCAGTTTCTTGTGAGTCTGCTCGACTACGACGATTGAGGCATCGACCAGTTCGCTAAAGGCGATCGCCACCCCGGCCAGCGACATGATGTTGGCGCTGATGCCAAGCAGGCGAAACGGAATGAACGAAACCAGGATCACGACCGGCATGGTGACGATCGGGATCGCCGCGCTGGGAAAATGCCAGAGGAATATGAGAATGATCAACACAACGGTGACGACCACCTGGAAGATGGTCGTATTCACGTTGCTGATGGCGCGGTGGATGAGCTCGGAACGATCGTAGATGGGAACTATCTTGACGCCTTCGGGCAGGGCGGGCGTGATGTCGGCGATCTTTTGTTTTACGCGATCGATTACTGCCAGGGCGTTCTCGCCGCTGCGCATTACGACGATGCCGGACACGACCTCGCCTTGGCCGTCCAGATCGGCGACGCCACGCCGTAACTCAGGCCCCTCGACCACCTCGCCGATGTCCTTGATGCGGATGGGAGTGCCATCGGCACTCGCATCGAGCACGATGTTTTTGAACTCGTCAATTGAGGTAGCGTAGCCCCGGCCGCGGACCATGTACTCGGTGCCGCCGAATTCGAGGAGCCGCCCGCCGACTTCCTGGTTGCCGCTGCGCACCGCTTCCACCACGCGGCGAATCGGGATGCCGTAAGCTTGCAGACGGTTGGGATCGACGTTGACCTGAAACTGCCGAGTGTATCCACCGACCGGAGCCACTTCCGCCACGCCGGGCACCGCGCGCAGATAGTAGCGCAGGTACCAATCCTGGTAAGAACGCAAATCCGCGAGACTATGTTTGCCTGACGTGTCGACCAGCGCGTACTGGTAGACCCAGCCCAGAGCGGTGGCATCAGGGCCCAGTTCCGCCTTGACACCCTCCGGCAATCGGGACAGCACACCCGACAAATACTCCAGCGTGCGCGACCGAGCCCAGTAGAGATCGGTGCCGTCCTGGAAAACGACATACACGTAGGAGTACCCGAAGTCGGAGACGCCGCGGACAGTCTTAACCTTGGGAGCGCCCACCATGGCGGTGACGATGGGATAGGTGACCTGGTCTTCGACGATGTCGGGGCTGCGATCCCAACGCGAGTAAATGATGACCTGGGTCTCGCTGAGGTCTGGTGTGGCATCGAGCGGCAGCGACATCATGGCCCACCAGCCGAAAATGCAGGTAACGGCTACGCTGGCCAACACGAGCAGCTTGTGCTTCACCGAGAAGTCGATAATGCGGTTGATCATGACCCTTGACCAGAGGGATTCGAGGCCAGATAGTGTTCCGGTTGCGCGATGAACTTGCGCTTGCAGTTGTCCGAGCAAAAATAGTAGGTCACGCCTGCGCGAGTGACAGTGTTGCCGGCGGCGATCGACTTGGACTTGTCGATCATCATGCCGCAGGCTGCATCCTTCACTTGGACGGAACTGGACGCTAGCTTGGATTGGGGTTTGGAACTGACCGCATTCTTCTGCGGCTCGGGCTGCTGCTTTGTTCCCGTCTGGGTCGGTTTCAACCGGCTCTCCGAGTCCACCAGGAAAGTTCCGGCGGTGACGACGCGCTCGCCTGCCGCCAGGCCGTCGAGAATCTCGACGCGGTCGCCGAAGCGCCAACCCACGCGCACCTGTCGCGGTTCAAATACACCGCTGCTGCGCTCGACGAATGCTCGCTGTTCCCTTCCTGAGTCAACCAAAGCATCCACTGGAATCGTGAGTCCGGCGGGCATCGAAACCGGCAGTTCGACATCGACAAACATATCGGGACGCAGCGCGAAGCCCGGATTGTCGGCCTCCAACCGAAGCTTCAAAGTACGCGTAGCGGGATCGATCTGGGGCAACACGTTGCTCACTCGCGCCACGAAAGTCTTCCCCTGATCCGACAAGGTGACGCGGGCAATCGTCCCAGGCCTGAAATCGTGTGCCTCGTTCTCGTAGACGTCCGCGAGGATCCAGACATGGCTCAGGTCGGCAATCCGGTAGAACTCCATGGTGCGGTCGAAGTGCTGTCCGGGCGAAACATTGCGGGACAGAATAAACCCGTTGGCAGGAGCGACCACATCCACCGTCTGCGGAAGCTGGCGGCTCTCCGACATTTCCTGAAGCTGCTCGTCGCTGATGCCAAGGTTGCGCAGCCGGTCGGAATAGCCCTGAAGACTGCTCACCCCTTGTTTATTCACGGCACCCGGAAATGCAACGGTCCGCGAACCGTCTTTACCCACGGAGCCTTGCACGCCCGCAATCGCGGCCAAATACCCGGACGCAATCCCGAGAGTTTCTCCCGCGTACGAGGTGGCGAGCTTTTGGCCTTTCTTGACTTGGACGCCGACTGAGTCGTTGTACGTCTCCCGGATGAACCCCTCCGAGCCGGACGTGATCCGATACACGCGCGTGTCCTCCGGGACCACGCGGCCGAGCAGGCGCAGCTTCTCCCCTCCCGATGTCTTTTCCACAGGGGCAACGCGGATGCCGAACAACTGCTGCTTGTCTGGATCAATCGCCACAGCGCCGTTAGGCACTTGCGCAGCGGCGGGAACGATGGCGGCTGGTTCGGCGTAAACCGGTTCGAGTGGCATACCGCAGTCGGGTGCGGTGCCAGGGTGGTCCGACTTGTAGTCGGGATGCATGGGGTCCACCCAATAAAGCACGCGCTTGGCGGACGTCTCCGCCATCGCCGACGCATGTCGCCCCATGTGCTGCCGGCCTGCCACGTACGACAGCATCA